>Ga0302326_10000417_pt1 | contig 119643 bp, 95 predicted proteins | sample Palsa_T0_3_FD_202264 | JGI IMG/M metagenome (GOLD analysis project Ga0302326, IMG submission 202264) | Peat permafrost microbial communities from Stordalen Mire near Abisko, Sweden - Palsa_T0_3 | ecosystem: Environmental > Terrestrial > Soil > Palsa > Peat permafrost | place: Sweden: Abisko... | reverse complement strand
GCGCCTGCAAACAGGTGCGCCTCGGCGCCCGTTAGCAGTGCCGAGCGGATCGCCACCACGAACTCGCCGTTACCGGCAGCATCGAACGCACCGAACGGGCCCGCGTAGAAACCCCGATCCAGTTGCTCGTGCTCTTCAAGCCAGGCGAGCGCGGCAGCGCGTGGCGAGCCGCCGACTGCAGGCGTGGGATGCAGGTGGGCCACCAGCTCAAGGATGTGCGTGCGCTCTTTGAGAATTCCCCTGAAACGCGTTCTCAGGTGCGCCACGTGGCGCAGCCGGTGCACATCGGGCCCAGCGGCGCGCAGGGTCCGGTACAGCGGTGTGAGCACGGCCAGGATCTGCTGGGCCACGATGTCGTGCTCGTGGCCTTCCTTGATGCTGCCGAGCAGGGCCTCGTCGTGCGCCGGAGCATCGCTGCGCATCGATCCGGCCATCGCCTCGGTCCAGACTCTAAGACCCTCGCACTTGATCAGTCGCTCGGGCGATGCGCCAAGAAAGGTGTGTCCGTTCACCTTGAGCGCATAGCGCGTGCAGCGGGGTGCCTCGGTCCGCAATCGTTCGAGTATTCGCGCCGATGGCGGCAGGCGGGCACCTCGCAGGGTGACCTGCCGTGCCAGAACCGCCTTCTCAAGCCGGCCGGCACTGATTTCGCGACGAATCTTGTCTACAAGCTCTGCCCACTCGACTTCGGGCTGCTCGAACGACTCCAGCCCAGCAAGCCCAGGCGCTGTTGCCGGTGGCGGGGCATGAAGTAGTAGCAGCGCAACGTGACCTTCATGGATGAGGCGCTCCCGTCCGGCCGGGCTCCTGAGCTCATGCTCATCGGCCGAGAGGGTGAGCCAGGCGCTGCGTCCCCGACGGGTGTAGGCGATGCGCGGCAGGATGAAGCGCGCATCACCGAACTCTTGCCACAAGCGGCTCTCGCAATGCGCCGCCTGAAAAGCGAAACCTCCGAGCAACCTGGGATCCGGAGCGCCCACGCGCTCGGGTTCCAGGCGCACCAGCTGCTGGTACATGTGCGCCGCCGCCGCGCGGATCTGCGCGAAGCGGCCCGCACCGCTCCCGACCAGCACGCAGGCAGCGCCCACGCCGGAGTGCTCCTCCTCTGGCGAGGGTGCCCACAGCAGCTGCTCCTGATAGCCAGGCAACGTGAGCAGTCGCTCCGCCGGGACCAGCGGTGCGGCAAGGCTGAGGCAGTAAATGCGATCGGCTGGGGCAGAGCCGAGTACAGCTCGCGCAAGCAGAGTCTCGAGCGCGCCGTTAGGGGCGCTGCGGGTAGGGCAGAGTGATTTTAGCTCCTGCTCAGCGCTCATCGCGACACCAGCCGTTACCGCCAATTTGCCGCTGTAGAGCAAATCTGCGCGGGCCCCAGACGACGGTGACCTCAACGCCCACGACAACATGACTTGCGTCCGACTGCTGAAGAGCGGGCGTAATGGCAATAGAAGACCCCTTGCAGTGTGCGCAACAGCTGCAGGGCGAACGCCAAAGCCTAGGCGCCGGTGCGGAAACTGGTCTGTACGGTGCCGTACCTAGCCACTGCTCGCGGCGGCGCGCAATCGCCAGCGGAGGTTGGCCCTGCGATCACCCCAGCAGTGGGCGGACGGCGCGGTATTGCGCTCAAGAGTGCCGCTCAAAAACGCTCGCGCCTGGAGCCTCCTCGATATGCTTCGGGGCACGCCTCGCGCAGCCTTCGGTTCGGTGCGTTAGCGAACGTACAGGCTGATGCAAACCCGATCTAATCCCTGCGGGAGAGGCGCGGCCGCCCTGCGCACTGGAGAACGATTGTGTTGGCATCCACTAGTGGCTTCTACATCGTGCCCACGCATCGCTGGTATATCGAGCGTACCGTGTGGCTGATCGCTGGGGCGGTCCTACTGCTGGCCACGATCCTCGCGCTGCTGGTCAATCCGCTGTGGATCCTGGGCGTGACGGCCACCGGGCTGATCTCGATCAACGTGGCCTTCACCGGCTTCTGTCCGGTCGGCAATCTGCTGCAACTGATCGGCTTCCGGCCGATGCTCGCCTCCAAGACCCCCAGGCGCTGGAACCTGTACTTCCTGCAGACCGACAAGTGGTACCTCGAACGCCGCATCTATGTCACGGTGGGCGTCAATATCTGCATCGGCTCGCTGCTGGTGCTTGGACACTCGGCCTGGTGGGCGCTGTTCACCGGCTTCGTCGGCGCCGCGATGATCTGGTTCGCCGCCACGGGCTACTGCGTGCTGGCCAATATTCTGTTGTGGCTCGGATCCGAGCCGCGCCTCAATCCCGATCACATGCCCTCGGCGCGCTGCGCCGACTGTGCCCTATCCGATAGCTGTCTGAACAGCGCCGTCAGAGGCGCCTGAGGGCGAGCGCCGTGCGATCCTCCTTAACACCTTTGCATCCTGAGGCGACGCTGGTGGTTGGTGTCGAGCCGCTTGCCGTCGTTCAGGCCGGTTCGCTGCACGCGTGGCAGGCGGCGGTGCGGCCGCGAACTCTGCTGGTCGCCATCAGCCCTGTGCTGGTCGGCGCTTCCCTCGGCTTTGAACGTGAAGGTGTTGTCGGCCTGCTCGCAGGAGTGCTCGTGCTGTGCGCGGCTGTGCTGATGCAGGTCACCACCAACCTGCAGAACGATGTGGGCTATACCGTGCGAGGTGGCGAGAGCAGCGGCACGCGCACCGGATTACCGCGCGCCACTGCTCGTGGCTGGCTCAGTGTCTGGCAGGTGCGCACGGCCATTGCGCTGATCGCAACGGTATCCCTGGCTTTGGGCATTGTCCTTACCCTCTATCGCGGGTGGCCTGTATTGGCGATCGGCGCGGCCTCGTTGCTGGCTGCCCTGGCCTATATGGGCGGACCCAAGCCCATTGCCTACACGCCCTTCGGCGAACTGACAGTATTCGTGTTCTTCGGTCTGGTTGCGGTCATGGGCACCGAGTGGGTCTTAGGCGGTCAGCTCAGTGTCGTGGGGCTGCTGTGTTCGCTCGCCATCGGCGGCCTGGCAGCAGCCGCACTTGCCGTGAATAACCACCGCGACATCGCGCACGACCGGATGGTCGGGCGCCGGACCTTTGCGGTTATCGCCGGCGCAGGCGCTTCGCGCCGCCTCTACACTGCGCTGCTGCTGGGTCCATTCCTGCTGCTACCGGCGATGGCGCTCTGGGCCGGAGCGTTTTCACTGCTGCTGCCGCTGGCGCTGCTGCCGATGGCGGTGCGGCTGGTGCGTGATTTCCTGCGCTGCGCGCCGGGTGCAGCCTACAGCGAGATCCTGTTCCGTACATTCCGGCTTGAGCTGTGCTTTGCGATTGTGCTGGCAGCCGCGGTGCTGCTGATGAGATCACTCCACTGAGTGGCAGGTGCAAGTTGCAGCTCGCCGAAATTGCAGTGCCGGAGGCAAAGGTACGCAGATTTTATTGTCCGGCACAACCCGACATGGATCACTTCGAATCGCCATGTTGACTACAAAGACCGCGGTACCCAAATTCGCTGAGCAGGTGGTCACTGTAAGACCCATCCTGGCGAGCGACAGTGCGATGGAGAGTGAGTTCATCCGCAATCTCTCCGATGAAACCAAGCACTATCGCTTTCTCGGTGGCGTCCGGGAATTGCCGCCCGAAGAGCTCAAGCAGCTCTGTGAAGTCGATGGCAGCCACTCCATGGCGTTTGTCGCCACCGTGCCGAGCAACGGCCGCGAAACCGAAATCGGTGTTTGTCGCTACGGAGAAGGATCAAAGGACGATGTTCTCGAAATGGCGATCACCATTGCCGATGCGTGGCAACACAAGGGACTGGCCCAGCTGCTGCTGAAACCTTTGATTGCCTTCGCCAGAGATCATGGCGTGAAGCAACTGTATTCGGTCGAGTTCGCAGACAACGCAGCGATGCGCCAGCTTGCCAGTGATTTTGGAATGAGTACCAGAAACGATCCAGACGATGCCGAGCAGGTCATCTACTCCCTGACACTGTGAGGGTGGAGCAAGCTGCTACCAAGTTGCGCTGCTGCCCTGACCCGTGAAGGAGTGCCGGGTCAATGGCGCCGGCGGATGACCCGGACTACTGAGCGCCAAAGGCCAAAGCATGACAGCCACCAAAAACCCAAGGTCCTGGCGCTCCCGTCTCGCATGGGATGTGGGCTGGCTGTTTTTCATCAAGCTGTGCCTGCTCACGCTCTTGTGGGGACTGTTTTTCTCGAGTTCCCATCGATGCCGCGTGGATGGGGGCGCCACCGCCCATCGCCTGGCGCTGGCAGCATCGGGGACGGTTCCCGGTGCGGGAAGCGACCATTCTGGAGAAGCTCGCTGTGATTGATTTCGATGTCGTGACCTTATCGCGGCTGCAGTTCGCCCTCACGGCGCTCTACCATTTTCTGTTCGTGCCGCTGACCCTGGGACTTTCCATGATTTTACTCATCATGGAGTCGGTGTATGTGATGACGGGCCGGGAGATCTGGAAGCGTATGACACGTTTCTGGGGCGTGCTGTTTGGCATCAACTTTGCCATGGGCGTGGCCACCGGCATCACCATGGAGTTCCAATTTGGAACCAATTGGGCCTATTACTCCCACTACGTGGGCGATATTTTCGGTGCGCCGCTGGCCATCGAAGGACTGATGGCATTCTTCCTGGAATCTACCTTCGTGGGATTGTTCTTCTTTGGGTGGGAGCGGCTGTCGAAAACCGGTCATCTGATTGTTACCGCGCTGGTCGCCTTGGGCTCGAGCCTCTCGGCGCTTTGGATTCTCATCGCCAACGCCTGGATGCAGAACCCCACCGGAGCGGAGTTCAACTACGAAACCATGCGCATGGAGCTGGTCTCCTTCAGTGCGGTGCTGTTCAACCCCGTCGCCCAGGCCAAGTTTGTGCACACGGTGGCAGCCGGCTATGTGGTCGGTTCGGTATTCGTGCTCGCCATCAGCGCCTGGTATCTATTGCATGGGCGCAATACCCAGATTGCGCGTCGCTCGATGGCGGTGGCGGCGGCCTTCGGACTGGCCTGTTCACTGTGCGTCGTCGTCCTCGGGGATCAATCGGGCTACGAAGCCAGCGAAAATCAGAAGATGAAGATCGCAGCCATCGAGGCGGAATGGCAGACCGAGCCGGCGCCTGCCGCATTCACGATATTCGGGCTGCCCGATGTGCAGGAGCGCACTACTCATGCCGCGCTGCAGGTGCCCTGGCTCCTGGGGCTCATTGCGACCCGCTCGCTCGATGGCCAGGTACCGGGTATCTTCGATCTGGTGGAGCGGGCCAAGCTACGCATCAGGAGCGGCATGCTGGCGCACGCGGCACTGCAGGCATTGCGCGCCGATCACGACAACGAAAGTGCCCGGGTCCAGTTTGATGCACATCGCGCGGATCTGGGCTACGGACTGCTGCTCCTGCGCTATACGCGCGATCCGGCGGCGGCAACGCCCGATGAGATCGAGCGCGCCGCCTGGTCGACCGTTCCCAACGTACCGGTGCTGTTTTGGAGCTTCAGGTTCATGGTTGCCATCGGCCTGTTCCTGATCGCACTGTTCGCGAGCAGCTTCTACCTGGCCTCGCGTCACCGCTTCGAGCGCAATCGCTGGTTTCTTCGCGTTGCGCTCTACAGCTTGCCCTTGCCCTGGATCGCGGCAGAGCTGGGCTGGATCGTGGCCGAGTATGGGCGTCAACCGTGGGCGATCGACGGCTTGCTGCCAACCTTTCTGGGCGTCTCGACGACGGCGGCCAGCAACGTCTGGATGTCGCTGCTGGGATTCGTCTTGTTCTATACCTCGCTGGCGACGGTCGATATCTATCTCATGCTGCGCATGATCCGCCAGGGCCCGGACGGACTGGGCTACTGGCCACCGGCACCGCCGAGCATCACTGCTGCTACTTCGGCCCACTGAGCTGGACGCCCCCATGCTGAACTATGAAACGCTGCGCCTCATCTGGTGGCTCATCCTGGGAGTGCTGCTGATCGGCTTTGCGGTCACCGACGGCTTCGATATGGGGGTGTGCGCCATCTTCAAGTTCGTCGGGCGCGATGACGAGGAGCGCCGCGCGCTGCTCGAAGCGGTCGAACCGGTCTGGGAGGGGAACCAGGTCTGGTTCATCCTGGGCGGCGGCGCGGCCTTTGCCGCCTGGCCGCTGCTTTATGCGGCATCCTTCTCCTCATTGTATCTGGCGATGTTCCTGGTTCTGGTCGGCTTCATCGTAAGGCCGGTGGGATTCGCATTTCGCGGCAAACTTGCCCACCCCCGCTGGCGTGCGGCCTGCGATTGGGCGCTGCTCGTCGGAGGCGCGGTACCGGCGCTGCTGTTCGGCGTTGCCTTTGGCAACCTGTTCGTCGGCATTCCATTTCACTTCGATTCGATGATGCGCCCGATGTACACCGGAGGCTTCTTCAATCTGCTGAATCCGTATGCGGTGTTGTGCGGTGTCGTGAGCCTCTCAATGCTCCTCATGCATGGCGCCGTTTATGCCGCATTCAAAGTCGAAGCACCGCTAAGTGCTCGTGCAGCGACCGTGGGGAAGCTTGCGGGGCTCGTGTTCGCCGCCGCCTTTATCGCAGCTGGGATCTGGATTTGCATGGAAGATGGCCGGCGAATCACCTCGCTCATTGCAGGTGACGGTGCTTCCAATCCACTACTGAAAAACGTCGTGGCAGCGCCCGGCGCATGGCTCGATAATTTCTCACAGCACAGATGGCTATGGGCGGTCCCGGTCGGCGCGCTGACATCGGCGTTGCTGACCGTGCAGCTGCTGCGACTCAGTTTGCATGGCATGGCGCTCATCACGAGTGGCCTGACCCAGGCCGCTACGATCCTTACCGCCGGGGTCGGATTGTTTCCGTTTCTCATGCCGTCATCCACGAATCCAAGCGAAAGCCTTACCGTCTGGGATGCTTCGAGCAGCGCCAAGACACTGTTCATCATGCTCATCGTCGTCGTGGTTTTCCTCCCCATTGTCTTGCTCTATACCACCTGGGTGTACCGGGTGCTGCGAGGAAAGATTTCCATTGAGGCGATTCGTCGGCATGTAGGGCCCTACTAATCTTTGAAAGGATAGCGGTGATGTGGTACTTCAGCTGGATTCTGGGACTCTCCTTTGCACTGGCATTCGGCGTGCTGAACGCGATGTGGTATGAGTTTGGAGAGCACGATTAGGCGTGCAGCGGAGCCGTTTGACGCTCACCTGGGCACGAGAAGACCGCTCGCTTCGATTGCCTGCGCACTGTGTCTTTGAGAAAGTAAACGAGCGGAGAACTCCTGCATGCGCGCAATGAAACTCGAACAACTCGCGCAGCCGCTAAGAATGACTGACAGTCCATCAGCGCCGCTGTCGGCGGGTCAGGTCCGGATTGCGGTCTGTGCGTGCGCTGTCTGCCGCACCGATCTGCACGTCATCGACGGTGAGCTTCCGAATCCGGTGCTGCCCATCGTGCCCGGCCACGAGATTGTCGGGCGCGTGATCGCCGTGGGCGAGAGCGTCACACGGGTCACGATCGGAGATCGGGTCGGTGTGCCGTGGCTAGGGTGGAGTTGTGGTGAGTGCGAGTTCTGCCGACGCGGGCAGGAAAACCTGTGTCCGACAGCGCGCTTTACCGGCTTTCAAATCGATGGCGGATTTGCCACCGAAACCATTGCGGACGCGCGCTACGTGTTCAGACTCCCTTCAGGTTATACGGACGAGGCGGCCGCACCACTGATGTGTGCCGGATTGATTGGCTGGCGAGCGATCAAGGCCTGCGGTGCGGGATCCTGTTTGGGACTGTACGGGTTTGGCGCGGCGGCTCACATTGTTACGCAGGTCGCCCGCTCGCGCGGTCAGCAGGTCTACGCCTTCGTACGACCGGGCGATGACAAGGCGCGGATGTTTGCACTGGAAATGGGCGCCGTGTGGGCCGGCGGCTCCGATGAATCGCCGCCGCGGTCACTGGATGCGGCGATTATTTTTGCGCCGGTGGGCAACCTGGTGCCCAGCGCCTTGCAGGCAGTACGTCCAGGCGGAACAGTAGTCTGCGGCGGTATCCACATGAGCGACATTCCCTCCTTTCCGTACTCTATATTGTGGGAAGAGCGAACGCTGTGCTCGGTGGCTAATCTTACCCGTCGCGATGCAGAGGAATTTCTGGCTTTTGCCGCCGCAACTCCGCTGCACATCGTGACGGTGCGTTACCCACTCAGCGACGCCAACGTCGCGCTTGCGGATTTGCGCAGCGGTCGCCTTTCCGGCGCAGCGGTCCTGATGCCCTGATCGTACGAGGCATCAAGAATATCTTGGTGTACGGCTCAGCTACTCCTGGGTTATGGCGTTCACGAGGCGCAATAGTCCAACTTCCGAGGGCCTCCTGACACAGGCCCTAGAGGTATGGCATCAGTAGCATGGCCACACCATCGCGCAATACTCTCGCAAGCGAGCGTTGCGCCAGAATCTCGGGAGTGATCGGCTCAAGCTGCAGGCTGTTCATGTGCTCATCGAGGCGCCGGGCCATGATCGGGCAGTACACCTCGAGGTCGAGCTCAAAATTCAGACGCAGACTGCGTATATCCCAGTTTGCGCTGCCAAGCAGGCACCACAGGCCATCGACGGTCATCAGCTTCGAGTGATCAAAGGGTAGTTGATGAGCCCACACCTTGCAGCCGGACTCCAGCAACGGACCTATCGATGCCCGTGCGGCACCGTCCATGTACTCGTGATTGCTGCGCTTGGGCAGGATGAGCTCCACGCTTACACCCCGCAGTGCAGCCAGGCATAACGCAGTGATCAGCCGATCATCAGGAGCGAAGTAGGGCGTCATGACCCGTATGGATAGCTTGGCGCATCCGATTGCTTCCAGCATGAGGAACTCGATTTTCTCAAGATCCTGGTCCGGCCCCGAGGTGACCACGCGGGCAGTGCTGGTGCCGGCGGCATGCAGTGCTGGGTACCAGGCGCTACCACTCAGTTCCTTGCCAGTGCAGAAATACCAGTCATCCGCAAACGAGCGGGCCAGGTGTGACACGATCGGGCCTTCGACCCTGAAATGCGTATCAAGCACGGCGCCGGAGGCTCGGCCAGCGGTGAGGTTTTCATCTCCTATGTTCAGGCCGCCGGTAAAGGCCACGCAGCCATCGGCAATCAAGAGTTTTTTGTGGCTTCGAAGATTGATGAAGGGCATCCGCCACGGCAGCGAAGAATGCATGAATCGGGCAGCGGGCACCCCGTTGTGCCGCAGGTGCCGATAGGCGGCGGAGCTGAAGTAACCGCTACCGATGCCATCGACGATGACGCAGACGCTGACTCCCCGACCCGAGGCCGCCGTCAGGGCCTCGATGAACTTTCGACCGATGCCGTCGGCCCGGAACAGGTAACTCGACAGTGCCAGGCTCTCCTTTGCAGCCGCTATCGCAGCCAGCATCGGTGGATAGCCCTCATCGCCGTTGTGCAGGGCGGTGATTGCGTTTCCCTCAAGAACCGGCCGTTTGGCGATTCGATCGCCCGCAAGATTTAACGCCGTCAAATGATCATCGCGTTTTGTAGTGCTCAGCCACGGCGGCGCAGGCCGGTTCACGCCCCTGAACGCAGCGGCGCGCCTACGTACCCGATTGATGCCCAGAAACAGATAGAGTGCGGTGCCGATAAATGGCGCCAGCCATACCAGTCCTACCCAGGCGGCGGCGGATCTGTTGACGCGCGGTGTTCGCAACAGATGAACCGTGACAGCGCCCGAAAGAGCAATGTGCAGGACAAGGAGCACCAGCGGCCTGAAGGCATGAAACCACGCTTCCATGGCATTGATCACCAATACATTCTGACCGCTATCCATGCACTGAGTGTAACGCCGAAGTGCGCTGCTCGTTGCGCAGACGGAGCGGGCGCGTCGCGGTGTGCGTAGTTTCGCGGCGCTAGCTGCGCCCGCGCCGTAGTCAATGAACTGACGATCGCGGAATGATCTGCGCGCAGGCGAATCAGGACGAGCGGGCCCAATCGCGCGCCCGCGCTACGGCGCGGGACCATTCGGCCAGCCGCTCGGCCGCCTGCGACTTGCCTATCGCCGGTTCGAAGCGCGCCGCTGGCCGCCATTGCTGGGCAAGCTCGGCCTCTGAAGACCAGAACCCCACCGCGAGCCCGGCGAGCCATGCAGCCCCAAGCGCGGTTGTCTCAGTAATCTGTGGCCGCTGCACCGGAACCCCGAGCAGATCGGCCTGGAATTGCATCAACAGGTCGTTGCGACTCGCGCCGCCATCCACGCGCAGTTCGTTCAACAGCCCCGGTGCATCCTGGCGCATCGCGCCCAGCAGTTCAGCGCTCTGGAAGGCAATGGACTCCAGCGCCGCGCGCGCGATGTGCCCGCGATTCGTGCCCCGCGTCAGTCCGAGCAACGTGCCCCGCGCGTTGGGATCCCAGTGCGGGCTGCCAAGCCCGGTGAAGGCCGGCACGAACAGCACGCCGCCACTGTCGGGCACGCTCGCGGCCAGCGCTTCGATTTCAGAAGAATCTCGGATCAGTCCGAGGCCATCGCGCAGCCACTGCACGACGGCACCGCCGACGAACACCGCCCCCTCGAGCGCGAACTGGGCCGCACCGGAACCGCAGGCGCGGGTTGTCAGCAGCCGATGGCGTGAGGGCGTGGCCTCGGTGCCTGTGTTCATCAGCAGGAAGCAGCCAGTCCCATAGGTGTTCTTCGCCAGGCCCGCGCTGAAGCAGGCCTGCCCAAACAGCGCTGCCTGTTGGTCGCCGGCGATGCCGCCCAGCACGACCTCCTGATCCTCGATCGTCACGCTCGGGCGTTCGGCGTCGAGCAGCGACGGTACGATCCGCGGCAGGCAGGCGCGCGGAATGCCAAATAGCTCGAGCAGTGTGTCATCCCAGTCCCCGCTGTGCAGGTTGTAGAGCAGCGTCCGGCTCGCGTTGCTCGCATCCGTCAGGTGCAGCCGGCCGCGAGAGAGCTTCCAGATCAGCCACGCATCCACGGTACCGAAGGCAAGCTCGCCGCGCTCGGCGCGCACCCGCGCTCCGGGCAGGTGCTCCAGGAGCCACGCAAGCTTGGTGGCGCAGAAATACGGATCCAGCAGCAGCCCGGTACGCTGGCTGATATCGGCCTCATGCCCCGCCGCGCGCAGCTGCTGGCACAGCGGCGCCGTGCGTCGATCCTGCCAGACGATGGCGCGCGCCAGCGGCTGGCCGCTGATCCGATCCCACAGCAAGGTGGTCTCGCGCTGGTTGGTGATGCCGACCGCTGCAAGCTCCGAGTAGCGCGCCCCGGCATGTGTCATGACCTCGCGAATCGTCGCGGCCTGCGACTGCCACAACTGCTCGGGATCGTGCTCGACCCAGCCCGGTTGGGGAAAATGCTGCGCAAACTCCTGCTGCGCCATCGCGACGATGCTGCCGGCGTGATCGAAGAGTACCGATCGCGAGCTGGTCGTCCCCTGATCGAGCGCCAGGATATAGCGGCTCATGCGATGAGCGCCTGCGGCGCGCGCGCCCATCGGTCGTGGTGCCAGGAGCGCCGGAACGATTTGCCAGTATTTGTAGCGATAGGTCTTGGCATTCGAAAGCTTCCCCACCACTGGCCGCATGGCCAGCCAGCTGCACCATGGTAGCCCGAGCGGGCGAGGAACAGCACCTCAAAAGAATGCTCGGCGGCCGAGTTGCGCTTGGAACAGGTAAACTCTCCTCAAGGGCTGCTGTGCCATTCGGTTTTTGGGTCTTTGCGGTCGCTGGTTGGGGAAGCTGCCAATGGCAAGCGGAAGAAACGATCCATGCCCCTGCGGCAGCGGAGCCAAGTACAAGAAATGCTGCGGTCAGGTTCAGCTCGCGGCGCCAGGGATCGCGCCCGCAAGGCCCACACTCGCTGCTACCACGCTGCCACTACGCGCGGCACATGAAGAACTGACTGCTGCAGAAGGCGCTCGGATTAGCGCGCGCATTGCGGCCGGAGAATTTGCCGCGTTGGAGCAAGAAGCCAGGGCGCTGGCCGCCCAGCGCAGCCATTCCGGACTGGCCTGGAAGGCCCTGGGCCTCGCGCTGATGATGCAGGACAAGGATGCCCTGGCGGCGCTGGAGAGAGCGGCAGCGCTGCGCCCCAATGATCCTGAGGTGCACCTCAATCTCGGCAATGCCCTGCAGAACTTCGATCGTCACGAGGAGGCCATCGGCAGCTACCGGCGCGCGATCGCGATCGCCCCCGGTTTCGCTGACGTGCATAACAATCTGGGCACGCTCTACCGGCAACAAGGTCAGGCGCGTGCCGCCGAAGACAGCTGTCGACGGGCACTGCAGCTGAACCCACGCTCGGCTGCGGCCACCGCGCTGCTGGCGGCATTGCACGCGGATAACGGACAATTTGCCGAGGCCGAATCGCTGTGCCGGCAGGCACTCGCGCTGGATCCCAACTCCCCGCAACCGCTGGCCGACCTGGCGCACCTGCGACGCATGAGCGCCGATGATGCATCCTGGCTGGTTGAGGCGCAGCGCCTGCTAAGACAGGGTCTGCCGATGCGCAGGGAGGCCTACCTGCGCTATGCCATGGGCAAGTATTTCGATGACTTGCAGGAGTATCCCAGCGCCTTTGAAAATTTTCAGCGCGCCAATGAACTCACAAAGCAGTTCAGGCCGCGCCACGATCGAGCAGGGCTGACGCACGCCGTGGACCGGGCCATTGGTATTTTCAATCCCGAGTGGTTCGAGCGGATGCGCAGCACCGGGCAGCGCCCGGCGCGGCCCGTATTCATCGTGGGCATGCCACGCTCGGGCACTTCGCTCGCCGAGCAGATCCTGGCATCACACCCCGAGGTGTACGGCGCGGGCGAATTAAACTTCTGGAGCAACCGCTCGCCGCCGGACCCAGCCTCCATAAGTCGCAGCCTCGTGGACAGCCTGGCCGCGGATTACTTGCAGCTGCTGCAACAGCTGTCTGTCGATGGTGTGCGAGTCATCGACAAGATGCCCACGAATTTCCAGCACCTGGGCCTGATTCATGCAGCGCTGCCTGATGCGAAGATCATCTGCATGCGGCGCGATCCTATCGATACCTGTCTGTCGATCTACTTCCAGAATCTCGGCCCGTTGCATACCTACGCCTACGACCTGGAAGATCTGGTGCACTACTATCGCGAGCATCGGCGCCTGATGCAGCACTGGCGATCGGTTCTGCCCGCCACGACGCTGCTGGAGCTGCCTTACGAAGATCTGGTGGCTGATCCGGATTCGTGGAGCCGTGCCATGGTGAGCTTCATTGGCCTGCCGTGGGACCCGCGTTGTCTGGACTTCCACGTGACGCAGCGTACGGTGATTACCGCCAGCAAATGGCAGGTGCGGCAGAAGATCAGCCGCGCTTCGGTGGCGCGCTGGCGCAACTACCGGGCTTTCATAGCCCCACTACTGGCGCTGGGGGCAGACACACAAAAGTGAGCGCCACGGCACTGCGCACTCAGGCCGGGGTCTGATCCTCGCGCGTGCTGCGGCCGTTGATCCAGGTGTCAATCACCTGCAGCTGATCATCGGCCCATACCAGGTCGGCACGACAGCCGGCGGCGATTTGCCCATGATCGGCGCTTAACCCCAGAAATGCGGCCGGATTCGCGCTGGCCATCTGCACGGCCTCCATCAGTCCGATATCGAGCAGGCGTGCCGCATTACGAACAGCCGAGGCCATATCGAGCGCTGAGCCGGCCAGAGTTCCGTCCTCATCCACGCACACACCATCGCGCACCTGAATGTGGCGACCCTGCAGCATGAAAGACTCCTGCGTCGTGCCCACATTGGCCATCGCATCGGTCACCAGCATGAAGCGATCGCGCGGCTTGCAGCTCAGCGCAATCTGCAGCACCACCGGATCCACGTGCACACCGTCCACGATGATGCCGCAGTAGCTCATCGCATCATGGAGCGCCGCACCCACCACACCCGGCTCGCGGCTGGTCAGCGGCGACATCGCATTGAACAGGTGCGTGAAGCCTGTCAGACCGTGGTGCAGGGCGTTGGCGATGTTGCTGTAGCTGGCGTTGGTGTGGCCAGCTGAGACAATGACGCCGGCGCCCACGAGTTTGTGAATCGTCTCGGCCGTCGTCATTTCAGGTGCGAGCGTGACCAGGGTCTTGCCACCACGCAGCGAGGTCAGCAGCCGCAGCGCGGACTCATCGAGGTCACGGAACTTTGCCGGATCATGCACGCCTTTGCGTGCCTCGTTGAGAAACGGTCCCTCAATATGGATGCCGAGCACGCCAGGAACGCCAGCAGCAATAGCCGCGCTGACCGCACCGATAGCCCGCTCGACAACCGCAAGATCATCACTGATCAGCGTGGGCAAAAAGCCAGTCGTACCAAATCGCCGATGCGCCTTACCGATGCAGCGCACGGTATCGATGGTGGGATCCTCGTTGAACAGCGCGCCGCCGCCGCCGTTGACCTGGGTATCGATAAATCCAGGCAGCAGCCACTCACCGCGCAAATCCACCCGCTGCGCCGCGCTAACACGCAGATCATTGTCAGCGACGAGTTCGACAATGCGACCGCCTTGCACCAGCACGGCCCGATCCTCGAGCACCTGGCCGCGCGCCACGATCCGACCGTTGATGAATGCCTGCATCATCACAGAGTCTCGGTGACCTTGCGCAGGTGGGGCGGCCGATCCGGGTCAAGGCCGCGTGCCAGCGAAAGCTCAACTGCGGCACGATAGAAACTCTGGACCCACAGGAGCGGTGCGATGGCGGCGCTCGAGCGGACGGTGGGCAGTTCGATCACGCCCGCGGGTGCGGTTCCCGCCATCAGCACCGGGATCGAGTGTGCAGCCAGCTCGCGGGCCAGCTGCTCCAGACCCGGCTGTGTCTCATCCTCCTGACTGAGCAACAGCACCGGAACCTCGGGGCCGACCAGCGCCATCGGACCATGACGCACTTCAGCGCTGCTGAAGGCCTCGGCATGCAGCGCGCAGGTTTCCTTGAGCTTGAGCGCGATCTCCTGCGCTATGCCGAGCCCTAACCCGCGTCCTAGCACCAGCAGGTGTTGCGCAGGTATCAGCCGCGCAACCAGCGGCTGCCAGTCCAGCTGCCAGGCGGACTGCAGCAGCGACGGAGCTTCGGCCAGCGCCTCGAGCAGCGTGCCATTGCCGCTCCAGTGGGCCACCAGATGAATGATGGCTGAGAGGGATGCAAGGTAGGACTTCGTAGCCGCCACACTTCTTTCGGGCCCGGCACGCAGCGGCAAGAAATAATCGGCACGCTCAGCAAGCGGCGAGTCCTCGGCATTCACCAGCGCAATCACCACGGCCCCGGCAGCCTTGGCCGCATCGACCGCGGCCAGCAGGTCCGGACTGCGCCCCGATTGCGAGATGGCGAGGAACAGACATTGCGACAAGTTCTGCCGCACCTGATAGACGGAGCTGACCGATGGCGAGGCTGATGAGGTCAGCAGCCCAAGCTGCGTCTCGACCAGATAGCGGGCAAATGTCGCCGCGTGATCGGAACTGCCGCGCGCGCAGGTAATCACGGCGCGCGGCGCCAGGCTTCGAAGGCGCGCGGCAAATTCCGCGACCCGTTCAGCATCGAGTTCAAGTTGCCTGCGAACGCAGGCAGAGGACTCGCCGGCTTCATGGAACATCAGCGTGCTCTGGGCTGAGGGCGCAAGCTGCGCTCCACTCTGGCCCGCATTCGAACCGCTGTAGTCGCCTGCGATCATGGCGCGGAGCTCAGCTCCGCCACGAAATCGTAAGTATCGCCGCGATAGAATGATTGCGAAAACTCGATCGCGCGACCATCGGGCAGCGAGCCAAGACGCTCGACCAGGAGCCCGGCCTCGCCGGGCTTTGCCTTGAGCAGCAGCGCCTGATCGCCAGTGAGCAGCACGGCGCGCAGTCTTTGCAGTGCTCGCACCGGCCGATGGCCAACGATTTCGAGCGCTTCATAGAGCGAGGTGTCCACCGATTCGAGCGAGGGCAGCGCTGAGGCGACGATTGTCGCGTACTCAATGGCCATCGGTGCTTCATCGGCATAACGAATTCGATTGAAGCGATACACCGGTGTTCCGGGACTGAGCCGCAGCGCGAGCGCCTCCTCAGGCGTCACTGTGCCCTCGGCACGCTTGAGCCAAACACTGCGCGGCGTGCGACCGCGTGCGCGCATGTCCTCGGAAAACGAAGTCAGCATCGCGAAATTTTTCTCGACGCGTGCCGAGACGAAATTTCCGCTGCCCTGACGCCGCACCAGCAATCCCTCGGCGACCAGACCCACCAGCGCTTTGCGCACCGTGATGCGTGAAACACCAAACTCGGCCGCCAGGTCCCGCTCAGCTGGCAGCGCATCGTCGGGCGCGAGCGTGCGGTTCTCAATCGCCTGACGCAGTGCACGCTGCAGCTGCTGATACAGCGGCAAATTGCCCTGTGCATTGAGGGGGCCGACTGCCTTGGCGAGTGAAATCATCGCTTCCTGCTGTGAGTAATGGCTATTCGAGGATCATAGAGAGAATACCAAAAGAATACCACCTTAGGAACAACAAACCGAGTAAATAATCTCTAATTGGTTGATATTGCTTGTATAACATCAGAACGTCGTGTGTTTATAGCGCCATGCTTGCAAATGCGGTCCTATTGGTACTATATTGGCCTCTAAGTGGTGTGTACCCGCTGCGACGCGGGAACCGAGAGCCATACGGCAACGCGGCCACGAGGGTGGTCGGCCGCGGTAAGAGCCAAGGGATTCGCAATCGATTGGACGGTATTTAAGGGGAGCATTCCATGAATCGAATTACATTTGCAGTGAAGTCGGCGCTCGGTCTTGTCATTCTCGCGCCGGCCTCAATGGCGTTCGCGCAGACCGCGGCCGACTCGGGCCAGCTCGAGGAAGTCATTGTAACGGGCATCCGCCAGTCGCTTGATGTATCGCTGGAGCAGAAGCGCAAGGCCACCGATCTGGTCGAGGTGATCACCGCCGAGGACATCGGCAAGATGCCCGACAAGAATATCGCCGACTCGCTGCAGCGGGTCCCAGGCTTGACCACGAGCTCTTCCGGTGCAACCGAGGGCGGGTTTGATGAAAATGACCGCGTCAGCATGCGCGGCACCAATCCCAGCCTGACCCAGACGCTGATCGATGGCCACAACGTTGCCGCCGGCGACTGGTTCGTACTGGATCAGACCGGCACCGTTGGTCGAAGCGTCAGCTACACCCTGCTGCCCTCGGAGCTCGTCGGCGAAGTGGTCGTGCACAAGAGTTCGGAGGCCTCGCTGGTGGAAGGTGGCGTTGCCGGCTCGGTTGACATCATCACGCGCAAGCCACTGGATTTTACCAAGCCCTTAACCTTGGAAGTCTCAGCGGGCGCGGTCTACGCGGATCTGCCCGCGAAGACCGATCCGCAGCTCAGCGGCCTGTTCAACTGGCAGGACAGCGACAAGAATTTCGGCGTGCTGCTGCAGGGCTTCTACGAAAAGCGGCATCTTGAGCGCCAGGGCGCGGAGCTGCTCGGTTACGACACGATCGCCCCGGGAAGCGCCATTGCTCTGCAAGACCCCAATCTCTCCGGTGTGCAGTACCCGACGGATATCGATGAGGCATTCTTCACCCAAACGCGTACGCGTACCGGTGGCTTGCTGGATCTGCAGTGGAAACCAAACGACGACCTAAGTTTCAATCTCTCGGCGTTGCTCTCAAACCTGCTGGCGTCGAACTACAACCGCAGCTATCTGCAGTGGGACACGCATTTCATTGCCTCGGGCGCCGGGCAGGCACCGAATCCGGGCTATGTCGTCAGCAACAACACGCTGGTCTCGGCCACGTTTGCTCCAGTGGCGGGCACGGCGTACGGCATCTACGATCAGATCTCGCGCCCCGATGAGAGCGAGGGCACTTACTTCATTAATCTGGATGGCAGCTGGCATGCCTCCGACAGGCTGACATTTACCGGTCAGGTGGGCTTTTCAGAAGGCAGCGGCAAGACCCCCGAGCAGAACGTGGCGGAAACCGAGCCCGGTGTCGGCAACGGCGCCAGCTATACGCTTCATGGGGTCGGCAGCGGCCCGAGCTGGAATCTCGGTGACACCAACAACACGACCCCTTCGCCAGGCGGCGTACCTGTGGCTTTCGGCTGGATCTTTGGCGCGCAGAACGTGGACGTGATCGACACCGAGGAGTGGCTCAAGCTCGACGGTACGTTCAAGATGAATGACGATGGCTGGACGGATCTGAAGTTTGGTTTGCGCAGCGAAGGGCATGATCGCAATTCGGTGGGCGCGACCGCGCAGGGCCCGACCTTCGGCGCCACCGGCGGTACCTGCACTTGCAACTATCCGACCGGCTATCAGACCGTTCCGTCGAACTTCGATACCTTCGGCGGCAGTGTGCCGACCGGCTGGTGGTACTGGACGCCGGCTCAGCTGGCCGCCTACAACGGCCCTGGACTCACGCAGCGCGGCACACTGGCGCGCGCCTATCCGGATTATTGGTTCTCACTGACGGAGAAGACGGACGCGCTCTACGGGCAGCTCGACTATCACAGCGGTAGGATCAGCGGTAACGTCGGCCTCCGTGTGGTCAGCACGCAGGAGAACATTGTGACCTGGGAGCAGGACAGCTCGGTGACTGCCACGACCCCCGGTGCAGTGACCAGCTCGCTGTTCGGACCCTACGTGGCCCGTCGCACCGACAACACCTACTATGATGTATTGCCGAGCGCCAACCTCAAGATCGAGCTGCAGGATGACCTGGTGGCGCGCTTCGCCGCCGCTGAAACCATGACACGGCCGGACTACTCGGCACTCGCTACAGCCACGCAGCTCGGCGGTCCCCCGGCGGGCACGGCGGATGGCACTGGCACTACGGGCAATCCCAATCTGCACCCGGTACGGTCCGCTAATCTGGATGCGGGTCTCGAGTGGTATTTCATGCCGCACTCGCTGCTATCAGCGACAGCGTTCTACATGGATCTGCAAAACTACATCAGCTATGGTTCTGAGCTAAAGAACTATCTTGTCTTTGGCGCCGGGGAACCGGCCGGTGGCGGAATCGCACCGTACGACGTCACGATTCCCGTGGACGCTGCCGGCAGGGTCTACGGTGCGGAGTTCAACTACGTGCAGGCGCTCGGTGACCATTTTGGTCTTGCCGCAAACTACACTTACGCGGACGGCAGGCAGACTTCGGGGCCGATCACCAATGGTGATACCCGTCTCGTCGGTACCTCCAAGAATACCTACAACCTGACCGGCTACTACGAGGATCAGCACTTCAACGCCCGCGTTGCCTACAACTTCCGCTCGGCGTTCTACAGTGGCCTGGATCGAAGCACCGCCTTTACGCAGGATGACACGGCGTATCTGTCGGCATCGCTCGGCTACACGGTGAACGACAACATCGCTATCACACTCGATGGGCAGAACCTCAACAATCCGACCCTCAAGTACTACGCGCTCGACCCGACCCAGCCGCGCGCGTTCTACACCAATGGACGGCAGTACTACCTGAATCTGCGCATGAAGCTCTGATCGAGGCAGTACCCAGCTCCGCGTGTGTCAAGCTTCACCGTGTGCCGGTATCCTGTACCGGCCACGGTCAGCGGGTGGGATGGCAGCAGTGCACGAGGAGCGAGGAGTCTGGGATAGCAGATGGCGAGGTCGCGCGCGGCCCGCGTGCGCAGCGCTGGTAGCTGCTCTGCTGCTGAGCGGCCTTGCGCATCCGGCGGCAGCGGCGAGCGCTGCGGTCATACCGCTGCCGGCGAGCATCACCTTGGCTTCAGGCCACTACACCATCGATGCTGGAACCGATCTGCAGGCCGCGCCAGGCGAGCAGGGTGCCAAAGCCGCTGCCAGCTACTTCGCCGAACTCGTGAGGCGCACGCGCGGCTTGTCACTGGCGGTGCGTAGCGGTGGCGCCCGACGGGGCGCGATCCGCTTCGAGCACCGCGACGGACTCGCTGCCGAGGGCTATCGGCTCGAGATCAGTGCCGATGGGGTTACGGTCGCGGCGAGTACCGCAACCGGTCTGTTCTACGGTGCGGTCACGCTCTGGGAACTGCTGCCCACCGGCCGCGGTCGCGGGCAGCTGCAGGCTCAGCGCATCGAGGATGAGCCGGTCTATCCATGGCGCGGACTCATGCTCGATTCGGCACGTCATTTCCAGTCGCCGGCATTCGTGAAATCGATGCTCGACTGGATGGCGTGGCACAAGCTCAACGTGCTTCATTGGCACCTGACCGATGATCAGGGCTGGCGGCTACAGATCCGCAAGTACCCGCGCCTGACTGCGATCGGCGCCTGGCGCACGCCAGCCAGCGTGGGAGGAGCAGCGCTGCCAGCCTACGGGGGCTTTTACACACAACGCGAGGTGCGCGAGATCGTCGCCTTTGCCGCGAGCCGGCACATCATGGTGATTCCGGAAATTGACATGCCTGGCCACGCCCAAGCCGCCATCGCGGCCTATCCGGCGCTGGGCTCACTGGATGGGCCGGCGCCGCCCGTGTCGGCGCGCTGGGGGGTGCATACCTATCTCTACAACCTCGAGCCTGCCACTTTTACCTTTCTGGAGGACGTGCTCAGCGAAGTGATGGAGTTATTTCCCGCGCCGTACATCCATCTGGGCGGTGACGAGGCAGTCAAAGACCAATGGCGTGCTTCGGCGCAGGTCCAGGCGCGGGCAAGGGAGCTGGGAATCCAGGATCCGGATGCGCTGCAGGGCTATTTCACGCAGCGCATGGGTCAGTTTCTCGCAGCCCACGGTCGACGAATGGTCGGATGGGATGAGATCCTGCGCCCAGAACTTGCGAGCGATGCCGTGGTGATGGCCTGGCACGGCACCACCGGCGCGCACGCCGCAGCCATCGCCGGCCACGATGCGGTGCTGACGCCCTGGCCCACATTTTATTTCGACAATCGCCAGAGTGCGCTGCCCGATGAGCCGCCCGGCCGCACGCGCGTCATTTCCCTCGAGGAGGTTTACCGCTTTGATCCGAATGACCCGACGCTGAGCGTCGCCCAGCAACAGCATGTGCTGGGCGTGCAGGGCAATCTCTGGACCGAACACATTCGCACCGAGCAGCGCCTCGAGTGGATGGCGCTGCCGCGCGCCGCTGCGATCGCTGAACTGGGCTGGTCACGCCCGGAGCGTCGTGACTGGAGCGATTTCCTGGCACGATTGGCCGCCTCCGTCCCACGTTACAAGAGCCTTGGCCTCAACGCCGCCGACAGTGCTTTCGCAGTCGATGCCCGGATAGCCGGGACAGCGGCTGGCGCAACGGTGACGCTCGCGAATCAGGCTCACTTTGGCGAGATTCACTACACGCTGGACGGTGGCAAACCTTCAGCCGCTTCGGCGCGCTATACGACGCCGCTCGCCGTTGCACTGGGTGCTGAGATTCGCGCCGCAACCTTCGCCGCTGACGAGCAGGTCTCGCACACCTGGCAACAGCGGATCGACAACCGCTCACTGGCACGGCGCAACAGTCGGCAACTTGAGCTGTGCACCGATGCCGTCGGGCTGCTGCTTGAACCGCGGCGCGAAGGCGCTCAGCCGACTGATACGGTCGCGATCGACATCATGAATCCCTGCTGGTGGTATCGCGGTGTCGAGCTCGACCACGGCGCGCGCCTGACGGCGGCGGTGGCGCCGCTGCCATTCAACTACGAACTCGGCGATGAGCTCAAAAAGATCCGCGTGGGTCATGCGCAGACGCCATTCGGCGAGCTTGAAGTCCATATCGACAGCTGCACGGGCGCAGCCGCGGCACTTATGCCGCTCTCCGAAATGCCGGTCCCTGCGGTACTGGCCAGCACGGTTCTGGCGCCGCAGCCAGGTGTGCATGACCTGTGTCTGCGCATTGCGCGCCCAGCGCTCGAGCCGCTGTGGGCCCTCGACTGGATGGAGATTGGGGAGTAGCGCGCTCGATGCCAACGCTCACAATCCACGCGCCGCTCGATGGCTGGTGCACCTCGCTCGATGAAGTGCCTGACCCGGTGTTTGCGCAGCGCATGCTCGGTGATGGGCTGGCGATCGACCCGGTCTCCGGCCTCGTGCTTGCGCCGTGCGCCGGCGAGATCACGGTGGTCGCACATGGTGGCCATGCGGTGTCGATTCGCACGCCCCAGGGGTTCGAGCTACTCGTGCATGTGGGCATTGACACCGTGCAGCTGGGGGGGCGGGGCTTTGACGTGCGCGTTCAGGTCGGCACCCAGGTTGCACTTGGGACCGAGCTGATCCGCTTTGATCTGGATGCGCTCGCGCGCTCCGGCAAGAGTCTGATGACCCCCGTGGTAGTCAGTGCGCGGGAAGGGCTCGAGCTTCGACACCGGCACAGCGCTGGCGCGGTGCGCGCGGGCGACCCGCTATTCGATCTCGTGTACTCAGAGGTGGGGCCAACGGCGGCGGCCGTAACGGACTCCGGTGCAAGCACCCGCACGCTGACCGTCCTGCTGCAACATGGTCTGCATGCCCGTCCGGCCGCGCTCCTTGTACAGCGGCTGCGCGAGATTGCAGCCGAGGTCTCGATTGAAGCGCACGGCCGACAGGCCAGCGCGCGCAGTGCCATCGCGCTGATGGCACTGGGCGTTCGTCATAACGATCGGATCATCGTCCATGCGCGCGGAGCGCATGCCGCCCGTGCCCTTGAGGCCGTGGCGATGGCACTTGAGGAAGCGGTGCGCACCGAGAGCCACGGCGTGCACCAATCCGAATCGGGCGCGGGCACTGATAATGGCGAGCCCCCAACCGGCGCATCCAGCGGCGCGAAGATTGCCGCGGCAGGGTATGCGGTCGGCATCGCCGCGCGACTCAAGCGTCCGCAGCTTTCGGTCGTCGAAGCAGGAGCCGGCGCAGAACAGGAAGTTGTGGCGCTGACGCGCGCGCGCGCGCAGGTTCGCCAGCGCCTGACGCGCCTTGGTGAAGTCGGTGGCGCGGCGCGGCGCGAGATTGTCGCCGCACACGTGGAGTTCCTGGATGATCCGCTGCTCAATGAATCGGCGCAGGCACTGATCGAGACTGGCAAGAGTGCCGGCTTTGCCTGGCGCGCGGCGACCCGAGAGTCGATCGCAGCCCTCAAGGCTACCGGCGATGCGCGGTTGCTCGAGCGCGTGGATGATCTGCAGGATGTCGAATCGCACGTGCTGCTGGCACTGGCTGGCGAAGCGCGACCGATGAATCTGTACCTGCCCGAGGGGGCCGTGCTGCTCGCCGATGATCTGCTGCCCTCGGAGTTCATCGCACTCGATCCTAAACGTCTGGCCGCGATTTGCCTTGCCGGCGGCGGCGCGACCTCGCACGTGGCCATTCTGGCTGCAGCCGCGGATGTGCCGATGCTCGTGGGGCTGGGCGAGCGGCTGCGGGCAGTGGCCGAGGGTACCACCCTGATAGTCGATGCCGATCAGGGGACACTCGAGATTGCGCCGGCGCCAGCTGAGCTGGCGCGCGCGCAGGCACATGCAGCGGCGCGGCGCGCCGCCCAAACCACCGATCGCGTAGCAGCGCAGAGTGACTGCCGCGCCCGCGATGGCACCCGCATCGAGGTGTTTGCCAATGTGGGCAGCGCCAGCGATGCGGCCGCGGCCCTCAGCAGTGGCGCCGAAGGCTGCGGCCTGCTGCGAACCGAATTCCTGTTCATCGATCGCGACACGGCACCCGATGAGGCCGAGCAGCTCGCCGCCTATCAGGCCATTGCCGATGCGCTGGCAGCGCGCCCCCTGGTGCTGCGGCTGATGGATGTGGGCGGGGACAAGCCGCTGCGCTATCTGCCGTTGCCGCCCGAGGAGAACCCGGCCCTGGGCCTGCGCGGCATTCGGACTGCGCTCTGGCGCCCGGACCTGCTTCGCACGCAGATCCGCGCGGCGCTGCGCGTCAGGCCCGCCGGTCAGGTGCAGCTGCTGCTGCCGATGGTGACCGACGTCGAGGAGGTGCGGCAGGTGCGCGCAATCGTCGAGGAGCTGCGCGCGGATCTTGAGGAGCGCGCGCCCGTGCTGCTCGGCGCCATGATCGAGACGCCTGCGGCCGCGCTGATGGCCGGGCGTATTGCCCGTGAGGTCGATTTCCTCTCCATTGGCAGCAATGATCTGACGCAGTACACGCTCGCGATGGACCGCGGCCACCCGCAACTGGCCGCGCGCATGGATGCCCTGCACCCGGCGGTGCTGCAACTGGTGGCGGCCACCGCGGCAGCCGGCGTCGCCGCCGGCAGGATCGTGGCGGTCTGCGGCGGTGTCGCCGCGGATCCGGCAGCGGTGCCGCTGCTGCTGGGCCTGGGCGTGCGGGAGCTATCGATCGTGCCGGCAGCCGTGCCAGCGATCAAGCGTCTGGTGCGAAGCTTAAGCCTGTCCGAGTGCGTCACGCTGGCCGCTCAATGTCTTAAACTGGATTCAGCGGCTGAGATCCGTGCGCTGGTCGCGCGGAGCGTGCCGCACCCGGGGATCGCACGATGAACATTCGTTTCTCAGCTCTGCAGCCACTCGGTCGCGCCCTGATGCTGCCGATCGCGGTGCTGCCGATCGCCGGACTGCTGCTGCGGCTGGGACAGCCGGATCTGCTGGGATGGACGGTGATGGCGGCGGCGGGCAGTGCCATTTTCTCCAATCTGGGGTTGCTGTTTGCGGTCGGTGTGGCCGTGGGTCTCGCGCGCGAGAACCATGGCGCAGCCGGGCTCGCCGCGCTGGTGTGCTACCTGGTCACGACTGAGGGTATCAAGACCTTGATGGTCGCCCCCGCCGCGATCACGGCCGGACTGAGCGGCGACTCGCTCGCCCTGGCACTCTCGAGCTTCAAGACGCATGAGTTGGCGAAGCTCAGCGTACCGGTCGGCCTGCTCTCCGGCATTACGGCGGGCATGGCTTACAACCGTTTCAGCAATGTCGCGCTACCCAGCTATCTGGCTTTTTTTGGCGGCCGCCGCTTTATCGCCATTGTTACGGGTGTCGCAGGTGTGATCCTGGCGCTGATTATTGGCACCTTCTGGCCGTTTATTGAACACGGCATGGATGCGGCGAGCCAGGCGATTCTCGCCGCCGGCTCCGTGGGTCTGTTCATCTATGGCCTGCTCAATCGGATTCTGATCGTCACCGGTCTGCACCACATCCTCAATAACTACGCGTGGTTCATCCTCGGCGACTACCACGGTGTGACGGGCGATCTCAACCGCTTCGTTGCCGGGGATCCGAGCGCCGGGGCGTTCATGTCGGGATTTTTCCCGGTGATGATGTTCGGGCTGCCGGCAGCGTGCTTGGCGATGTACCACGCGGCAGACCCCAGGCGCCGGGTGGCCGTAGCCGGACTCCTTATGTCGCTCGCTCTGACTTCTTTCCTGACGGGCGTAACCGAGCCGATCGAGTTCACGTTCATGTTCCTGGCACCACTCCTATTTGCGGTACACGCCGTGGCGACGGGACTGGCCATGGTGATCATGCATGTACTGGGTGTGCATCTGGGGTTCAACTTCTCGGCCGGCCTGTTCGACTACGTCCTGTATTTCAATCATGCGCAGCGTCCGCTGCTGCTGATACCGGTCGGCCTGGTGTACGCACTGCTTTACTACACGATCTTCCGCTTCTGCATCGTGCGCTTTAATCTCGCTACGCCCGGACGCGAGGCTGAGCCCGCGACGGCGGCCCGGCTCGGAGCAGCGCCTGCGGGCGGACGTGCCGGAGCCTTCATCAGCGCGCTCGGAGGCGCAGCGAATCTTACCGAGGTCGAGGCCTGTACCACACGGCTGCGGCTCGTGGTCGCGGATTCGGCCACGATCGACGCCGCTGCGCTCAAGCAGTTGGGCGCCATGGGCGTGCTGCGCTCATCGCCTACCCAGGTGCAGGTCGTGCTCGGACCACAAGCGGATCAGATTGCCGGCGAGATCCGCGAGCTGCTGCGCGCGCCCGCCACGGCCTCGCTTCAGGTTCATGAGGCCGAGGCGCTGCTGGCCGCGCTCGGCGGAGCAGCCAACGTGGTAGACATCTCTACCGCTCCCGGGCGTATTCTGGTGACGGTGGCCCACGATGAGCGCATCGATCAGGCCGCGATGACAGGCCCCGGCGTGCGCGCGGTGGCGCGCGCTGGCGCCGGACGTGTGCATGTACTGCTCGCAGGCCTGGTCGACGACACCGCCGAGCGCCTGCGCGCCCTGATCGCCCGGGATTAAGCGCAGCGACGCCGCAAGGCGCCGGGGGCTGCGCGTGCAAGAGGGCAAGACGCATGACTGCCACGCTTTTCAACTACTCCTACAAGCCAGGCGATGGCGGCACCAGCCACGCGGCGGGGCCGCCGCCCGGGATCAAGCGCATCGTGATTGTCGGTGGCGGCACGGCCGGCTGGATGAGCGCACTGATCTTTGCGCACGCGCTGATCCGAAAGGGCGTCGAGATCAGCGTGGTCGAGTCTCCGAGCGTGGGGATCATCGGTGTCGGCGAGGGCTCGACGCCGTGGCTGCGCGGCTTCTTCGACCGGCTCGGCATCGAGGAGGCCGAGTGGATGCCAGCCTGCCACGCCACCTATAAATGTGGCATCAGCTTTGAGGGCTGGTCGACCAAACCCGGCTTCGAGCGCTATTTTCATCCCTTTGCCTCGATGCTCGATAACCTGACCATGCCCCAGTTCGTGCACAACGCCGAAGCGCGCACCAATCGCGCCAACGTCTACGTGCATCCGGACCGCTTCTTCATTGCCGCCCGCCTCGCGCAAGGCAAGCTGGCCCCCAAAGCTGCCGAGCACTTCCCGTTTGATGTCTGGCACGGCTATCACTTCGATTCGGTGCTGCTCGGCCAGTTCCTGCACCGCAAGGCCCTCGAGCGTGGCGTGCGCTACCTGCCCCGGCATGTGACCGGCGCGGTGCTGGATGAATCAGGCGCAATCGCTTCGATCTCAACCCAGGAGGGCGAGGCGATTGCGGGTGACCTGTTCGTGGATTGCACCGGCTTCAGCGGCCTGCTGATCGACAAGGCCCTGCACACGCCATTCGTAAGCTTCGCCAATAACCTCTTCAACGACGCCGCGGTGGCCATGCCATCGCCGCTTGAGGGCGAGATTCCCTCCGAGACGGTCTCGACGGCCTTACGCTGTGGCTGGGCGTGGCGCATTCCGCTGACCAGCCGCTTTGGCAATGGCTATGTCTACAGTACCCAGTTCTGTACGCCCGATCAGGCGGAGACCGAACTGCGCCAGCGCCTTGGCCTGCTTGACTCTGATACCGAGGCCCGGCATCTGAAGATGAAGATTGGCCGCGTCACCAAGCATTGGAACCGCAACTGCCTGGCGGTCGGGCTTTCGCAGGGTTTTATCGAACCCCTGGAGGCCACGGCACTGCTGTTCATCCAGCAGACGGCCACGAGCTTTGTCGAATTTCTGGAGCAGGGGGACCTTAGCGAGGCGGCACACGATCGGTTCAACGAGCGCGTCAACGAGCACTTCGAGGGCACGCGCGATTACATCGTGACGCACTTCAAGACCAATTCGCGCACCGACACCGACTATTGGCGGGCCAACGCCGCCAATCTGAATCTCTCCGATGCCCTCAAACAGCTCTACACGCTGTGGCTGAATGGCAAGAGCATCGCACCTGCCGTGCGCAAGCAGGCGCTCGGCAAGGGTTATCCGATCTTTTCCTGGTACGCGATCATGGCGGGGATGGGGATCTTTCCGGAGGCGGCAGATTTGCGGGCCCCGACTGCCCAGGAGGCCCGCTACAATATGACCGAAATCGATAACCTGCTGGATCGCAGCGTCGCCAACTTTCCCGACCACCGCGAGACGCTCCTGAGCATTCCGCCGCGCCGCAAGGACGATTCGCTGCAGGTCTACTTTTGGTAGCCACGCGATCCCGATCCGCTGCGCCAACCAAGGGTAAGGAGCTGCAGATGATACCGATGCAAGAGTTCACCGGGCTGGACGATGAGGCTATCCGTCGTGACATCCTGGGCAGCGGCCGCCCGGTGGTACTGCGCGGTCTGGTCAGCGCCTGGCCTGCCGTCAAGCGCGCGCTCGAGTCGCCGACCGCGCTGGCGGAGTATCTGCGCCGGCTCGACAACGGCGGCCTGGTCGATGCGGTGATGACGCCGCCCGAGGTCGCGGGACGGATTTTTTACAAGCCGGCGCTGGAGGGCTTCAACTTCCTGCGCAATCGCCTGCCGCTCTCCGGCGTGGCCGAGCAGGCCTTGCGATATGCGGCCTTCCCGCAGCCGCCCGCCGTGGCCGCGCAGAGCGCGCTCATTCGCGATTGCGTACCCGGATTCTCGGCTGAGAACCGCCTGACGCTGCTGGGCGAAGCGGTGCTGCCGCGCATCTGGCTGGGCAATGCGATCACGACTCCGACGCACGTGGATGAGTGGTGCAACATCGCCTGCGTGGTGAGCGGGCGCCGCCGCTTCACGCTGTTTCCGCCCGAACAGATTGCCAATCTTTATGTCGGGCCGCTCGATTACGCCCCGACCGGTGCGCCCATGAGCCTGGTTGAACTGGCTGCCCCGGATCTTGAGCGCTATCCCAATTTTCCACAGGCCTTGGCCGAGGCCCAGGTGGCCGAGCTTGAACCCGGAGATGCGATCTTCATCCCACCACTGTGGTGGCACCACGTCGAGTCCCTGGGCACGCTGAATGTGCTGGTCAACTACTGGTGGAATGCGACCACCCACGGGCAGCACGCTGATGCCTCGGCCTTCGACTGCCTCATGCACTGCATCCTGAACATGCGCGAGCTGCCACCGGCGACCCGAAAGGCCTGGGGGGCACTGTTCGAGCACTACGTGTTCGGGCCACAAGAGGCGACGACTCAGCATATCCCGGTATCCCGCCTGGGAATTCTGGGCGCCCTGAAGGCGGAGGACCGCGCTCGACTGCGGGCGCATCTGGCGAAACGCTTAAGCTCTGGCGCCTGATCGGAACCAGGTGCCGCCTCAGTTCTTGAGGCGATAGCCCGTGTGGAAGATCCAGGCCACCACGCCCAGACACAGCGCGAAGAAACCTAGCGTCATGCCAAAGCTCGTGCCGACACTGACATCCGCTGCCCCATAGAAGCACCAGCGATAGCCACTGATCAGATAGACGACCGGATTGAAGAGCGTGACCGTGCGCCACAGCGGCGGCAGCATCGTGATTGAATAAAAGGCACCGCCCAGGAAGGTCAGCGGGGTCAGCACCAGCATCGGCACGAACTGCAGCTGCTCGAAGCCGCGCGCCCAGATGCCGATGATGAAGCCAAACAGACTGAAGGTGAGGGCGGTCAAGAGCAGGAAACTGAGCATCCACACCGGATGCAGGACCTGCAGCGGTACGAATAGCGAGGCGGTAGCGAGGATGATCAGGCCGATCACCACGGACTTGGTGGCGGCAGCGCCCACGTAGGCGGTCACGATCTCGAGCGGTGCGACCGGCGCGGAGAGCAGCTCGTAGATCGTGCCTGTGAATTTCGGGAAGTAGATCCCGAAGGAGGCATTGGAGAGGCTCTCGGTGAACACCGAGAGCATGATCAGGCCCGGTACGATGAAGGAGGCGTAGGCAACGCCGTTGACATGTGTCATGCGCGCGCCAATCGCCGCCCCGAAGACCACGAAGTACAGTGAGGTCGTGATCACCGGAGTCAGCACGCTTTGCACAATGGTGCGCAGCGCGCGGGCGATCTCGAAACGGTAGATGGCCCAGACGCCATGACGGTTAAAGGCGAGGGAGCTCATGAGTGCACTCCATTGCGATCACTCACGAGGCTCACAAAAATGTCCTCAAGCGAGCTTTGCTGCGTGTTCAGGTCCTTGAAGGCGATGCCCAGTTCCCCGAGGCGCCTGAGCAGTCCCGGAATGCCGGTGTGCTCCTGCCCGGCTTCGAAGCTGAACTCCAGCTCTGTGCCGCCGGAGCGCAGCGCCAGCGACCACTCGGCCAGGCCGGCCGGAATGGCGCCCATCGGCTCCTGCAGCTGCACGGTCAGCTGCTTCTTGCCGAGTTTCTTCATCAGCGTCGCCTTGTCCTCGACCAGCATCAGCTTGCCGCGGCTGATCACCCCGATCCGGTCCGCCATCTCCTCGGCTTCATCAATATAGTGCGTGGTCAGGATGATCGTGACGCCACTTTTGTTCAGCTGTCGCACCAAAGCCCACATGTCCCGGCGCAGCTCGACATCAACGCCGGCGGTGGGTTCATCGAGGAACAGGATATCCGGCTCATGCGCCAGCGCCTTGGCGATCAGCACGCGACGCTTCATGCCGCCCGAGAGGGTCATGATCCGATCCTTGCGCTTCTCCCACAGCGACAGTTCGCGCAGCACTTTCTCTACAAAGGCCGGATTGGGCGCGCGGCCGAACAGGCCGCGGCTGAAACTGACCGTGGCCCACACCGACTCGAAGGCATCGGTGGTCAGTTCCTGGGGCACCAGGCCGATGCGGGAACGCGCAGCGCGGTAGTTACGCACGATGTCCTGCCCATCCACCAGCACGGTGCCGGTGCTCGCCGTGACGATGCCGCAGATGATGCTGATCAGCGTAGTCTTGCCGGCGCCATTGGGGCCGAGCAGCGCCAGGATCTCGCCTTTGGCAATCTTCAGATCCACGTGATCGAGCGCGCGCAGCCCTGAGGGGTAGGTCTTGGTCAAAGCGTCAATGGAAATGATCGTTGTCATACGCCATCTTAGCGCGCGCGCCCACCGCTTCGCACCGGCGAATGGGCAGGAGCGTAAACTTCGCCGGGGCGTTGAGAGCCGGGGGAGTTACCCGCGGCCCAGTAAAGGCAGAACGACAGGATGGTTGCGACGCATGTCTGACAAGTCAGTGAATTCATCCGAGCTTGATCGCATTGCCACCGAAACGCTGGCGTACTACGAGGAGAATGCCGAGAGCTTCAGGGCAGGCACGCTCGATCACGATGTCAGTCAGAACATCAACGCGTTGCTAGGGCACATCGCTACTGCCGCACCGCATCGCATACTTGATTTTGGTTGTGGCCCGGGGCGTGACTTGAAGGCTCTGAGGCAACTGGGGCATACAGCCATCGGTCTGGATGGCGCCGCGCGCTTCGCTGCGATGGCGCGGACCGACACCGGCTGCGAGGTCTGGCAACAGGACTTCCTCAAGCTGGAACTGCCGCCTGCTTACTTTGACGGCGTGTTCGCCAATGCATCATTGTTTCATGTGCCCTCGCTCGAGCTGCCGCGCGTACTTAAGGAGTTATTAGCAACGCTCAAGCCGGGCGGCGTGCTGTTCAGCTCAAATCCGCGCGGTGATAACAGCGAGGGCTGGAACCGCGGGCGCTATGCTGTCTACCACGATCTGGCAGCCTGGCAGCGCTATCTTCAGGCGGCGGGATTCGTCGAACTCGAACACTACTACCGGCCAACGGGCTTACCCCGCGAGCAACAACCCTGGCTGGCCAGCGTGTGGCGCAGGCCCTGAATCCGGCGATGCCAGCGGCTGTTACCATGAGCCTACGCCGTTAGGGCTTTTCATGCTTGGTGAGTCGATCGACTCCTTACCGTAAGATGCTTACACAATGACTGCTTGGCTAACGCTGGAACAGGCACTTGGCGCTCCTGGCTTGCGCGTCGCGCCGGTGCGCGCTGGTTTGCCCTCGCCTTGGTCGGAATTTATCCGCGCATGCTTCCATGTCAAGCGTATTCCCTACTTACTGGTTGATGCGCGTGACGCGGATCGAGGTCTAACGTCCATAAAGACGCTGACGGGACAAGAGACTTTGCCGGTGGTCTTTTGGAATGACGAGCGACCGCTATTCACCTGGCTCGAGCAGCTCGTTCTTGCCGAGCGGATTTCGGTGCAGCCACACCTACTGCCCGATGATCCTTTGGAGCGCGCCAGGGTCGTGGGCTTGATCGCCGAGCTTTGCTCCGAGACAGGGTTCGGCTGGCACCGGCGTGTAATGATGATCGAAAGATTGCTCACTGAGCCAACCTTTGGCGAGCGCGAGCGCGGTATCGGCCACTACCTCTCGAAAAAGTACCGGCGCGCTTCGGATTCGGTCGAGAGCTCAACAAAGCACTGTGAAGAGATTGTCCGCACATTTGCAGGCCTGCAGGCGGTCGGCCACGACTACCTGTTAGGTCCAACCGTGAGCGCCCTCGATCTGGCTTGGGCTGCCTTTGCGGCATTGATTCAGCCACTTTCTGAAGACTTGTGCCCGATGAAGCAGATGTGGCGCAATTTGTATACGTGGATGCCTTCAGCGACACCTCGCCATACTGTAGAAGCGTTGCTTTCATTTCGAGAGCGTATTTATCGCGACTGGCTACCGCTACCCGTTGATGTGGGGTAACCAGTGGTTTGGAGCCCAGTGCCGACAGACAATCGACACGCTCAAATGGCACCTGGCGACACGATTGTTGGGTCTTTCCCTACTCTGCGGGGGGATCTGGGCGCTCCCCGGCGTCCACAAGCTGTGCGCGCCAGACGTCCTGCTCGCGATGGTACTGAGCACACAACACAAAGTATCGCTCGGCCATCGATGACTCGGCTAGACCCCCCGTCACTTTCACCCATCGGGTGGAGATGTATTCATAGACCTTTCGTTCCTGGGCGGCGGCTTGCCACGCCGGCGCATTCTCCGGCCAGGTGGTCTGTGCAATCTGGACCCCAATCATCTCGGTCAGATAGGTGTCGCCGTGCTCAAGAGAGTTGGCGACTCCGCGGCACGCGGCCAGCACGGCCGCATCGTTGAGCCTCTCAGCCTTGCACGACGCAGTAAGCACGCCATAGGCGGGAAGGATCCGGGAGACCAGTCCGCCAACGACTGTCTGCTGAGCCTCCAGGAACGAGAGCTTCTTGGTGCGAATGGCGGCCAGGGCAAGCCTGGCGTTGAGCGTAGTCCAATAGATATCAAACTTCTCGCTGCGGCCTATGGCGGCAAGCGCCACAAGACTTGCCGCATCGTCCTTCGCGGCACTCGCTCTGGCCAGCGAGCCCATCCAGCCAAAGCCATTGGCCCCGTCCAGGATTCGAAGCCGCTCCTCCATGGGCGTTGAATTGCAGTGCAGCGTCGCCTGACAGATCTCGGTCTCCAGCCAGATCATATCGGGCCGATCGGGGGCCTTCGCTACTGCGCGTTCAATAAGTGGCCAGGCGCGTTCCGGGTGCCCTTCGAGATTCAACAGCGCGGCAGCCGCCAGCGAATCGGCATCGCTAGCCTTGGTCAGCAGCGCAACGGCCTCCTTGATATGCAGCTCGGTCTTGCCCGTAGCGGTCTTGGGCGTGGCGGCGCAGCTGAGAAGCAGCGCGAGTGAGGCAACCAGCGAGCAGACAACTGCCCATGAGACAACGCGATCTGTTGATTGAACGCTTTTCATATTCTGCAGTATCAATAACGTTCGGCTAATGGGGCGCTTGGGCCGGCGCTCGAGACTACCTTAATGTTTCGCTTCTTCGCTTAATTTGCCAACAATCCGGATTCAAGCTACAGCAGGCATCGGAAGCGAACGAATCATCGACGACCACGAAGATAGAACAGGAAGGCGACCAGCATCAAAACATCAAACCCGATATTGAAATCTCTTCGAATAGGCGTGCCCGCCATATTCGAGTGCATGAAGCGCGGAATAAGGAATATCGCCACCGCAAAAAGGGCCGCATAAATAAGAGCCATTCCGACCAGGAGCTTCGCAACACGTGAGGTGGTCTGTTTGCGTGTCTCCGGCACAAACGGCCCGGGCTCCGGCCATGTGCCTTCTGCAGCGATCGCCAGTCGATCAGCGACGTGAGCGGATACCGTTAGCCTGCCAAAGGGGGGTTCTCCAAAACTCAGTCGTGCCATTTTCCAAAGGAAGTAATCCTTCCGGACAACGCTTATTTCGGCCCAAGGAACCAAGAATGGTCGGCAGAATGGACCAAACAGCCTCATCATTCCAATGCGCAAGCCCGACGGGCAAACGCCCAGCGTAAGGATCGAGCGCATGCTCACGGTATTCATCGAGCCAGATTGCCAAGTAAGTGTCTTGAGCGCCTCTTCGGCGCTGTTGGGATAGGCCTTCATCAGAGCAAACCAGCCAGATAGGAAGCCCAACAAAGTGGTTACGAAAAACCACATCGTCGCGAAGAAAATGGGGAAATAAAGCGCGAAGTTCTGTTTGATGAGATCGCTCACGAGTTTCGCAGTTCCATGACATCTCGATGCACTGAGAGTATAATAAGGGCTTATTAATCAAAGAGATAGAAATTAGTTCGCATAATAGTTCTTATGTCAAATAAGACATTGCGATCGAATATTCCTTTTCTACGCCACTCGCCGCGGACCTGCTTACCGTAAAAGTACGGCATAGATAGACCCAACTCACCCGGCGTTCGGTGTCGCATAGACCCTGTTCGGGCCCCCGGGTACCATGATCTCTAGCGGAGCATTCTTCGGTAACTAAAACTCAATTCGTGGGTCTAGTTAAGTAGCCGATGCAGGGTGATCTGCTGTCCACCCCCTACGTCGCGAGCGACCTGGCCTACTGCAACAGGCCGGCGAAGCACAAAGCCGAAGAAGGTAGCGCCGTGTCACTGGCCCTCTCCACATTGCTGTACGAATGGCGTCGCTACATGGCGGCAGTCATAGCGCTTGCCGTGGCGGGGCTGCTGGTGCTGGCGATGACTGGCATGTTTATGGGTATGGGCAAGTCCTTCTCAGCCACCGTCGACCGTTCGCCCGCTGAGGTCATGATTCTTCCGCCACAGGCCGAAAGCCTGTTCAGCAATAACGATGGTCAGCCCCGAAGACTGATTCCCGAGATCTACCAGCATCCCGAGGTCCTCGAGGTCCAGGCCCTGAATCTGAACTTCGCCTTCTGGTCGAACTTCCCAAAAGAGGGTCAAGAGGCCAAGGCCGACGGCGTGCAGGTCATCATCGTCGATCCGGTCCGGGGCGCGGTCACATTGCCGACCGACCTGACTGACGATCAGATCGAAGCGCTCCAGCAGCCCTATACCGTACTCGTGGACCGTTCGGCACTCGCCAAGCTTGGCGTGCAGCTCGGCGATCGCGCCAAGCTCAACGGCGCGGCCGTTTGGGTCCGCGGCACAACCACGGGCTATGCCACGATGTTCAACGCTCAGATCTTTATCTCACGTCAGACCGCCAAGCTGCTGCGTCTGTATGAGGACGGACCCCGTGTTGGCCCGCTGGTGGTCAAGATCCGCAACCCGCTGCGCGCCGAACAGGTCGCCATGGAACTCAATACCATGGGCAAAGGCCAGTACAAGGCGTGGTCACGCGAGGCGCTGTCCCAGGCCAGTGAACGCTCGATGCTCAAGGAAGGCGGGATCGCAGTAATGATCGGTTTCGCAGCCGTGGTTGGTCTATTCATCGGCATTGTCATCACCTGGCAGACCCTGCAAGGCGCCATTCTGGCCAACATCAAGGAATTCGCCAGCCTGCGCGCCTTGGGCGTCTCGATGGGGAGCCTGCGACTGATAATCATGGAACTGAGCTTCTGGGTCGGCATTGCCGGCCTGTTACTGACTGCCGTGCTGACGGGCGGCGTCTGGGTCCTGGCGAATGCCTACTCGGTGCCCATGGATTTCCCGCTGTTCATCGATCTGCCCGTTGGCATCACGCTGCTGGTGGTGGCGATCCTCTCCGGATTATTCTCACTCGGTGTGCTGAAGAAGAGTCAGCCCGCGGACCTGCTGCGATGAGCCGCCTCGCACTCGACGCACGGGGCCTGAGCAAGAGCTACCGCATCGGCCGCACACAGCAGCAGGTGCTGAAGAATGTGGATTTCACCGCTTACCACGGGCAGGTCACGATGGTCATGGGCCCTTCGGGCTCCGGCAAATCCACGCTGATCGCCGCCCTCTCCGGCCTGATGAAGCCTGATGAAGGTGAGGTGCTGGCACTGGGCGAATCGCTGTGGAAGAAGAATCGGCGCCGGATCGATCGCTTTCGCCTGGATCACTGCGGTTTCATTTTCCAGGGCTTCAATCTTTTTCCATCGCTGGATGCCACGCAGCAGGTGACCCAGGTACTCAAGTACTGCGGCCTCGCCAAGCAGCGCTCGCACGAGGTGGCCGTGGCGACGCTGGAATCGGTCGGGCTTGGGCAACGACTGCGACAGAAACCTGCGGAAATGTCCGGTGGCGAAAAGCAGCGCGTCGCCATTGCGCGTGCACTGGCCAAGGCGCCGGCACTGATTTTTGCGGACGAGCCAACCTCGGCGCTCGACTCCACTAATGGTCAGGTCGTGATCAAGCTGCTGCATCAGGCCGCGCGTGAACGCGGAGCGGCCATCGTGGTCGTGACCCATGATCCCCGGCTCGAAGCCCACGCGGACCGGATCATCCACATGGAAGATGGCCGCATTCTTGATGATCGGATGATCAGCGAACCGCCCCCGTGAAATTTCAGCTGCCAGGAAACATGACCATGCTCCGACGCCCGCTGCCCGCCGCAACCCTCCCGCTGCTGATTCTGCTCGCCAGTACGCTGGCTCTTAGCGGGTGTGGTTCGCACGCCAACGGCTCCCAGCCGGCCACCGGCAAGAACTCCGGTAAGACCGCAGTCGCACCGCCCTCGCCTTACGCTGCCATTGCCAACGGCAAGGTGGATGTCGAAGGCGGTGTCGTCGAGGTCGCCGCCCGGCGCGCCGGCGTCGTCAGCGAAGTGCTTGTCAAGGAAGGCGACACCGTCCGCAAGGGGCAGGTGCTTGCACGTCAGGAAGATGAGGATATGGTGCTGGCCGTGAATAGCGCGCGCGCTGCTGTAGCACAGGCGCAGAGCCAGGTGGCCCTCAACCAGATCAACGTGCACGTTGCCGAGCGCGAGCTCGAGCGGCTCAAGAAGGTCGCACCCTCGAATCTCATTGCCCAGCAGCAGATTGACCAGGCCGGCGATGCGGTCGCAACGGCACAGGCGCAGCTAGAAATCCAGAAGGCCGCCGTGGCTTCAATGGACGCACAGCTGCAGCAGGCGATCTACAACCATGATCTGACCATCATCCGCGCGCCGATGGACGGCAAGATCATCCGCCGCTATGCCAATCCGGGCGCCGGTGCGTCCACCCTCAATGTGTCGATCATGTTTGATCTGGAACCTGCCATTCCCTACATCATCCGCGCCGAGATCATCGAGAGCGCGATTCCTGATGTGTTCGTTGGACAGGACGCCGAAATCACTCCGGAATCCGATCCTTCAAAGGTGACGGTCGGCAAGGTGCTGCGAATCGCGGGCACCTTTGGCGCCCAGAAACTCAAGTCCGACAGTGCCACGGATGCCACGGATGAGCGCGTGGTCCAGGTGGTCGTATCCGCGGCGAACGCCCCATTCCTGATTGGTCAGCGAGTGCTGGTGAAGTTCATGAAGGCCGGTGAGAAAGCCGGAGAAAAACGCAACGCCACGGTTGCAGCCAAGCCGTGATCTAGAGTCAGGATCCTCCTGCCAAGGGGCCGGATGATCAGCTGCTTGGAATTGGACCGATAATCTGGGCAGGCGCCAAAGTGGCCTAGCCCTTCGCGGTACTCAGTCGTGCATCCATCGTGATTTTGGCGCGCAGCACCTTGGAGAGTGGGCAGCCGCTCTTGGCGCGTTCTGCGATCTCCTGAAACTTAGCCTCATCCGCTCCTGGAATGGTGGCCGTCACATCCAGGTGGGAAGCCGTCACTTCAAATCCATCGCCGACCTTCTCGAGACTGATTTCGGCATGGGTCTCGATCCTCTCGGCTGTCAGGCCTGCTGCACCGAGCTGCCCTGAAAGTGCCATTGAAAAGCAGGCCGCATGCGCCGCACCCAGCAACTCCTCGGGGTTCGTGCCCGGGCCATTCTCAAAGCGCGATTTGAAGCCATAAGGCGCTTCCCTGAGCACACCGGTTTCGGTGGAAATGGTGCCACCGCCGCCCTTGATATCGCCCTTCCAAACGGCCCATGCTTTCTTTTTCATAATGACTCTGCTGCTCTTGCACACGCCCCGGTTGTGGGCAGCACGAGTGTACGCCGAGTCAAACGGGCAATCCGTAGGACACCGCTGACACGTAATTGGAAGCTCTTACGCAGCGGTGGCGTAGGTCTCTGACAGATGCTTGCCTAAGTAGCGGCCATCATTCGCTCCACAGGTGACCGCTTGGAACGCCGCGCGACACAGAGGCTGCGTTGCAGAACGGTTCTCCCGAAGGTAACTCTCAACTGCCGTGCTGGGAGCCACGGTCTCGCAAACCTGGTTCTTGAACCACGAGGAGACGAGCGATGAAACTATCCATTTTTCTATCCGTCGCAATCACGGGGCTGACGCTGGCAGCGCCACTGAGCTACGCGCAGGATGATCTTTCCAAGACCTCTGGCGACCGCAACGAGGTCGGAGACTTCGCGCCGCCTCCCGACCAGAACGGCGTATCGCACCCGGCCGGCTCCCGTCAGGACTTCGATCGCATGGACACGCGCAAGCGCGGCTATCTGACCGAAGATGATGTCAAGAGCGATATCTGGCTAAGCCGTAACTTCAACCGCTGCAATATGAGTCATACCGGGCGTATGACCTGGGATGAGTTCAGCGGTTGCGGCGATTAACTAGCCGCCGTTCGTTCAGCGAGCGGACGGAATCTCGGACAGGACTGGCGTGACGCCAACGGCGGCCGCAGCAACGGCCGCCGGCCAGGTAGCGCTGGACTCTTAATCGGCGCTGCTGTTTTCAGCTTTGGTCGATCGAGAAGGTCCGTTGATTGTTGATCATGCGCTAGTTCGATCTAGGCGACTCTACTGCCCTGGGCGCACGCTCAGCTGAGCGAGTCCCAGTACTTTTCCATGGCCTGACGTTGGCTGGCATCCGGCATCGGTCCGCGCGCCGCCTGCTGATTATCCTCGAGGTGCGCCACGCGGGTCGATCCCGGAATGACGCAGGTCACCGCCGGGTGGGAGGCCACGTATTTGAGGAAAAACTGCGGCCAGGTGTTGATCCCCAGGGCCGCCGCCCACGCCGGCAATGGATGAGCCCCGGCCTGCTTGATCAGCGAGGCGTGGCCGAACGGAAGATTGGCAAGCACGGCAATGTGACGCTCCTGCGCCAGGGGCAGCAGGGTCTTCTCGGCATCGCGCTCGCCAATGGAGTAATCGAACTGGACGAAATCGAGCGGCATCTTGCGCATGAAATCCGCCATCTGCTCATGCTGTCCGACCCGCGAGGTGGTGATGCCGATATAGCGGATCTGGCCGTACTTCTTCCAATCCTGCAGCATCGTGGTCAGCGTATCGGCACCGTTGAGGTTATGGATCTGCAGCAGATCGATAAAGGGTGTCTTCAGCCGTTTCAGCGAACGCACGAAGCTCTGCACCCCCACCACGCCGTTGCCCATGAATCCGCCGCCGCTCGCCACCAGCTTGGTGGCCAGGAATACTTTGCTGCGGATTTTCAGCTCATCCAGCGCCCGCCCGATCAGCATCTCGCTGTCGCCGTACGCCGCTGCGGTATCGATGACGGTGCCACCGAGTTCCGCCATGCGCGCGATTTCCTCGCGCAGCGCCGGGTAGTCGCTTTTGCGAAACGAATCCGTCCCGAGACCGATCACCGGCAGGCGTTCGCTGGTAGCGCCGATGGCTTTGGTCACGACTGCCGGTGCGCTTGGGGCTGGCGCTGCGCTCGCGGCCCACAGTGAGTGTGGCAGGCTCGCTGCGATCGCTGCACACAGGCTGTTTTGCAGCACTTGGCGGCGCGATAGCGGCTGGGAAATCAATCTCATGCGGCGGTCTCCAAAGGGGGGCGGCCTGGGGGCCGAGCTTATACACCGGTAATTATAGCGCCGGTGCGCGAGTCGCTGTGGCGCAGTGCAACGATAGCCGCGCGATGGCCATCCGCTCGATTTTGCAGCGACTACAAGGATTGCGCGTTAGTACGTATTAGAAACCAATTGTGCAGTGTGGTCTCATCGCATCGGAAGCAATCCCCGGTACGGCTGTGCCCGCAGCTTCATGCGACGTTTCGCGCATACATTGGCGGCCCGGCGGCGCCGTTCGCAGATTGATATTCCATAGTATGCAGCGCAGCGAAGCACGACGGTGCGGCCCGCCCGGTCGGGACCGGCAGCTCTTTCATGGTCGCCGAGCGGCTGTCATTGGCCAAATTGCGCAGCCGCGCCTTATCATGCCGAGGCGTTCTGGAGGACCCAAGTCCACTGCGAACCACGGGGTACACCGAGGAGAACTCTATGCAGAAGGCTGTGCGCAAATACCTCCTGGCATTGGAAGCGGGCGATGCCGAAAGGGCGGGTGCGCTATTCACCAAGGACGGTTGGGTCCAGTCCCCATTTCTCGGTCGACTGCCAGTGCGCGAGTTCGTGAGGACGGTCGCTACGGCCTCGGGCGATTCCAAGCTCACCGTGCACGATGTCCTGGTCAGTGCCGAGGGCCACACGCGGGCCGTAGCCTACTACCTCTATGATTGGCGCCTGAAAGATGGGTCGCGGGTCGCCTTCGATTGCGCCGATGTATTTAACTTTGATCCCGAGACCGGGCATATCGCCTCAATCGTGCTGGTCTACGACACGCACCTGGTGCGCGATGTCGTGCGTAACAAGTATCCCGGTGGCCCGCGCTAGATTAAACCGGCACGCTCGGCGGTGGCCGCTGGAAAAAGCGTGTCAACCAGCACAGGTAGGCCAGGCCGAGGGCGAACCAGATTACGCCCAGGATCAGTGCCGCCCGATCCAGGCTCACCAGCAGCCATAAGTCCGCGATAGCCCCGATCAGCGGCAAGATTAGCCCCGCCACCACACCAATCCTCTCCCCGCCGCGCCGTCCGGCGAGGTAGAGGCGCACCACGCACAGGTTGACCGCGGTGAAGGCCAGGAAGGCACCAAAATTGATGAATGAGGTAGAGGTCGCCTCGTTGAGTGCAAGCGCGATCAGACCGACGATACCGGCAAAGGCAATGTTGAGCGCCGGGGTTTGAAAGCGCGGATGGATGTAGCCGAATACTCGGTTCGGAAGGATCCGATCCCGGCCCATCGCATAGAGCAGGCGCCCGACGCTCGCCTGCGAGGAAATGCCGGAAGCGAATTGCGCTAGAATCAATCCGGCCAGAAACACCAGCACGAACACATCACCGCCGATCATCTTGGCGACCTCGGTCGCGGCCGAGTCGGTGTCGTGAAAGACCGTGCCCGGGTGAGCAAGCTGCATTGAATAGGCCGCCAGCACAAAGATCGCGCCCCCAATCAGCGCGATCCACAGGATCGCGCGCGGCATGTTGCGCTTCGGATCGATCGTCTCTTCGGTCAGGGTCGAAACCGCATCGAAGCCAAGGTAGGAATAGGCCGCAATCGCTGCGCCGGACATGGTCGCCGACAGCGGCACATGTGCCTTGAACAGCGGGGCGGCCAGCGCCAGGCCACCGGGCCCGGCAGCAGCCATTGCGTAGTGCCAGCACAGCGCGACGAACAGCGCGATCACAACCAGCTGCACCGCCATCAACGCAATATTGAGGCGCGCCGCCACCTCAATGCCGATGATATTGATGGTGCTGGTCAGCACGATGAAGGCTACGATCCATATCCAGGCTGGCACCAGCGGGAATGCCGAGTTCAGGAAGGCGGCGCCGATCAGCCAGGTCACCATCGGGATGAAGAAGTAATCGAGCAGCGTGGCCCAGCCGATCATGAAGCCGATATGGGCATTGAAGTTGCGGCGGGTATAGGTGTAAGCGGAGCCTGCCACCGGATAAATGCGCGCCAGCCGCCCATAGCTTAAGGCCGTGAATGTGATCGCAAACAGCGCCAGCAGGTAAGCCAGTGCCGCGGTATCGTCGCTTGCCTGAGCCAGTACGCCGTAGGTGCCATAGACAATGAGGGGTGCCATGTAGGCCAAGCCAAACAGCAGCACCGCAGGCAGCCCGAGCGTGCGTTTGAGGTGTGAGCCGTGCAGAGCAGGTGCGGTCATGAGTTCTCCAGGGAAGGGAACGCCGAAATGGCTCAGGTGTTGGAAGGTGCTGGCGCGGGAATCATGAGCGCAGGTGCGCCCTCGGAGGCTGGGCGCAGCACGAGCGCCACGCGCGCATCGTGCAGGTAGCGATAGTTCGTGCGGCTCGCGGCCACCTGCGTGAGATCAAGTTCCACCGACAGCTGGATGGCCTCGGCGCCGGCGCGCTGCACGATCTCCCCGTAAGGATTGATCAGCGCCGATTCGCCAGGGAACGTCAGTTGCTGATCACCACTGCCGCAGCGATTGGCCATCAGAGCAAACACCTGATTCTCCATGGCCCGGGCCGCAATCGCGCGCTGGTGAACCGGGCCGTACGGATCCATGTTGCCATTAGTCACGATCAGCAGCTCCGCACCCAGCCGCGCCAGCGCGCGGGCGGTTTCCGGAAACTCGATGTCAAAGCAGATCAGGAGTCCCACGGTCAGCCCATTCCAGCGGCAGACTTCGAAGCGATCGCCGGGTGTGAACACGCCATCGTCGGAGGCCCACAAGTGCGTCTTGCGATAGCGCAGCAGAATCTCACCGGCGGCATCGATCAGCACCGTGGTGTTGTAGTAGTGCGCGCCCGATTGCTCCGCGAATCCGACGGCGACGGCCACACCCGCGCGCCGCGCGGCATTGCGCACCTGCCCGATTGCCGGACCGTCGATCGGCTGCGCAACGCGGGCCACGTTCTCCTGAGTCGGGAAGCCTGAGAGCGTGGTCTCGGGGAACACCACCAGCTTGGTGCCGCTGGCGACATCGGCGCGGCCGATGGCCTTGAGCACCCGCTGCAGGTTGTGCTCGACCTGCCCGTCCACGAGCGCCAGCTGTGCGAGTTCTGCCTTGATGGAATTCCCCTAGCCATGAGCGCTGCGGCTGAGGTGGCCGCAGTGCAGATCATTGTACGGGCAATTGCCGCACCCGCAATTATCCGAGCGATTCAGCCTTGCCGCTGAAGCGCTGCATTCGAGCCGTCGAAGTAATCCGCCAGCACGAGCGTGAAGATCACATCTTCCTTGCCATCAGCATGGTGGCGCGAGCCGCTTTGCACGCCGCCCAGTTTCTCCACCGCCCGCTGCGAGCGGCGGTTGTGCGATCCGACGACGAACAGCACCCTGTCCACGAAGCGCACGGCGTGGCTCAGCATCAGTCGCTTCATCTCGCGATTGTGGGCGCCGCCCCAGTGAGAGCGGGCCAGGAATGTCCAGCCGATTTCAATCTCGCGGGCCGCCTCATCGTAGGCATTGAATCGCGAGCTTCCGATCACCGTCCCGCTCAAGTTATCGATCGCGATCAGCGCGCCGCCGGAGGCCAGGGCATCGCGAAAAAACCCGCGAAACACAGCCTCCTGATAGCGATCGGGCTGCGGATGCTGTTCCCAGATCAGCGGATCGGAAGCAACCGCATACAGCGCATCAAAGTCTTCCGGGTTCAGCGGCCGCAGCGAGAGCAGCTCACCATTTAAACGAGGTTGGAGTTCAAAGGGCATGAGAGACGCGCTGCTCCAGACGGGCGAGTGCCCGATCGCAATTTAGATTTTGCTGCCGACCATTGCAACCAGCACCCGCGCCATGGCGCGGACCACAGGGGTTCCTTAAACGCCCTACTTCACCCCATGTGACTTAAGCACGCGCGCCAGGATCGCGAAGGCGGGCGCAATATCCGGCTCCTTCACGCAGGCGTAGCCCAGCAGCAGTCCGCGCCGTGCCGAGGCGCGCAGGCTGTAGTAGCGGCTCAAGGAGCGCACCAGCACGCCAGCCGCCGCGGCATCGACGACGACCACATTGTCATCGACACTCTGGGGCAGGTAGAGCACCAGGTGCAGGCCGGCGTAGTCGCCGGAGATGGCGACGCGATCGCCAAAGTGGCTGCGGATCGCCTCGAGCAGGCGCTCGCGGCGCGGACTATAGAGACCGCGCAGCCGTCGGATATGGGAACTTAGGTGGCCCTCGTTGATAAAGTCGGCCAGCATCGCCTGCTGCTGCAGCTGCCCTTCGCGAAACAGCTCAGCCGACGCCTTCGCAAAGGTTTCGGCCAGTAACGGCGGCACCACCAGGTAGCCGACGCGCAGCCCCGGAAACAGCATCTTGCTGAAGCTCCCGACATAGTGGACCAGGCCGCTGGTATCGAGTCCCTGCAGGCAGGCGATGGGGCGGGTGGAATAGCGGAATTCGCTGTCGTAGTCATCCTCGATGATCCAGGTGCCGTTACGGCGGCAGTACTCGAGCAATGCCTGGCGGCGCTTGAGGCTCATTACCATGCCGAGCGGATACTGGTGCGAGGGCGTGACCAGCACGAAGCGCGGTGCCGGACGCTTCAGTCGTGCCGGTGAGAGCATCAGGCCTTCGGCGTCCACCGGCACCGGCTCGAGGATCAGATCGAGCGACTTGAGCTCACTGCGCAATCCCCAATAGCACGGCTCCTCAACCCACACGCGATCACCCGGATCGGCCAGCAGCCGCACGGCCAGATCCACAGACTGGTGAATACCGGTGGTGATGATCACCTGCTCGGGCTGGCACTGGACCGAGCGCGCCGTGCGCAGGTGCCTGGCCAGCGCCGTGCGCAGCGCGGGCAAGCCGCCCTCCGGGGCATAACTTAAGCGCTCGGGCGGCGCGCTGCGCCAGTGGCGGTTGTGCAATCGTGCCCACAGCCGCGCCGGAAACTCGGTGACATCCGGGACACCGGGCATGAAGGCGCCCCACTGGCGTGAGGAGAAGCCAATCCCCTCGACCACTTCCCGGCCGCGCGCCGAGAGCCGCGGTGGCACGTGAGCAGTACCGCGTGCCTGGCGCCGTGCCGTGCTCGCGCGGCTTGGCCGCTCCATGTGATCGATCGCCAGATCCGCCACATAGGTGCCGCTGCCGTGGCGCGATTGCAGGCAGCCCTGTGCGCCCAGGTGCTCGTAAACGGCAATGACGGTGTTGCGCGCAACGCCCAGTTCCTGCGCCAGCAGGCGCGTCGATGGCAACTTGGTGCCAGCCGGCAAGCGGCCCTGCAATACAGCCTGCAGCAGCAGGTTGTGAAGCTGGCGGTAAACCGGCTCGCCGCCGCCGCGTTCCAGGGGCACCTGCAGCCAGTCGGAGAGCAGTACGGAACTCATGGCGGCTTGCTGGATCTCGGATCAGGAATCCGAGCCCATAATAGTGGTTCTATAAGAATTACACATGTGGACCTCCTGAGGGGGGCCACGCTAGCGTACTCTCGAGCCGCTGCAGTCGCTTAAGGCTGCCGCCCTTGAGGTCCGGTCACCTACTTTTCAGTGAGAGTCGCCATGCCGACCCCGACACCCGCCGCCCGTACCCATGCACCCGATCTGCATCCTGAAGCCGCCGCCGGTTTGAACACCGATTGGCTGGCACGCAAGGAGGCAGCGACCCCGCGCGGCATCGCCGTGCTCGAGAACTTCTTCGTGGCGCGCGCCGAAAACGCCGAGCTGTGGGACATCGAAGGCCGGCGCTACATCGACTTCGCCGGCGGTATCGGGGTCCTGAACACCGGCCACCGGCATCCGCACGTGATGGCTGCGATCCGGGCTCAGCTCGAGCAATTCACGCACACCTGCTACCAGGTGGTGCCCTATGCCTCCTACGTGGCACTGGCCGAGCGCATCAATGCGCTGGTGCCAGGCGCCTGGGCCAAGCGCACCGCGTTTTTCAGCACCGGCGCCGAAGCGGTCGAAAATGCTGTGAAGGTGGCGCGCTCAGCCACCGGCCGAGCGGGCGTGGTGGCCTTCGATGGCGCCTTCCACGGCCGCACCTTCCTTGGCATGGCGCTCACGGGCAAGGTCGTGCCGTACAAGATCGGCTTCGGGCCGCTGCCGGGCGATGTCTTCCACGCCCCGTTCCCCACGCCTTTGCACGGCATCAGCGTCGCGGATTCGCTGCGGCATGTGCAGCGTCTGTTCAAGAGCGAGATTGATCCGAAGCGCGTTGCAGCATTCCTGTTCGAGCCCGTGCAGGGCGAAGGCGGCTTCTATCCGGCCCCGACGGAGTTCATCGCGGGCCTGCGTCGAATCGCCGATGAGCACGCTATCCTCTTGATTGCCGACGAAGTTCAGAGCGGCTTTGCCCGCACTGGCAAGCTCTTTGCCTCCTCCCATCACAATGTGCCGATCGACCTTGTGACTTTCGCCAAGAGCCTCGCTGCCGGCCTGCCGCTCTCAGGGCTCTGTGGCCGCGCCGAGCTGATGAATGCGCCGGGCCCCGGGGGCCTTGGGGGCACCTACGCCGGTAATCCGCTGGCCATTGCCGCGGCGCACGCAGTGCTCGATGTCATCGAAGAGGAACGTTTGGCAGAGCGCTCGCAGCGGCTCGGGGAGCGGCTTACGCAGACACTCAACGGCCTGAAGGCGCGGGTGCCGCTGATCGCCGAGGTGCGAGGACCGGGCAGCATGGTCGCGGTCGAATTTATCGATCCGGCCACGGGCCAGCCAGCGCCGGAGTTCACCAAGCGGGTCCAGGCACGCGCTCTCGAGCGCGGACTGATGTTGCTGACCTGCGGCGTCTATGGCAACGTCATTCGCTTCCTGCATCCACTGACGACGCAAGATGCGGTGTTTGGCGAAGCGCTAAAAATTCTAGAAGAGGCTCTGCTCGGAGCCTGATCGAATCAGTCGGGGGACTGGGTTCTTAAAACTTGGGGAGTAACAGGTCGATGCGAATCGCAAATCTTGCGGCTATTGGCGTAAGTTTCCTGATCTTTGGCACGATGCCGACGCTGGTCAGCGCGGCCGATGCCGACACCAGCGCCGCGGCACCCGCCGACGAAGTTGGGCTTGAAGAAATTGTCGTGACTGCCGAGAAGCGCGCTTCTACCGTGCAGGATACGGCTATCAGTATCACCGCCGTCAGCGGCGCAGACCTTGCCGAGCGCGGCATTGTCGACTTCTCTACGCTCGCCTCAGAGACCCCCGGTATCTCAATGAGGGACAACGGTCCTGGCCAGACAGAATTCGAAATGCGCGGCATGACGAGTTCCGGTGGCAACTCGCCCACGGTCGGCTTCTATCTGGATGATGTGCCGATGACCTCGCCGGCGCAGGCACAGAACGGCAAGGTGGTCATTGATCCTTCGTTGTATGACCTCAACCGGGCCGAGATGCTGCGCGGCCCACAGGGCACACTGTATGGCTCGGGCTCGATGGGCGGCACGGTCAAGCTGATCACCAACCAGCCCGATCCCAGCGGCTTTCACACCTCTGGCGAAGCGGTGCTCTCCGATACGGATGGTGGCGGCTTTAACTACACCGTCAACGGTATGCTCAATCTGCCTCTGATCGACAATCAGATGGCCTTGCGCCTGGTGGGCACCGACAGCCACACCTCCGGCTGGATCGATCGAATTGTGGAGTCCGATTTCCCGCTGCCTGTGCCCAACGCCGCCTCGCAAACCGGATATGTCCGCGGCGATGTACTGGGCGGTACGGTCTCACACGACTACACGCAATCGAACGCTGAGCATCTGGCAGGGGCTCGTGGCACGCTGCTGTGGAAAGTCTCGGACAATTTCACGCTCACACCGACGGTGTTTTACCAGCGTGTGACGCAGGACGGACCGAGCGCCTATGACTCGGATCCGGGGACCATGGCGCACTACCAGCCCTTTGACATCGCCGAGCCATACTCGGACCAGTTTACGCTCGCGGCGCTCACCGCCAATTACACCGCCTCAAGTTTCGATCTGACCTCGGTCACTGCACGCTGGACGCGGACCTCCACGCAGACCCAGGACACCAGCGAGTCGTTCGAAAATCCCTTCACCTGCATCACGATCGCACCCAACTGCGGTGAGTTGCCCTTTTATGGCCCCAACGGCGTCGGCTCCGGACCGGTGGTGGGCACCGAGACCGACCCCTCCAGCCAGTTCAGCGAAGAGCTGCGCATCGCTTCCACGACGGATGGTCCGCTCAAGGGTGTAGCCGGGGTGTTCTACTCGGACTTCAAGTCCCAATGGCAACTGAATACGCAGAGTGTGAACAACCTTTCCTACGTGGACTTCTCCAATTTCACGACCCCTGCGGCCGTCACTACGGTGTGGGGTCTGAACGAGCCGGCGCATATCACGCAGTGGGCTGTGTTCGGGGAAGGCACCTGGGCGATAACGCCTGCCTTGAAGGCGACCGTCGGCGCACGCGTGTTCTCCTACACCAGTGATCTGTCGATGTACTTTGCCGGCTGGGGCTCCCCTCTGGGCGGTGCGACGCCCTCCACCACCGACGTCTCGCAGTCCTCGACCGGGCTGGATCCAAAACTCAACCTGTCCTACGAATTCAGCAAGGATCTGATGGTCTACGCCACGGCCGCGAAGGGGTTTCGTCCCGGCGGTGGCAATCAGCCCTTGCCGAATTTCGGGTATCCCAATTCGCCGTCATACTTTGGCTATACGGCATGGCCAAAAACCTATAACTCCGACTCCCTGTGGAGCTATGAGGTGGGCGAAAAGGCTCGCTTTCTTGACCGCCGTCTCATCGTGAACGCGAGCGTCTACTATGAGGACTGGACCCAGATCCAGCTCGAGGAGCTGCCGTTCGGCTATCCACTGTTCGACAACGCCGGCGATGCCAAGATCTATGGCGGTGAACTTGAACTCAATGCCTTGCTTGGCAGTGGCTTCACCGCATCGGCCTCAGGCGCCTACACGCATGCCGCGCTCGAGCCGGGACCTCACTACACCATTGTCCTTGAGAATCAGCCGGTAATCGGGACCCCGGCATCCACAGTGGTGCCGGACGTACCCAAATACACGGCCAATGTAGGACTCGACTACCTCCATGCGCTGGATGGCCCGCTGTCGCTGGTCGCTCACGCCGATTACACCTACACGGGTCAGCGATACGATCTGGTGGCCATTAACCAGGGTCAGATGTGGAGTCTGCCCGGCTACGGGCTCGTCAACTTGCGCGCCGGTGTCAAGAACACCGTCTCGGCCTGGAATGCCTCGCTGTTTTGTACCAACCTGGCTAACAATCATCCGGCCCTCGAGAATATGACGGCGCTCAATCTGGCCAATCCCGACTTCAACCGCGTGGTCACCTCCCAGCCGCGCACCATTGGTCTAGACTTCAGTTTCAAGTACTAGCGATGTTCAGCCTGATTAGTCAGAACTTTTGAAGTCGAAGAGCGGCGACCTGCCTGTGCCCTAGCCACAGGCAGGTCGCCTCGCCGCTACCTTCCACGGAATCCTGGCATGTATGTACCTGCCCATTTTGTCGAGAACCGCACGGAAGTACTCCAGGCGCTGATCAAGCGGCACCCGCTCGGCACGCTGGTCGCGACGACCGCCGAGGGCCTCACCGCCAATCACATTCCGATGCAGGCCACGCTCGAGGCTGGCGGTCATGGTCTGCTGCGTGGACATATCGCGCGCGCGAACTCGCTGTGGCGCGAACTCGCTACTGATGCGCCGGTGCTGGCGATTTTCACCGGCGCCGATCGCTACGTGTCGCCGACCTGGTACCCGAGCAAGCAGGAGCACGGCAGGGCGGTGCCGACATGGAACTACGCCACGGTGCATCTGAAGGGCACGATCCGCTTCATTGAAGAGGCGCCGTGGCTGCGTGAGTTCGTCACTGAGCTGACCGAGGTGTATGAGCAGGGACGCCCCAATCGCTGGCACGTCACCGATGCCCCCCCGGACTATCTGGAAGCGATGCTGTGTGCCATCGTGGGCTTTGAAATCCAGGTGAACAGTATCCAGGGCAAGTTCAAAGGCAGCCAGAATCGCGCGGTGGGTGATCGTGAAGGGGTCCGCAGCGCACTCCAGCGCGAGATCGAACCGACCACCGAGCTGACCGAGGTTATTAACGACCCGCCTGCGCCCTGATAGATAAGCACACCCTCCCGCGGTTACTCTAGGCGCCTGAGCCGATCTCTGCACGGGGCCGAAGACAGCCAGGTCAGAATCATGAGCGATCACAGTGAGGGCCTCGAGGCACTGGCCGCGAGGATGCTGGCACGCGCGGACAAGGGCGTGGTCGCCGACTACATTCCAGAGCTGCGTCATGTCGACCCGCAGCAGTTTGGCATTGCAGTGGCCTCAATCGATGGCGAGGTCGTCACGGCGGGCCACGCTGATGAAGCATTCTCGATCCAGAGCATCTCCAAGGTGTTTACGCTGACCCTGGCGCTCGGCGCCATCGGGGATCAGCTGTGGCGGCGCGTTCGACGCGAGCCCAGCGCCGATCCATTCAACTCGATCATCCAGCTCGAAACAGAAAAAGGCATTCCGCGCAATCCCTTCATCAACTCGGGCGCCATGATCGTGGCCGATGTCCTGCTCGGCACGCACGAGCCGCGCGAGACCATCGGTGAGATCCTGCGCTTTGTACGCTTTGTGGCCGACGATGAAAGCATCGTGATTGATCATCGGGTGGCGCGCTCGGAGCGTCAGACGGACTTCAGAAACGTCGCGCTCGCCAATTATCTGGCCGCGTTTGAGAACCTGCGCAACGCCCCGGAGCGCGTACTCGGCGTGTACGCGCATCACTGCGCGATCCGCATGAGCTGCCGGCAACTGGCGCTTGCCGGGCTGTTTCTCGCCGCCGGGGGCATCAATCCGCGCACCCATTCGCGCATCGTCTCGCGCGAGCGCGCCCGGCGTATCAATGCGCTGATGCTGACCTGCGGCCAGTACGAGGACTCGGGAGATTTTGCCTATCAGGTCGGGCTGCCCGCCAAGAGCGGTGTCGGCGGCGGCATCTTTGCCACGGTGCCGGGCCGGGCCAGCATCGCGGTATGGTCGCCAGGCCTGAACCCCAGCGGCAGCTCGCACTTGGGATCGATCGCGCTCGAGGAACTGGTCGCGCTGCGCGGCTGGTCGGTATTCGGCTAGGCCGGCGCCTGAACCGGCAGGTTTGGGACGCTAGCGCGCCAGGACGCTGCGCAGTGTGTGAACTTCGGCCTGCAGCGCAGTGACTTCCGTGCTCAGATCTTCCACGTGCAGCGCATGCAGGTCGATCGCGATCTGCTGTGCCGACCACGCCAGCACCTCGCGTTCATCCGGCCGATAACGCACACCGCCCGGCTTGAGTCCGAGCAGCAGCACACCGCTGAGCCGCGCGCGCTGAATCATCGGCAACGCGAGCGTTCCACTGGGCAATTCCAGCAGCTTGCGGGTCGCGCGCAGTGTGACAAGGTAGGACTGATCGCCGTCGAGCCGCGGCGCGATCTCGCTCAAATGCCCTTCCACGCGAACAAAATCGACTCCTTGGCAGAGGTAGATCGCAACCTCTGCGCCACCCGTAAAGCGCACCAGCGCCTGACCCATTGCCTTGAGCAATGCCGTACGCTTGCCAATGAACGCGCCTTCGGTCACCGAACTGCGCAGCGCCTGTTCGTTGTCGCGCCAGCGATTGAAGAATAGGTTCTCGATCAGATGATTAGCAAAGTTGCGCACGCGGTGAAACACCAGGAACAGTGACAGTGCGATGCCACCATCCAGCAGCGCACTGGTCTCCAGATTCTTGATCGGGAGGAAGTGTCCCGCGGCCCACTCGATCAGCCCAAAGGCCACCAGCAGGATTGAACTCACGACGCCATACACCAGCGTCCGGTTCAGCGCGAAGCCCAGATCAAACACCCGATCGTGCAGGATCGCGTATGCGAACAGCACCGGGGCGATGATCCCGGACAAGGCCTGCGCAGCCACGACCGCCGGGTTCGTGGGGTAATTAGCGTCGCGGAACAGGAAAAACAGCGCCATCTGTGTCAGCTGCGCGAACATCACGGCGGCCAGTCCGATCAGCAGCAGGCCGTAGCGTTTTTGCGTCTCACGGCTGCTGTGACGCCAGCCGTAGACCATGTAGTAGAAACAAACGGCGAATGGCGGAAAGGACGCCAACGCGACCAGTGCCGACGCATCGCCGATCAGCGGCAGCGTCGTGACCGCGAGCGCGCAATAGGCGTACAGGAGCGCGATCAGTGCGCACAGAGCCGCATACAGCCACACCGCATACCAGGCCCAACGATGGGTCCCGCCCAGCGTCTCCTCGACGAAGCCGAGCGCGAAGGCAGGTAACGCAAAGGCCTGAAACGAGGTAATCGCCAGCAGCTCAAAGCCCAGCAGCGCACCGAACATCAGCGGTGTCGCCTCCCACAGCTGCGGTACGAAGAACTCAAGCCCGTAGCAGAGCACGCCAACGCCGAGAAACACTACGGTTGATCGACCACGGCTTCGAAGCACCATGTAGGCGCCAATCAGTGCCGGCAGTATCGAAGTCAGATCGAGGAATATGCGCGCGGCATCCGCCCCGTGGTTTTCGGGCCGGGCGGTATCCGCCATGGCCGTCACAGTATGCTGGCTGCGCACGCCCTGATGATCGAGCGTAAAGTGGCTCGAATCGCCGCGCCACAGGGGCCGCAGGTAATCGTAGCTTCGATCAAAGCGCAGATGATCTCCAGCACTTACCCCGACGGCAGCCAATGAACTGTCTGGCGCGAGGGCGGTAACCCGTACATAGCCATCGCCAAACTCGGGGGCAACCTGAAAGTTCGCACCTAAGGTTCCGGCCCACGGCATCAGGTGCGTATGAGCCAGCAGAAATTCAACATCCTGCTCGATTACGAACAGGGCAAAGATAAGAGCCAGGATCTGCCACGGGCGCGGCACCTGTCGATGCACGGGCTTGCCTGCATTCGCTTCGCTAGCTGACATGCGCTCCTGTCCTTCGAATTGCCCAGCAGTGATTTGTACCACGATCCGCGGGCGTATAGATGCGAGGCTTCAGTCGTGTGAACAGGTGTAGCGACATGTGATATTAAGTATGTAAGCTGTTGATTATATTTACAGTAATCGTGAGCTTTTGCATCGAGTCGCGCGTCGCTGTGTCCGCGCTCATCTGCCGGCCACTCTTATATATGATAGCCCGATGGCCGATGCCACCCAGCCACAGCCCGCCGACCCGGATCGCTATGTGATTAGCAGCGCCACGGGGGTGGATGTTGTCGTAACGCTCGCCGGCACCGGCAGCCGCAGCTACGCATTCGTGATCGACTGGCACATCCGCCTGCTGACCGCGCTCGCATGGTTCCTGTGTACGGCGCTGCTGATCAACGGTCGGATTGCACTGCGCGGTCTTGCGCCTTCGAAGACCTACGTATTTGTTGCGCTGCTGCCCGCGATCGCGATCTATTTTCTCTATCACCCGATCCTGGAGATTGCGATGCGCGGCCGCACGCCGGGCAAGCGCATGGCCGGCGTGCGCCTGATCGCCCGCGGCGGTGGTGCGCCCTCGGCCGGTGCATTGCTGATGCGCAATGTGTTCCGGCTGGTCGATTCCATGCCGGCCTTTTACGTCGTGGGTCTGATCGGCACGCTGATCAGCAGCCAGCATCTGCGGATCGGGGATCTGGCCGCCGGCACGCTGCTGATCTTCGACCAGGACCGGAACGTTAAATCGCTCACGCAGCTCGGGGCCTTCGCCGCGCATTCAAAGCTCGATGCCGCCGCGCTTGATCTGCTCAATGATGTGCTGGCTCGCTGGAATGAGCTGGATGCGAGCAATCGTCGCGACCTGGCCACGACGCTGCTGCTGCGCCTCGATGCACAGGCCAAGGAGTTGCCGCTCGCGACGCTTACTGAGGAAGCGGTGAAGTCACGACTGCTCGCCCTGCTCAGCAGCGGAGCTGCGAAGCCGTGAGCAGCGACAGCAGCCGTGCCTGGCTTGCCACGCGGGCGCCGATCTGGCGCGCGCTTGCCGATACCGGCGAGCGGCTGCGGCTACGCCGGCGCGCCTCGGTCGATGAGGCGCTGCGCACCCTGGATAACTACCGCGGCCTGGCCCGCGACCTGGCGACGGCGCGCCAGCAGTTGCCAGGCAGTGGCATCACGGCCGCGCTGGAGTCGATCTACGCTGCCTTCCATGCCCTGATCAACCGCCCGCCCCGCAATACACGCGCTGCAATCGCGGTGATGTTCCGCAGCGAGATTCCAGCGATCGTGCGCTCGCTGCGCCAGCCGCTGCTGTGGGTGAGCTTGCTGTTCACGCTCAGTGTCGCGGCCGGGTGGCTGCTGATCAGGACCTATCCGAAGCTCATCGGCCTGTTTGCCAGCGAGAAGATGATCGAGCAGGTGCAGAGCGGGCACCTGTGGACCGAGGATATCCTCAACATCACACCCTCCTCCATCCTTTCGGTGCGGATCTTCTCCAACAATATCGTGGTGAGTGCGCTGGCCTTCTGCGCCGGGATCTTCTACGGCCTGGGGACCTTCTACCTGATCGCGCTCAACGGTCTGCTGCTCGGCTCCGCGTTCGCGTTCACGCGCCAGTATGGCCTGGATGGCGAGCTGCTCAATTTCATCCTGGCGCACGGGTTGGTGGAACTGTCGATCATCTGTCTGGCCGGCGCGGCCGGCACGGCTCTGGGTGAATCGCTGATCCGCCCGAGCGGCGCCAGTCGCCGCGAGTCATTCCAGCAATGCACCGCCCGCTCAGGAAAACTGCTGGTGCTGTGTGCGCTGCTGCTGGTGGGCTGCGGGCTGATCGAGGGCTTTATCTCCCCGGATCCCGGATTTCCGTTCATCAGCCGCCTGATCATCGGCGTGTGTTACTGGTTCGTGATGTGGGCGGCGCTGACCGGCCGCCTCTATGGTCAGGCACCACGCATTGCCGCTACCTGATCAGATGCGGCGCGCGCGCCGGAAATCCGCATAGGCATTGAAGATCGCGGCCTCGAGCTGCTCCGGGCGCGTGACCAGTGCGGGCACGCCCTGCGCGCGCAGCGCGAGGATACTGCGCTCGCGGCGCAAGCGGGTCTCGGCGCTGGCCAGAGCCCGGTACGGATCAAGCCATGAACCGGCCGGCTGCCGCGCATAACGATCCGCGGCATCGCTGGTCAGGCCTGCGACAAAGGGCAGGTGCTTGGGCTGCAGCAGTCGCACGGCAGTGGCCAGCTGACTGCCAGAGGCGGCATCCTCAATATCGGTCAGCAAAATCACCAGCGTGCGATGGCGCACCAGTGTGCGAATGCGCGCTGCGGCGTGGATGGGATTTGAGTCCGTGGTCTGCGCCTGGAGTGCGCCAAGGACGCTGCGTATGCGAGCCACCGCCGCTGTGCCGCGCCCCGGCGGCAGCGCCGCCAGCGGCCGGTCACCGAAGATCACCAGCCCGACCCGGTCATCCTGAGCGATGGCGTACTGCGCAAAGCGCGCCGTAACATTAGCGTAGTGGCCGAGCCGATCGAGTTCGCCGCACCAGGTGCCGCTCGCGCGACCGGCATCAATGCCCACCAGGATGTCCAGGTGTTGATCCTCGGAGAACTCGCGGCTGATGAGGCGCTGTCGCCGCGCACTGGCCTTCCAGTCGATGACCCGCAGTGAATCTCCGCTGCGAAACTCCCGCAGCTGCACGACCTGGCCACCACTGCCCACCATGGGACTCTGGCGCGCGCCGCGCGTCACGGCTCCAACAATCCGGCCGGGCCCCGAGAGCATGTCGGGCACGACCACGAAGCGCATGGGATCATGCAATTGCCGTGACCACCAGGCGAGCCCGAAGGCGCCGGCCACGCGCACCTGCATGGCCGGGAACTCGCCGGCCCCGAGGCGGCGGGGCACGGCGGCCAGTGCTACCTGGGAGCCCTCTCCCGCCGGCACCACGAGCGTCTGGATGGCGCGCTCGAGACTGACCATGGCCGGCGCCGCCGGCGCGATCTCGAGCTGAATCGTGCGCACCAGTTGGTGCGAGAATCCTGCCGCCAGCGGCACACTGCGGGCCAGGATCCAGCGCGGCGGTGCCTGCCAGTGCAGCTCGACTGCCGCGCGCCGCACGAGCAAGAGCTCGTAACTCATGCCGAGCAGCAGCAGCGCCGCGGGCAGGCACCACAGGTGCCGATCGGCCACATCCGGGTCCCACTGCCCCGCGATCGCACACAGCGTCATCAGGATGAGCAGCAGGAAGCCGTTCTGACGCAGGTTCAAGGCAGCGCCTGCGACGAGGGCAGCTTAAGCATCGCCGCGTTCCTACGCGCGGGCTTCATCGTGGCACCGCGACCTGCTCGATCAGGCGCGCCACGATCTGCTGCTCGCTGACCCCCTCGAGCACCGCATCGGCGGCCAGGAACAAGCGGTGCGGAGCAATCAGCGACCAGATGCTCTTGACATCATCAGGCGTCACGAATTCGCCGCCGCGCAGTCCGGCGGCGACGCGGGCGGCGCGGATCACTGCCAGTGCACCGCGCGTCGAGAGGCCGAGACTCACCTGGGCATCCTGGCGCGTGGCCTGCGCCAGCGCGAGCACGTAGCGGGCAAGTTCCGGAGCCACGTGGACCTGCTCGGCCACCTGCCGCGCTTCCTGCAGCAACTCCGCACTCACCACCGCAGCCACGGACGGATGCGGCTGGATCTCGATGTGGCCGTAGCGATTCAGCACCGCGAACTCATCGTCCGCAGCCGGGTAGGCCAGATCGAGCCGCAGCATGAAGCGATCGAGCTGCGATTCAGGCAGCGGATAGGTGCCTTCGAAATCCCGCGGGTTCTGCGTGGCGATGACCAGGAACCCGGGCGAGAGCGGGTAGAGGCGACCATCGACCGTGACCTGGCGCTCCTCCATGGCCTCGAGCAGCGCCGACTGCGTCTTGGGGCCGGCGCGATTGACCTCATCGAACAGCACCACATCGGCGAACACCGGCCCGGGCCGGAACACGAACTGGTGGCTTGCACTGTCATACACGTGCACGCCGATGATATCCGAGGGCATCAGGTCGGCAGTGCCCTGGATGCGCTTGAAGTTGCCGCCGAGCGCGCCGGCGAGTGCCTTGCTCAGCAGCGTCTTGCCGAGGCCTGGCACGCCCTGGACCAGCACGTGGCCGCGGGCGACGACCGCAATGCAGAGCGCGTGCACGATGGGCTCCAGGCCGATGGCAGCCGTGCCGATGGCTTGCTGCAGTCGCTGCTCGAGTGATTCCAGGGCACTGCTCATGAGGTACTTCCTGCCAGTTGAGAGAGTAGAGATTGCAGACGAATCAGATTGATGCGCTCATCGGCATAGGCACGCTGGTAGATCTGCTTGAGTTCATCCAGATCCTGCGGGCGCACCCGGGCATGCGCTTCGAGCCAGTCCCACACCGGCTGGCCATCCAGCGGCCGGGCCAGCCGTCGCCGCAACCGGTTGAAGAACAGTTCAAGCAGCCGCCGCGCCGTGGCAGCCGTCGAGAGCATGTTGGCCAGGAAGCCGGCGCTCGCCTCGAGCATCGCCGTGTCATCGACCGGCCGCTGCAGCTCACCGCTCGCGCGCAGGCGTTGCGCACCGAGCACGAACAGCAGCCACAGCAGCAGCAACCACAGCAGCGTGTGGTGCAAACGCGCATCTGCAAAGAAGGCGGCTGGGTCGTAGTAATCGACGATGCCCTGGTGTGAATCGTCAAATATAACCGCGCCGCCCGGACCCAGGCGATCGCGCAGCAGGTTCGAAAGCAGCCGCGCGTTGTAGGCCAGTCCGAGCTGCTGGTTGGAGAACAAGTCCGCGTAGGCGCTGATCAGCAGTCTGCCTTCCCCCTGTGGCTCGCTCCACAGCGCCACTTCCTGGGTATCGGCTCGCCGCGCCAGCTCGAGCAGCGGCGCACTGCCCTGCGCCAGCACAGTCCAGCGCGAAGCCCCGAGATCCGAAGCCGTGGCGAGTGTGCGCACCCCATCGAACAGCGATGAGGTGCCGATCGGCACGAGGTCCGGATGCGTGGGCTCGAGGATGGCCTGAATGGAGTTGCCTGAAGCGGCGGCCTCCTTGACCGCCTCGAAGCGTAGCCCTGTCAGCCGCGTCATCTGCTTGAGAGGTGAGCCGCCGACGAACTGCGTCCACGTGGGCGTGTCATCGAGTGCCGCCAGTACCAGGATCGTGTTGCCCCGCCGGGTCCACTCATCGAGCCGCAGCCATTCCGGATTATCCGGTCCTCGCATCAACGGCAGCGTCACGATGAGGACATTGCCACGCGCCTCGTGCACCGTCTCGTGATGCAGGAGTTCCGAGTACGGCTGGCGCAGCTGCGTCACTGGCACATTCTCCTCCCGCAGCCAGCGCCATAAACCCAGATACCCCGCCGTTCCAGCGTCCCGGGTCACAGGCTTCGAGCCTTCCTCTGCCAGCGAGCGGGGTTTTGGGAAGAACAGCACCCAGAACAGCGCGAGCGCGGCACAGGCCAGCAATAGCGAGATGAGGCGCTCCTTCACGCCCCGCTCCCTTGCTGACGTCTCAGCCGCACATACAACGCCTGCCCTTCGGCGAGCACCGGCTCGCTGTGCGCCGACTCGATCGAGCCGCGACCGTACAACTGCCATTCCGCCAGGCGCGAGAGCTCCGCCAGCTGTTCGCGCTCCGCGGCATCAGCAAGCCGCGCGCGTTGAGCGACCTCGCGATGGGTGAGACTGGCCGCCCGATCGAGCCGGCCCTGGCGCGCCAGTTCATTCACCAGCAAGCGGAACAGCAACATCGGGCGCTGTGCCAATGGCGACTTCATCACCTGCTCGAGTGATAAGCCGACGTTCACGGCGCCAGCAAATGAGGGCCGTGAGTTGACTGGCCTCGCTTGGCCGCGCTTGAGAAAACCGGCGGCGCGCAGTTCAGCGTGCACCAGGTAAACCACGCCGAGCACGATGAAGCCCAGCAGCGTGTAGAACACCGCCGTGGCCACGGCGGCCGACGGGATCAGCTTTTGCAGCCATGCTGGCAGCCACAGCGAGGGCGAATTGCGGTTGGCCGGCAGGAGCCACTTCAGACACCAGGCCTTGAACCGGTCCCACCAGGTGAGCTGGTGGGTGGCCGGCGCGCCAATCTCGTGCAGGATGCCGCGCAGGTGCTCCGGGTCCGGCACTGCAGGCGATTGCACGCTGGCTGCCGCGGTCAGTAGCAGGAAGTCGCTCAGCGAATTGCGATTCAGTTGCTTGAGTGAGGCCGCGGCGAGCGGCGCGCCGCCACTGAGTTCCAGAAGCGCTTGCGTCAGGCCCGGGCAGAGCGGCTCAAGCGCATCGATCCCATCGACGCCGGCCGGCACACGCAACGCGCACTCACTGATCAGTTCACGCGGACCCGCCTGCGCGAGCGTGCAGAGGCACAACAGCGCGAGCAGCCAAGGAAAGGGCCGCCGCACGAGTCCTAGGTCGGCTGCAGATTACTGATGCGCACCGCCAGGTCACCGCCCCTGGCGCGAAGCTTAAGATCAAGATAGGTCGCGACCAGCGCGGCTGGGAACAGCGGGACAAAGAAGATGTTCAGCACTGCCGAGATCAATTGTGTATCGACCAGGATGGTTGCGGCACTCGGTTTGAATATGGCGACCATGATGCCGCCGATGATGCCCACCAGCAGGCCGAGCACGAGTACCAGAATAAACAGTACGCCCAGGATGGTACTGGCCCGCCACCAGTGACCGTGGACCAGCCGCCAGCTGCTACCGAGGGCGCTGGTTCCACCCGCGCGCTCATCGACCAGAGCGACGACCCAGTAGGCCCATCGGCCAAGCACGTACAGGCCGGGAATGATCAGCAGGATCATGCCGGCGATCACGCCCAGTCCAAACAGGATCGAAGCGAGCACCGCCGCTGGCAGCAGGCGTATGCCGATATTGAAACCGGCCGCCGGCTTCGGTGCGGCGCCGCTGGCGACGGCAAGGATATTGGCGATCAGCGCGGTGTAGAGCCACAGGTTGATCACCCAGACCACGAGGTTGCCTTCCCAAACACCGGAGGTAGTCCAGATCCCCATGACTTGCGCCCGACTCAGAGCGATGCCCGTAAGTCCCGTCGCTGCGGCGATTCCCGTCATCGTCGAATTCAGATACATCGTCCAGGCGAATCTCATCAGCGCCAGTATCAGGGAGATCAGGATCCAGGAGGAAAAGGTGTTGCGATACAACCGGATGGTGTCATCGAGGACACCGCCGATGGTGCGCGGGGCAGACGGTGGCGTATACATCGAATGGTTCTCCCTGACTGCCATCCTGGCAGGAGTTCTTGGTCTTGTAGCGCTAGGTTGAGGGCCGCTTTATGCCGAGTTCGAGCCTACGTTAGCAGACCCGTGGCGCAGCTGCCACGGTCTTGACTCAGCGTGAAATGGCAGCGCCCCGGCACCGCGGGCTTGCGGTCCTAGCGTCCGCGCGGCGCCGATTCCCGGGCGCGCCACTCCTTAACAAAGGCAATGAAGGCATCGAGGCTCGAGGGGTTCTGGCGCCGGCTCGGGTAATACAGCAACGGACCGCTAAAGCTTGGGCACCACTCATCGAGCACGGTGCGCAGCTGCCCCGAGGCAATCGCGGCACGCGCATAGCCCTCGAAGGTCATCAGGAATCCCAGGCCGTCCATTGCGGCCTGCAGCTGCAGGCCGAGGTTGATCCCGATCAGCCGCGCTTCGGGCACGATCTTAGTCACCCGCCCGTTGCGCTCAAGCTCCCACGGCGTCACGCTCCGACCCGGGAAGCGGAATGCGAGGCACGGCGCCCCGAGCAGATCACGCGGCCGCTCCGGCACACCGCGCTCGCGTAGCAGGCCTGGTGAGGCGACTATGACATAACGCTGCGGTGGCCCCAGTGAGATAGCCACCATGTCCTTGGCCAAGTGCTCCTCGTAGCGCACGCCGGCATCGAAGCCAGCTTCCACGATATCGATCAGCAGTGGCTCATCGACGATCTCGAGCGTGATCTTCGGATAGCGCTTCAGGAACGGCGCGATCATGGGCGCCAATACCAGCTGCACGGCGGGCGCCGGTGCGTTGATGCGAAGTCTTCCGGAGGGTTCCCCCGGCGCCGCTCCAACCGCCTCGGCAGCCTCGCTGATCTCCCGCAGCGCTGGCTCGATCCTCAGCAGCAGCCGCTCCCCTGCTTCGGTTGGTGCGACGCTGCGGGTGGTGCGATTGAGTAGTCGCACACCCATCTGTGACTCCAGCTCCCGCAGCCGTTCACTTAAGGTCGAGACCGAAACCCGCAGCTCCCGCGCCGCGCCGCGAAAGCTGCGGTGCTGGGCAATCGAGGCGAAGGCGGTGAGATCGCGCAAGTTGATGGCAGGCATGTGATTGTTCGCTAGAGCGGATGATCTATTCGCCATTATCCCGCTTATCGAATAGCCGGATCAAGGCCGCGCGGCAGGCGCATCCCAACAGAAAACCGGCGAGTCCCGTGCCGGCTCTCGAGAGCGCAGCGGAAACACCGCCGGTTCTCCTGGAGATCATTTAGGCTCTTTGCGGACGCGCTGCTGGACACCTAGGCTAACGCGCAACCAGTGGGAAGGAATCTGATGAGAAGAATTATTATGGGCGCTGCAATTATCGCAACGCTGTTCAGTGTGTCGGTCTATCCCCAGACGACTGCTACACAAGCCGATTCATCAACGGCTGCCGATCCTAGCCAGAAGGCCGAGGAGGAGCAGCGCGCCAAGCTGCGGGCACTCGATTGGGTTAAGGGGCCGGCGACAGTGCCGATTGCCGGCAACTCAAAGCTCGCAATTCCGGATCACTACGTATTTCTCGATGCCGCGAACACGGCCAAGTTCGAGGCGATTGTGCAAAACCTCGGCAGTGGCAGCGAAGTACTCGTGGCTCCGGATAATCTGCAGTGGGCCGCCTACCTCGTGTTTACCGCAGGCGGTTACGTCAAAGACGATGACAAGATCGATGCCAAGGCCTTGCTGACTACGCTAAAGCAGAATGCCGAGGACAGCAACGCCGAGAGGCGCAAACGCGGCTACGTGACCATCCATATCCAGGGATGGGCGTCCTTGCCCGAGTACAACGCGACGACCAAACGGCTCGAGTGGGCCACACTCCTGTCTGCAGATGGGGGCGGCACTGCGGCCAATTTCTACACCAAGCTTCTGGGTCGCCGGGGGCACACCACCGTCGTCATGGTTTCGAGCCCAGAAGGACTTCCAGCAGCCGAAGCCAGTCTCGATGCCCTGCTCAATGGCTACAGCTTCAATGCAGGCGAGACCTACGCCGAATATCGCCCTGGCGACAAGGTGGCCGAGTACGGCCTGGCGGCGCTGATCGTCGGCGGTGCGGCAGCGGTTGCGGCCAAGAAGGGGCTGTTCGGCGTCCTCGCAACTTTCCTTGCTGCGGCCTGGAAGTTTCTGGTCGCCGCGGCAGTGGGAACGATTGCCTGGGTACGCAAGAAGTTTGGAGCCAAGAACATCTAGTGGTGACCTTCGAACTGCTGCTACCGATTGGCGCCGTCGGGTTTTACCTGTTTGACTCCGCGGCGCTGTTGTATGGGAACGAGTTCATCTTCACACTTCACTCGGATCGATGGACGTGCTCAGAGGGGTCGGATCTCATCCTGCGCGGACGAAGACTCTATCTTCCCAATCCATTTACGCCACAACGACTCTCCTTTCGCATCTCCTGGTCGGAACTCAAACTGGACGAACCGGCGGGCGATGTTGCCAAGATCCTAGCCTTGCGGAGAAATCTGCGTCCGCTGGCCATACTCGATCAGCTGCTGTTAATTCTGATTGTCTTCGCCATGCCGGCAGTGATTGCGTTTCTCGGTACCGGCGCGGCACTCCTGGCCGTATTCGGCGCGTGCTATCTGGTCGCGCTCGTTTTGATTGGACTGCTCTACCGTCGCCGCAGCCATCTGGGCCTTACCACAAGGCAGTTGCTGGGCCTGTCCCTCGACTCCGTGCTATGCCCGCCCTTCGCAATCAATCTGGTGCGCAAGATTGCTCTGCATCAGAGTCTCGTGGGCGACCCCGTAGCATTCGCCAAGGTGAACTTTGCACCGCAGGACTTTGCAGATCTGGTCGCTGCCATTTTCAAACGCCTTGATCTGGACATGGGCGAGTTGGATCGCGCTGAGGAGCAATGGGCTCAACTGCAGGCTTACCGAGAACACCTCATGAGTATCTCCAAGTGACGCTGGGCGAGAAGATCATCATCCTGGTCGGCTTGGCTGCGGGCTATTGGCTGGTCAGCGCGATCATGGATTGGTCGGCCCGCAAGGAGCGGGCGGAAGCAGCCCAGACCAAAAGTAGCCAGCCAGGGAAGCAGGAAAACATCGCACCCAAGAGTACCAGTGAGGCCTTGCTGCCCAATCCTGCGGGCGGCGAGCCGCACTGGTACGAGGTCCTGGAGGTGCCCGAGTCTGCGACGGCTGAACAGATATCCTCGGCGTACAAGAGGAAAATCAGTGAGTACCGTCCCGACAAGGTAGCTCAGATGGGCGCGGAAATCAGAGCGCTGGCCGAGCTTCGATCCAAGCAGATCAATGCAGCTTATGACCGCGCGCTGAAGCTCAAGGCCTGAGCCTTCAGCGCCACATTTCATTTATGAGTTGGCAGACCTAATGCGGCATGTACCGTGCCTTGGCCAGCCTGTTTGCAGCGTTATGTCGCTGTGGACCACGCCGGCACAGGCGGGTATTGTCCAGCCACGGTGGCGGCTCGCGCGACGCACGGAACGCTTCCTTTTGGAGAATCCTCATGCCCAGCCCCACTCTTCCTCTTGCACTACTGCTGATCTCGGCACTTGGCAGCCAGGCTGCGAGCGCCGCCGCCGAGGCGACTCCCAGCCCCGCCTCCGTGCAGGAACTGATCACTGCCTCGGGCATGCATGCACTTTTGGACCAGATGGCCACTCAAAACCGCGCCACCATCAGAACCTCCATGCAAAAATCCTACGAAGGACAAAACCTCAACGCAGATCAGCAAAAGATTGAGAGTGAAGCGGAGGACAAGGCCGTGGACATCGTAGGTCGCCTGATGAGCTGGGATACTCTCGGTCCAATTGTTTCGGATGTCTATTCATCGACATTCACGCAGGATGAGATCAATGGACTGATCAAGTTCTACAACTCACCCATCGGCAAGGCGTGGACGGCAAAACAGCCGCAGGTTATGCAAAAGACTATGGCCGCGGTGCAGTCAAAGGCCAAGGAAATGATTCCAGAGCTTAAGCAGCTGCAGATGGACACGGCCGAGCAGCTGCGTGCTGCAAACACTCCTGCCGCGCCAGCTGCGCCGGCGCAATGATCCGAGTGTTCGCCTGTGACACCTTACCTGTGGCAATTGCAGTAGCGTTGACACCTGCCGGGCATGCCGAATCGGTCAGTTCGGTGTTTACGACAACGCTTCAGGGTTTTCTTCGATTGCTACAACGGACGAACTCGCGCAGCCGGCACAGTTTCCGACATTGCGCTGCCACTCATAGATCTGTGGAGCGCCAAATGGGTGGTTTCCCGCGGGCCGCGCGGGCGCAATTTCTTCAAGTGCTTAGCGCAGCGCTGGCACTGGGCACGGCGATACTTTCACCAGCTGCTCTGGCTCAATCCAAATACGTTGCCCCGGTATCGGTAACAACCGACAGCATAGTCTTTGAAGTCGCGAACGATTTGACGTACACCGAGCAGGAACGGGTGTCGCTCCTAATCAACGACGTGCAGGGCGTACAGCAGACCAGCCAGTACCCGTTAACCTATAGCAGCGCTTTGGAAATAGTAGAGGTTCAGGAGGCGTACACCACAACCAAGGACGGTCAACGGGTAGACGTCACGCCCGATAAGATTCTCTCGCAACCCTTGGCGGCTAACGCGAATGCGCCGATGCTCGGAGATCAGCGCGTAAAGCTGGTAATTTTTCCGCAGGTCGAACCTGGCTCGATCTTGACCTTGTCTTATAAGAAATGGCATCTGAAGCCAGCATTACCGGGGGTCCTCTCCTTTATTAAGACCTTTCCGAAGGCCTGGGATTTTCTCGCGGCTTACGTGACGTTGCAGGCGCCCTCTTCGCTGACCCTGCATCTGGATGTCGTTGGCCTGAAAGGGGGCGAATCCACAGCACCCAAGCCGGGCACTCGCCTGTGGCACTGGAATCTTTCACAGTCGGATGCGATAGCACTCGAAATCGGCTCAGTTGATCTTGCGGATGTCAGTCCCTATGTAGCCATCAGCAACCTCAAGGACTATGAAGCTTTGGCTGTCGCCTACATGGCGGGCGCCAAGCCAGCCGCGGCCGTGACACCCTCGATACAAGCCAAAGCCGATGAACTGACTGCCGGCATGACAGATCCACGGGCTCAAGCTGAAGCGCTATATCGCTGGGTGAGCGGTAACATTCGCTATGTGGCGATTTACCTAGGTACGGGGGGATACGTTCCGCATTCTGCTAACGAGGTACTAAAGTCTCGATATGGTGATTGCAAGGATCACGTTGCATTGCTGCAGGCACTCCTCGAAGCCAAAGGCATTGCCAGCAGTCCCGCGATCATCAACGGTTCGATGGGCTATGTGTGGCCGCGGGTCGCAGGTTTGTCCGCCTTTAATCACGTGATTACCTACATCCCGAGTCTTAAACTCTTCGTTGATTCCACGACACCGTTCGCGCCCTTTGGTCGGCTGCCAATCACACTCCTTGGCAAGCGTACGCTGGTTGCCGACGCCGGGAACGGCCTCGCGACGGTGATGACTATTCCCGATGGCGCGGACAACAACATCGAAATCGAGCGACGATCGCTGGTGATGGCCTCCGACGGATCGTTCACCGGCAAGAGCACCATTGAACCCCACGGCGTATTTGAGCTGGAACAGCGCGAATTTCTATCGAGCATTCCGAATGCCCAATTGCCGCAGGCTGTCGGCATGATGCTGGCTCGCGTTGGCGAGATCGGCAACGGCAGCCTGAAATTCGAGGATCCGCGCGACCTGAGCACCAGCAGCGGATACGAGGCGCAGTACGAGGTGAATTACTTCGCGCCGATGCCCGGACCTGGCGCCTTGGCGACCAATCCAGGCTATGGGAGCCTCATTGATATCGAAACGATGGCTTTGAGTCACTCAGCCGCTACCAGAGTACTGCCATTCCCGTGCATAGGAGGACAACACGAGGAGATTACCGAACTCACGCTGCCGGATACGCTGCGTATCACCGCGCTTCCACATCCGACCAAATTTACGTTCACATTTGGCAGCTATGATTCCAGCTACGAGCAGGTCGGTCGGACGATTACCATTAAGCGGACGCTGCGCACCCGTTATCCTTCCATGCCGTGCTGGGCCAAGGATTACGCCAATATCAAGCAGCTAATTAATACGATTGAGCAGGACCTGCATACGCAGATCCTCTACCAGTAAGGGCATTCCAAGCCGCCGCTACGGTTGCGGCAAGCGCAGCGCCTGCATTAGCACGGTCGAGCCACCCTCGAAAGACGCTACAAAATTTGATCCGTCGGGCTGCGCCCGCTTGATTTCTTCCGGACCATGCGCCTGAGCCGCCTTCAGCTGCGTCTGGTTGTAGGCCACACGCGAGCCCGCAGGCTCGAATACCAGAGGCGGCGCATCGCGATCATAGAGCCGAAAGGAACCCAGGCCCTGTCCTGGTACATGCTGCATCCAGAGCATGTATTGCCCACCAGACTTGACGCGCACGGTGTGGGTCAGCACTGGATAGGGGCCCATGTAGCCATAGGCATTCCATGCCCGCACGACCTCGGTCTTGGCGCACGCAGCGTCGAGGCATCGCTGCAGGATCAGATATTCGTCGGAATTGAGCCGCTGGGGCCGAATCCACAGCTGATCTCCCTCCCGCAAGCTCGAGGGTGGCAGAATCACCTCGGGTCTCGCTGCATCCATTCGGAACGCAGTGGAGACGAGAAAGCCGCCCCAGTGATTATGGAATTCGGCATCACCCGCGCCTGGGAGGGTCTGGGCCCAGGCAAACGGCGTTGCGCAGAGGACTAGGCTGGCGAGGAGATGGGAACGAATAGCCTTCATGGCGGTTTCCTCATTAGGGGTCCAAAGAGCTTACGCCAATGCCGCAACACTTAGGGTTAACGTACTTTAACCGCGCGTTAAACTACCTCCTCCAATCTGCAATCTCTGCGATAAGTCAGGTTTGCCGGCAGGGCCGTTTGAAATGCGCATCGACTCGGCATCGCACTGACTCCAATCAGTGAGCGTGTGACTATGCCCTCGGAAACTCGGTGATGCCACTACTGCATGAACCAGCCGTGACTGACTACCACGGACTGGCCGGTCAACGCGGCACTTGGGAAGGCGCACAGGAACAAGGCGGTTTCAGCCACGTCCTGGACCGTGGTAAATATCCCATCGACCGTCGCTCCCAGCATTATGCGCCGGACCACCTCCTCCTCGCTGATCCCCAATGCTTTGGCTTGCTCGGGTATCTGCTTGTCGACGAGCGGCGTGCGCACAAATCCTGGGCAGATGACGTGCGAGCGGACATTGTGAGCAGCGCCCTCCTTGGCCAGTACCCGGGCGAGGCCCAGCAGTCCATGTTTGGCGGTGACGTAAGCCGACTTCAGTGGTGAGGCTTCATGGGAATGAACGGAACCCATATAGATGACGGTCCCCCCGCGTCCGGACTTATACATATAGCCAAGCGCTGCCCTGGTCGTCAGGAAGGCGCCATCCAGGTGGATGGCCAGCATTTTTTTCCAGTCGCTGAAGCGATAGCTGTCAATGGGATTGACGATCTGGACACCGGCATTCGAGACCAGGATGTCGATACCACCGAATTGCCGGGCCACCTCATCGGTCGCGGCTTGCACGGACTCCTCGCTGGTGACATCCATGGTCACGGCAATAGCTCGCGCTCCCCCGGCAGCGATTTGCGTTGCCGTACTGCGCGCAGCTTCTGCCTGGATGTCGGCGATCGCCACTGAGGCACCCTCGCCGGCCAGGCGCTCCGCAACGGCCTTGCCAATGCCACTCGCCGCCCCGGTGACAATGGCTGTTTTTCCAGCAAGTTTCATAGATCTATCCCGGTTCCAACGAGTCGGGTGCTCCACTTGCCGCGTCGCTTTAGGCTAAAACTTTGATGCGACCGCGGAGAATCCCATCTTAAGTGGCACAGGCTCGGTTGGGGAGAAAATCAGCACAACGCCGGCCGAAGAGCACTCAGAAGGGTCGGGAACCCCGGATACGGCACCGGGGTGCCTTGAATATCCCATCTGTTCAGCCGGCCCACCGCGCACCGGCACCTCGGGCCTGCAGCGTCATACCCGCGCCAGTCGAATTGCTGTAGGCCGGATCTGACAGGAACAGTGGGCGAACTCCTCATGTGGAATATGCCAGCGCGCCTACGTTCGTACACAGTGCGCAAATTATCCTTTACTTCCAGGTCATCTCTATCCAAGGAGCCGCAAGTGAGCATGCCCGCAGCCGCTGTAATCATCAGCCATATGCATAGAAACATCGATGCGGTGACGCTGCTCAAGGCAGACCACCGGTATATTGAAGATATGTTCATGGAATTCGAGCGGACGGAGACTCCTGTCCAGAAGCAGCAGCTGGCGCTCCAGATCTGCACCGCCCTGATGGTGCACAAGGACATTGAGGAGGAGATTTTCTATCCGGCGTTCCTGGCCGGCACGCAGCACCGCGGAATGCACCACGAGGCCATCGTCGAGCACGACGAAGCGGACAAGCTGATCAGCGACATTTTGGACATGAGCGTCGAAGATGAATTTTTTGACGCCAAAGTCCATGTACTCTCGGAAATGATCGCGCATCATGTTCACGAGGAAGAGCGCATCGGCGGCATGTTCTCTGCCGCCCGAAAATCAATGATGGATTTGATGACGCTCGGCCACGCCATGCAGCAGCGGCGCAGCGAGCTGCTGGGAACATCACACTACATACCCTGAAGTGCTGGCAGCACATTCAGGGTGCATTGGACGATTTGCATTGAAACCTCAAAGCCACGAGGAGTTTCGGTATGGCACGCAAGTACAGCAAGGCCAGCGGCCGCAAAGTGGAAAAGGCCATGGATGAGATGAAGCACGGGACGCTGCGTAGCGGCCGCTCCGGCAAGAAAGTCACCAGTCGCAAACAGGCGATTGCCATCGGCCTCTCTGAAGCGCGCCGCGCCGGGGCCAAAGTACCGCGTCGCGGTGCTTCTCGCGCAGCGGCCCACTGAGCACACCCAAACCCTTCACAGAAGCAGGCCGATCCGGAGCTGGCCTGCGCTCCGGCGGCGCGCACTTGGGCTGTCTGGGAGCAGCCGGTACCACGTTGCGAAAAGGCAACGCTGGCACTGCGACGCTACAGCGTCGCAGTGGCTGTAGGACGACACTTGGTGCTTGTTCCTGCCGTGTCTGACAGCGCTGCGCGTCCCCAAGCGGGATAGTTAAGCAGCTGGCTCCTCGGGCCAGATGCGGAGAACGGCAATGCTCTTTAATTTCTCGTCCAAGCCCGCTCGGCGCCCCACGATCGGCCTGATCCTGACCGGCGGCGGTGCTCGGGCCGCGTATCAGGCCGGCGTGCTGGCCGGGATAGCCCGCCTGCTGCCGCCCTCAGCTCCAAGTCCGTTTCGCGTCATCTGTGGCACCTCTGCTGGCGCCCTCAATGCCTCCATCATTGCCCAAGATGCCGGTCACTTTGCCCTCGGGGTGAAGCGTGCCGTGAATGCTTGGGCCACGCTGCATAACTCGAGCGTGCATCGTTCTGATCTGGGTAGCGTCGCGCGCCATGTCGCGCGTTGGGCGTGGACCGCAGTGGCTGGCGACAAGCACGGGCGCCCGGTCTCCTTGCTCGATAATTCGCCCTTGCGCGAACTCGTGCCGCGATTGGTGGATTTCTCTTGCGTGCGCGCTGCAATTCGCAGCAATCACCTGGACGCCTTGAGTGTCACCGCTTCCAGCTACCGCACCGGTCAGTCCGTGAGCTTCTTCGAGGGCAATGAGCGTCTGCAGCCCTGGGCCAGTCCGCGTCGGCGCGGCGAGCGCGCCACGCTTGGACCCGAGCATGTGCTGGGTTCGATGGCCATACCGTTCATGTATCCGCCAGAGCGCATAGGCGATGATCACTTCGGCGATGGCGCGATTCAGCAGCTCTCGCCAATCAGCCCGGCCATACACCTGGGCGCCGAGAAGGTGCTCGTCATCGGTGTGGGCCGCTGCTCAAGCGCCGGCGCCATCCTTGATACCCGCGCAGCTTACCCCTCGATTGGAGAGATCAGCGGCCATCTGTTCGACAGCATATTTGCTGACACCCTGGAATCGGATCTGGAGCGCATCCGGCTGGTGAATGAAATGCTGGCGCTCATTCCGCACAAGGTGCGCGAACGCGCCGGCCTGCAACAGCGCGAAGTCGAGACCTGGGTCGTCAATCCGCGTCAATCGCTTGAGGAACTCGCGGCCATTCGCGTGCATCGATTGCCGCCTGCACTGCGACTGCTGCTAAGCGCTGTGGGCGCGATGCGCGATGGGCGCGCCAACGTCTTAAGCTACGTATTGACGGAGGAGTGGTATTGCAAAAGCCTCATTCGTCGCGGCTTCCGCGACGCGATGGCGCAGCGTGCCGATATCGCCGACTTCCTTGAAATACCGCTCAACCCGTTGCGCACCGCAGTCCGGCAGCGGGCCGTGATTTCCAAATCCAACGAGGCGGTGAAGCTGCCGGTGCCCGCTATGGCAGTTGCTGCCACCGGCGCTTCCTACGCGGCGCTGCCGCTTCAGGCCTGAGACGGCGCCAGGCCTTTCAAGTGTAAGGTTCCGCGGGGCGCTACCCGCGTGCCACTAGCCGGCGTCCGTGGCAGTGCCGCTGCTCGTTTGCTTGCCACTCGGATCGTTTCCCGCCTCAGCCAGCAACGCCTCGATCTGGGCCGGATCCACGGGTTTGGTCAGGTGATGATCGAATCCGGCCGCCCAGGCGCGTATGCGGTCGCGCTCCTGCCCCCAACCCGTCAATGCCACCAGCGTGGCCCGCTTGCCCCACGGCTCAGTGCGCACCCGCTCGGCCACCTCGTAGCCGCTGAGGCCCGGCATACCAATATCGAGAATCAGGAATTCGGGGCGTTCGCGCAGCGCCACGGCCAGTGCTTCGGTCCCGGAAAACGCACGCCACACCTTATGGCCGCCATACTCAAGCAGTAATCCCATGCTCTCGGCAGCGTCGCGATTGTCATCGGCCACCAGTACCCGTCGAGCTCCTGCAGCGGGGGTCTGCCCAACAGTGATTGCCGCAGGCTCGCTCTTATCCTCGGCCAGCCCTACCGAAGAGCGGGGCATGCGCACACTGAATACGCTGCCAGCACCCAGACCCGGGCTGCGCACTTCAATCCGTCCGCCATGCAGCTCAACAATACCTTTGGCGAGCGCCAGTCCGATGCCGAGACCTCCTGCGGCCCAATCCGGCCCAGTGGATCCCTGCGTGAACATGTCAAAGATCCGATCGAGCATTGCCGGCGCGATGCCTATGCCATTGTCGCGCACCATGATCACCAGGTCCCGGGATTCGAGCGCAACTGCGAGCGTGATGGTTCCGCCCTCCGCAGTGTACTTGGCCGCATTGGTGATCAAATTGATCAGCACCTGCACCAGGCGCACGGAATCGGCCTCGATGCGAATATCATCGAACCCCGCTTCCACGCACAGCCGATGGCGCCTGGCCGAAATCAGCGGCTGGGTGCTTTCGATCGCCTCATCGATAACTTTGCGCAGCTCAATCCAGCTCTTCTTGAGCTCAAAGGTGCCACGACTCACGCGCGACACATCCAGCAGATCATCGAGAAGCGATGCCATGTGGCGCACCTGGCGCGCGATGATGGCACGACTCGACTCGAGGCTTGCCGGTGAGAGGCCAGGGGACTCGAGCAGCTGGGCGGCCGCACGAATCGGCGCCAGCGGATTGCGCAGCTCATGTGCCAGCGTCGCCAGGAAGATGTCCTTGCGCACATCGGCTTCGCGCAAGGTGACCTCGGCGTGCTTGCGCTCGGTGATGTCCCAGGCGGTACCGAGGACCTGCACGGCCCCGCCATCGAGCGTCGGGAGCGACTCGCCGACAAACTCTACCCAGCACAGCGTGCCATCGCGACGGCGCAGCCGGCCCTCGTAGGCCAAACGCCCTTTGCCCTGAACCGTGGCCGACACGGACTCCTTGAACCCCGCCAGGTCCTCGCCGTGAACGAACTGTGCCGCGAATTCCGCGAGCTTCAGCGACTCCTCGGTGCGCGACATGCCCAGAATCCGGTAGGGCCAGTTGTTTTCCCAGACCACCCGGTCGGTATCCGAGCGCCAGCTCCAGATGCCGAGCTCGACCGCGTCGGTCGCCAGGCGCAGGCGCGTATCACTCGCGTGCAGAGCGCGCGTGCGCTCGATGACGCGCTTCTCCAGGCTCTCGTTGAGCTCGGCCAGCTGCTCCTCGGCATGGCGCCGCTCGGCGACCTCGGCCATCAGTGCGCCGTTAGCCAGCTTGAGCTCGCGGCTCTTGCGGTGCAGATCGGCGAACACCGCGACCTTGGAGCGCAGCACGGCCGCATTGACGGGCTTTTGCAGATAGTCCACCGCGCCGCTGCCATAGCCATCGATGACGTGCTGGTCCTCGTTGTAGTAGGCGGTAAGAAAAATAATGGGAACACGCGCCGTGCGTTTGCGCGCCTTGATCATCTGCGCAAGCTCAAGCCCGGTCATGCCGGGCATGCGGATGTCGAGGATCAGCAGCGCGAACTCGCCGCCCATGAGCGCAAGCAGCGCCTCATCGGCCGAGGAGGCGCGTACCAGGTGGTAGCCTGGATCATCAAGCACGGTCTCGAGAACGGTCAGATTCTTAGGTTCATCATCGACGATCAGGATGCTGATAGCCGCGCCCGTCGACGACAGGGACTCCTCAAGAGAGGCAGCCGCTGATGTCGATGGCACGGTCTTCATACTGGCCCGATCAGAGCGTTCATCGGAACAGCCATACCCGCATCAGGGACAGCAGCTGATCAGTGTTGACGGGCTTGGCGATATAGTCACTGGCGCCGGCATCAAGGCACTTTTCCCGATCGCCCTTCATCGCCTTGGCTGTCAGTGCCAGGATCGGGAGCGTGCGGAACTGGGCCGAGCCGCGGATTTCGCGCATCGTCTCGTAACCGTCCATGTCCGGCATCATGATGTCCATCAGGACCATGCTTAAATCCGGGGTCTGGTTGACGATGTCGATCGCCTGACGGCCGTTGGTGGCACTGATGACCTCCATGTCGTGATTCTCGAGCACCGAAGTCAGGGCGAAGATGTTACGCGCATCATCATCGACCACCAGCACCTTGCGTCCGCGCAGCACTTCGCGGCCGCCATGCAGCTGCTCGAGCATCGCCTGCTTGGCAGCGGGCAGGTCCGTGACCACGCGGTGCAGGAACAGCGCCGTTTCATCAAGCAATCGCTCCGGGGATTGCACATCCTTCAGCACGATGCTCTTGGCCATCGCCTTGAGGCGCGCCTGCTCCTCGGCACTGAGCTCCTTGCCGGTGAATACCACGACGGGCGTATCCGTCAGCGCCGGCTCAGCGTGCATCTGCTCGAGCAACTCAAAACCGCTCATGTCGGGCAGGCGCAGGTCGAGCACCACGCAGTCGATCGGCTGCTCACGCAGCAGCGCCAGGGCTACACTGCCACTGCCGACTGCCATCAGCTCGATGTCCTTGTAGCCCAGCAGCTCGACGATCGAGCTGCGCTCGATCTCGTTGTCCTCGACGATCAGCAGCCGTTTGGTGCGTGGCTTGGTGAAGGTTTTGAGGCGCGTAAAGGCCGCTTCCAGCTCCATGGTGGTCGGGGACTTGACCAGGTAAGCGAAGGCTCCATGCGCCAGCCCATGCTGCCGCTCCTCCTCGAGCGTGACGATCTGTACCGGAATGTGGCGCGTCACCGGATCGAGCTTGAGCTGATTCAGCACTGTCCAGCCCAGCATGTCGGGCAGGAAGATATCGAGCGTAATGGCGGCCGGCCGATGCTGGCGCGCGAGTGCCAGGCCAGCGGCGCCCTTGGTGGCGACAATCCCCTTGAAGCCATGATCGCGTGCCAGACCCAGCAGAATGCGCGCGTAATGCGGGTCATCCTCGATGATCAGGAACACGGCATCGCCCGGTTCGATGTCATCACGATCATCCGGGAGACGCTCTTCACGGGCCACCGGAAGGATAGCAGCCACCGGCCGCCCCTCGGCCGCCGCGGGCAGCCTGCCCGTGATCCGGGCAGCGTCCGGTCCGGCGTAGCGCAGCGGCAGGAACAGGGTAAAGGTACTGCCCTCCCCGTGCGTGCTGTTGAGTTTGATCTCACCGCCCAGCAGGGTGGCCAGTTCGCGGCTGATCGCCAGTCCCAGGCCGGTGCCGCCGTATTTGCGTGAGGTGCCGGCATCGGCCTGCTGGAAGGCCTCGAAGATCAGGCGCTGCTTGTCTGGCGCCACACCGATGCCGGTGTCCTCGACCGCAAAGGCGATGACCTGCGGGGCGTTGCGCAGTACGGCGTGGTCCGGGCTCCAGCCCTGGGTGGCCAGTCCAACGCGCACCTCGACGTGGCCCTGCGAAGTGAACTTGACCGCGTTCGAGAGCAGGTTTTTCAGGATCTGCAGCAGCCGTTTTGGATCGCTGTCCATCGTGCGCGGCAGGGATCCATCGAAATGAATGTTCAGCGGCAGGCGCTTGGCCTCGGCCACGTGACGGAAGTTGCGATCGATGGTCTCGCGCAGGCCCGCGAAGGAGATATCTTCGATCTCCACCGTCACGGTACCCGACTCGATCTTCGAGAGATCCAGGATGTCGTTGATCAAGTGCAGCAGGTCCGAGCCGGAGGAGTTGATGTTGCGCGAGAACTCCACTTCCTTGGGCGAGAGCGCGCCGGCCGCATTCTCCGCCAGCTGCTGGCTGAGAATCAGGATCGAGTTCAGTGGCGTGCGCAGCTCGTGCGACATGTTGGCCAGGAACTCGGATTTGTACTTTGAGGTCAGTGCCAGCTCGGCAGCCTTCTCCTCGAGCGCGCCGCGTGCCTGCTCGACCTCGGCGTTCTTGCGCTCGACCTCGGCATTCTGCTCGGCAAGGAGCCGTGCCTTGGTACCCAGTTCCTCGTTGGTCTGCTGCAGTTCGCTCTGGCGCGACTGCAGTTCTACGGTGAGCTGCTGCGACTGCGTGAGCAGTCCCTCGGTGCGCATCGTCGCTTCGATGGTATTGAAGACTGCGCCGATCGAGAGCGTGAGCTGTTCGAGGAAGGTCAGGTTAACCACGGTGAAGGGGTGGAGGGAGGCCAGCTCGATGACCGCCTTGGTCTGGCCCTCGAACAGCACCGGCAGCACAATGATACTCACGCCCTTGGACTGGCCGAGGCTCGAGCGGATGGTGACGAATTCCGCCGGCGCGTCGGTGAGCAGGATACGGGTCTTCTCGGCCGCACATTGACCGACCAGTCCTTCGCCCACTGCAATGGTGCTGGCAAGGCGCAGCTCGCCCGACTGCGCATAGCTCGATAGGAGTGCCAGATTGGCATTGTCGGTGACATGGTAGACGGTGCCCTGATGCGCCTGGACCAGCGGCGCCAGTTCCGAGAGCAGCATGCGGCCCACCGTATTGAGTTCGCGCTGGCCCTGCAGCATGCCAGTAAAACGCGCCAGGTTGGTCTTGAGCCAGTCCTGCTCACGGTTACTTTCCGTGGTCTCGCGCAGGTTGGAGATCATCGTATTGATGTTGTCTTTGAGCTCCGCCACTTCGCCCTTGGCATCGACCTGGATTGAACGGGTCAGATCGCCCTTGGTCACCGCGGTGGCCACTTCGGCAATGGCGCGCACCTGGGTGGTGAGATTGGCAGCCAGCAGATTGACGTTACCGGTCAGATCTTTCCAGGTCCCGGCGGCGCCGGGCACGTTGGCCTGGCCACCGAGGCGCCCATCCACGCCGACTTCGCGCGCCACGTTGGTCACCTGATCGGCAAAGGTCGCCAGCGTATCGGTCATGTTGTTGATCGTGTCGGCAAGCGCCGCCACTTCGCCCTTGGCCTGCACCGTCAGGCGCTGGCTCAAGCTGCCATTGGCCACTGCCGTCACGACCTTGACGATGCCGCGCACCTGCTCGGTCAGGTTCGAGGCCATGAAATTCACGTTGTCTGTCAGATCCTTCCAGGTGCCGCCGACGCCCGCCACCTGCGCCTGACCGCCCAGCTTGCCTTCGGTGCCGACCTCGCGCGCCACGCGCGTGACTTCGCCGGCGAAGGAGTTGAGCTGATCGACCATCGTGTTGATGGTGTTCTTCAGCTCCAGGATCTCGCCTTTGACGTCGACCGTGATCTTGCGATTCAGATCGCCGCGCGCTACGGCGGTCGTCACCTCGGCGATGTTACGCACCTGTGAAGTCAGGTTCGCGCCCATCGTGTTGACCGAGTCGGTCAGATCCTTCCAGGTGCCGGCGACACCTGGGACCACGGCCTGTACGCCCAGTCGCCCTTCGGTACCGACCTCGCGCGCCACGCGCGTCACTTCCGAGGCAAACGAGCGCAGCTGTTCTACCATCGTATTGATGGTTTCCTTCAGCTGCAGGATCTCGCCACGCACGTCCACGGTAATCTTCTTGGACAGATCGCCGTTGGCCACGGCGATGGTCACGTCGGCGATGTTGCGTACTTGACCGGTGAGGTTCGAGGCCATGGAATTAACGTTGTCGGTCAGATCCTTCCAGGTACCGGCAACGCCCAGCACGCGCGCCTGGCCACCCAACTTGCCTTCGGTGCCGACCTCGCGCGCTACGCGCGTAACTTCGGAGGCAAAGGCGCCGAGCTGCTCGACCATCGTGTTGATGGTCTCCTTCAGCTGCAGGATCTCGCCTTTCACGTCGACGGTGATCTTGCGCGAGAGATCGCCCCGGGCAATGGCCGTGGCGACGTCCGCGATGTTACGCACCTGGCCGGTGAGGTTCGAGGCCATGGAATTGACGTTGTCGGTCAGATCCTTCCAGGTACCGGCAACACCAGGCACCTGTGCCTGGCCGCCCAACTTGCCATCGGTTCCGACCTCGCGCGCCACGCGGCTCACTTCGGCCGCGAAGGAACGGAGCTGATCGACCATTGTATTGATGGTCTCCTTCAGTTCCAGAATCTCACCACGCACGTCAACCGTGATCTTCTTCGACAAATCGCCATTGGCCACCGCGATGGTCACATCGGCGATGTTTCGGACCTGGGAGGTAAGGTTATTGGCCATCGAGTTGACGTTATCCGTCAGATCCTTCCAGGTGCCGGCAACGCCTTCGACGGCCGCCTGGCCACCCAGCTTGCCTTCGGTGCCGACCTCGCGCGCCACGCGGCTCACTTCACCGGCAAAGGCGTTGAGCTGATCGACCATCGTATTCAGCGTGTTCTTCAGGGTCAGGATTTCGCCCTTGACCTCCACGGTGATCTTCGAGGACAGATCGCCCTTTGCGATTGCGGTAGCCACGTCGGCAATGTTGCGGACCTGGCCGGTGAGATTCGAGGCCATGAAATTGACGTTGTCCGTCAGATCCTTCCACGTGCCCGCGACGCCGGGGACCTGCGCCTGGCCGCCGAGCTTGCCCTCAGTACCTACTTCGCGCGCCACGCGCGTCACTTCGGAAGCAAAGCCGTTGAGCTGATCCACCATGGTGTTGATGGTGTTCTTGAGCTCCAGGATTTCGCCCTTGACCTCGACCGTGATCTTGCGCGAGAGATCGCCGCGCGCCACTGCGGTCGTCACATCGGCGATGTTGCGCACCTGTGAGGTGAGGTTGTTGGCCATCGAATTGACGTTATCAGTCAGATCCTTCCAAGTGCCGGCGACACCGCGCACCTGCGCCTGACCACCCAGCTTGCCCTCGGTGCCCACTTCGCGCGCCACGCGCGAGACCTCTGAGGCGAAGGCGTTGAGCTGATCGACCATGGTGTTGAGCGTGTTCTTGAGCTCCAGAATCTCGCCCTTGACATCGACCGTAATTTTCTTCGACAGGTCGCCGTTCGCGACTGCAGTGGCAACGTTGGCGATGTTGCGGACCTGGCCGGTGAGGTTCGAGGCCATGGAATTGACGTTGTCGGTCAGATCCTTCCAGGTGCCGGCGACCCCAGGCACCGCGGCCTGGCCACCGAGGGCGCCTTCGGTACCGACCTCGCGCGCCACGCGACTGACTTCGCCGGCGAATGCATTGAGCTGATCGACCATCGTGTTGATGGTGTTTTTCAACTCGAGAATTTCTCCGCGCACGTCGACCGTAATCTTCTTGGACAGATCGCCGTTCGCGACCGCGGTGGTCACATCGGCGATGTTACGGACCTGGCCGGTCAGGTTGGTCGCCATGGCGTTGACCGAGTCGGTCAGATCCTTCCAGGTGCCGGCAACGCCGCGCACCTCGGCCTGCCCGCCCAGCTTGCCTTCGGTACCCACTTCGCGCGCCACGCGCGTCACTTCGGAGGCGAAGCCGTTGAGCTGATCGACCATGGTGTTGATCGTGTTCTTGAGCTCCAGGATCTCGCCCTTGACATCGACCGTGATTTTCTTGGACAGATCGCCGTTCGCGACCGCAGTCGTCACATCGGCGATGTTGCGGACCTGGCCAGTGAGGTTCGAGGCCATGAAGTTGACGTTGTCGGTCAGATCCTTCCAGGTGCCGGCGACGCCGGGGACCTGGGCCTGGCCGCCGAGTTTGCCTTCGGTACCCACTTCGCGCGCCACGCGCGTCACTTCGGAGGCGAAGCCGTTGAGCTGGTCCACCATGGTGTTGATGGTATTCTTCAGCGCCAGAATCTCGCCCTTGACCTCCACTGTGATCTTGCGCGAGAGATCGCCGCGCGCGACGGCGGTGGTCACATCGGCGATGTTGCGGACCTGGCCGGTGAGGTTCGAGGCCATCGAGTTCACCGAGTCGGTCAGATCCTTCCAGGTGCCGGCGACACCCGGGACCTGCGCCTGGCCGCCGAGCTTGCCCTCGGTGCCCACTTCGCGCGCCACGCGCGTGACTTCGGAGGAAAAGCCGTTGAGCTGATCGACCATCGTATTGATGGTTTCCTTCAGCTCCAGAATCTCGCCCTTCACATCGACCGTGATCTTGCGCGAGAGATCGCCGCGCGCCACGGCGGTCGTGACGGTGGCGATGTTACGTACCTGCGCTGTGAGGTTGGTCGCCATCGCGTTGACGGAATCGGTCAGATCCTTCCAGGTACCGGCGACGCCTGGGACCACGGCCTGGCCGCCCAGGCGGCCGTCGGTGCCGACCTCGCGCGCGACGCGCGTCACCTCGGAAGCAAAAGATCGCAGCTGGTCCACCATGGTGTTGGTGGCTTCCTTGAGCTGCAGGATTTCGCCACGCACGTCGACCGTGATCTTCTTCGACAGATCCCCGTTGGCCACGGCGATCGTCACATCAGCAATGTTGCGTACCTGAGCAGTGAGGTTGCCGGCCATCTGGTTGACTGAATCGGTCAACTCTTTCCAGACACCCGAGACGCCCTTGACCTGCGCCTGGCCGCCGAGGCGGCCATCCGTGCCGACCTCGCGCGCGACACGCGTCACTTCCGAAGTGAACACGGCCAGCTGCTCGATCATCGTGTTGACGAGCTTGGCCGAGCGCAGAAATTCGCCCTTGAGCGCGCGGCCATCGACCTGCAGTTCCATCGACTGACCCAGATCGCCCTTCGCGACCGCGCCGATGGTGCGGGCGATTTCGGTAGTCGGGCGCACCAGATCATCGATCAGGGTATTGAGGGCATCGACCTTGGTGGCCCAGCCGCCCTGGGCGCCTGGCAGCGACATGCGCTGCTTGAGGCGGCCGTCGCGACCTACGGTTTCGCTCAGGCGCGCTGCCTCGCGTGCCAGTCGCTCCTCGTAACCCAGCGCCTGATTGAAGGCCTCGGCCAGTCGCCCATCGAGATCCACCCAATCACTGGGAAGGCGTACCGTGAAGTCCCCGTCGCGAAAGGCGGTCATTGCCGCCAGCAGCTGGCGCGAGCGTACCTCAGCCGAGGCGCTGGCAGATCTTAACTCGCTGATCTCATGGTCAAATAAGGGGAGCGCAGCAGGAGCGGCAGAACGCTTTTGCGGCTGGGTATTTTCCATGATGAGTCCCTAATATCGCGCTGCATGATGAACAGAGGGTGCCGCGCAGCATCGAGCGCAACCTCAGCACGTAGCCGACGCTGCGCAGTGCGACAAACATCTCCCCACCCAAGATCCCCACCGGCATTTTATGACATAGGTAGATCCCGGAAATATGTAGGAGGAATCCTACTTTGCAGGCTAATGAGAACTGCCCAGTCCCCGGCGCTTCAGGCGCCAGACCGGGCTGCTGATTCCAGCTTCAGCGCGACCTCAGTCGCTTCCCTTTCAGATCAAGAACGCTCCGCGCGGGCCGGTCAGGGCGCCCGCGCCGGCGCGGAGCGTCTCAGGCATCAGTCCAGATTGCGCTTTTCCCACTCCTTCACACGCTTCTCGGCCTCATCTCTCTGAATTCCATACCTTTCCTGCACGCGGCCCACCAGTTGATCGCGGCGGCCGGCGATCTTGTCCAATTCATCGTCCGTAATCTTGCCCCACTGCTCCTTGACCTTGCCCTTCAGCTGCTTCCAGTTGCCTTCTGCACGATCCCAGTTCATAGGAGTCCCCTCGCTGATAATGTTAAGTAACGGACGTCACGAGGCCACCTTACTGCGACCGTTCCTGGCCAGCGTTCGGCGTCTAGCCCGTCAGTGTGTCGGTAAGCTCTGTCGGAGGAAGAATCCGCAAGTGCGGCGCGGTGGCATCTGCACTAAGCCGCGGGCGAGGCGCGCCAAGCGAACGGCGATACGCGCTTAAGGGTCGCGATTGGCCACGGTGTACAGGTGCGCCGGAGGCACCCAGCTGTCTGCGTAGCGCGGCGGCCACCCAGCTCCAACCGATGGGAACTCCGCCGGGGGAGCTTCGAAGGGGGTGCTGGGTTTAAGCTGCGCTTGCATGCCCCGCGCCTGGTCGGTGCGGTGCTTTGGCATCAGTTCCGCCGGGTTGGTAGTCAAGGTACTGCTCGCGCCCAGCGGCTCGGCCTCAACCGGCTGCAACACCGCGGCCGGGACGGGACGATGGGTCCTCGCGAGCGCAGTGGGAGCTTGTGTCTGCTGCTGCTCCGCAGCGGCTGCGCCGAATGCAGCCAGCACCGCGGCCGAAGTAAGCACTGCAAGTGAGTGATGGCGGACCATGTAACAGGCCTTCAGACACGAAACTAAGTGTCGAGTATCCCACTGGCCCTTTCCGCCGTAAGTCGGCCGTGATACCCACTCGTTGTAGGACAAGCGCCGATGGCCTCGGCGCAGTGCACTAACTCAGCCAGCCACCGGCGAACCCAGCCGCTTCAAAGCCGGCGCGCAGGCTGCGACAACGGCGCATCAGCGACCAGATCAGTCCGGTGCGATGGTTTTCTATCATCAATGCGGTGGGGCCTTCATTGATCCCGAAGTGATACGCAGAGACCCAGCCCACACCGTCTTGCGCCTCGCTCGGAAAAACCGGATTGAAGGAGGCCTTGAAGCCATAGGGATTCGAGGCGTGGACCGGCAGGGCCTTCATATGCGCGATCGTCGGCGCCACGATTTCCGGCGCAAACGGCAGCGAGGCTGCCACTGCCCAGGGAGCGAGGGTGCCATCATCCGGACCGTACGGCGCCCCACGGGCCAGATAGTCGTAGAACACACGCTGCACGCCACCGACCGTCTTGGTCTGGTTGCCGGGCCCATCACTGGCCGTAACCCCCCAACACCATTCACCCACGTGATCGAATCCGTTGGGATTGCGGATTGCATACTGCTGCTGAATGAGCGTGGCACGCCGGCTGTTTTCGAAATAATCACAGTCGTGCTCGCGCATGAAGCGATCCTGAACGCCGCGCAGATCGCACCAGATGTGCGACATCTGATGGATAAAGAGCGGCCCCGCATAAAGAAACTCGATCTCGTAGATCTTCTTCCACTGGTAGCTCCTGCACCAGGCTTCGTAGCAGCGCGGCTCGAGCGGGTGTGTCGGTGACCCGAGCGCGAGCAGATACAGCAGCAGCGCCTCGTCATACCCTTGCCAATGGAAGGACAGGAACCCCTGCTCGGGACGCCAGCCGTGGCACAGGGTCTCCTGGCCGTTGAGCATCCAGGCCCAATCAACCCGTTCGTACAAAGCGCGCGAGTGCGCCCGGATTGCGGCCTCCTGCGTGCCCTCACGGTCAAAATATTCGCCTGCGAGCAGCACGCCAGCCATCAGCAATGCCGTATCAATGCTCGAGAGCTCGCAGTTCCATTCACGCCGGCCGCTGTGCATGTTCAGAAAGTGATAGTAGAAGCCCCGATAGCCACTTGCATCGGGCGCCTCACTCTGCTCACTGTCCGCCAGGAAGTTCAGCATCATCAGCGTGCGCCGCGCAGCCTCCGCCCGCTTCATGAAGCCGCGCTCCGCGCCCACCGGGTAGACGGACAAGGCCATACCCATCGCGGCGATGCTGGCCGGCCAGTTCAGCGCCGTCTTGTCGAGCACCAAGCCGTTGGCCGGATTGATCTCGCGCACGAAATATTCAAAGGAATCGCGCTGCAGGCGCCGCAATGCCAGCGCGTGCAGCGAATCATCCTCGCAATGACTGTGCTGGGAGGCCGCTACCATGGGATCCCAAGCTTACTGGGCGCGCAGCGTGCGGGGCTCATAGACGGCAGCACCTGTGGCAACTGCAGAGCGTGCGCATCGCGGGCGCGCACGCGTGAGCCAGCGCCGCGCCAGCCCCGGCAGCAAGCCTCAAGATCTAATTACCGCCGCCCATCTTTAGGCGGATGCACCTTGGGTGTTGAGTTGATCGGCGGCGAACGCGTAATGCGTTCGGCTTCCTCCAGGCCCGCCTCTTCCTCGGGGCGCACGTTGCCTGCCTCGCGGATCTTCTGTTTGCCGGCTTTGGAGGCCACGAACTGCTGTTCCACCTTATTGAAATGAGCCGCAGCTTCCGGATTACCCTCGCCATGATTGGCTTCCGAGCCCTGCCCGGCGTTTTGTTTGACTGGCCGAGCCGCCTTGGAGTCTTCTTTGATCGGGGTACTGTGTTTCATTGTGGCATCTCCTTGATGAGAGTAGCTTAAGCCGCCCGGGCGGCTCATTGAGCTAATTGAGCTAGAAGAGTGCGCCCGCTGTCCTGCCCCGAACAGCCCTCATCAGGCCACGCACGTGTAGGAGAGCGCCGACGCTGCACTCCTCGGTGGGCGCGATTCATCCCTGACTGACACCTGCGCGGGTCGGCCGCCTACAGGTGGCCGGCCGCCTGTGTCGTACTCTCGACGACAATCATGGCCGAGCGCCGTGCGGAGAACAGAATAGACACACTGAACCGAGCGTTGCCGGGGCCCATGCAGCACCGCTGGGGCAGCTGGCTGCCCTCGCAGCGGCGCGCAGCTTCCGCGTGGCATGACAGCCAACCGATTCGCGCCGAGCTGTTCAGTCTGGATCGGCTCGAGCAGCATGCAGCGCAGCTGGCACTCGAGCATCACACGGCCCTGAAGCGCGGCCGCGGCGTCGCACTTGCCGCGCGCATCCGCCACAATCGAGCCGCGCTGCGCCGCGACTATCTGCAGATCACGCGCGCCACCTCGGGCCGGCGCAGTGTGACCCCAGCGGCGCAATGGTTCATCGACAACTATTATGTGATCGAGCAGCAGCTGCGGATGATCCGCGATGATCTGCCGGCCGCCTACTACCACCAGCTGCCCAAGCTCGCCGCTGGCCGGCTGAGCGGCTTCCCCCGCATAACAGGCCTGGCCTGGGATTTCATCGCCCACACCGACAGTGCCTTCGATGCTCAGGCGCTCACGCGCTTTGTCCAATCCTATCAGCGCGTTGAACAGCTCACGCTGGGCGAGTTGTGGGCGCTCGCCAGCATGCTGCGCGTGGTGCTGATCGAGAATCTGCGGCGTGCGGCTGATCGCATCATCGAGGATCGCCTGCAGCGCAATGCCGCTGATCGGATGGCCGATCGGCTGCTGGGCTCACCCAACCGCGCCGCTGAGCCGCTTGAGCAGGTTATCCCGTCCGGCAAGCGCGTACCGCTGCCGCGCGCGTTCGCCGTCCAGCTGGCGCGGCGGCTGCGTGACGTGCAACGCAGCGAAACCAGCGCGGTCCATTGGTTCGAGCAGGCGCTGCAGGCAGCGGACCTTGATGCCGAATCCCTGGTGCGCGAGGAACTGCAGACCCAGGGCGCCACCAACATCACGGTTCGAAATATCGTCACCAGTCTGGTGCAGCTGTCGGCGCTGAACTGGGCCGACATCGTCGAATCGCTGAGCGGCGTCGATGCCGCGCTGCGCGAACACAGTGCCTACGGGGGCATGGACTTTCCGACCCGCAACCGCTACCGCACCGCGATCGAGGAGCTGGCCCGCTACTCGCGGCTCACCGAGCTTGAAGTGACACGGCGCGCGCTTGCCGTCGGCGCCGAACACGAGCCGGCACCCGAGGTCGGTCGGGTACTGATCGGCGCTGAGCGCATGGCGTTCGAGAAGTCGCTCGGCTGCCGTACGCCGATAGGCGTTGCACTGCGTCGCCTGCTGATCCGCGCCGGCATTGGTGGCTACTTCGTCGCCTTCTGGGGCCTGACGCTGCTGCTGCTGTATCTCGGGGCAACGGTATTGCATCCCGTAAGCGCTCTGATGCGCGCGCTGCTGTTGTGCACCATGGTATTGCCTGCCAGTGAATTGGCGGGCGCGCTGCTCAATGTCGTAGTCACGCGTCTGATTGCCCCGCAGGCCCTCCCGGCCCTGGATCTGGGTGGTGTGGTGCCGGACGCTGCCAGAACCCTGGTCGTGATGCCCATCCTGCTGACCAGCCTGCCCGATTTGCACGAACTGCTGGAGCGGCTCGAAAATCACTTTCTCGCCAGTGCCCGCGGCGAGCTGTACTTTGCGCTGCTGGCCGATGGCATCGATGCCGGTACAGCCGTGGCGCCCGGCGATGCCGCACTCATCGCGGCCGGCCAACAGGGCATCGTGCGGCTCAATGAGCGCTACGGCGCTGGACGCGCGGGCGCGCGCTTCCTGTGGCTGCATCGGCAACGGCGCTGGAATCCGGCGCAGAACAAGTGGATGGGCTGGGAGCGCAAGCGCGGCAAGCTGCAGGAGCTCAATCAGCTGCTGCGCGGCTCGCATGAGACCAGTTTTGACCTCAGCGCCGAGGAGCACGCCGCGCTGCCGCGCGCGGTGCGTTATGTGCTGGTACTGGATGCCGACACGCAACTGGCGCCAGGTACCGCCGAGCGCTTGATTGGCAAACTCGAGCATCCGCTCAACCGGCCGCAGTTTGATCCGAAGGTGGGCCGCGTCACTCGCGGCTACGGAATTCTGCAGCCGCGCGTGACCCCGGCATTCCAGTCTGGATCCACGCACACGCGCCTGCAGGATCTGCTCTCAGGAGCGCCGGGGCTCGATCCCTATGCTTTCGCAGTCTCCGATGTCTACCAGGATCTTTGCGGCGAAGGCTCCTTTACCGGCAAGGGCCTGTACGACATCGATGCTTTCGAGCAGGCCCTGGCAGGCCGGATTCGCGAGAACACCATTCTCAGCCACGATCTGCTCGAGGGCCTGCTGGCGCGCGCGGCACTGGCCTCCGATGTTGCTGTGATCGAGTCGGCTCCCGATCGCTACGACGTGGCGGCCTCGCGCGAGCACCGCTGGGCTCGTGGCGACTGGCAACTGCTGCCGTGGCTGCTCGGCTCGGCGCCACTATCGCTGCTGGGTCGCTGGAAGATCCTGGATAATCTGCGCCGTACGCTGGTGCCCCCGGCCACGCTGCTAGCGCTGATCGCGACCTGGGTTTTACCGACGCCGCAGGCCTGGTGGTGGACATGCGCAGTGATCGGGTCAGTGGCGGTACCGGCGCTGCTACCGATCCTGCTGAGCGCTCTGGAGCGCCCACGCCAGCTGCGACAGCCGAGTGGCCGCCGCGCGCTGGGACGCGAGACGCGCCTGGCGGCCATTTTCAGCGCCTGTCAGCTGGCGCTGCTACCCGATCGCGCCCTGCGGATGATGGATGCGATCGCGCGTACGCTCTATCGGCTGCTCTATAGCCGGCGGCATCTGCTCGACTGGACCAGCGCGGCACAGGCGCGCCGCTACAGCCGCCTGGATCTGACCCGCTACGCGAACCACATGTCGGGCGCCTTGATCGTGACGGTGCTGGTCGGCACCGCCAGTCTGCTTGCGGTGCCGGGCAATTGGGGCCGCATTGTGCCGTGGCTGGTGCTGTGGCTGCTGGCCCCATGGCTCGCGCGTCAGCTGAGTTTGCCGCTGGCTGCGCCCGAGGCACAACGCCTGAACGATGCACAAGCCCAATCCCTGCGTCTGGTGGGGCGGCGTACCTGGGCGTACTTCGAGCGCTTCGTCACGAGCGATGAGCAACACCTGCCCCCCGATAACTTTCAGGAAACACCCAACCCGGTCATTGCCCACCGCACCTCGCCCACGAACATCGGCCTGTACCTGCTGTCGAGCGCGAGCGCCTATCGCTTTGGCTGGTTGGGGCTGCAGGAGTGGACCGAGCGTATGGAGGCGACCTTCGCGACGCTGGCGCGCCTCGAGCGTCATCGCGGCCACTTTCTGAACTGGTACGACACCCGCACGCTCGCCCCACTGCAGCCCACGTATGTGTCCACTGTGGACAGTGGCAATCTGGCTGGTCATCTGCTGACGCTGGCCAACGCCATCGAAACGGCCACGACACGCCCGCTTTGGCATGAGGAGCGCCTGGGCGGTTTGCGCGATGCGCTCGAGCTGGCCGCGCCGGATGTCGCCGCGGCGCTGGCGCCGGCAGAGAATGCAGCTTACCGAGCCAGCGCCGAGCGCACTGCCGATCGGCCTGCGCAGCTGCGGGCCATCTGCGAGCGCGTGCTGCGGGAACTGCACGGGCGGGTCGGTGAGCCGACGGATCGGAGCATCGATGTGCTTGATGGCGCGCGGCCGAGCTGGGCGCACGCAGCGGCTGCCTGCGCCCGCAGCCATCTGCGCGATCTTGATGTCCTGATGGCCGAGGCCCCGCTGAGCGCACCGACGCTGAGCGAGTGGAGTCGCGCTACATTGACTGATGGGCCGGCGAAACAGGCCGCTGAGCATCTGCTCGAACGTCTGTCGCGCATCGCCGCTACCGCGCGCCAACTGGTCAGGGAAATGAATTTTTCCTTTCTACTGGATCCACAGCGTCTGTTGTTCTCGATCGGCTATCGGGTCCATGAAGCCTGCCTGGATACGAGCCACTACGACCTGCTGGCTTCCGAGGCCCGGCTCGCCAGCTACATCGCCATTGCCAAGCGAGAAGTGCCAACGCGCCACTGGTTCCGTCTGGGACGGGCTCAAGTGCCGGTTGGAAATTCCGCTGCCCTCGTGTCCTGGTCAGGATCCATGTTCGAGTATCTGATGCCCTCGCTCATCATGACCGAACCACTCGGCAGCCTGCTCGAACGCGCCACGCGCGGGGCCGTGCGCTGCCAGCGCGAATACACCAGTGCGCGCGGCCTGCCCTGGGGCATCTCCGAGTCGGCCTACAACCAGCGTGATGTCGAGCAGACCTACCAGTACTCGCCCTTCGGCGTGCCGGCGCTCGGTTTGAAACGCGGTCTGGCCGAGAACCTCGTGGTCTCCCCCTACTCCACCGCGCTCGCGGCGATGGTCGAACCGCTTGCTGCCAGCGTGAATTTCGAGGCCCTGCGCGCGATCGGTGCACTGGGGCGTTTTGGTTACTTCGAGTCGCTGGATTTCACGCCCAACCGCCTGGCCGAGGATGAGCGTGTCGCCACCATCCGAGCCTACATGGCGCATCACCAGGGCATGACGATCGTTGCACTGGCCAACACCCTGCTCGATGGCGCCTTGCGGCGCGAATTCCACCGCGAGGCGATCATTCGCGCGGCCGAGTTGCTGCTGCAGGAGCGAGCACCACGGATGGTGGATGCGCTCGAGGCAGGCGATATCGGGGAAACCCCTGGCGCGCCGCTGGCGATACAGCTGGGCTCTCGCCGGCGCCGCATGCACACCTGGCGGCCACTGACGCCGCAGTCGCAGCTGCTCAGCAATGGCCGCTATGTGGCACTGGTGAACGCCGCGGGGAGCGGCGCGATTCGGTGGCGCGATCTGGCCGTGACCCGCTGGCAGGAGGATCGCGGCCCCAATGAGGGCGGCCAGGCGATCTATCTGCGCGATGTGGATAGCGGGGCCTTGTGGTCGGCCGGCTTCCATCCCACGACAGCGGTACCCGATGCCTACCAGGTGACCTTTGCCGAGGATCGGGTGGAGATCGCCCGGCGCGACGGATCGCTGAGTACGACACTTGAAATGCTGGTCTCTCCGGAGCAGGACGCGGGCGCCCATCGCGTAACAATCGTGAACCGCGGCAGTCGCGTGCGCACGATCGAGATCACTTCCTACGCCGAGCTGGTGCTCACGACGCCGGCGGCCGACCGCGCGCATCGCGCATTCTCCAATCTGTTTGTCGAAACCGAATATGTGCCCGAACTCGAGTGCCTGCTGGCCGGCCGTCGCCCGCGCTCACCGACTGATCGACCCGCTTGGGCAGCGCACATGGCTGTGGTCGAGGGTGAGCTGGTGGGTCCGGGCGAATTCGAGACCGACCGCGCGCGCTTCCTCGGCCGCGGGCGCTCGCTCGCCCTGCCGCATGCACTGCTCGAACGTGCACCCTTGAGCGGCACCGTCGGACATGTGCTCGACCCGGTCTTTAGCCTGCGCCGGCGCCTGCGGCTGCCACGCGGCGGCTCGGTACGGGTGACGTTCTGGACGGCGCTGGCCGAGTCGCGCGAGGAGGCCTTGCAGGTGGCCGACAAATGTCGCGATGCTGCGGCCTTCAGTCGCGCCTCGACGCTGGCCTGGACCCGCGCCCAGGTGCACCTGCATCACCTGGGCGTTGATGCCGAAGAGGCGGGGCTGTTCCAGCGTCTGGCGGCGCACGTGTCCTACTTCAATCCGATCCTGCGTCCCTCGAGCGATGCCTTGCAGCAGAATCAGAGCGGTCCCTCCGACCTGTGGGCACTGGGTGTATCGGGAGACCTGCCGATAGTGGTGGCGCAGATCGATGACAATGATCAGATCGATCTGGTCCGCCAACTGATCCGCGCCCATGAATACTGGGCGCTGCAAAACCTCGCCGTCGATCTGGTCATCATCAACGAAACGGCCAACTCCTACGCCCAGGAGCTGCACGCCTCCATCGAGACGCTGGCGCAGGCGAGCCTCGCGCCGCCCGCCAAATCCACCGAACCGCGCAATGGCCGGCTGTACGTGCTCGCCGCGGCGCTCGTATCCAGCCCCGCACGCCAGGCACTGTTCACCGCGGCGCGCGCCGTGCTGCGAGGGCGACGCGGAGGTCTTGCCGAGCAGCTCAATCGCCTCGAGAGCACCGCCCCCGAGCGTGCGCCGCTCGCACTGCCGCCACGGCCGCGCCCCAGCAGCCTGAGCGCGCCGCTGCTCGTGTCGGCGCCGCAGGGCGCAGAGCTTGCCAATGGCTTCGGTGCCTTCGAGAACAAGGGGCGGGAGTATGTGATTCGCCTGCCGCCGGGGCAGTGCACACCGTTGCCCTGGATCAATGTGATCGCGCAGCCGGATTTTGGTTTCCAGGTTTCGGCCGAGGGCGCCGGCTTCACCTGGTCGAAGAACAGTCGCCAGAACCCGCTCACCAGCTGGTCCAACGATGCGATGAGCGACCCGCCAGCGGAGGTGCTCTACATCCGCGATGAGGAGAGCGGCGAGCTGTGGTGCCCGACGGCCAGTCCGATCCGCGATCCGGAAGGGCACTATGTGGCCCGGCACGGTCAGGGGTATTCGGTGTTCGAGTACCACTCGCGCGACATCGGGCTGGAACTGCAGCAGTTCGTACCCCGCGCTGCTTCCTTCAAAGTCTCGCGGCTGCAGCTGCGCAACGACAGTGAGCGCACGCGCCATCTCTCGATCTGCGCCTACGTGGAGTGGACGCTCGGCCCGGTGCGCGCCGCGAACGCGCCGTTCATCATCACTGAATGCTGCGCCGAGACCGGCGCACTGCTGGCACGCAATCCATGGAACAGCGATTATCGTAACCGTGTTGCCTTCCTGGATTTGTGCGGTCTGCAGACCGGCCGCACCTCGGACCGGCTCGAGTTCCTTGGACCCGACCGCTCGCTCGAGGCGCCGGCGGCGCTGCGAAGCGGCGCGCCCTGGCCGATGCGCACCGGAGCGGGCCTGGATCCGTGCGCCGCGCTGCTCACCCACGTGGTGCTGGAACCCGGTGAATCGCGCTTCGTGACCGTGCTGCTCGGCGAGGCTGAGGGGCACGCGAATGCTTTGGCCATGATCCGCGCGGCGCGCACGCTCAACTTCGAGCAGGCCTACACCGACGCCAAAGACTCCTGGGAACAGCTGCTCGGCACGGTTCAGGTGACTACCCCGGATCCTTCGTTCGATATCCTGATGAACCGCTGGCTGCTCTACCAGACCCTCGTGTGCCGGATCTGGGCGCGCGCGGGCTTCTATCAGGCCAGCGGTGCCTACGGTTTTCGAGACCAGCTGCAGGATGTCCTCGCCTTGGGCATCAGCGCGCCGCAGATTGCACGGGCGCACCTGCTGGTCTGCGCCGGTCGCCAGTTCATCGAGGGCGATGTGCAGCACTGGTGGATGCCGGGCACAGGTCGTGGCGTACGCACCCGCATCAGTGACGATCGGGTCTGGCTCGCTTATGGCATCGCCCACTATCTGGGCACCACCGGCGATCATGCGCTACTTGATGAGCAGGTTCCGTTCCTGAGGGGCGCGCTGCTCGCGCCCGAGGCCTCGGATGCCTATTTCGAACCCGAGATCAGCGATGAGTCGGGCTCCGTGTTTGAACACTGCGCCCGAGCACTCGATGCCAGTCTCGAGCTGGGTGCACATGGACTGCCACTGATCGGCACCGGTGACTGGAACGATGGCTTCAATGCCGTTGGCGCGGCCGGACGTGGCGAGAGCGTGTGGCTCGGATGGTTCCTGTGCGCCACGCTCGAAGCCTTCATTCCACTGGCCGAAGCGCGCGATGATAGCGCGCGCGTGAGCCTGTGGCGCGCTCACGCCGATGCCCTGCGCCGCAATCTGGAGCAGGCCGGCTGGGATGGGGACTGGTATCGGCGCGGTTATTTCGACGATGGTTCCCCGCTGGGCGCCGCCGGCAACGCCGAATGCTGTATCGACTCAATCGCGCAGTCCTGGGCGGTGCTCTCCGGGGCGGCGAACCCGGCGCGTGCGGCGCACGCGATGGCAGCGGTCTGCGAGCGCTTGTGGAAACCCGAGTACGGACTGGCGTTGCTGTTCACGCCACCGTTTGCGCACAGCACGCCTGACCCGGGCTACATCAAAGCCTATCCGCCGGGGGTGCGCGAGAATGGCGGCCAATACACGCACGCCGCGATCTGGTCGCTGATGGCGCTGGCGCAGCTGGGCGATGGCGAGCGCGCCAAGGAATGGTTCGATGCGCTGAGCCCGATCCATCACAGCAAGGACCTGGCTGCCGTGGCCCGCTATCAGCTCGAACCCTATGCGGTCGCCGCGGATATCTACGCCGCCGAAGGCCACGTCGGTCGCGGCGGCTGGTCCTGGTACACCGGTTCCTCAGGCTGGCTCTACCGGGCCGGGCTTGAATCCATTCTCGGCTTCAGGGTGGTAGGGACACAGCTTGCCATCGAGCCGTGCGTGCCCAGGAGCTGGCGGCGCTTCGACATCGCGTTCCGCTATCGCAGCAGCCGCTACCAGATCACGGTGACCAATCCCTTTGGCGTCAGCTCCGGCGTCAATCACGCCGAGGTTGACCATCGCATTATTTTGCGGGCGCCGGTCCGGGTCGACCTGCTCGATGATGGCGCTGAGCACGTCATCCGTGTCGTGATGGGTTAAGCCGCAGGAGCTACCCGGCGATTTGCGCAGGCCCTCTGTAGGTCGCATCTGACGCGACCCATCAACCGTATCTGATAGTGGCCCCTGCCCACCGCACCCAGCATGTCCTTGGCGCTGGGCAATTCACAGCGGACCATTAAAGGAGCAAGCCAATGAACGTGCCATGTTTCAAGGTGATTCGGCTCGGAAATCGCTGGGGCGTCACCGAACTGAGCCTCGACTGGGTGCTCGCTGAATTCGATGAGCGTGAATTGGCGACCGATTATGCCCGCTCGCTGGCCACGGCCAGTGAGGAAGCCGTCCTCGAAGGTGAAAACGAATTCGGCCACCTGGAAGTTCGCCACGTCTTTTCTACCGACGCCTCCGGCATCATGCGCATGAATACCGTGCTCATCGAGGGCGACCTGAGCGCCGCCTAAGCGGCAAGATTCACGGGCCAGCAGCCCTTACAGCCTGTACAGGAACCGGCCGGCGCATGTCGGCCGCCGCTGCTGCTTCCTTCACCGCGGCTGCACCGCCCCCAATCATTCGGATCCGGGCGCACCTAACCTCTCTCACCGCTGCTGTCCAAGATTTCCAGGCGCTCGCTTGCTGTCCGCTATTGCTCATAATCAGGCACCTGTAGGTTGCCGCCGACATTCATTGCGCCTTCCCACTGGTACTTGCGCGCATGCCCTGCGCCTATTGTCCGCTCCAGAGATCACGGCCGAAACAACTTCGAAGTTAGGGACAGGGAATAACAATCATGAAGCAGCCAGCACAGACCCCTCCTCGTAACCCTTGGCTGTTACTCGGACTGCTGGCCGTGGCGTGGGCAGCCTGGCGCTATAGCGTGTCGCGCCGCCGCCAGTGGCGCCGCGTTGCCTTTCTGATTGATGATGAGTTGCGCGGCCGTTACCGCGAGTCTGCGGATCCCGAGCTCGGCACAGGCCTGTTCATATGATGAAGGCAGCCCGCAATGTCAGGCGCATCAGCTCCGGTGCGCTGATGATCATCGCGACCACCTGCCTCATTGCGGGCCTGTATCTGACCAAGCCTGTGATTGTGCCGCTGCTGCTGGCGGTTGTTATCGCGCTGTGCCTGGCGCCTGCCGTGGATGGATTGGTACGTCTGCGCGTACCGCGTGCGTTCGCTGCGGCCCTGGTTCTGGGTTGCGTGCTGGTCGCGTTCATCACACTGCTCAATGCCACCTGGATGCCGGCACGCGCCTGGCTGGATGGCGCTCCGCAGACGATGGCCACCATCGAAGCCAAAGTGCGCCCGGTGCAGCTGCTGATCGGCAAGCTCGATCGCATCGGCCAGAGTGCCCGGCATTTGGCAGGCGCTTACCAAAACCATTCGCAGGCCCCTGTGAGCGCAGAGGTGACTCAGGTGGCACTCTCTACCGAAGCGATGACGATCGTGCCGACGGCGATTGCCACGGCCGCGGTGATCGTCGCCATCATCTATCTGCTGCTGGCCTTCGGACCGGAGTGGATCAGCCGCCTGCAACTCTCGCACAGCGCCGCCATGGCCCGCTCAGGCGTGGTGCTGACGCGGGCAATCCGCGTCGAGTTGTCGCGCTATCTGGCTTCCATTGCGCTGATCAACGTCGGTGTCGGGCTGGCTGTGGCACTGATGTCGCGGCTGTGCGGTCTACCCAATGCGATGCTCTGGGGCACGCTGGCGGCACTCTTAAACTTCGTGCCTTACGTTGGACCGTTCTGCACCTTGACGCTCTTGATGGCGGTCGGGCTGGTGAATCTCGACACGTTGCCCCCGGTATTCCTGCTGGGCGGCGGCTTCCTGCTCGTGACGTTTTTCGAAGGCCAGATTATCCAGCCACTCGTGCTGGGCCGCCGTTTGCAGCTCAACCCGATGGCGGTGCTGCTGGGCATGTGGCTGCTGTGGGCCCTGTGGGGTGTCGCTGGCGTGGTATTGGCGGTACCGTTGCTACTGACCGTTAAAGTCCTGGCAGCACACATCGAGTCGCTTCACAGTCTGCATCCGCTGATAGGCGCACTGCCGCCGCGAGGTCATAGAACCGCAGCGGCTGGGCAGATGCGGGCCGTCAACGGCAGCAAATTATCACTAGTCCCGTAGCGCCAGCGCCGCGGAGTTCGCGGCTTCAGCGGCTCTGCTAGAACATCGGCCGCACCGATCGGCCACGCGGGCGCTTTGCCAGCGGCATGGGATCACAGCGATTGGCAGGCTTCCCAGAGGGACGGATGCGGGATTGCAGCATTCGGCGGTGTACACTGCGACAGCCTGGGATCCAGGCGTTGGCGGGGGACCCCTGCGATGAGTTCGCAAACCGCGGAGCGCTGCCGCGTTTTCGTAGTCGACAATAACGAGGATCTGGCCTGGTCGCTGTCCGCACTGCTGGCGATGGAGCCGGACTTTGAGGCCGTCGGGCATTGCTCCACGGGCGCCGAGTCCCTGGCGCAGGCGCGCGCCGCCCGAGCCGACATACTGATCCTGGATTTCCGCTTGCCCGATTGCACCGCGCTGCAGGTGCTCGATGAGGCGCGCGCCACGGCCGCAAACTTCGGCATCCTGATCTACAGCGGCTACCTCGCCGATGAGCTGACCGCCCAGGCCATGGCGAAGGGCGCCGCCGGCTATATTGTCAAGGGCGGCTCGTTTGAAGCCCTCGCGCAGGAAATTCGCCGCGTGCATCGCGAACGCACCCTCGTGTAGCCCGGCGCCTACAGGGGCTGGCGGTCGCTGCCGATCCAAGCCACCGCACTTGCCGTCCATAGTGAGGCTGTCAACGGTGTGGCACGGGTTCGCACCCGCGGCCAGCCGACACGAGGCTTCGCAAAGCCAGAAGAAATCCTATGCACTCAATCCCATTTAATCCAAGTCTTCGGGCGGCCGGCGGGATTCGATCTCGTTACGCAGCGCCGGGTCTGCTTACCTGCGGTGCCGGCTGATGTGGGCCGGGATGCTGGAGAATGTGCTCATGAATCGTCTTTCCGGCAGCGCCTCAACGCTCGCGGATCACGCGGCGGCGTACGCCGATGTCATCGTGGCCGATGTCGAGGCATCGGGCCGCAGTGCGGCCAGTCGCCTGTGGGCGGCTGCGCTGGTGAGCATTGCCCTTGCATTTACGCTGGCCATCGCCTGCACGTGGCTGATCGCCGCCACCTGGAACACGGCGGCACACATTCCGGTGATGATTGGTTTGCTGCTGCTGGGTGTGCTCAGCACACTGGGGGCGTTGCGCCTCCTGAATCGCCAGCGGCGTATGGCGCCGCGCCTGATGTCGCTCACGCTGGGCGAATGGGCCAAGGACCGGCGCATGATGAAGGAGCTGCTGAGCGCTAATGAGGCGGCGGAGTCATGAGCCCCGATGAACTGCGCCTGCAATCGGCGCTCGCGGCCCTTGAACGTAACCGCGCCGCGATTCGCGCCCGTTTTACGCCCCATAACCAGGGTGCGCATGGGGACGGAGAATCCGCGTTCCCCCGCAGCGCTACTTTCCGCTGGCTGATCGCCGCGGTCAGCAACCGGCGCCTGGTCTCAGCGGCGCTGCAGGCGATTCTGGGCAAATACCCCTTTGGCCGGATGCTCGCGGCGTGGGTAATGAGTGGCGGTTCGCGCTAGCCGGATCAGTGAGTGAATCTTCGCGCGAGATTATCGCGCAGTGATCTCTAAGCGCCGCGTGCCGCGTCCACGCGCAGCCACGCCGGCAGCCAGGCACGCGAAGCGCGCGAAGCCGGGTGGAAGCCTCCAGTAACGCGCCGCACCCGCCAAGCACGCAGCGCTTCGTGATTGCGCAGCGCCAGATAGTCCATAGCGGCGCGCTGCGGCGCGCCGTCTTCGAAGAATCTGGAGCGGGCTAGCAGAATCTCTTTGTAGCTCATGGGTCGTGCTCTCCTCAGCCAACTTGCTTGATGTATGAATGCTATCGAATTGGCGCCAGATCAGCCGTAGGAGCTCCGCCATGATCCGCTGTCAGACAACGCCGACAAGACCAAAGGATGCCACATCGTTTAGTGTGGCTAAACGTTAACAGCGGTAGTCTGCTATCGCTGTTTACACTGTAGGCTAGGGGCCAGCCGCGGTCTGCTGATATCAAAGGAAGTGCGCGCTATGGACCATGAGCATTTGCAACGTGAATTGCAGAGCCTTACGGGTTTATGTGGATATTTGCAGGATCGCTCCGAGCGCGACAGAAATTCCTTCGCTAACCAGTTGCATGATGAGATCGGCGGCCTACTGGTGGCCGCACGCTTGAATGTGGCATGGATCGAGGAGCGTCTGCCGAGCCAGGACCCGCTCGTTATGGAGCATTTCAAGCGGCTGCACGATTCGTTACGCCACGGCGTGGAGGTCAAACGCCGGATTGTTGAAGATCTACGCCCGACACTGCTCGATAACATCGGCCTGTATTCAGCGCTGCGCTGGCAGATGTCCAAGGCCTGTGACGCTGCGAAATTACGCTATACCGAACACTACCCGGAAGAGGAACTGCCTCTCAATCCGGAGGCCGCCATCGCCGTCTATCGCGTTGTGGAAGAAGCCATCAGCAATGTGGTCCGGCATGCCAGCGCTCGCAACGCGCATCTGGCTGTGCAGGAAACGCCCGAGGCACTGCGGGTCTCGCTACAGGATGATGGCATCGGCATGACGGCCGCACAGCGCGAGGGCGCTGGAACCTTTGGCATTGCCGCGATGACCTATCGTGCCACGCGGCTCGGTGGTCGCCTGCAGTGGATCGAGACGCCGGAGCATGGCACGGAGCTGCTGATTGAAGTTCCGCTGGCGAGCCTGCTGCGCGCCGCGAGCGCTTAGGAGGCAGCGCGCCGCCGATCAGCAGCGCTCAGAGTCCGCTACTGCTGTGTTGCGGGGCTCGAAAGGCTTTTCGCCATGGCCGCTAACAGGCCCGGCAGCAGGTGATAGTCGCTCGATTTATCCAGAAACGCGGAAACGCCAAGCTTTTCGGCCTGGCGCCGATATTCGGGTAGTCCGAACGTGGTCAGCACCACCACCTTCGGCGGCGGATCCACACGAGCCATGCCGCGCAGCACGCCGAAGCCATTGCCCTCACGAAGATGCAGATCCAGGATCAATACCTGCGGCAATGTGTCTGCCAGCATCTTGATCGCATCCTTTTGATTGTCCGCAATGCCTGTGAGCTCCATATCCGGCATCTTATCGATCAGTTCCGTAACGTGGCTGGCGAGCACAGTGGAATCCTCCACCAGCATGATGCGTAGCGCGCAGACGGGGCTCTTGGCGTCGTCGGTCATGAGGGCTGACGGCTTGCAAACAAGGCGCGATGCAAAGCGCTGCCGAGCCTTGTGAGCTGAAATTCGGCGGCTCCCTCTCCGGACTGGCGACGCCGGGAAGCGCGCTCAAGCGAGACCCGCTCTCCTGCCGCTATCCATTCGCGCTGGAATTGCCGCGCCATCAGACTTGACCAGGAACCGCACAAGGCAGCAGCGTCTCCGGCTAAAGGATCTCTGCGGATATTCATCATCATCAGGACTCCTGGGCAAGGCCGGAGCTCCGTGCCGAAGTGTGTGGGCGGCACCGTCTTGGCGCCGGGGCGGTGACTCTTGGCGACACCGTAACCTTAGGAGTCCAAACTACCCGCATGTTGATGTGGCTGTGATCAGATGAAGGCCCGGCCGCGTGTCGGAGCCACCTTACAAAGGACCTGCAGTCCCTTAGACCAGGCCGTGGTTGAGCGCGTAGGTTGTCAGATCCGCATTGGTGGAGAAATTCATCTTCTGCAGGACCCGGCCCCGATAGGTGCTGACGGTCTTGACACTGATGAACAGCTCTTCAGCAATCTCAGTGACGGTGCGACCGACCGAGAGCTTGCACATAATCTGGAATTCACGCTGCGACAAGACCGAATGCAACGGTTGATTGCCAGGCTCATCGAGCGCATTGACAAGCATGTCGCTCAATTCGGCGCTGACAAAGCGGCGTCCGGCCAGCACCGTGCGAACTGCGCGCAGGAATTCCTCCGGCGCCTGATCCTTCGCAATGTAGCCCGAGGCTCCGCTGCGCAGCACCATGATCCCGTACTGCTTTTCCGCGAATCCGCTGATCACCAGCACGCGCGTATTGGGATGACTGGCTTTGATGTGCCGCAGGATATCGAGTCCACTGCGATCAGGCATGTTGATGTCGAGCACCACCAGATCCCAATGCCCGCGCCGCAGCTGATCCAGGGTCTCGCTGCCTGTAGCGGTCTCGGCAATGGTGTCAAACGCGCGGTCCTGCTCCAGATAATGGCGGAGGCCCGTACGGACCATGGCATGATCATCGGCAATTAGTACGTTTGTCACACTCCCTCCTCGGCTTTCAATTACCACCCGGTTGGGCCACGTTCGCCCGTCTTTTAATTTCAGCAGTCCAGGTCAATGACTTATGTTACCGCCACAAATCTGTATCCAGAGTACGCCAATTGATGCATCGCGTGTAGGACAACGCTGACACGGGCGTGTGCCCAGCGTGGAAGTGCCAGCTCGCCCGTGACTGGCAGAGTACGTGATGTTAAGCCAATGAGCCTGCGCGAGCCGGCCGCCCCGCCCTAAGTCGCTCAATCAGCCTTAACAGGCGCCCGACTCATGCGCCTGCTGGATCCGTGTAGCCCCTGTCCGACATCTGTTGGGGGCTGGGCCCGACCGACGCACTGCACCGACTGGCTGATACTCGCTCCGCCAAAAGGGCGATTCCAGTGCGGTACGCGGTACCCGTCACTCTGCGGCATACAAACCTAAATGAGGGACTTATGCTTTATTACGCCGCCGTCTTCTTTCTTATCGCCATCGTTGCCGCCGTGTTTGGTTTCGGCGGTGTTGCCGCCGGTGCCGTGGGCATCGCAAAGATACTTTTCTTCCTGTTCCTGATCGGGGCCGTTATTGCCCTGCTCATGGGACGCCGGCGCGTATAGCGTCATTACGCAAGACAAAGACCGTTTGTCGCAATGAACTCGCACGGCGATCCCGTGTCTAGTAACTACACCTTCAGGAGTCAATGAATAATGGAAACTACCGCAAACGATCACAGCCGCTCACTGCGCGGCGACGTCAAGCACTTGAAAAGCGACCTGCATGAGTCCCATCGCAAGACGAAATCGGCGACCAAGCAGGAGATCAACAACCTGCTTGCCGATGTCGAGGATCTGATGTCACGCGTCGGCGATTCAGTGGATCCGGAGATCTCGCGTATTCGCGCCAAGGTCGAGAGCGGGCTGGCCAGTACCCGCCAGATGCTCAGCGACGGCGCCGATCAGGTGCAGCGTCAGGCCCGTGAGGCGGTGAACGCCGGTGGCCGCTACGTCAGCGACAACCCCTGGACTGCGGTCGGCATCGCAGCATTGACTGGCCTGACCGTGGGCTATCTGATCTCGCGTCGCTAGGCCTGCTGCACTCGCCAGCTTCGCGATTCCGCCTCCGTCCAGCCATGTAGCTGGGCGGAGGCGGCCGCGTTTAGTGAGCTCGCTGTGCCGCCGGCCGTCATCAGCGAGTTTATCTTTCCATCAGCGGACCTCGCGCACTTCAGCACGAGCCCCTGCAATGGCTGCGTGGTGGATTGCCGCCCTGCTCACTGGCGCTAACTCAGAATCTTCGCGAGCAAGTTCACACTGTAGGGGCCTGCTGACGGCGCACGAGGTCCGCCGCCGGCTGTGCACTGCAATGGCCTCCCCTAACCTTGTGCCCGTCGATAGATCGCGCGGATGGGCATTGATGTGAACGTGCTGCCCCAGCGCAATCCAAGCCATGGGTCACCTACAGGAATTCAAGGAAATTTATGAAAACTCGCATTGTGATTTTTGTTACTGCTGTGACGGCACTCGGCATCCTCGGCGGTTGCGATCGCGCCAGGACAGCCTCGGAGGTTGCGGCCGATACGGCATCCGCTGAACAGAGCGCGATGCAGAAGGATGCTGCCGCTGCCAAGGACGCCAACGAGAAAGTGACCAAAGCAGGCCAGGAGGTCAGAAGCGACCGGCGCCAGCTGACCCATGAAGCGGCGGTCCAGAATCAGAAGCTGGCTGAAACCGACGCTGCCGGTGCCCACAAGGTGGCAATCGCACAGTGCGAGGCCCTCAGTGGCCAGGCACAGAGTATCTGCAAGAAGCAGGCGGACGCGGATCTGGATGTGGCGATGGCGGTCGCCAAGCAGGTGCGCACTCGCCAGGATCCGGACCTCTAAGCATTTTCTTTGCTCCCCCGGGGCGCTGCGACTGGCGGTCAGACCGTCGGCGCAGCGCCTTGTCTAATTGGGGCGCTTCAGGCACAGGCCCAGCCACGCGTAGCTGGGTGCGATCTCACAGCTGCGTCAGCGAGGCTCAGCCGGCTGCGGCTACGGCCACGGCCGCGGATTCGCTCCGATCCTCTCTGATGGTGTCGTGGATAAAGCGCAATTTCTCGATCACCGGCGGTAACAGGACGAAGGGGTACCCGTCGGGGCGGCCAAGCCCGCGATTAAGATTGTTCAGCACGTAGGTCAATGGCAACCAGGCCGACATCATCTGCTCGAAGGACCCGCCATCGCCGCGCAGTGGGTGGGCCGGGGTGCTCATCGAGGGCTCATCACGGCGCTGTGGCCGCAACGACAGTCCCGTGGTATGAGCCGTCTCGAGGGCGTCCGTCATATGCATGTAATGCGCCCACGATTCGGCCCAGTCTTCCCACGGGTGCGTACTCGCATAGGCACTTATGAAGTGCTCCTCCCATTGGGCGGGCGGACCCTGCTCATAATGCTGCTTGAGCGCCGCGGCGTAATCGGCCCGCTCATCGCCAAACATTGCGCGAAAGGCCTCCAGACGCGGGCCACCCTGAACGAGCAGATCCCAGTAATAATGACCAATCTCGTGGCGGCAATGCCCGAGAAGCGTCCGATAAGGCTCGTTTTGCTCGCGCCGCTGGGCCTCGCGCAGCACGTCATCGGCTTCGGCGATGTTAATCGTGATTACGCCATTGTCGTGGCCGGTAAGCACGCGATTCTTATCCCCGTTGGATGTAGTCTGATCCTGCAGGAATTCAAAGGCCAGACCGCCCTTCGTATCAGGGCGTCGTGGCTCCACGGGCAATTGCAGCTTCAGCAGCGTGTAGATCATGCGGCGTTTGGCCATTTCAAGCTGATACCAGGCCGCCTTGTTAGCCGCCACGCTCATGTCAGGAATTACCGTGGTCAGCTGGCAGGACAGGCACAGCTGGGCCTGCTCACTGGCACGGACAGCCCAATTGCAGACGTTGTGCTCCACGTAGTTGGCACACAACCGATAGGCCGTTTGCTCCCCGCTAGCGCCCATCGCATGCCACAGCCCGTCGGCATCCTTCTGCAGAGCCGCCATCCGGTCCTGATCGACCAGGTAGGCCAGCGTGTTGCGGCAGTTCAGGCACTGGCTATTCTCGAAGAACACCAGATTCTGGCAATGGGTACAATGAAAGGTCTGCATATTCGTTGGCGAATCAGATCTGCAAGGAAGCCACAGTGCAGGCAGGATACCCCCGCAGCAGCAGCGCCTGCCGTCCGTGCTGACCGAAGATTCGCATCGGCCACGCGACATTTCGCGTAGGACAACGCCTCGATCTGCTCACGAGGGCGCGCTGGAGCCCACCAGCAGCGCCACCGGGAAGTGCCACAACACCCCGGCAACCCGCAAACTGTGCTGCGTACCGGCTGCGGCCGCGCCAAGTCGCGTCCCTTCGAGCAGGTTGGACCAGTGAGCGGCCGCGAATCGCCGTGGTACCTCAACTGCCGTATCGCCCCACGCCTCACCGGCGATCGGCACGGAAGAGCTCAGGCTCAGGCGTCCACAAAGCCGCGGAACTATGGTGAGTGTGATCAATCCCCGCGAAACTTCCGCGCCGTCGCGACGTCGCCGACGCTGCGGCAGCCGCCGGAAGAAGGCGCAGATTTGCTGGCGGTGATCGCCGCTGACGCGCGCCGGGAGGTACTCCCCCTCGCTAAAGAGCGTCTCATGCTGTCGACGCAGCGCCAACACCGATCGAATCACATGCAGCTTGGCACGTCCATCCTCGAGAGTCCGGATGAGGCTGGCCGCCAATTCGTGCGTCGGTGGCCCGTGCCCCTCCAGCTCATTCAGCAGCTCGAGCCGCCGTACATAGTCGACCGGGCGCCGGTTGTCGGGATCCACCAAAGAAAAATCCCACAACTCGGTGCCCTGGTAGATATCGGGCACACCGGGCGCGGTCAGCTTGCAAAGCGTCTGGGCCAGACTGTTGATGAGACCCAGCCGGCCCACGTGCCCCTGGAATGCTGCCATCTCGGACAGGAACGGATTCTTGTCGCTGGAATCCAGCACCGCATCGATGAACTGCCGCAGCGCCTCCTCATAGTCGGCGCTGACGTTCGCCCAGCTGGTGCGCAGCTTGGCCTCGCGCACCGCCTTGAGCATATAGGCCTGGATGCGATCCCGGTATTCAGTCAGCGCTGGCCCATCCATCGTTGCAAGCGGCCAGCTGCCCACGAGGGTCTGATACAGCAGGTATTCCTGGTTGGGCCCGGGCGCCATCTGTCCATCCACCATGCGCTTGCGCGAGCGGTGCAGGCGTCGCCAGCGGTTCACGGTTCGTCGCCACAGGGTCGGAAACTCCGAGAGCACATCGATGCGCACCCGGACATCCTCCGAGCGCTTGGTGTCATGCGTCGTGGTGGCCAGCAGCTCCAGCGGCCAGCGGGCTTGCCGGGCACGCAGATCCGCGTGAAAAGCCGCGGCGCTGGTGCCATAGCGATCAGGATCCGCTCCCACTTCGTTCAGCGATGCCAGCCGGTTGAAGCGGTACATCGCCGTGTCTTCGACGCCCTTAGCGGTCGCGGGGGCAGTCAGTTGCTGGAAGCTCATCGCAAAGCTGGTCATCAGCGCGCGCGGTGCGGTGCTCCCAGCCGGCAATTCATTCAGCAGCGCCTGACGCAGGAACTCGAATATCCCCTCATCCACTGTGGATACGCGCTTCTTGGCGATCGCGATGGCCCACTCGATATAGCGCCGATCCTCCTCGCTCGCCTGATCGGTCACATAGGTCCGGTAGACCGGAAAGCAGGCGATCACCTCGCGGACCGCCGTGGCCAGGTGGCTGAGCGTGAAATCGCGGGTGTGCCGATCGGCGCCAGCTATATCAGCCAGCTTCTGGATCAGCAGGCGCAGTTCAGCGCCAAAGGCCGTGTCCAGAATCGCGCGCTTGGATTCGTAGACCACCTGCTCCCAGGAGACCCGATAGCCAATGAAATGTTCGTAGCTCTGGTGCATGCGTCGCTTGGAGCTCGCGCGCACGAACAGGCCATTGAGCAGATTAGCGAACCCGTACCCGGTAGTGCCCTCGACCGGCCAAGCTTCACGCAGCCGCTCGAAGGCGGCGGCGATTTTCTCAATCCAGAGATAGACCGGCCGACCGGGCAGTGCCGCCGCCGCCGCGCGCAGGCGCTCGAGATAGGCCGCCGGATCGTAGAGGCCATCGACGTGGTCGATTCGAAGCCCATCCACCTGTCCTGCCCGCACCAGCTCGAGCAGCAGGCGATGGGTCGTATCGAACACCACGGGATCCTCCATCCGCAACGCGGCCAGCGCATTGATATCGAAGAAACGCCGATAGTTGATTGCATCACCGGCCACGCGCCAGTGTGCGAGGCGATAGGATTGCCGCTCCAGCAGCTCGTGCAACGCACCTGGATCGGGAGCGGCGCCGGCCTGCAAGAGCTGCTCGGCCCGTGGACCATCGGCGGTCGCGATCGGGAAGTGATTATCGTGATAATCCACCACGTACTCATTGGGCCCGACGCGGCGCAAGGTCAGCTCGCCGCGATCCAGCACGATGCCATAGGAGTCACCCAGCACCGGAATCATGAGCCTGCCGGCGTTCCAGTCGATGTCGAAGTAGGCTGCGTAGGGTGAATCGCGCCCGTTCCGCAGCACGTCCATCCACCAGGCATTATCGCTGCCGATGCCGACATGATTGGGAACAAAGTCGGCGATATGCCCCATGCCATGGGCGCGCAGCTCGGCCACGAACTGCTCGAATTCCGCTCGAGTACCCACCTCCGGATTGAAGGTGTTGTGATCGACGACATCGTACCCGTGCGTGCTACCGGCCTGGGCACGAAAATACGGCGAGCAATAGACGTGACTGACACCCAGCCGGGCCAGATAAGGAATCAGCGCGCTCGCATCCTTGAATGTGAACTGCCGGTGCAGTTGCAGGCGATAGGTAGCGCGGGGCAGCATCGCTTGCCTATGCCCCAGCGCTACGTTGCTGCTCGCCTTGCTCCCGAAGCAGCCACAGCACACTCCAGGCCTCCAGCGCCGTCGGATTCGACTCGGCGGGCCCCGTGGCATAGAGCACGCGGCCCTCGTTTCGGCCAGCAGCGGGCACGCGGCGGTCGCTCAGATTGAACACCAGCAACAGCTCAGATCCGTCCGCGAGTGTCCAGGCAACACGCGAGGCGCTCTCAGTGCCGCCGCCGACATAGTGGCTGGCGCGAATCAGGGGAATTCGCGGCACGATCTCGGATCGACGCAGCGCCAGCAGCCGCTGGTAGAAGGCCAGCATTTGTGCCGAGCACGGATCCTCAAGCTGGCCCCAGTAGAGGTGGGCCGATTCAAACGTGCTGTCAGCAGCCGCATCGGGAACCGCCGCGCCCTCGCCACCCGTCAGTCGCGCAAACCCGGCAAACTCCTGCTCCCGGCCCGCGCGCACTCGGGCAGTCAGTTCTGGTTTGAAATCACAGAAGTAAGCGAACGCCTCGCGCGCTCCCCACTCCTCGCCCATGAATAGCAGTGGTATGGCCGGGCCCAGCAGCACAATGGCCACGGCGGCACGCAAGGCGGCGGCGCTCGCCACCAGGCTCGCCAGTCGATCGCCCAGCGGCCGGTTGCCGATCTGGTCGTGGTTCTGCAGGAAATTGACGAATGCGGTCGGCGGCAGATGGCTGCTCACCGATCCGCGGGCGCTTTGCGCGTGCTGCGAGTACTCGCCCTGAAATACGAAGCCCTCAGCGAGCGCGCGCGCCAGCTGATTGGCCGGATGCTGGCCAAAATCCGTGTAGTAGTCCGCCGTCTCTCCGGTCAGCAGGACATGCAGGCAGTGGTGCACATCGTCATTCCACTGCGCATCGAAGCGCTCTTGCACTGTTGGGTAGCCGAGCCGCTGCGCCTCATTCGCGGCATTCTCAGCGATCAGATGCACATGCCGCGTGGCGCCGGGTCCGGCCCGGACCGCCCGCGCGATCGCTGTCAGGATGTGCACTTCGCTCTGATCGTGAATGGCATGCACGGCATCGACCCGCAAGCCATCAAAGGCGAATTCCTCCAGCCAGTAGAGCGCATTGTGCACAAAGAAGTCGCGCACCTCCGCGGATCCTGCGGCATCGAAATTCATCGCATCACCCCACGGCGTGCGATGCTGCGCGGTGAGGAACTGGGGTGCGTAGCGCGGCAGATAGTTGGCCTCCGGTCCAAAGTGGTTGTAAACCACATCCAGCAGCACGCCGAGCTGACGCTCGTGCGCTGCGCGGATCAGGGCCTTGAGGTCATCGGGGCTGCCGTAGGCAGAGTCCGGTGCGAAGGGCAGCACGCCGTCGTATCCCCAACCGCGCCGGCCCGGAAAATCGGCGACTGGCATCAGTTCGAGCAGCGTCACACCGAGTGATACCAGATGATCGAGTCGCTCGATCGCGGCGCGGAAGGTGCCCGCACTCGTAAAGGTGCCGACGTGAATCTCGTAGATGACCGCCTCATGCCACGGCCGGCCAGTCCATTGCTGTGGACCCCACTCGAAACTGGCCGGATCGATGACGACACTTGGGCCCTCGGCATCCTCAGCATTGCAACGCGAAGCCGGGTCCGCGACTTCGAACTCGCCATTGATGCGGAAACGATAGCGGGCTCCGGCCTGCGCCTGCGGTTCAAGGCGCTCGAACCAGCCACCCGCGGCCCGGGTCATGGGCTGGGCAGTCGAACCAGCAGCAGGGCACAGAATGAGTTCGACTTCCCGGGCGGCCGGCGCCCACAGCCGAAAGCGCACGCCAGCCGGCGTGACTTGGGCCCCAAAGGGCATCGCATAGACACGCCGCATCGCAGCCGCAGCTACTGGGCATTCGAACGCAGCACCAGGCGCTCAAGCTGTTCGCGAAGAACCAAGGGGCGCGAGGTCTGCGCATCTTGCGGCAAGCTCCGCGGCTGCCGGTCGAGTCGCCGCAAGGTACGCTCGAGCCGCCCCGGCGTGCCCAGATCCGACCAACCGCACGCGGGTACCGACACCAGCTGCAGCGATGGCTCCTGACCTGTAAGCACGTCCCTGGAGAAATCCACACTCGGCAGCGTGCGATAGAGCGCGCTCGTGGCCCAGATGTTGCCCGCCTGCCGATCCAGCGCCACCGCGGTGCGCATCGCCTCGAGATGGGCGCTGAATTTTTGCGGGTACAGGGCGATCAGTCCGGCCGCTGATGCGGCGAATATGAACGAATTCCACAGCGCCCCCTGCAGCCGCAGCCGGCTGATATCGCTCCAGGCCGATGGCTTTTCGACGAATTGCGACACCGGTCCACAGCGCCCGACGAGCGGCATCTTGGCCACGATATAGCCCAGCTCGGTGTCAGCCTCATCAGGCTGGATCCCCAGCAGAAAGATCTGCTGTGGCCGGTGCTTTGCACGCGCAATGGCACTGCGCATGGCCCGACGCAGTACTGCCTCGTCATCCACGAAATGATCCGAAGGCAGCACCAGAATCGTGGCCTGGGGGTCACGGGCCAGGATATGCAGGGCCGGCAGCATGATGCCGTGTGCCGTGCCTCGTCCGGTCGGCTGCACGACGATATTGTCCGAGGGGAGGTCGCGTAAGATGCGTGTCCACCACTGCCTATGGTGCTCCGTGACCACGACGCACACATTTGCCGCGTCGCACACGCTCCTGGCGCGCTGCAGGGTCTCCTCCAGCAGCGACAGGCCACCGGCCAGCGAGCAGAACTGCTTGGGTACCGGCCGACCCCCCTCCTCGGTCGTCAACTGCTCCAGTCGACGCCCTTCCCCGCCCGCCAGAACCAGTGCCCACGTGCTCATGTAGTGTCCTCTCGGTAGTTGGCGCGGGAGCGCCGCTTGGAGTTGTTCCGCACACGATAGAGAGGGAAGCCGGACGAGCCCGTAGGAATATGTCTGTCAGCCGTGTAGGACTGGGCCCAATTTGTGCTCGGGCGTGCCGCGCATCCGGAGCACGCACGTTTCAGATATCCAGAACGAACAGCGCCAGGGAGCGGGCGGTCATCCCGTATTTGTCGCCGGCAGCGGCCTGGCACTCGACCTTGCGATCCGCAATATTGGTATCAAGCAGCAACTCCCAGGCGCGCCCGTACGGGTATTCGGGCAGCGTGAATTCGACAAAATCGTGGTGGGCATTGAAAAGCAGCAGGAGCGTGGCTTCCGTGCCGCGCTGTCGCAGGCCCGTGGGCCGTGCGCGACCATCGAGCAGCATTCCAAAGCATCGCATCGTGGTATCGAGCCACTCCGCTTCCTGCATCGGCGCACCCGTGGCGTTGATCCAGCTGACATCACGGATCTCAAGTTCCTCATCGACTGCCCCGGTCAGAAACCGGTTACGGCGCAGGATCGGATATTTGTGCCGCAGCGCGCACAGCTGTCTGACGAACTGCACCTGTTCCGCGGCGGACTCGAGCAGCGTCCAGTCTATCCAGCTGACTTCGTTGTCCTGGCAGTAGGCATTGTTATTGCCCTGCTGTGTGCGGCCGAATTCATCCCCTGCGAGCAGCATCGGCGTACCCTGCGAGAGCAGCAGCGTCGCGAGCATGTTGCGCACCTGGCGCTGGCGCATGGCGTTGATAGCCGCATCGTCGGTCGGCCCTTCAACGCCATGGTTGAACGAGCGATTATCGCCAGTCCCGTCGTTATTGCCCTCGCCATTGGCCTCGTTGTGCTTCTCGTTGTAGCTCACAAGATCGTGCAGCGTGAAACCGTCGTGAACCGAGACAAAATTCACGCAGGCCGAAGGTCGCCGGCCGAGGCGATTGAACAGGTCGCCCGAAGCGCACAAGCGCGGCGCAAGATCGGCTGCCGCGCCGCTGCCCTTCCAGAAGTCGCGCACCGCATCCCGACAGCGGTCGTTCCACTCGGCCCAGCCAGGCGGAAAGGCGCCGACCTGATAGCCGCCCGGTCCGCAATCCCAGGGCTCAGCAATCAGTTTTACGCTACGCAGCACCGGGTCCTGATTGCACACCTTGAGGAAGCCACTCTGGTTGTCGAAGCCGCTCGGTTCACGCGCAAGGATGGTGCCCAGATCGAATCGGAAGCCATCCACATGCAGCTCATTGACCCAGTAACGCAGGCTGTCGGCCACCATCTCGATGACCGCTGGGTGCGAGAGATTGAGTGTGTTGCCGGTTCCCGTGTCATTGATGTAGTAACGGGCATCAGGGGCCAGCCGGTAGTAGCTCGCGTTGTCGATGCCTTTGAATGAAAGCGTCGGCCCGCGCTCGTTGCCTTCGGCGGTGTGGTTGTAGACCACATCCAGGATCACCTCGAGGCCCGCATCGTGGAATCGGGACACCATTTCCTTGAACTCCCGCAGGCTCTGCTCCGGCTCTGAGGCGTAGCGGGGATCGGGCGCGAAGAAGCCGATGCTGTTGTAGCCCCAGTAGTTGCTCAGGCCACGCTCGAGCAGGTGGCTGTCCTGGATGAAGGTGTGGATCGGCAGCAGCTCGATTGAGGTCACGCCGAGCGACTTCACGTAGTCGACCACGGCCTTCACACCCAGACCGGCATAGGTGCCTTGCTGTGATTGCGGCACCGCCGGGTGGCGCTTGGTGTATCCCTTGAGGTGTGCTTCGTAAATAATCGTGTGGTCCCAGGGCACGCTCCTGACCCGCGGCTGGCCGCGCCAGTCGAAGTTCGGATCCACGACCACGCACTTGGGCATGAACGGAGCGCTGTCCCGCTCATCAAAGGACAGATCCTCTTCCTCCGAGCCGATCGTGTAGCCAAAGCATTCCGGCGACCAGCGTAGTTCGCCCGTATGCCCACGCGCATAGGGATCCAGCACGAGTTTATTTGGGTTAAAGCGGTGTCCGGCGCTGGGCTCATAGGGGCCATGGACGCGAAAGCCGTAGACACTGCTCGGATGCACATCGAGCAGATACCCGTGCCAGATCTGATCGGTGTACTCGGGCAAGGCAATGCGCTCAAGCTCTCGCTCGCCCTTGCTGTCAAACAGGCAGATCTCAACGCGGGTCGCGTTGGCCGAAAACAGCGTGAAATTGGTGCCATTGCCATCCCAGATCGCCCCGTGCGCAGCCGCGCTGCCCTCTCTCAAACGCGAGTGCACTATTGAAGCCAAGGCGTTGCTCCCTCTCTAGCTTAGCGGGCGGTGGATCGCCTTCAACTATGCAGGATGAGGTGAGGGCCGGGAGGTGCTAGCCATCCTGACCGTGTGTGAGCGACGTCCTACACGCTCACCGGTGGCAGGAGTGCTCCTGCGCCTGCCTGTGCCGGGCCGGCTATGGATTTGAGGTTGCCGGGCGCACCGGCGCTGTGAGCCGCTCAATCATCTCGCCGCGCAGGCGCGGCAGGCTCTCTGGGTGAGTGCGGTGGATGTGGGCCAGCAGCTTTTCACGGATCTCGCAGCGAAAGTCCCAGCTGCGGGAGGAATCGGCCGAAGTTGCCAGGACCCGCACCTGCATGCACTTGTCTGAGGCATCGCTGACCTGCAGGTTCCAGAATCGCCGATCCCATAGCGGGCTGCCTTCGATGATCGGCTTGAGCGCTACACGCGCCGCCTCGACGTCGAAGGCGTAGTCGACCCAGAGCAGCACACTGCCAGTCAGCGCCGCCGAACTTCGGGTCCAGTTCTGGAACGGCTTCTCGATAAAATAGCTCAGTGGCAGCACCAGACGGCGATCGTCCCAGATATGCACGACGCCGTAGCTCAAGGTGATCTCCTCGACCCGCCCCCACTTGCCCTCGACCACCAGTACATCTCGCCAGATTGACTCCGTGGCCGTTTCCCCCCGGGGAGTTCGCCCATTTGGTGCGGGAAAGCGTCGAACGAGATCATGCGCGGGTCGTGATCATTGACAGTCTGAACGGCTACCTCAATGCCATGCCACAGACAAATTTCCTTACTGCGCAACTGCACGAGCTGCTCTCTTACTTGAACAATCAGGGCGTGGCGACGTTCTTCACGGTCGCACAAAATGGTCTCATTGGTTCCAATATGTCATCCCCAGTGGATGCAAGTTATCTGGCTGATTCGGTGGTGCTGCTGCGCTACTTTGAGCTTGCGGGTTCCGTGCATAAGGCGATCTCCGTGCTGAAGAAGCGTACCGGCGCGCACGAAGGCGCGATCCGGCAACTCTGGTTCGACAGTAAGGGGGTGCACCTGAGCGAACCGCTGCTGCAGCTGCGCGGCGTACTCTCAGGTGTCCCGGTGGAAGTCGCAACCGCCAGTGAGCATCGCGGGAGAGTGGAATCCGAAGGCCATGCCGGCTGACGCTCGTAGACCCGAAGAATATCGGGTGCTGGTGCTTGCGCCCACCCGACGCGACGAGGAGGCGACACGTGAGCTGCTTCGTCGCGCCCACATCACGCTCTGGTGCTGCCAGGGGGCATCCGCATTAGCATCCGAGATTGAGAATGGCGCGGGCGCCCTTCTGGTAACCGACGCGATATTCGGCGATCCGCATATCGAGCAGCTTCTTGGCGCGCTATCCCATCAGCTGCCATGGTCAGACATTCCCACCGTGATGCTGTGCCGCGCCGGCGTGCAGTCGCCGTTAGGCACTCGGGTACTGAAGGCTCTGCGCAACGTCACGGTTCTGGAGCGCCCCAGTACATCCCGCACCCTGGTCAGTTCACTCCAGGCTGCACTGAGAGCGCGCGAGCGTCAGTATCAGCTTCGCGAGCAACTCGACGCACTCCGCAGCTCGGAAAGCGCCTTGCGTGAGGGTGAAGAGCGCTTTCGAACCATGGTCAATGCGATTCCACAGCTCGCCTGGATGGCCCACGCAGACGGCGCCATACACTGGTTCAACCGTCGATGGTATGACTACACCGGCACCACTGCGGCCGACATGGAGAATGAGGGCTGGCGGCAAGTTCATGACCCGCAGACGATGCCGCTCGTGCTGGAGCGCTGGCGGGAGTCGCTCGCGAGCGGCTCACCGTTTGAAATGGAGTTTCCGCTGCGCTCTGCCGATGGCCGCTATCGGCGGTTCCTGACGCGCGTGGTGCCATTGACAGATGAGCAAGGCGTCGTGCGGCAGTGGTTCGGGACCAATACCGATATTGAAGAGGCCATGCGAACCGAAGAGCAGTTGCGCGCTACAGAGGCGTCGCTACGCGATGCCGATCATCGCAAGGACTTGTTCTTGGCCACGCTTGCTCATGAGCTTCGTAACCCGCTGGCGCCAATCCGCAACGCAGCGCAGATTCTTAGCTCCCCGCGCCTGAATCCCGAGCAGCTCGAGTGGGTGCAGACCGTCATTCAGCGGCAGGCAAAACACATGGCGCTGCTGCTCGATGACTTGCTGGATGTTGCACGCATAACTCAGGATAAGCTGAATCTAAAGCGCGAACGCGTGACACTGTCCAGCATCGTGGAGGCCGCGGTGGAGGCAGCCCGTCCGCTCATTGAGAGGAAACAGCATGTGCTCTCCGTTACCTTGCCGCACCCGACGCCCATACTGGATGGCGATCCGATGCGCCTGTCCCAGGTACTGCTGAACTTGCTCACGAACGCGGCAAAGTACACCGACCCGGGCGGCCAGATTGGACTGCGTTGCCAGACCGAAGGTGACACTGTCCGAATCGCTGTCCGGGACAACGGTATTGGTATTGCGGCCGATGCCATGCCGCGCATCTTCCTCATGTTCGCCCAGGTCGATGAATCGGTGACGCGTTCCGAGGGCGGCCTAGGAATCGGCCTATCGCTGGTCAAAGGCATCGCTGAATTGCACGGTGGCCGCGTCGAAGTCGTAAGTGAGGGAGCGGGCCGTGGCAGCGAGTTCACGCTCTATCTGCCATTAGCGGGCGAACAACCGGCACTGTCGGCGAGCGCCTGATCCCCCGCGGGCTTCTGGAATCTGAATATCCCGCGCCGCAGCGTATAAGCGTTATCTGACAGCGGGCGAGGTGTTTGTCTGCTGATTGAGGACTCCCACTTGGATGATAGTCCCACCCGGCCATAGTGGCCTTGGAGACGTAAAGTGGGAACCATACTGATTGTCGTGCTGGTGCTGCTCCTGATCGGCGCACTGCCCAGCTGGCCGTACAGCTCCGGCTGGGGTTACTACCCGAGCAGCGGCCTGGGCCTCGTCTTGGTCATCTTGGTCGTGCTGGTCTTGATGGGGCGAATCTGACGTCTGATCTGCCGATGCGCACAGGCCCGTGAAAGCCCCGTATCCTGCCTGTTCGCCGCGCCTCCACCCCAAGTTCGCAGCCTACAGGCTGCGAACTTGGGAATGGCTGCGTGTGCATGAATCGCAGCCCGTGAGCACAGTGACTCTTTACAACACCGCCCCTCCGGGCAGGCAATAAGCAAAGTAGAGATCATGCGCGCGATTGAGGCAGGTGCTTCAGCCGCCTCAATGCTCGCGCAGTGTCCCAGCTTCGTGTGCATACACCCAGGTAAAGGAAGCGCCCAGAAGGAATACCTGGGCCGAGTAGTAGACCCATAACAACAGCACCGCAAACGAGCCTGCTGCCCCGAACGCCGTATTGATTCTGCTGGCCCCCAGATACAGGCTGATGAAATCTTTGCCTACTTCGAAAAGCAGCGCCGTCACGAGCGCTCCGAACCAGACGTCAGTCCAGCCAATTGTTGCATTGGGCAATACGCGATAGATGAATGCGAATAGCAGCGTGACGATTCCGAAGCTGAAGGTCGCGCTGATGATCTCCAATGTGATCGTCCAGTCCGAAAATATCGGCGCCCACCAGCTCGACAGGGCGTGCAGGGCCGTAGTGAGGCTCAGCGATACAGCCAGCAAAAAGCCAATGCACAAGATCATGCCAAAGGAGAGCAGCCGGGCCCGAAGCAATGGCCAAAGGCCAACTCCGCGTGAGGCCACTGGCGCGGTTCGCCATATCCGGTTCAAGGCACTTTGCAGCTCCGCGAAGACGCTGCTCGCACCAATGATCAGAGCTACTGTACCGATCAGGGCAGCCAGGCCACGCCGGTTGGAGTTGGCAGCGCCCACTAACAGCTGCCTGATCGCCTGGGCTCCCGAATCGCCCAACAGATCGCGCAGCTGCAGCACCAGCTGATCGCGCACCACGTCCTGCCCAAATGCGAGTCCAGCCACTGCGATCACAATAAGGAGCAGTGGCGCAATGGAGAAGATAGTGTAGTAGGCAATCGCTGCCCCCATGCTGGGGGCGTAGTCGGCGATCCAGGCACTTACTGCGCGCCGCGCGATCGACAGGAGCGGTAGCTTGCCCGAGAAGCGGTGCGCTGGTCTTCGCGGCGCTCGCGCGGGCGCCTGTCGCGATTTGATCATTAGGCGAGGTGTGGCCAAGCGGCCCCCGGGCTCTGGAGGAATCGGGATTATCCCTTAGCAGTCAAGGCCAGGACAGGAGTCGTGGTCACCGACTCGTGTAGGCCGGAGCCGACAATCGCCTGGCGCTGCAAGTCACTTATCCGACTCGTCGCTCCGCCGCCTTGCAAGCGAGGGCTCAATCCGGCTCGCTTAACGTCGGGGCAGCGCGCTTAGAATTTCGGTTATGCGATCGGGTTCAACCGGCTTGGTGAAATGATGATTAAACCCCGCTGCAAGCGCCCGATCCTTATCCCGATCCTGTCCCCACCCGGTCAGGGCAATCAAGGTGACTGCCCGGCCCAATGTGCCATTGCGAACCGATCGGGCCACCTCATAGCCGGTCAACTCGGGCATCCCGATATCTAGTAGCGCAACTTCCGGCTGGAACTCCTCAAAGACCTTCAGCGCCGCGCGCCCATCGTGAACTACTCTAACCTCATGTCCCTCAAGCTCCAGCAGCATCGCAAGGCTCTGGGCCGCGTCCCGGTTATCATCCGCAATCAGCAAGCGTCGCCGTGTAATGGCGCCTGGACCGTCGCGATTAGCCGCCATTGCGGGCGCAGCGGGAAGGTCCCGCAGCGGCAAATATACGATGAACTCACTGCCCTGGCCGAGGCCCGCGCTCTTGGCCTCGACCCGGCCGCCATGAAGCTCGACCAGGCCCTTCGTCAGCGCAAGGCCAATGCCAAGTCCCCCCTCTGATCGGTCCTGAATGGACTTAATTTGTGAAAACATGTCAAACAGGCCGCCGATCGCTTCGCGCGCAATGCCAATACCAGAATCCTTTACTGAGATAGCAACTTCCTCGGGCGTGGATCGCACGCGGACTTCAATACGTCCACCCGGATCAGAATACTTGGAGGCGTTATTGAGCAAATTGCCCAGAATCTGGGCAAGCCGTAGCGGATCGGCAACGAGCTGGACCGGTTCATCGGGCAGCACGACAGACAGTGAATGGCGCTTCGCATCCACGATCGGCCGAACGGTCTCGGTGGCGGCCTCAATGACCTCGTTGATCTGGTTGACCTGCAGCCGCAGCTCAAGCGTCCCGCGGGTAATGCGCGAGATATCCAACAGGTCGTCCAGTAGCAGCGACATATGGTGCACTTGCCGCGAAATGACCTCGTAGCTCCAGCGCTTCTGCGCTTCGGTGGACTTCTCCGTCCTCGATATCAGTGCGGCCTGCCGTATCGGAGCCAGAGGATTGCGAAGTTCGTGGGCAAGCGTCGCCAGAAATTCGTCTTTGCGACGATCCATTTCACGCAAGGCTGCTTCATTGCGTTTGCGCTGTGTCACATCACGGGTAATCTTCGAGGCACCAAGAATCTTTCCTTGACGATCCTCGATCGGAGAAACGCTGATCGAGACATCGACTAACGAGCCGTCCTTGCGCCTGCGAATTGTTTCGAAATGCTCGATCCGCTGCCCGTTGCGGATCTGTTTGAGAATGGCCGATTCCTCATCAGATCGGTCAGGCGGAATCAATACGATGCTGGTGCGGCCGATCATCTCCTGCTCGGTATACCCGTACAGTCGGTGCGCGCCCGTGTTCCAGCTTTCGATGATGCCATTAAGATCCATGCTGATAATTGAATCATCTGAGGAGGCGATCACGGCCACCAGGCGCGACTGTGCCTCTTCAGCGCGTTTGCGCTCGGTGGCATCCTCAATGATTCCAATCAAATATTGAGGATGCCCGGCTTGATCCTTCACCAGCTTGATCGTACTCAATGTCCAGATCGTGCTACCGTCTTTTCCCAGACATCGCGCTTCTAGCGAAATGTCACTAACCTGCTCGCTGGCTAATCGATCCAAACACTGGCGCGCGTTCGGCTCATCGTCAGGATGTATGAGCTCAAGCAGCGTACGCTGTTGAAGTTCATCGGGGCCGTAACCCAGAACTTCCGCCAGCTTTTGGTTGGCCTGCAGGAATCGACTGGAGAGATCCGCCAGTACGATGCCGACAGCTGCCTGGTTGAAAATCGTGCGAAACCGCGCCTCGCTCTGCCGCAGGGCTTCTTCAGCCCGGCGCCGCTCGGTCACATCGTGAAAAACCATCACCGCGCCCGAGATGTTGCCGGCAGAATCGCGGATCGGCGCCGCGCTCTCTTCGATGGCGGTGGTACTTCCGTCGCGCGCGATCAGGACCGTGTGGTTGCTCAGCCCGACAATGCGGCCCTCCCGCAGAACCGCCTCGACCGGTGGTACGACCGGCTCACGCGTGTCTTCGTTGATGATGTTGAACACCGAGGTGAGCGGCTGACCGAGGGCATCCGCAAGACTCAAGCCGGTCATATGCTCGGCAATCGCATTGAGATAGGCCACGCGGCCGTGTGCATCAGTCGTGATGACCGCGTCCCCGATGCTGGCCAATGTGACCTGAAATTGCTCCCGCTCCCGCTGCAGCTCGAGAATCTTTGCCTGCAACGCTTCCTTGGTCTCGCGCAGCTCCGACATCGCGCGATCTCGCGCCCGCAAAATCTCCTCGGCGTTCCTCAAGGCAACGATTTGCAGGTCACGAGACTCATCGGCCTTATGCGCCACGAGCTAGCCCTAATTCCTTGGCCGCCAGAGCCGTACCCTCGATGCGCGCACGGACTTTCGAGAAAGCCGTCTCCCGGCTGGTCGAAGTATCGTCGCTGAATGGGGAAAATCCGCAGTCGTCCGTCGTGCCCAGCTGCTCAATCGGTATATAGGCTGCGGCCTGCAAGACCCGGTCCCTGACCTCTTCGGAGGTCTCCACTCGTGGGTCGATTGGGGAAGTCACCCCGACAAACACGGTCTGGTGCAGTTTGATGCGGTCGCGAATCAACCGTAATACGTACTCCGGATCGGCTTCACCAGCCAGCGCGACATAGAACTTCGTGACATTGAGCGTAAACAGGCTGGGCAGCAACTCAGCATAGTCCACGTCAGCGCTGTGCGTTGAATCCCGATCCCCGCCCGGACAGGTGTGCACGCCCATGTGCAGTCGCTCGGCATGAGACAGCGGCGCCAGCCCGAGGTTATTGAGTTCGACGAATCGCGAGAGGAGCGAGCCAGTGGGGTCTATCTTCATGGCCAGACGGCCTTCCGTGAAGTCCACCTGCACACTGACGGCGCCGCGCTGGAGGCAACGGCGCACCTCAGTGACGTGCTCGCTGAGCAGATCGTCGATGAACTGCTCGCGCGAGTAGTCAGCAATGGGCTCTGGCGGATATAAGAGGCTCAAGGCCGATGGCGAGATCACTGCCTGCTTCAATGGTGTGCGCGTGAATTGCTGAGCGTACTCCAGGTATCGGTCGGCATAACGCCTGTATCTGAAGGGCTTCGCATTCAAGCGCGGCATACGGCGGGTGTGGCCGGCAGCAAACGGGATCGTAAACCCATCGGCCGACATGTTGCTCGCGCCGTGAACGCGGTAGGTAAAAAAGTTGTGGTACTTGCGCTGCTCGCCATCGGTAATCACCGGGGAGCCCGTGGCCTCGAACTGGGCAAGCGTATCGCGTACCGCGGCCTCATAGAATGGCGCGAGCGCCGGGTCCGATGTATCACCGTGACTTGCTTCAATTGCATCAAGCAGCTCCCGCGGTCGCGGAATACTGCCAATGGGCTCGGTTGGGATACTCAAAGCTACAATGACCCCCGGCGCCCTAGATAGAATAAGCGGCGCAATAATAGGTTACGGTCACCGCAGTCGATCATGCCTCATCGCGAAAGTGCGTATTGGTATTTATCTTGTTGTTTTTATGAGCTATTACGTGCCCCAGACGCTGGCGTGAGGAGCCTGGGGCGCTGCCAGCCCGGCAATGCTCGTTCCGCAGCATATGGGCCTCCTGCCGCTGCCGCCTGCCCGCAGGCGAAGCGCTGGCATTTTGAACTTCTCGGCAAGAACCCAGACTCGTGCCGGCACTCATCGGCGCTCCCGCGCGCTCGGCCGCACGGCACGGTCTGCAAAGCAGACCGGGGCGCCGGTCATTTCTTCAGCATCGGCTTGCCCTCGTGAGCTACCAGCAAATCGTGCATGTCATTGGCGTGTTCTTCTTCCTTGGTGAGGATCGACTCCAGCAACTTGCGGGTGCCTGGATCCTTATCACCAAAGTAGCGGATCAGCTCGCGGTAGTGATCGACAGCAATGCGCTCGGCGATCAGATTCTCTCTGATCATCTCGACCAAATCATCAGCCTTCCCGTACTCTGAGGCCGAGCGTGAGGCCAGCCCCTTGGGATTGAAGTCCGGCACTCCACCCAATTGATTGATGCGCTCCGCTACCGAGTGTGCGTGCTCGCGCTCTTCCCTCGCGTGCTCCGCAAACTCCGCCTTGACACCCTCGCTTGAAATGCCTGTAGCGGCAATGGCGTGCATGGTATAGCGCAGCACGCACACGATCTCCGTTGCGAGCACGCTCTGCAGTATACTGATCGCCTTCTTTGGATCTCCTTCATACGAGTGCGTTATGCCGGCTTCGCCAATATTCTTGCGCGCTCGCTCGCGCAGGGTTTGAACATCCGTCAGAAACGGTTGCGATTTCTTAGCAGTCCTTGAAGACGAAGCTTTCTTGCTCATGGCGGCCCTTTCCTTCTATATGGGTAACAATCACTGACTAATACGTAAAACCAGCCGGCCATCGACACATCGGGTGACACCGGGCAACATCCGACCCCCAGTCAATTTTGCAGGCAGATCTGCGCGGTGATCTGCCCACTCGGCAATTCATAATGTGCCTTTGGATAGCCTCTGGCTGTAGGAATATCACCCTAGATCTTACAACGAGGTTGGGCAGGTGTTGCAGGGGCCTCGCAGGGCATCAATAATAGAAAAGTGGCCCGGGTAAGGCTGCCTTGGCAATTGCGGCTTGAGTTCGACGGCAATGGCAGCAAACGTGGCCGCTGCAAGCACCGCCTATTGCAGTGAAAGGGTGCTGCGCTGCGTATTGAGCCTGGGCCCAAAGCGGCTTTCCTGCCAAGGCGATGATGACTCTATGCTGGGCGTGCGCACCCTAATACTGACTGCACTGACGGTGGTGAGCCAACCTGCGTTGACCGTGGCGGCCGAAGCGCCGGTCAAGTACCTGGCGACTGAGGCGTATACCCTGCGTACACAAGATGGGGATGCCAGCCTGCCCTTCGATAGCTCGATCGACGTTAAGGGCATCCATCCAGAGATCACCCGAGCGGCTATTGTGTTCCATGGCAAGGGCCGCAATGTAAAGGGCTACTTCGAAGCGCTCGAGAGTGCTGCGCAGCAGGCTGGCACAACGGGTAGTCACACCCTTCTATGGGCGCCACAGTTCCTGCGCGAGGAAGATGTTGAGGCGCACCGACTGCCCTCTAAATTCCTGCGCTGGCATTCTGGTTCGTGGTCGGCCGGTGAGCCCGCAGTCGGGCCGCTGCGGATCAGCACGTTTGATGTCATGGATGCGCTGCTCCGTGATCTGAGCAACCGCACCCAGTTTCCCAACCTCACGACGGTCGTTTTAATCGGGCACTCGGGCGGTGGGCAGCTTCTGAATCGGTATGCCATCGTCGGCCGGGAGCCCGCGCTGCTTGTGGCGGCGGGCATTGCCGTACGTTTTGTGATCGCCAACCCATCGTCCTACTTTTATTTTTCCGATGATCGCCCGCAGCCGGATGGCTCATTTGCGCCATTTCGAAGTGCGTCCTGCGCCAATTTCAACCACTGGCGCTATGGAGCGATCGATGCGCCGCCGTATGTTACGGACGGATCAGCGGCCGCGTGGCAGCAGCGGGAGAGCGCCTACGTCAAGGCGGATGTGATCTACCTCCTGGGTGCCGATGATACGGACCCGGCGCAGCAGGACCTCGACGTCTCCTGCGCCGGCGAAGCCGAAGGAGCCGAGCGCCTCGACCGCGGCAAGAGTTATTTCCGCTACCTCGCCGCCCGCCATCCCACAGACCTGAATCATCAGCTGTGGTTTGTACCCGGCGTGGCGCACGTCGGCAGCCGGATGGTGGAATCGCCGTGCGCGATTGCCGCCGTGTTTGACTCAGGCGTCTGCACAACGCAAGGGCCGCGCGAAGTCCGTTAGATCGAAGGTTCTGGGGACGTCGTGCCGCTCTCAGGCCTTGAGGCGACCCTCACACCAAGGCCAGTTGACTCAGCGGGCAACCCACCGGCCGCCCGGTTTTGCTAGACTCCGGAGCAGAGTCAGTCCGCGACGATCAGCTCGCTCATCCCTCGCGAGGGAGATGGTTCAGTGATCAGCAGTCCGCCCACTACGCACGGCAACATTCCGATCACGGCGGTGCAAGATCCGCGGATCATTCACCCGTGGTGGCTGCGCATGACGCATTGGCTCAATGCCCTCGCAGTATTTGTCATGCTGACGAGCGGCTGGCGTATCTACGATGCCTCGCCCGTTTTCTCCTTCAGGATTCCCACCTCGCTAACCCTGGGCGGCTGGCTTGGGGGCGCATTGCAGTGGCATTTCGCCGCCATGTGGCTCCTCGCAGTCAACGGCCTCATCTATTTGATTGCCAGCGTGGCGACCGGACGCTTGTGGCGCCAACTCCTGCCCATCCGGTTCAAGCAACTCACCGCCGATCTCGCGGCGGCCCTCAAGGGGCATCTGGCCCACGATGACATTCGTCATTACAACGCCGTGCAGAAGTTCGCCTACTGGTTCGTGATCGTCGATACCGTGCTCATCATCGCGTCAGGTCTCGTGCTGTGGAAATCAGTACAGTTTCCACTGCTGCGTGAACTCATGGGCGGCTACAACTCGGCCCGGAAAGTCCATTTCTATGCGATGTCGGGGCTATTGGGTTTCATCTTCATCCACCTGGCACTGGTAATTCTCGTGCCCAGGACCTTAGTCGCCATGATCCGGGGTCGGTAGTAGCGCCACATGGAAGATCAA
>Ga0302326_10000416_pt1 | contig 119834 bp, 113 predicted proteins | sample Palsa_T0_3_FD_202264 | JGI IMG/M metagenome (GOLD analysis project Ga0302326, IMG submission 202264) | Peat permafrost microbial communities from Stordalen Mire near Abisko, Sweden - Palsa_T0_3 | ecosystem: Environmental > Terrestrial > Soil > Palsa > Peat permafrost | place: Sweden: Abisko... | reverse complement strand
TCGGCCGGGGTCAGCTCCAGGGTCGGCCCCGCGACGAAGCGCGGATCGCCCCCAGGAGCGCCACGAGCGGGCTCTCATCCATCAGCTCGGCATTACACATTCCTGTAGTATAGAACAAATGTTCGTACCCACAGGGCTCCCTTCGCAGCCGCAGGCTCCCACAGTTCCACGCGAGAGGGATCGAGCCGACAAGGCTCGGCGCGAACGTCAAAGCCCTGCTACGAGACCACAGAGCCTCCCGCGCTCAGTCGGGATCCTGGTGAGGGTAGCGCCAGCCGGTCGGCGGGACGAACGTCTCCTTGATGACGCGCGGTGACACCCAGCGCAGCATGTTGAGGATCGATCCGGCCTTGTCGTTCGTCCCGCTCATCCTGGCGCCGCCGAAGGGCTGCTGGCCGACCACCGCGCCGGTCGGCTTGTCGTTGACGTAGAAGTTCCCCGCGGCGTAGCGAAGGCGCGCCGCCGCCTCATCGACCGCCGCGCGGTCGTCCGCGAAGACGGCGCCGGTGAGCGCGTAGGGCGAGGTGCGGTCCACGAGATCGAGGACCGAGTGCCAATCGGTGTCGGGGTACGGGAACACGGTCAGGATCGGACCGAAGAGTTCGCGCTGCATCAGCTCGTGGTGTGGATTCGATGTCGCGAGGATGGTCGGATGGACGAACCACCCGATCTCGCCGTCGCATTCGCCGCCCGCGACCAGAGTGAGCTCCGGGTCAGTGCGCGCCGCGTTGAGCACCGCCTCGTGCTTGCGGAAGCTCGGCTCGTCGATGACCGCGCCCATGAACGTGGTGAACTCGGCGGGATCCCCGACCGGGATCGCGTCGGTTGCCGCGGCGAGCGGCTCGCGAAGGCGCTCCCATACCGAGTGGGGGATGTAGGCACGCGACGCGGCAGAGCACTTCTGACCCTGGTACTCGAACGAGCCGCGCAGGAGCCCGACGAGCAGCGCGTCCTGCGACGCAGAGGGATGAGCGAGCACGAAGTCCTTGCCACCGGTCTCACCGACGAGGCGCGGATAGGTGTTGTACGTGCCGAGATTGGCGGCGACCGTCGTCCAGAGATGACGGAACGTGTCCGTGGAACCCGTGAAGTGGATGCCGGCGAGCGACGGGTGCTTGACCGCTGCCTCCGAGACTGCGGCGCCCGGTCCGGCGATCATGTTGATCACCCCCGGAGGCAGCCCGGCCGCCTCGAGGATCTCCATGATCACCTGCGCCGCGAGGAGCGCGGTGGTTGCCGGTTTCCACACCACGGTGTTGCCGACGATCGCCGGCGCGACCGCGAGGTTTCCCCCGATCGACGTGAAGTTGAAGGGGCTGATCGCGAGCACGAAGCCCTCGAGCGGGCGATGGTCCATCCGGTTCCAGGTCCCTGCCGATGACACCGGCTGCGTCTCGTGGAGTTGCTCGCCGAAGTGCACGTTCCAGCGCCAGAAGTCGATCAGCTCGCAGGCCGCATCGATCTCCGCCTGGTGGACACTCTTGCTTTGTCCGAGGATCGTGGCCGCGTTGAGGCGCTCGCGGAAGGGTCCGCTCAGGAGATCGGCCGCGCGGAGGAAGACCGCCGCCCTGGTCTCCCAGGGCGCCGTGGACCAGTCGTGATGCGCCGCGAGGGCGGCGTCGACTGCGGCGCGGACATCGTCCGTGGTGGCCGTGGCGGCCTCCACGAGCCCAAGGGAGTGGCGGTGGGGCGCGCTCACGGCGATGTGCTCGCCATGACCATCGAAGGTCCGCCCGCCGATGTGCAGCGGCACCGTGTGCGGGGCGCTCGCCTGCATGTCGTGGAGCGCGGTGCGGAGGCGGGCGCGCTCCGGCGATCCCGGGGTATACGGCAGGACTGGCTCGTTGTGTGGCGGCGGTGCACTCATCGCGGCGATTGTGGCGCAGTGAGTGTGTAGAGTGAGAGTGCGCCATGGACCAGATCCGCTTGCGGCCCGTCCCCGTGGCCGATCCCCGGCCGCTGCACCAGCGGCTCCTCCCCGTGGGTGTCGATCGGCGCCCCGAGTGGCTCACGGTCAAGCTGCCGGCGGGCGACGGGTACTCGCAGATCAAGGCCATCATGCGCGGCCAGAACCTCAACACGGTGTGTGAGGAGGCCCGCTGCCCGAACATCGCCGAGTGCTGGGGGCACGGGACTGCCACCTTCATGATCCTCGGCGACGTCTGCACACGGGCATGCGCCTTCTGCGCAGTCAAAAGCGGCAAGCGCGGCGGCGACATCGACTGGGACGAGCCGCGCCGAGTGGGGGAGGCCGTCGCGACCATGGGGCTGCGTCACGCCGTGGTCACCTCCGTCGACCGTGACGACCTCCCTGACGGCGGCGCCGGCGTCTTCGCGGCCACGATTCGATCGATCCGCGCGCTGTCGCCGGGCACCACGATCGAGGTGCTGACGCCCGACTTCCAGGGCGACCACGCCGCGCTGGCAACGGTCATGGACGAGGTCCCCGAGATCTTCAACCACAACGTGGAGACGGTCGGCCGTCTCTATCGAAGGGTGCGGCCGAAGTCGGAGCTCGATCGGAGCCTCGACCTCCTGCGCGCGGCCAAGCGGATCGAGCCCCGGAGCCGGACCAAGTCAGGCCTGATGGTCGGGCTCGGTGAGGAGATGGACGAGGTCAAGACACTGCTCGATCAGATGCGTGACCACGACATCGAGATCATCACGATCGGCCAGTACCTGCGTCCCTCGCTCAAGCACCACCCGCTGATCCGTTACTGGCATCCGGACGAGTTCGCCGAGCTCAAGGCGTACGGCAGGGCGCTCGGGTTCAAGCACGTCGAGTCGGGCCCGCTCGTCCGCTCGAGCTACCACGCGCACGAGCAGGCGGTCGCTGCGCACGCCGGATGAGCGAGGTGACGGATGCCCGGGCCTTGCACTGGGCGTGGCTCGGGACGGTCGGCTACCAGGATGCGTGGGAGCTCCAACGGACCGTCGCCCTGGCGCGCAGGAGCGGCGAGCTGGCCGAGGACGCGGTGCTGCTGCTCGAGCACCCGCCCGTGTACACGATGGGCCGTCAGGGTGAAGCCCGCCATCTCGGCGAAGGTCGGGAATCGCTCGTCGCCGCGGGCGCCGAGTTCCTGGAGGTTGATCGGGGCGGCTCGGTGACCTTTCACGGGCCTGGTCAGCTCGTCGCGTATCCAATCGTGCGGCTCGCCGGCATCTTCCCGATCCCACGCCATCCCGCCCACGGCGATGTCGACCACTACCTTCGTGCCCTTGAGGCAGCCCTGATCTCGACCGCCGCCACCTACGGCGTCGAGGTCACGCGCCGGCCGCCGTACACCGGCGTCTGGGCGGGCAGCGAGAAGCTGGGCGCGATCGGCGTCAAGCTCGCCGGAGGGGTCACGAGCCACGGCGTCGCCCTCAACGTGACGACCGATCTCGGCTGGTTCGATCGGATCACCCCGTGCGGCATCGACGGATCCGGGGTCGCGTCCCTTGAGTCCCTTGGTGCACCCGGCCACACGCCGGCGTTGGTGGCTCCGGTGCTCGCGCGCTCCCTGGCCGCAGCCTTCAGCTGCCGCCTCGACGATGCCGGTCCCCTGACGGCGCTGCTGCAGGCAGCGAGCCCCGCCGCCAGCGCTGCCTGACCGGAGGCCCTCTCGGGGCCCGCGAAGCCTCAGGGCTTTCTCAGCATCGTCACCGCGCGGTCTCAGGTTCCGAGACGGCCCCGATGGTTGGATGGACACATCCCCCGTTGGCACCCAAGGAGACAGACCGATGCCCCACCTCTCGGCGCTCAGGAACACCGTCCTGTGCGGCTTCGCCGTCGTGGCAGTCGCCGGATGCGGCGCCGCTCATCTGACCAGTGCGGCGGCCCCGCCATCGACAGCGCCGGCCGGCGTCACCACCTCCCCGCCGCCGACACCGGTCGCGACGCCGGAGACGAGCGGCATCAACCAGCAGGTCAGCAGTATCGACAACCAGCTCAGCACCATTGACGGGCAGCTCAATGCCGCCAACGCCGGGCTGAGCACCAGTGAGGGGAACCCAGCCCAATGAACACTCGAATCCTCGCCCGTGGCCTGGCCACGCTCACGCTGACCGCCGGCCTCGGCGTTGCCGGATCGGTCGCGGTTGACGCGGCCGCGCTGCCGACTCCTTCGCCGGTCACGAACCCGGCCAACCCCGCCCTGCTCGCCGGCGTGAAATCCCTGTGCAACATCGGCGTGCAGCGACGCCTCGCCGTGCTCTCCGCAGACGACACGTTCGTCGAGACCTCGGTGGCGCTGACGAGCGGCGACCAGTCCACGCTCGAAGGACAGATCAGCGCTGACAAGAGCGGGCTCACGGCGCTCGATGCGACCATCCAGGGCGACACGACCTACGCGAAGGTGTTCGCCGACTGCGGGTTGATCGTCACCGACTACCGCGTGTATGTCATGGAGGATCCGAAGATCCACGAGGTCATCGCGTCTGACGGTATCGGCAAGGTGGACAGCGCGTTCCAGACGGTGATCCCCGAACTCCAGAACCTCATCAACGTCACCACCGTGTCGCCGAGCGACAAGGCGCAGGCGCAGGCCGATCTGAACAGCCTCACCGGCAAGGTCACTGCCTCACGGTCGTCGATCTCCGGTGTCAGCTCGTCGGTGATCAATCTCGTCCCCGCCGGCTGGCCCGGTGACCTCACCACAGAGCAGAACGCCTGGAAGAGCATCACGACCGCGGGCACCGATCTCTCGGGCGCTCGTGCCGACGTCACCAACATTCTCGCGCTGCTCGGCTGACACGTTCTCCCCTCCCAACCGAAAGGGCGGCTCCAATCGCGGAGCCGCCCTTTTCGCTGTCGACGACGGCGAACATGTGTTCCGCTATGCAAATGGCCCACAAATCGGTAGGATCGCGGCCACAGGACGTCCATCTGTTCGGTCCGACCTACCCAACGTCACATCAAACCCCCGAACCCGGTGGACGAGCCGAGGGGAGCGTCATGGCCACCTTCGTCCGAAACCGCGTCCTCAATCAATTGGTGTGGTCAGCAGAAGAGGAACGACAACGGGTGCAGCGACGCGAAACGCTGTGCGAGCTCGATGGGCTGCTGACGCAGCTCGAGGAAGTGAATCTCCGCGGCGGTCCGATTCCCACGCGGGTCCTGGTTTCGCTCCGGCGTCGTGGGGTCTCGTTCCGTCCCCGTACCTCGGCGGCGGAGCTCATCGAAGCGGTCTTCGTGGTGCAGGAGCGCTTCATGCGCCAGCCTGATGGGCTCCACCGTGACGCCGTCACCACGACAGCCGGTGAACTGAGCAGGCGCCTCGCGTCCTGACGGGGACGTTGCACGGGTGGACGTCGACGCCGCACGTCGGGCGGCAGGCGAGGCCGCGGTGCCGCTGGTCGAGGATGGCATGCGCGTCGGCCTCGGGACCGGGGCAACCGCACGCTGGTTCATCCTCGGCGTCGCCGAGCGGGTGCGTCGGGGCCTGACGATTCGTGCCGTGGCGACGTCCGCCGCCAGCGCCGAGCTGGCACGGGAGCATGGCATCGTGGTGGAGGAGCTCGGGGCTGACGGTCTCGACCTCGACGTGGACGGCGCGGACAGCGTCGATCCCGACCTGCGCCTCATCAAGGGCAAGGGCGGCGCGATGCTGCGTGAGAAGATCGTTGCGGCGTCGGCGGCGCGCTTCGTGGTTATTGTCGACGACAGCAAATACATGTCCCGGCTCAGGGGACGCGTCCCTGTCGAGATCGTGCCATTTGGGAGCGCGCGAACCGTGCGCGCGCTGGCCGGGCGCACGTCGCGCGATTTCACGATGCGCAGCAGCGCGGACGGCGAGCCGTTCCTCACGGACAATGGCAACCTCGTCGCGGACAGCGACTTCACCGATGTCGAGGACCCGGGCGGCCTGGCAGCGCTGATCGCCTCGGTCCCCGGCGTGGCCGGTCACGGGTTGTTCATCGGCATGGCCGGCCTGGTGTTCGTCGGTCACAGTGATGGCACCGTCGAGCAACTGTCCGCTCCTGGAGATACAGTCGCCAAGGGCGGATAGCTCAGCTGGTTAGAGCGCCTCGCTTACACCGAGGAGGTCGCGGGTTCGATCCCTGCTCCGCCCACGCGCGGCGACGGGCGCCGTGAGGACCGGTCGTCACGCGTCCGTGCATCGTCACTCTCTCGAAAGGATGCCGGGGAGACGATCATCGCCGGTAGTCGCTCTCGCAACGGTTTTTGGGAGTTCTTCAACGTGAGACGTCGCTTGCTGAGCAAGCCGTTCATCATCGGCATCGTCGTCGTGCTCATCGCCGCGGGCGCAGGCGCATTCCTGCTGACGCGCGGTGATCCTGCGAGCGTCTCATACCGGACCGGCGTTGCCACGCTCGGGACGGTGACGCAGACGGTGTCGCTGTCGGGGAATCTCGCATCCGACGGCGAGACGGATCTCGATTTCGAGGGCGCAGGCAAGGTCACTGCCGTCAATGTCCAGCCGGGACAGACGGTCACCGCCGGCGAGGTGCTCGCCACGCAGGATCCGACCACGGTTGACGCCAGCCTCACGCAGGCGGATGCCACGCTGACGGGCGCCGAGGCGAACCTCTCGCTTGCAAAGGCGGGAGCGTCGGCGTCGAGCGTGACCGAGGCCGAGGGGCAGGTCAACAGCGCGGAGGTGTCGTACCAGTCGGCGCTGACGAGCCTGGCCGACACCAAGGCGGTCAATGCCCAGCAGACCGATCAGGCGTACAGCGAATACACCGCCGCGCAGGCGCAGGCGACGACTGACGGCTGCACGGCGAGTGATACCACGCCGCCCTGTCCGCAGGATGAGGCGGCGATCACGCAGGACTACCAGTCGTGGCAGGCTTCCGAGGTCAAGGGAACCCAGGGCGACGATCAGGCCCAGGCACAGGTCAACGGCGACAAGGTGCAGTGGGAGAACGCACAGTCGTCGCTTGCGGCGCTCGAGGACGGATCAACGTCGACATCGGCGCAGATCGCCATGGACGAGAGTCAGGTCGAGATCGATCAGGTCAACGTCACCAATGCGCAGGCTGCCGTCGACGCGGCGTCGCTCAAGGCGCCCTCCGGCGGCATCGTCGAAGAGGTCAACGTCACCAACGGTGAGGAGATCTCGAGCGGCGGGACGGGCGGTGCGTCCTCCGGCTCGAGCGGATCCGCAACCCATGCCGTCGTGATCATCACGCCGGGTGTGTTCGAGGTCACCGGTTCGGTGAGCGACACGCTCGTCAACGAGATCGCCATCGGCCAGCCGGCCGAGGTCGTCGCTGCCGGGTCCAGCGACGCGGTCGCGGGTAAGGTGACCGAGGTAGCCGAGGAGGCGACGGTCACGTCCGGAGTGGCGAGCTTCCCCGTGACCGTCGTGCTGAGCGGCGCGAGCCCATCGCTTCGCCCGGGGATGTCCGCATCGGTGAGCGTGATCATCAATCAGGTGATTGGCGTGACGACGGTTCCAACCAGCGCGGTGCACACCACCGGCGTCGGGAGCACCGTGACGCTGTTCGTCGACGGCAAGCCGGATCCGGTTGCCGTGACCGTCGGTGCCGCTGACGCAACGCTCACGCAGATCCTCTCAGGGGTGAGGGTCGGCCAGGCCGTCGTGATTGCGACCATCACCAGCACGATTCCGTCGTCCACGACCGGAACCGGACGGAGCCTCACCGGCGGCGGGTTCGGCGGCGGCTTCGGCGGGGGTGGCTTCACCGGTGGCGGCACAACCCGCGCCGCAGGCTGATATGGCCGCGGACATCATCCGCCTCGTCGACGTGAGCAAGGTCTACGGCGACGGCGACGCGACGGTACGAGCGGTCGACGACGTGTCGCTCCTGGTGAAGGAGGGCGACTTCCTCGCGGTGATGGGACCGTCGGGCTCCGGCAAGTCCACGCTCATGCACATCCTCGGATGCCTCGACGTTCCGACGAGTGGCGAGTATCTCTTCGCGGGGGAGGACGTCGCGAGCATGAACGAGCGCGAGCTCGCGAGCATCCGCAACCGTCGCATCGGATTTGTGTTCCAACAGTTTCACCTGCTCCCATCGATGTCGGCCTGGCGCAACGTCGAGTTGCCGCTGCTCTATCGAGCGGCGCGGGATCGCAAGCAGACCGCCATGAACGCGCTCGCGCAGGTCGGCCTGAGCGGTCGTGTGCAACACCGTCCCAACCAACTGTCCGGCGGTCAGCAGCAGCGGGTGGCAATTGCGCGCGCGCTCGTGACCGATCCGACCATGATCCTCGCGGACGAGCCCACCGGGAACCTCGACTCCAGGGCGAGCCGTGAGGTGCTCGACATCCTGACCGGCCTTCACAAGTCGGGCCACACCATCGTCCTGATCACCCACGATCCGAACGTTGCGAGCGTGGCCGAACGCGTTGTCGAGATGGCGGACGGCCACCTCAAGGATCGCGTGGCGGCATGAGCCTGCTGCGCACCTTCGACACCGGTATGCGGGGCCTCCTCGGCCACCGTCTTCGCTCCATCCTCACCACGCTGGGCATTCTCTTCGGCGTCGCCGCGGTGATCTGCACTGTCGGGATCGGTACCGCTTCAGCCGACTCCGTCAACTCGCGCATCGCTTCGCTCGGCACCAACCTGCTCACGATTTCGCCTGGCAGCACAACGAGTTTCGGCGTGCGGGGTGGCTCCGGTTCCGCCAACACGCTGACCATGCAGGATGTGACCGGGCTCGAGGACAAAGCGGATGTGCCCGATGTCGCAGCGGTCGCGCCGGTCGTCGAGGGGACCGCCACCCTGGTCAGCACGAGCTCCAACTGGTCGACGACGGTCCAGGGCAGCACCCCGGGATGGCTCATGACCAACGCACGAACGCTGTCCGACGGCGTGTTCTTCACGCAGGCGCAGGTCAACGAGCATGCGCAGGTCGTGGTGCTGGGCCAGACCACCGCCGAGGAACTGGGCGCGACCGTCGGCTCCCAGGTCAGCATCTCGGGCGCGCCCTTCGACGTCATCGGCCTGCTCACCGCGAGCGGCAGCACCGGGTTCACGAACAGCGATGACCTCGCGGTCGTGCCGATCACCACCGCGCAGGACCAGATCACCGGCGGCAGCCCGGACTCCGTACAGCGGATCCTGCTCAGCGCGACCAGCACGGCGACGATCGGCTCCGCGTATCTCGAGGCCGACCAGCTGCTCCTGCAGACACACCACATCACCAACTCGGCGTCCGCGGACTTCAACATCACGTCGGCATCGACCCTGGCGAGCACCGCAGCGTCGGTCACGACGACACTCACGATCCTGCTCGCCAGTGTTGCAGCAATCTCGCTGCTCGTCGGCGGCATCGGCGTGATGAACATCATGCTGGTATCCGTGACCGAGCGCACCCAGGAGATCGGGCTGCGCAAGGCACTCGGCGCCACCCCGCGCGACCTGCTACGCCAGTTCCTCATCGAGGCGGCCACCCTGAGCTTCGTCGGGGGCGTGCTCGGTGTCGGAGCCGGCCTGCTGGCGGGGGTCCTCGTGCCGCGACTCGCGAATATCGCGGTGACCATCACGCCGACGCCCGTCATCATTGCCGTCGCAGTTGCGGCCGGAGTTGGCCTGATCTTTGGCGTCTACCCGGCGGCGCGTGCCGCTCGCCTCGCGCCGATTGCCGCACTGCGAGCCGAATGATCTCGAACGCTGTCATCCTGTTGGGAGGAACAACCTCATGAACCGTGCCTTTCTCGGTGCCGTCGGCGTCGCCGCCTGCCTCGGCGTCGTCGCCTGTGGCAGCGCCACAACGAGTAGTGGCGGCGCGACGCCGTCGCCGTCCCCCTCGGCCCGTGGTCGCGGCGGATTCGCGCGCAACGCCGCCTTCGGCCAGCTCGTCCAGATCAACGGATCGACGCTGATCCTCAGCGGCACCACCGGTGACTCGACGGTCACCTACGCGTCGACCACGACGATCACCCAGACGAGCACCGGCACGCTGGCGAATATCACCGCCGGCGCATGCATCACGGCGACCGGCACCAAGGACGCGGCCGGCACGCTCACCGCAACCGCAGTCACCCTCAGCGCGCCGGTCAACGGGTCGTGCAGCACGACGGGGTTCGGCGGCGGCGGAACCTTCACCCCGAACCCCGGCGCCTCACCTCGGCCAAGCTTCTCGCCCCCGGCCGGTGCCGCCGGGTTCACGTTCGCCCGCGGGCAGGTGAAGTCGGTCACGGGGACCTCGGTGACGCTCACCGCCACCACGGGCACGACCACGACCATCACGGTTCCGACCACGGTGAAGGTGACCACCTCGACAGTCATCCAGCCCTCCGCGCTCCAGACCGGTGAGTGCGTCACCGCGATCGGCGCCAAGGACAGCGCCGGAACTGTCGCCGCTCGCGCGCTGACGATCTCGCCCGCGACTGCCAACGGCTGCACCGCCGGCTTCGGTGGGGGAGGATTCGGCGGTGGCGGGTTCGGCGGTGGTGGCGGATTCGGCGGTGGCGGCGGCACGAGTGCCTGATCGGGTGAATTGATGCGTGTCCTGGTTGCCGAAGACGATCGCGGGCTCAGGGAGGTCCTGGCGCAGGGCCTCGAGGAGGCCGGCTACTTCGTCGACGCCGTGGCGGCGGGCGACGAGGCGATCGATCAGCTGCGCTTCTACGAGTACGACGTCGCGGTGATCGACTGGCGGATGCCCCGGGTCAGCGGCCTCGAGGTCGTGGCCTGGGCGCGGAAGAACAACCGGCCCACCGCCATGCTGATGCTCACCGCCCGCGACACTCCGTCCGACCGCATCGAGGGCCTCGACGCCGGCGCGGACGACTACCTGATCAAGCCCTTCGACTTCGGCGAGCTCGTGGCGCGCATCCGGGCGCTGCAGCGCCGCCCGCGCAACGTCGACGGCCCCTCGATCAGTCGCGGCGCGCTCACCCTGGACCCCGCACGCCGCGAGATCGAGGTACGCGGCGCCTCGGTGAATCTCACATCGACGGAGTTCAACATCCTGGAGCTGCTGCTGAGGCGCTCGCCGGCGGTCGTCGATCGCAAGGCCATCGCCGAGCATGCCTGGCGCGACGAGACCCAGCCGCTCGGATCGAACGCGATCGACGTTCAGATGAGCCGGCTACGCGCCAAGCTGCCCAACGCGGGCGTGAGCATCGTCACGGTGCGGGGGGCAGGGTACCGGCTGGAGGAGGCGTGAACCGGCGGCTCGAGCGGGTCAATGTCGCCTCGCTCCGGGTGGCCCTGATCAGCACCGGCATCGTGGCGGTGGTCTACGCGATCGTCGCGGTCATGGTCGTCGTGTTCGTGACGAACAACCTGACGGCCCAGGTGGACAGCAGGCTCGCGAACTCGCTGGCGTACTACGAGGTCCACCCCCCGCATTTCAACACCGCCAACGGCGTCGGCGATACCGGCCAGGGCGGGCTCGCCTCCCCGGTGCTGATCTGGGAGATCTTCCCACCAGGAGAGCTCCCATTCGGTACCACTCAGGCGACCAGCGTCAGTGATGGGACGCCGCTGCCCTCCGCGGACGTCGATGTGTCCGAGCCGACCACGACACAGGTCAAGGGGGTGGACGTCCGGATCCTGGGGGCGTCGGTCGGCCAGGATCGGCTGATTGTCGGCTTCAACGTCGACTCCGTCTCCCAAGCCCGGTCGTCACTGATCGTGACGGAGGGCGTCGCGGGATTCGGGGTCCTGCTCCTGGTGTTCTTCGGCACCCTGATCGTCGGCAGGCGGGTCGGCGCGCCCATCGAGCTCGCCCGGCAACGCCAGCTCGAGTTCACCGCCGATGCGTCCCACGAGTTGCGCACCCCGCTCGCCGTGATCGAGGCACAGACGAGCCTCGCGCTCAGTCAGGACCGCGATCCCGAGTGGTACCGGAATGCCTTCCAGCGGATCGGCTCGGAAAGCGGGCGCATCCGCCGCCTCGTCGACGACCTCCTCTGGCTGGCGCGGGTCGACACGCCACAGGGACGTCCCGCGGCAGAGCCGGTGGAGGTGGGGGTGATCGTGTCCCAGGCCGCCGAGCGCTTCGAGGCCGTCGCCGAGAGCCGGGGGATCACGCTCCAGATGTCGATCGGCATGGGGCCGCTGGTGGTGGTGGGCTCCTCGGAGTGGCTCGACCGGCTGCTCGGCGTGCTGCTCGACAACGCCTGCAAGTACGCCCCGAAGGGTGGCGTGGTCGGGGTCAGTGTTGGGGCGGAAGGCAACCGCGTCCGGCTGGTCATCGACGACTCCGGCCCCGGCATCCCAGAGGACGAGCGCTCCAAGATCTTCGATCGCTTCCATCGTGCGATGGACCAGGGCTACGGATCCGGCCTCGGGCTGGCGATCGCTGACGCGGTGGTGCGCCACACCCACGGGCGCTGGGAGGTCACCACGTCACCGCTCGGCGGCGCCAGGATGGTCGTCAGCTGGGCCCGCGCCCTGACCGGGTCCAAGGATCAGGCGGAGGAGGATCCGGCCGTCAACTGGAGCCGCCCAGTCCCATCGCCGCCCGCCGTCAGCGACTAGGGGAGCGGGCTCGGCGAGATCGTCGAGCGGGAAACCTCAACTCCAGGTGGCACAATTTGCTCAGTTCGTGCCATCATCTTCCGAAACCAAGCCGAGTCTGGAGGAGGCCGGAGCATGACCAAGGGAGCTATGGCGGCGCTGAGCGCGGGGGTTGCCGTCTTCGGGTTCGATCCTGAGCCCGGGACCCCGGCGAGCCGGGCGTTGCACGTGCTCACGCTGAAGCGCACCCTGCCGACGGGCGATCTCGGCCCCAAGGAGCGGTTCGCCGAAGCGGCACTCCGGGCAGCCACGGAGGCGGGAATCGATCTGGGGGTCCGCCGCGGGACGCGCGGCGGTCAGCGTCTCCACCTGGTGGGTGTCGAGGACGATCCTGCGCGTGCTCGGAGCGTGACCGTCTGGTATTACGCCGCCGCCCCCTACGGAACCGTTCCCGGTCCTGGCGTCTGGTCGGCGACCGGACGTGGGCTCCATCTCGACGCCCCTGGCGCGACCGCGCTGCGTGCCGCCCTTGACCGGCTCCGCGCCGATACCCGGCAGCTCGCCGGAGCGGCGGCATTGGTGGGCGAGGTGTTCACCGGCGATGACCTGCTCCGCCTCCATGTGGCGCTCCACGGCGGTCCCGAGGGCAGCGAGCGGACGTTCCGGCGGCGGATCCAGGAGTTGCGCGATTCCGGCGTGCTCCGGCCGGTCCGCGACACGGAGATCGCCGCCCTGCGGCTGAGGGTCCCGCGCTTTCGTTCGCCCGCAGGCACCGGCGGGAGGCCGCCCGAGCTCCTCCGCTACTCGGGTGCGGGCGGAGAGGACGAGCAGCTGGCAGCGCTCCGGGCACGCCGCGCGGGCTGATCCCGAGGGCTATCCGGCGTCGGCCGGCCAGTCAGGCTCGGCGCTCGTCAGCACCAGGGTCACGGGTCCGTCATTGACGATCTCGACGGCCATGTGGGCGCCGAAGCGGCCCGTCTCAACGCGGTGCCCGAGCTCACGCAGGGAGACAACGAACGCCTCATAGAGCTCGTTGGCCAGGTCTGGCGGTGCGGCGCGGACGAGCGAGGGGCGATGGCCACGCGACGTGTCGGCGTGGAGCGTGAACTGGCTCACGACCAGCACTGCGCCGCCGGACGCCGCCAGGTCGAGGTTCATCCGGCCGGCCGCGTCTGGAAAGATCCGGAGCCCCGCGATCCGCCCGGCGAACCGCCTGGCCACGGCCCTGTCGTCGTCCGGGCCGATCGAGAGCAGCACGCACAGCCCGGCGTCGATGGCGCCGACGGTCTCCGAGTCGACGGCGACCCTGGCCCGGGAGACGCGCTGAACGACCGCCCTCACTCGAGGAAGCGGAGCCCGCGCCACATCCGCATCGCCTCCGCCTCCGCTTCCAGGAAGCTCGGCCGCGAATCACGCATCCCGTGGACGAGAAAGCTCCAGGCGCGGCGCTCGCCGTCGGCACCGTCGATGGTCCCGAAGGCGCTGCCCAGCGCCCGCGGCGGGTACATCTCGATCCGGTTGCCGTCGCGCATGCGCTTGAAGATCGGGCGCCGCACCAGGATCGACTCGAGCGCTCGCTGATCGGCCAGCCTGCCGTTGACGAGGTCGACGACGCGAAGCTTGGCGATCGGATTGTCCGGGTCCCGGATCCCGACCCGGCACGTGAAGCGCTCGGAGAGATCGCGCAGGACGAAGACGAGCGCGAGGGCGTCGGTCTCGTCACCGGCGACGCGGATGAACCCGGCGGCAGAGAGATCGGTGCGCTGCGGGTCGTCACGCAGGTCGGCGGCGAGTGCCTGATCGAAGAAGAGTTGCGTGAACAGGTCGGTCGAGCCGGCGTCGGCCAGCCAGGGGAGCTGATCGCGCCATTCCCGGCCGCTGATCAGCTCGGAGAACCGGTCCTGTAGTCGCTCGCGGTCAGCTGCCGAGACCCCGCGAACGCGAACGTGGATCACCCTGGCCATGGCCTGATTGTACGAGCGGCCCTGGTTCGCCACCCCGCGTCGAGCCAGGCGGCCCTCCACCGGCCACTATCATCCGCGGGACGATGGCGGGAGATTGGTCGACGTTCTTCGCCGCACAGGTCGGAGCCGGGGCGGCGCTGACCGGACTGGTGTTCGTCGCCCTGTCGATCAACCTCAAGCAGATCCTCGCGTTCCCGGGGCTTCCCAGCCGCGCGGGGGAGGCGATTATCCTGCTGATGCAGCCGGTCATCGTCGGTGCCCTGGCGCTGATTCCGGGGCAGAGCCTCGTCGCGCTCGGGATCGAGATTCTCGTCGTCGGCGCGTTGACGTCGTATCAGATCACCAAGATGATCTGGAATGCGCGTGCATTGCTCGTTGAGCAACCGGTCTGGCAGATGCTGACGCGCATCGCCTTCGCGGAGTTGGCGACGCTCCCCACGTTGGTCGCCGGCGGCATGCTCGTTGCCGGCGTGAGTCAGGGCCTGTACGTGGAGACCGGAGCCCTGTTCATGTGCGTTCTCGACGGCGTGCTCGACGCCTGGGTGCTGCTCGTCGAAATCCTGCGGTGACGAACGGCCGGAAGGGGCGGTGCGGTGGTCTGCCGTTACACTGCGTCGCGGATCGCCGAGGTAGCTCAGTTGGTAGAGCACAGGTCTGAAAAACCTGGTGTCGACAGTTCGATCCTGTCCCTCGGCACCACCTTTTGGAATACGAAATAGGGCGAAACTCTCTGCAGATTTGTAGGACATGACGCCTATCCCTGACACCTTCGTTGCCGTGTTGCCCCTGAGCGGCTCCGGGTGCCGCACGCGCCCCCGGGCACCGTCGGGCGGGAGCGGTTCAGTCGAGCGGCGAGTGCACTGCCGGTGTAAGCAGGGCCGACAGCTGAGCGATGTCGTCGAGGGTGTCGATATTCAGGACAGCCTTTTCGATGGCGGCCTGGCGTTCGGCAGAGATGGCACGAGCTGTCAGCTTGGCGTACTTCTCACGGATCTCCGCGTTCGCAAGGCTCCGATCACCTGTACCGCGCGGGTGTACAACCTTGGCGACGCGAGTGCTCCCGTCGTCGAGGGTAAGGCGCACCTGGGTGGTGAGGCGCTCGTCGATCGGGAGGTTGTCGTAGGCCTTTTCATGGTGGGTGATCGTGCGGTCGATCAAGGCCCAGACGTCATCGCGGTTGATCCGACTCGGTGAGAACTGGTCGACGAGCACGTCGCCATCGAGCAGCGCCACTGCGACGGCGTAGGCGACGTTCATCTGGGCGCCGATCACCTCGAGCGGACGTTCCGCCTTCCAGCCACCATGCGAGTAGGAGGCTTCACCCATATCGATGTCGATCCGCTGGATCTGGCTCACGTCGACTTTTGAGCGAAGCTCGAGGGCGGCGTCGATCGCTGCGTGCAGTAAGCCCATGGCCGAGTAGGGCTTAACCGCGATCCTCTCGGTCTCCCAAAGGTGGCCCAAGCCCGCGTAGATCTCTTCGGGGTACGTGCGGTGGCACTCACCGAAGACGGCCAGCCATCCCCCGTACGGGCGCTCGAACACTCGCTTGATCCCCACGTAGCCCGATGCCGCGAGCGCTGCAGCGGTCAGCCCGTTGCGCGACGCGAAGCCGTGCTGCATGCGCTTGACCATGGATTCGTACATTGCTGACATGAGCCCACAGGACTGGGTCGCGCCGATCCCGAAAGCGTCCTCGAACCCGGCAGCGTCCAGCCCATACAGCGTGCCCGCAGCTGCGGCGGCGGGAATTGGGCCGAAGACCACACCTGAATGCCACCCACGCGAGAGCATGTCGAGGCCGCCCAGCGCTTGGCCGACTCGCGGGCCGGTTTCGTAGCCGAGGATGGCGCCGAGTAGGAAGGTCTCGCCAGAGACGCTCCCCAAGCGCGCGGCGGCGGCGAGCATCGCCGGAAGGACGATCGAGTTGCTGTGCAGGGGGGCCAGCGGGTGGTAGTCGTCGAGCTCGAATCCTTGGATGAAGCTCGAATTCAACATGGCAGCGGACGTGGCGCTGGTGGCTCGGCCGTCCCACCCGATGAGTTCGACGTCCCCGGCGCTCTCGAGCGCGGTGACGCCCTCGACGCCAATGCGGGAGACCGGTAGCTGCGCACCGACGATGGCGCAGGCGATGCCGTCGAGGATCAGATGCTTGGCCCGGTCGCGGACCGAAGAGGGAACGTCGTCGAGCGTTGTCTCAGCGACCCAAGTCGCGAGTCGGCCCGTGGGGCCCGAAGAGTCGGTGGGCGGGTTGGGCGGCTTTGCCCTGCGCTTTACGACGGAGGCTGCGTCGGTCGTCGTCAAGTCCATGGGGTTCTCCTTCTGGGGTGAGAGACGGCATCGGCCGATCGTCTGCGATTCAGGTGCGGGCTCGCATCCGTGACACCCCAGTCGGGTTGCCCGGTTGATACGCACCACTGTCAAAAACTCCTTCGGAACCGCGCTGAGCAGACTGGAGTGACCCGAAGCGCTAGGTGATCACCCCACCGAGCTGGCCCCGCGACGTGGCTAAGCGGGAGGGACGACCTCGGTGGCGTAGTTCGCCATCGCTCGGCCGACGTCTGCCGGGTTCAGCATCCCGCGCTCATCTACCAGCAAACGGCCGAGGTCTCGGAACTACTCGACGTAGAGGTCTGGTGTCATGGTGCCGAAGAAGGTCGCAGGCTCGTCGAACGGGTTGGAGAAGGTGTGTGGTGTTCCGGGAGGAACCGTCACGCAGGAGCCGGCTTCAACATCGACGCTCCGGTCCCCGGACGTGAAGCGCAGCTTTCCCTTGGTGACTAGGAAGATCTCGTCGTGCTGGCGATGAATATGCTGGGGTGGGGGCACCAGGGACTACCCGGTTTCAGAACGATCGTGTCGCTGTTGTCCCGGAAACGTTGCAGGAACTGATCTCAGGCCGATTCCAATCTCGGTACGCTCGCGTCGTGGTCTCCCCACCCCAGTACTCACCGGATGGACGCTGGTGGTGGAATGGCGCGTCTTGGCTGCCCGCAACTCCACCGCCGGTCGGCTCTTTTCCCCAGGCTCCGTGGAGCGCTGCCCCAGCCGTTCGATACGCCGGCTTCTGGGTGCGTTTTGTTGCCTACATGATCGACGCGGTGCTGCTCAATCTCATCGCCGCTCCGCTCAATCTCGTGGCTTTTGGCAACAGCGGCATCCTTTGCGCCGCTTCGAACTACACGGTGCTCTCGGGCAACGCAATCAGCCACGGCGTCAATTATTCGTGCAGCCCGACCGGCGCCGGCTACTTGATCTACTTCTTGCTCGGCCTTGTCTACTTCACGCTGATGTGGAGCACCGGCGCTACCGTCGGGCAACGTGCTCTGAATATTCGCCTCGCCGACGCATCGACCAACCAGCCGCTCAGTCTGTCGAAGTCGCTCGTACGGTACTTCGGGTTCTGCCTCTCCTTGATTCCGTTCGCCATCGGTCTCATCTGGGCTGGGTTCGATGCACGGAAGCGCGGGTGGCATGACAAGATGGCCAACTCCGTCGCTCTCCGCGGTCGCTCAGGATGACCCGGTAGCGGAACGGCCAGGCATACGCAGTTACCAGACGCTTCACACGAGCCCCCCTCTCCGTTCGCGCCACAACAGCATGGGCAATTCGATCGCCAGTCTCTCTCCGGCTAGATCGAGGTCGCACGTGAAGAGGCATCTGCCGACGCTGAAAGGAACCATCTGCACACGGTTTTCACCGGGCACGTGGCGGCTCCGCCCGCCTGCACGCCGGTGGGAAGGTTGAACCTCGCGCTGCCGATGGGGCTAGTTGTAGTTACTGAAAGGACTTGAGGTGAAGCCAAAGTTGATCGAGCGGAAGCTTGGCGCGACCGCACACCACGATCGGCGCCCCGAACTCCTGGTTGTGTAAACCGTAGGCGTTGGAGACCGTCCCGACTGTCGCACAACCGTCGAAGAGCGTCGTGAGGAAGCTGATGTCGAGGCCCACGGCGATGACGGGACCGTTGACGCGGGAAGGCTCCCAGAAGAAATAGGTGAGCTCACCGGACACGGCCGTCGGAAGGCCGAGTGGCGGTCCGTATGTGTTGATGGCACCGGCTTCGCCGTAGTCGTCGGTGAGGATCACGGTGCTGGATCGTGCGTTCGTGGGGATTCGCTTGTACGCCGCTGCGACCTCGGCCACCAGGTCGTGCCAACCGACCGTGTCCGCAAAGTCCGTGCGGATCGATGGAAGTGCCGATCGCGCCATCACCGACTCGGGAAACACCGGTAGGGCGATCGGGAGCAGCAGCAGAGCCTGCAGTAGCAGTGCAACCGCCGTGGTCGCTGGGAGCCATCGCCGGCGGCGGCGAGTCCAGAGTTCGACGACGCAGGCGCCCCCGGCCAGGAGGAGCGGCTGGATCGGCCCGATGTAGTAGCCCTTGCCGACGAACAGGAAGATGACGAAGGCCACGAGAGCCGCGACGCCGAGGGCTCGCCCTCTCCCGGAAAGTAGCCAGTACCACCCGGCGAGGCAGACTGGGATGGCGAGCGGGCCGATGAGCGCGAGTTGGTCGGAGAGGAACGTCAGCGGACCGAAGTCGCCGGACTGCGCAGCGTGATGGGTGAGCGTGAACTCGACCGAAGGCCATCCGTTGGCGATCTGCCAGATCAGATTGGGAAGGAAGATGAGGTGGGCCACAGCGAGACCGAGCCAGGGCCAGGAAGTGCGCAGGTGCCGGCGCAGGGGGGTCACGGCGATGCCGACCGTCAGGCCAGCGATGAGCGCCACGATCGTGTATTTCGTTTCCAGGGCGATCCCCGCTGCTGCGCCGAGGGCAAGCCAGAGCAGCCGATCGCCGGTTCTCACGATTCGCGCGACGAGCCAGATACAGACAAGCCATGTCAGCTGATCGAACGTCACCGTCTCGAAGAGCCAATTGGCGCCGAGCAGCACCGGGCTGGCAGCGGCGCCAATGGCGGCCAGGATGCGCGCTGTCGGACCGCCGCCGAGCTCGCCGGCGATCTGTGCGGTCAGGACGACCATGATCGCCCCGGCGAGGCTGGGCCAGAGGCGCAGACCCCAGACGCTAGGCCCGAAGATCAGCAGGCTCAGCCGGGCGATCGCCGGCGTCAGCGACGGGTAGTCGACGAACCCCCAGGCGAGGTGACGCGCGCTGTCCAGGTAGTACAGCTCATCGCGCTGAAAGTCGTAGAGCCCATTGGTCGCGAGATGCAATGCGAGCACAGCCAGCGCAATACCGCCGACAATCCGGCGCTCCGATCTGCGGCGCGACCGATCAGCCGCGGGCGTGGGTCGCGGAGCGGCGGCAAGCGAGGGCCGGCGGGGGGGTGCCGCCAACCCGGAAAACTCGGTACCGGTGCGCATCGCCAATGGCCCGAACACGCTCATCCCTGCGATCCTCGATTACCGTCTCCCGGTGTTTCCGGTGCCGGCATCGTCTGATCGCCACTGGTCGTCGAGCATCACTCCCCGGGCCGAACCATCGTCATCCTTGCGGATGAGATCGACGTCTCGCTAGTGGAGATTCGGCTCGACCAACCCGGATTCGTAGGCGAGCACGACCGCCTGGACGCGGTCTCGCACTCCGAGCTTGCCCAGGATATGTGCCACGTGGGTCTTCACGGTCGTTTCACCGAGGAAGAGACGTGCGGCGATTTCGCTGTTGCTGAAGCCGCGCGCGACGAGCAGCAGCACTTCACGCTCGCGTTCCGTGAGTTCGCGAAGACGCGGCGCCTCGGTACGCGGCGTTTGACCGCTGAACCGCTCGATCAAGCGCCGCGTCACCGATGGTGCGAGCAGTGCCTCGCCGGCAGCCGCAATCCGGATCGCGCGAACGATCTCATCCGCCGGCGCGTCCTTGAGCAGGAACCCTGATGCTCCCGCGCGCAGCGCCTGGAAGACGTACTCATCCAGATCGAACGTCGTCAGGATCACGATTCGCACTGCGGATCCGTTCTTGGTGATCCGTCGCGTCGCCTCAAGCCCGTCGAGAACCGGCATACGAATGTCCATGAGCACGACATCAGGGGTCATTTCGGCAACAGCAGCCACCGCCATCTCGCCATCGCTCGCGTCACCTACCACCGCGAGATCCGGTTCTTCGTTGAGCAGCGTCCGCAGTCCCGTCCGCACCAGGGGCTGGTCGTCGACCAGCAGGACACGGATCATGCGGTTCGTGGTTCGAGGGGCAGGCGCGCCGACACGCTGAAGCCTTCGCTGGTTGCTCCAGCGTGAAAGTCGCCGTTTAGCAATGCCACCCGCTCCCTCATCCCCGTCAGCCCATTGCCGCCAGCGCTCGGAGCCGTGCCTTTTCGACCGTTGTCGGTGATCTCGACAGTGAGGTCGGTGACTCCGTACCGGATCGCGACCTCAGCGTCCGTTGCCCCTGAGTGTCTCAGCACGTTTGTCAACGATTCCTGCACGATGCGATACGCGGACAGCTCGACCCCGGGAGCAAGCGGCCGCTGCTCACCATCGATGCTGACGCACACGCTCACGCCCGCCTGCCGGACCTGGTCGACGAGCGCCTCCAGCTCGATCAGGCTGGGCTGGGGCGCCAGTGCCACCGACTGAGGGGTGTCCTCCCTCAGGACGGCAACAACGCGACGGAGATCGCCGAGGGCGTCGCGACCAGTCTGCTCGATCACCTCGAAGGCAGCCGCTGCGCTGGCGGGATCACGGCGAGCCAGGCGACCGCCAGCCGCGGCCTGGAGCGTCATGACGCTCACGCTGTGAGCGATCACGTCGTGGAGCTCGCGGGCAATCATGGTGCGTTCGTTTGCCACGGCCTCGCGAGCGAGAAGTTTTGACTGCTCGTGCAGCTGCGCAACGTAAGCCCGCCGCGTGCGCACACCGTAACCGAGGATCACCGGTAACGCAAAGATGATGGCGTTGTACCCGATGTCAGAGAGGTCCACGTGGTGCTGGTTGCGCCAGCCCAGCGCGACGCCTGCGGTCACGCCGATCACCATCATCCCGCTGACCAGCGCGATTCGCCATCCGAGGCGAGCCGACGCGTACAGCGTGTACAGCGCGACCAGGACAGCGAAGTTCTCAAGGAACGAATTCGTGAAGCCGAGAAGCAGGTTGAGCATGAGGGCGGCACCGACCAAGGCGGTGACGGTGGTGGGGAAACGACGCCGCGCCGCCACCGGGAGCGTGATCAGCCCGATCGTGACCACCTGGATCGGCGTGAGCTTCCCTGCATCCTGATACCCCGCCACAGCAGCGCTGATCATCAGCAGGAGCGCCAGGGCCCCGTCGAGCACGGTGGGAGGGAGCGTCCGGAAACGTCTGATCCAGTCGGTGGGCATCGTCGTAGCGCCGAGCCTAGCGGAGCGCTCGAGCGATGACATCCTCCTCGAGGACGATGTTGACGGGAACTGACGTCGCACTGTGCGGGGAACGGGCGAGGCTGGCACACGGGGGATGGCTCTAGGTATCGCGACAGATTTGTAGTAGACCGAAACCTCCCGGTCCCAGAAGCTAAAGCGTGGGGCCGTGTAGCGAGTTCGAGAACCACCTCCTCGCCGGCCCGAGACATCCCGCGGACGACGCTGCCTCAGCCATGAGGCATGGTTGTAGGCTTCCTCCAAACCAAAGCGAGGAACTGAGACGCGCTGTCTGCATTGCGGATCCGACAACGAGGCCGACCGTCGGTTCTGCGCCGAGTGTGGCCAACCGCTCCCGGCGGTGTGCACAGCGTGCGGAACGGCGAACGAACAAAGCGCGAAGTTCTGCGGCGCATGTGGCGCGCCGCTCAGCAGCCTGCCGCGCCCTCGTGTCCTACGGGCGCCCGGGATTGGCGGTGGGTCGGCGTCCTACGCCGAGCCCATCACCGAGATCCGGCATGTGTCAATCCTCTTCGCCGACCTGGTCGGCTTCACCACGATCTCCGAATCTCGAGATGCGGAGGAGGTGCGTGACCTCTTGTCCCGGTATTTCGAGATATGCCGACGGCTGATTGCCCGATATGGCGGTTCAGTCGAAAAGTTCATCGGAGACGCGGTCATGGCCGTCTGGGGGACGCCCGTCTCGCGCGAGGACGATGCGGAACGTTGCGTCCGGGCTGCATTGGAGCTCACGCAAGCGGTTGCCGCCCTCGGCCAGGAGGCCGGGCTCGCGAGTCTCCAGGCTCGTGCGGGGGTGCTCAGCGGCGAAGCTGCAGTCAATGTCGGTGCCGAAGAGCAGGGCATGGTGGCCGGTGATCTCGTCAATACTGCGTCGCGGATCCAGGCCGCAGCGTCACCCGGGATGGTGTACGTGGGCGAGGCGACGAGGCGCGCGACCGAGGCTGCGGTCGCCTACGAAGACGTCGGTCTGCACGACCTGAAAGGCAAGTCCGCTCCGGTGCCGCTGTGGCGAGCTGTGCGGGTGATCGGCTTGATGGGCGGGGCCGCCCGGCACGGCGAGCTCGAGCCGACATTTGCCGGCCGCGATCGGGAGCTGCACCTCATCAAGGAGCTGTTTCACGCTGCGGCTGAGGAGCGCCGCCCGCATCTGGTCTCGGTGATCGGCATCGGTGGGATCGGCAAGAGCCGCGTCTCGTGGGAATTCGAGAAATACGTCGACGGGCTGGTCGACGGCGTCTGGTGGCACCGCGGACGCTGCCTCGCGTACGGAGATGGCGTCGCGTTCTGGGCGCTCGCCGAGATGGTGCGCATGCGCGCCGGAATCGTCGAGGACGAGGAATCGATGTCCGCTCGCGCGAAGCTGCATCAAAGCCTGGAGACGCACCTGCCGGACCCGGCCGAGCGACGGTTCGTCGAGCCTCGACTCTTTCATCTGCTCGGTCTCGAGGATCGAGGATCCGGCGACCAGGAGAATCTCTTTTCGGCGTGGCGCTTGTTCTTCGAGAGACTGTCCGACACCGGGCCCACGGTGCTCGTGTTCGAAGACATCCAATGGGCTGACAGCGCGCTTCTTGAGTTCATCGAGTATCTCCTCGACTGGTCCCGAGACCATCCGATCTTCATCCTGACGCTGGGGCGTCCCGAGCTCGCGGAGCGCCACCCAACCTGGGGCGCGAGGAAACGGAACTTCACCTCGCTCTTTCTTGAGCCGCTCTCGAACGAGGCGATGACGGCGTTGCTCCGAGCACCCGTTCCCGGTCTTCCGGACGAACTCCAGGCGCGGATTCTCGAGCGCGCGGAGGGGGTGCCGTTCTACGCGGTGGAGACGGTTCGGATGCTTCTCGATCGCGGCCTGATCGTCCGCCAGGGCACGTCATTCCACCCCGTTGGCGCCATCGACACCCTCGAGGTCCCGGAGACGCTGCAGGCCTTGATCGCCGCACGACTCGACGGACTCGCTCCGGCTGAGCGGCAGCTCTTGCAGGAAGCCGCCGTGCTCGGCCGGACCTTCACGATCGCCGGGCTCGTGGCGATGACGAGCCTCGGGGTGGATGAGCTCGAACCGCTGCTCAATTCGCTGGTGGGCAAAGAGGTGCTCACGATGTCGAGGGATCCACTCTCCCCAGACCGAGGTCAGTACGGCTTCCTCCAGGATCTCGTGAAGAAGGTTGCGTACGAAACGCTGTCGAGGAAGCGTCGCCGCGTTCTGCACATCGCGGCCGCTGAGTTTCTTGAATCTGGCGCGGGACCCGACGACGATGACGTCGTCGAGGTCATCGCTTCGCACTATTTCGATGCGTACCGTGCGGCGCCCGACGCGCCGGACGCGCCGGAGATTCGAACCCGAGCACGAGCTCGCCTGATAGGGGCCGCCGAACGCGCGTCGTCTCTGGGGGCGAGCCTGGAGGCGCAAGCATCGTTCGAGCGTGCTGTCGAGCTGACCGACGAACCGCTGGAGCAGGCAGAGCTCCTTGAGCGGGCGGCGATACTGGCCGAAGCGGGCGCGCGAGGCAACCAGGCGGTCGCCCTGTTCGAGCGATCGATCGCACTGTTTGAAGCGCAGGCAGCGTCGCATGCCGCTGCGCGCGTCGTCGCGCGGCTCAGCGAGGTGATGTGGGACAGAGGGCGCATGAAGGAGTCACTGGAGAACATGGATCGCGCATTCCAGGTCCTTGTGAATGATCCGCCCGACGAGTCGTTCGCATGGCTGGCTGCACAGCTGGGACGGTTCCACTTCTTCGAGGGAAACAGAGAGCTCGGGACACAACGCATCGAGACAGCGCTGGACCTTGCCGAGACCCTCGACCTCCCGGAAGTGTTGTCTCAAGCGCTGAACACCAAGAACCTACTCCTGTTGACGTTGGGACGGCATCACGAGGCGCGCGCGCTCCTGGAGGCGGCGCTGCGAATCGCGATCGAGAACGACAAGCCTTCCGCCGCGTTGCGTGCGCACAACAACCTGATCGACATTTCCAACGCTGAAGACCGTTACGAAGCGGGCCAAACCCATGCGGAGAGCGGTCTGGCGCTCGCGAGGCGCGTCGGGAACCGTTACTGGGAGCGCATCTTCCTCGGCTGGTGCTATCCCCTGTATTGCCTCGGGAGGTGGGACGAAGCGCTGACGCAACTCGACGAGCTATCGGTCGACGATCGGGTCACCGCGCGTATCGCGTTCGACCAGGGATACGTCTCGTTTGGCGCGGCGATGCTGGCACATCGCGGAGAACTGGAACGAGCCGCCGAGCGGGTCGCGCTCTTCGAAGACTTCGAGCGCTCGTCGGACGTGCAGGAGCGGGCCGACCACGCCTGCGCGGTCGCCGTTCTGCGTCTCGCCCAAGGGAGGCCCGAGGAAGCGCTTAATGCGGCCCGGGGTGGACTGCAATGGAGTGCGACTCTCGGGTTGTGGCACTACGCCACCCGGGAGTCGCTGGTTCTTGGCGTCGAAGCAGCTCTCCGCATGGGCGACCGCGAGGCGGCAGGCGAACTGCTTGGCATGGCGGAAAAGCTCCCCACAGTTCGCCGCATACGATTCCTGCCCGCGCACGTCCTTCGGCTCCGCGCCCGCATGGCGGAGGGTGACGGCAATCCGGAACTGATTGGCGCCGGCTTCGAGCACGCGGTGCTGGCCTTCAGAGAGATCGGCCACAAGTTCTGGCTTGGCGTGACCTTGCTGGAGTACAGCGAATGGCTCGAGCGCGAGGGACGGATCAGCAGCGCGGCTCCCCTGGTGCTCGAGGCTCGCGCCATCTTTCAGCAGCTCGGCGCCGTCGCGTGGCTAGCGCGGCTCGCGAAGCTGTCCGCGGCCCGACCGGCGCAACCCATTGCGGCTGAGGCGGAAGGGGCCCGGTGAAACCCGTGGTGGCGCGGGTGCTCGTGGCGAGCCAATGCGGGTCATCCGGGGGATGTTTTGCCGCGCCCAAATGACACCTTCGTTCCACGGACGCCGGTGACCCTGGGGGTCGGGCGCACCGCGCAGGTCCTCGCCGACAGCGAAGGCGCCGTCGTCAAGCTCTTCTTCGACTGGGTGCCGATCCACCTCATCGATGCGGAGGAACACGCCACAGCCGCGGCCGGGGCGGCGAACGCTCCGGCACCCCGTCTGCTCGGCCGGGTCGAGCGGGGCAGCCGAGCAGGGCTGGTCCTGGAACGCGTCGATGGACCCTCGATGCTGGCTGAGCTCTCCGCGCATCCAGCGCAGCTCCTCAGTCTGGCAACGCGTCTTGGGCGGCTCCAAGCGGATATCCACGCGTGCGCAGGCGTCGAACTGCCCGCGCTACGCGAGCGGCTTCGATCCCGGATCGAGTCGGCCGCGCAGCTGTCGAGCCGCGCGCGGGAATGGGCGCTTGCTCGGCTGGACACGCTGCCCGACGGAGATGACTTGCTCCACGGGGACCTGCATCCGGACAACGTCATCCTGGCCACCCGCGGCGCCATCGCAATCGACTGGATGAACGCTGCTCGCGGTGACCGCGCGGCAGATGCTGCGCAGACAGCACTGATTCTCGACATCGGCGTGCCGCCGGGGATGTCCGCGGCTCGCCTGGCGCTGTTCGCGGCCGGTCGCCGCGCATTCCGCGCGCGCTGGCTTACGGCCTACCTACGCGCCAGCATGGTGCGACGTGCTGATATCACTGCCTGGCGGCCGGTCGTCGCCGCCGCCCGTCTTGGCGATGACATCCACGAGGAGCAACGCAGGCTCTGCGCCATCGTCGATGCAGCGGCTGCGGCTTAGGGACATCGGCGGAGAGCGCCGCGGTCCTCGGTTACGCGACCTCGTTTTCCGCCGAAGGGAGGTCCTCGAAACGCGCCGACGGCGTACTGAGGTCGCGCGCGGGCATCGGTTGACTGATGTAATACCCCTGAGCGAGGTCGCAGCCGATCGCGGCGATCAGGTTGAGGGCGTCGAGGTCCTCGATTCCCTCAGCGACCACGCGCATGTTCAACTTGTGTCCCAGTGCAATGGTCGCTCGAACCAGCGCGAGGTTTCGCTCCGTATCCCCGGTGGCGAGCCGGGAGAGGAAGCTCCGGTCAAGCTTGAGCTCGCTGGCGGCGAGACTCCCGAGATAGGCGAGCGAGGTGACGCCGGCGCCGAAATCGTCGATCGAGACACCCAGTCCGAGTGCTCGAAGCTGGGTGATCACCACCTTGCAGAGCTCGAAGTCTCGGATGATCGTGGTCTCGGTGATCTCAAGGATCAGCGAGGAGGGTCTGACGTCATGGCGTGCGAGTGTCGCCATGACAGATCCGCTGAACCCGGCGTCGAGAAGGTTGGTGGCGGAGACGTTCACGGAGACCGTCAACATCTGGCCGGCGGCACGCCAGGCGGCACACTGTTCCACTGCCCGCTCCAGGACAAGCGCCGTGAGCGACTGCATGAGCCCTGCGTCTTCAGCAAGGGGAATGAAGTCGAGCGGCGCGATGAGTCCAAGTCGCGCATGCGGCCAGCGCACCAGCGCCTCCATGGCGGTCCGCTCACCGGTGACCAGATCGATCTGGGGTTGGTAGTACACCTCGAGATGTCCACCGAGGATCGCGTCGCGCAACTCATCCACCAGTCGCAGACGGTTGCCGTCGTCGTCGACCTCGCGACGATAGATTTCATATGGGGCGGGACCGATCTTCGCCCGGTACATGGCGAGGTCGGCGCAGCGCAGCAGCCCGGCGCTGTCGGTCGCGTCTGCCGGTGCGCTCGCGATGCCAATGCTGGCACCAACTCGAACACTGATGGTGTCGAGATTGAATGGCTGGTCGAGCTCGCCAATCAGTCGTTGCGCAACGGCCGCTGCGTAGTCGGAGTCCGTATCCAGGATCAGCACGGCCAGCTCATCGCCACCCACCCGCACCAACACGTCGGTGTCCCGGAGGCGGGCGATGAGTCGCGGTCCCAACTGTCGGAGCAACTCGTCGCCGGCGGAATGCCCAAAGGAGTCGTTGATCTCCTTGAAATGATCCAGGTCGACATAGAGGAGCGACAGGCGACGGTCGACGGTCTCCGGGTCGGCATAGTCGGCGAAGAACGCGTCGAGCAGATTGAAGAGCTGGCGGCGGTTGCCCAGCCCCGTCAACTCATCGGTAATCGCCTGTCGGTGGCGTTTCTCAGTGAGGAGACGCAGGCCACGCACCGACAGAGCCAGGCGGATCCCAACGGTGATCAGCGTCGCCGTGGCCAGCCCAACGGCCACCGGGGTGACTTGATGCAGGGTATCGACAACGAGAATCGACAGTCCGGCGCCGGCGCCGAGCCCTGGGAGCAGGAACCCCGGGGCTACGTCAATCGACAGGATGCTCCGCTGCGGCGGGCGCACCCAGACGGCGATCGAGATGAGCAGGATCGCGCATGGCCACGCGATGCCGTTGAAGATCGTCCCCACGTGTGAGGGCGTTTCTGAGGTGGAGAAGAGATTGAAGGTGTCGCCGACTGCAGTGATCGCGATCGCACCCGCCACGAGCAGCCACTGCGTTTTATGCCGGCCGGTAATGACGGCCGTGCCGCCAACTGCAAGGATGAGCAGCAAGCCGTCGCCGATTGGGTAGGCGAGGTTGGTCGCCACCGCCGCTGCGCTGCCGCCGACGGAATGCAGGATCGTGTTGAAGGCGAAGCATGAGCAGAGTGCGGCCGCACCGAGCCCCGCCACGGCACCGTCGAGCAAGGTGGTCGCACCCAGGCGGTTCAGGTGCTTCCGTGTCAGGAGCACCAGCGCCACATAGACGATTGGGTAGAAGCCCAGGTAGAAGAGGTCGGCAAGTGAAGGGACGGGAGGGGTGGCGCCGCCTGCGGATTCCGCGGCCAGGATCCCGTCGCCGAGGGTCCAGGAGAGGATGCCGATGCCGAGCAGCAACGGCACGATCCGCCGACGCGAGGTGAGCGCCCGCCAGAGACAGAGCGCACTGGCGACGAGCTCGAACGCTGCGACCCCCCAGCCATCGACGAGCGGAAGCGATTGCGTGGGACCGCGGAGGAGCAGCGAGACCAGATATGCGGCGAGAACCAGCCCTAATGCCGCGTAGACGGCGCGTACCCAGCGGGGGGCCGGGTCGCCGTGCGATCGTAGGCTCGCGGATCGAAGCTGAGGGTGCGCGATAGCCACGCGAGCAGACTAGGCCGGGTCGGCCCGGACTGTGCCAACACTCGGTGGTCCATTGGTAACAGAAGCGCACGGATTGATGGCTGTCGCCGAGACCGGCAGCGCACGTGCGGCGTCTCCACGTCCACCGACAGGTCAGGAGTAGCGTCGCATCAAGTGGAGGCCGAGGAGGGGCTCTCAGGACGCGAGCGGCAACCTGACCGTGAACGCCGATCCGGCGCCGGGTGTGCTGACCACGCGAACCGAGCCACCATGCGCCTCGGCGACGTGGCGCACGATTGAGAGCCCGAGCCCAGTCCCGCCGGTCTCGCGCGATCGGGCGTCGTCGACCCGATAGAAGCGCTCGAAGACACGGTCGAGATCCTTGGCCGGGATGCCGATTCCGGTGTCCGTGACCGTCAGCTGCGCATCAGCACCGTTGCGATTCGCGATCGCGTGCACCTGCCCGCCGTGCGGCGTGTAGCGAACGGCATTCTCGAGCAGGTTCTCGATGAGGTGAGAGAGATCACGCTCGGATCCGATGACGAGCAGCGGGCCGCGCACCACGGCTGAGACGAGCAGGCCGGCAGCTTCCGCGCCGGAGCGTACGCGTTCGACCGCGATCTCCACCAGTTCATCCAGCCGGACTCGCGAGCGTTCGGGTGTCCCGGCCTCCAGGCGAGAGAGTTCCAGCAGATGCGTGACGAGTGCCGCGAGGCGCCCGGCCTCATGTTCCAGCCGAGAGAGAAAGGCCGTCAGCTTGTCCGGATCCTCGCGAGCGACCGAGCGCAGGGTTGCCGAGAGCGCAAGGATCGACGCGACGGGAGTCTTCAGCTCGTGCGATGCATTGGCGACGAAATCACGGCGGAGATGCTCAATGCGACCCGCATGCGTGACGTCACGGAGCACGACCACCACCGTGCCACGGGGCTTCGATGGGCGGGTCGTGGCCTCAACGATCGCATCGCCTATCTCGAAGTGGCGCACGCTTGCATCGGCCGGGTCGGGCTCCTCGAGTCGCGATCTCTCTTGGCGAATCGCCTCGCGCAGCGGCACCGGCCCGACATCGTCCGCATTCTTAAAGACGTTCCCGAGAATCATGTGCGCGGCACGGTTGGTGTAGATGATGCGGCCGCTCGGATCGACGAGCAGAACGCCCTCGCTCATCGCCGAAAGAACGATGTCGCGTGCCGCGAGCTCGCGGCGGAGCAAACCGACATCCGGTGGCGCGAGAACAGCACCGCGCGCACCCGTCATGACAATCCGAGTATAAGAGCGCGTTTGCTACTGGAAGCGCAGTTCACCGTTGCGCCGACTCGCATTCATCTGGCGTTCATAAACGAATGGCATTCTCTCGTTGCGTTGGTACACGCAGGCCAGTGTTTGGAGGCGGTGTGAGCGTTATCGGTGTCGATCAGACGAGTGCGCGCGGCCTTGAACGCCCCCGAGCGATCAGTCGCGGTCGCTCCGGAGCAGACCGCGCCTATCGCGGCGTTGCCACCGGCGCCGGTTTGCTGACTCTGGTCATCCTCTTCCTGATCGGGCTGTTTCTCCTCATACGCTCACTGCCGGCGTTCCGGCTGATGGGTTGGGCGTTCTTCACCACATCGACGTGGGAGCCGGACGGCATCAAGCATCAGTTCGGCGTCGCCGCTGTGCTCTACTGGACGTTCATCATCGCAATCGTCGCGCTGGTGATTGCAGTGCCGATCTCAATCGCCTGCGCGCTCTTCATCAACGAGTATGCGTCGCGGCGCTTCCGGCGCCCGCTGACCGCTGTCGTCGACCTTCTCGCTGCCATCCCCAGCGTGATCTATGGGATCTGGGGGCTGGTGTTCCTGCAACCGCACCTGGTGGCGGTCTCGGCGTGGCTGAGCACCAACCTCGGCTTCATCCCCATCTTCAAGACAAGCGGAGTGAACTACACGGGATCCGCGTTCATCGCCGGAGTGGTGGTTTCGCTCATGGTCATGCCGATCTGCACCTCCGTGATGCGAGAGGTCTTCTCGCAGACACCGCCGGGCGAGAAGGAGGCTGCCCTGGCCCTTGGAGCGAGCCGGTGGGGGATGATCCGCGCGGTCGTCCTCCCTTTCGGGCGCGGCGGGATCATCGGCGGCGCAATGCTCGGCTTCGGCCGGGCGCTCGGCGAGACGATCGCGGTGGCGCTGATCATCTCGACGTTCTTCATGGTGTCGCCCGAGATCCTCAGCGGCCAGGGTGCGAACTCGGTTGCGGCGTTGATCGCCCTGTATTTCGGTGAGGCGTCGCAGACCTACGGGATTCCCGCGCTGATGGCCGCGGGCCTGACGCTCTTTGCGGTGACGCTCCTCGTCAACTTCATGGCGTCGCTGGTGGTGGCGAGATCTCGCTCGGGGAAAGGGGTGGAGATCTGATGGCCGTCGAGCTCAGCGAGTCGCGTCAGCCCGCTGCTGCCGGTTCCCTGGTAAAGGACCGCAGGATCGACGTACGCATCCGGCCCCGCTCTCTGCAACGGGACGACCTGCTGCTGCTCATGCTGTCTGCCGTCGCGGCGCTCGCGCTCGTGCTCGTGATCTATGCGGGTTTGACCATTCAGGCCGGCACTCCCGGCCTGATCATCTGGTGGTACCTGGCGTTCCTGGCGATCCACTACATCGTCGTACGCCGCCTCCAGGGCAGGCTCCTCGCCCTCGACCGCACCATGATCGTCCTCATCGCATCCCTGGCAATCGCGATGCTCGTGCCCCTCCTGCTGATCCTGGGCGTTGTGATCTACGAGGGCGTGTCGGTCATCAGCCCGCACTTCTTCGTCGACACTGTCGATACGTGCGGCCCGCTCGATCCAGCGAGCTGCGGCGGCATCGGTCATGCGATCGTGGGCACCCTCGAGCAGGTCGGCCTCGCGGTGGTCATGGCCGTCCCGCTTGCGCTGTTGTGCGCCGTCTTCCTGAACGAGATTGGTGGGCCGCTCAAGCGACCGGTGCGGATCTTCGTCGATGCGATGAGCGGGGTGCCGTCGATCGTTGCGGGGCTGTTCATCTACGCGGTGTGGGTGATCGGACTCAATCGTGGGTTCTCCGGCTTCGCGGCATCGATCGCTCTGGCGATCTTGATGCTGCCGACGGTGACAAGAACCTCAGAGGAGGTGCTGCGCCTCGTGCCGGGCGGCTTGCGGGAGGGATCACTCGCTCTCGGAGCGTCCGAGTGGCGCACAACGTGGAATGTGGTGCTCCCCACAGCCCGCAGCGGGATCATCACCGCGTCGATCCTTGGCGTCGCTCGCGCAGTCGGCGAGACTGCACCACTCATTCTCCTTGCGTTCGGCAATTCCTCGATGAACGCGAACCCGTTCGCCGGTGCGCAGGAAGGGCTTCCCCATTTCATCTACGAGTACATCCGGTACAACCCGGGGACTCCGCCATACGAGCGCGCGTGGGGCGCGGCGCTGGTGCTGATCGTCCTCGTTCTCGCGCTCTTCACTGCAGCTCGCGTGATCGGCGCGCGCACCTCTGTCGAGGCGCGCCAGCGCAGAGAGGCGAGGCGCGCTCGCAACACAGGTGCCGCGTCGTGACCGCAACGTCGTCGGATGTGGTCACCGAGCTTCGCGGGGTTCCACAGAACCCTGTCGTGGCGCACCAACCGGTCACTGCATCCTCGTTGAGCGCCAACGAGGTGAGCGCCTGGTTTGGCGATCACAAGGTCCTGGAACGTGTCAACCTGGAGATGCCGGCGAGCGAGGTCACCGCACTCATCGGGCCGTCCGGGTGCGGAAAGTCGACCTTCATACGCATCCTCAATCGGATGCACGAGCTGGTTCCCGGCGCGGCATTGTCGGGCACGGTGCACCTCGACGGAGTCGATATCTATGGGGGCGAGCAGCGCCCCATCGACACGCGCCGGCATATCGGCATGGTCTTCCAGAAGCCGAACCCGTTTCCTGCCATGAGTGTCTACAACAACGTCCTCTCGGGCCTTCGGCTGTCTGGATCGCGGATCGTCGACCCGCGGCATATCGTCGAGGAGAGCTTGACGCGGGCCGGTCTGTGGAAGGAGGTTCGCAACCGTCTCAGTGCGCCGGGAGGCAGCCTCTCCGGTGGACAGCAGCAGCGACTCTGCATTGCGCGCGCACTGGCGGTCCGCCCCCAGGTGCTGCTGATGGATGAGCCGTGCTCTGCGCTCGACCCGTCTTCGACGGGACGCATCGAGGAGACCATCGCCGAGATCGTGCACGACGTCACCATCGTTATCGTCACCCACAACATGCAGCAGGCGCAGCGCGTGTCGCATCAGTGCGCCTTCTTCATGGTGGAGGAAGGACAGCCGGGCGGCATCGTCGAGGTGGGACCGACCCAGAAGATCTTCAACAACCCGGATGACCAGCGCACCGCTGACTATGTCCACGGGAGGTTCGGATAGCAATGGACGGGATCAAACGCAGGCTCACTGCCACGCTCGGCGCTGCAACGCTGCTGGCGCTTGCATCGGCCGGCACCGCCATCCCATCGGCCGTTCCGGCCGCGGCGGTCAGCTATCCCACGGTGCTCGGCGCAGGTTCAACCTGGGTGCAAATCGCGCTCGATCAGTGGCGTGCGGATATCGCGCGCCAGGGATTCTCGATCAACTACCAGGGCGTTGGATCCAGTGCCGGACGTGAGTTCTACATCGACAACACGGTCGATTTTGCGGCGAGTGAGATCCCGTTCCAACCTGATGAACTCGCGTCGCTGACGGCCGAGCACAAAGCATTTCAGTACATTCCGGACGTTGCGGGAGGGACGTCGCTGATGTACAACCTGACCACACCGGCCGGCATCCACATCAACAACCTGCGGCTCGATGCTGACGCCGCCGGAAAGATCTTCACCGGCGTGATCACCAGCTGGCAGGATCCAGAGATCGAGGCGCTCAACCCGGGGTTGCAGATCTCCGAGACGACGATCATCCCGGTGGTTCGCTCCGACGGGTCCGGCACATCAGCGCAGTTCTCTCTGTATCTCCAGAACCAGGCGCCGACGGTCTGGGCTGCATTCCAGGCCAAGTACGGATGTCCAGCGCCGTGCTCGATCTGGCCGCCCTTCCCGGGCAGCACACAACAGAACGGGTCCGATGGCGTGGCGAACTTTGTCGCCGACAACCAGATTGGAGAGGGTGCGATCGGGTATGTCGAGGCCGGCTACGCCTTCGCGCGTGGATTCCCGGTTGCCGGTCTGCAGAATCGCAGCGGCAACTACACCCAGCCCACCGCCACCAACGTCGCCGTCGCACTCCGGCACGCCACGTTGTATCCCGACTTCACGCAGAACCTGGTCGGCGTCTACAACGCACCGGAGTCGAATGCGTATCCGATGTCGAGCTACAGCTATCTGATCACCCCCACGACGAATATCACCCCCGCCAAGGGGTTCGTCCTCGGGACGTGGCTCATCTACATCGCCTGCGCCGGTCAGCGCGAAGCCCCGTTGCTCGGCTACTCGCCTTTGCCGCCGAACCTGGTCTCCGATGTGTTCATCCAGGAGCAGAAGATCGCGGGCGCGCCGAAACCGCCTCCGATCACTCCCCAGACGTGCCCGAACCCGACCGTCACCACGGCCTCATCATCGTCAGGGGCCAGCCACTCGTCCGGTGGCGGGACTCGTGGGCGCGGGTCGTCGAAAGTTGGGACCGCTACCGCGACACCGACGCCCGGGTCGACTCCCGCACCGACGACCACGTCGTCGGGTGCTGGGTCGACCACAACAACCGGATCGACCGCGGCGCCGGCGTCCATCCCTGTTCTGTCGGCAGCGCAGCTGCAGGCGTCGTTCCAGCTCGCTGAGACCGACGTGAAAGACGCCGTGAAACCATCCACCGCACTGCTGTTTGTGACGGGTGCGGTGCTGCTGGTGCTGCTGTTCACCCCGGTCCTCGTGGTGAGACGGCGTGTTTCGTAGACGCCACGGGCGGCTCGGTACCGCAGCGATCTGTGCTGTCCTGGGCGGAGCCGCGCTCATCTCGGTCGCAGGCATGACCGAGTTGCCAGTTGTCGCGCGGGCGCAGGGAGTCACGAGCCCGACGATCACCGCATCGCCGAACTCGGGTCTCCAAGATGGGCAGTTCATCGTCGTGACCTTCACAGACTTCCCCCCCGGCTCGGCCTATGACTTCCGTCAATGCATCGCGGCGCCCGTGAACATCGACACCGACTGCACCGCGATCGTTCCCGGTCTGACAGTCGTGCTTGACAGCAAGGGTTTCGGTAACACATATGTCCCGATCTACACGGACGCCGATTCGAACCTCGAGGACCAGGCCGGGACGGGCGCGATCACCTGCGATAACAGCACGCCTTGCGTGATCGCGGCAATGCCGGATCAGAACGATCTCACCACGGCGAGCCTCGTGCCGATCACCTTCGGGCAATCGCCGGGTGACTGTCCACCGCCAGGGCTCAACGGCATCGTCGGGGCCGGCGCATCAGCCGCCTATCGCGCCATCTACACATGGGAATCGGCGGTGTGCAACCCACCCGCGAACCTCTCGGTGACGTACGCGCTCAAGACCTCCCCGGACGGTGTCAACGCCTGGTTCGAAGGCGAGAGCCAGTTTGCCGTCACCGGTCCCTGGGGGCCGGGATTCCAACCGGTCGCGCCCGTATCCACGTCGCCTCCGACGCACACCTGGAAATACGCGCCGCTCACGGCGTCATCGGTCGTGCTCGCCTATCGCGTCTACGACCGCCGCGGCCCCCAGGTCACCACCCTGACGCTCACGCCCGCACAGATCGCCGCGACCTTCGCAGGAACCGACGATGACTGGAGCACGGACAAGAGCATTACAGTCGAGAACCCGGGCGTCGAATTCCCCACCAAGATCACGCCATACGCGCGCGCGGATTACTCGGAGGAGACCTGGACATTCACGTCCTGGCTCGCCGCCGTCGCGCCCGCCGCATGGACGTCGGGGGCCCAGGAGATCTTCCCAGCTGAGCTCGGTTCGACCGACATCACCGGAAGCGCCAAGCTCGCATTCGACGTCGTCACCAACCCGCCGAGCGACGACTTCTTCGATTACGGAACCATCGGTTACATGGACGCGAGCACTGCCGCGTTCTATGGACTGCCGATCGTCAACATCAGGAACGCCGACGGGTCGGTCACCACGGCGACACCGGCATCGGTCGCGAAGGCCCTCGCTGACGCGACGGTGAACTCCGACGGCACGATCACACCGAACTACAACCCGACCGACGGGGCGTACCCGATGCTCCTGCCCACGTATCTCATGGCGCCGACGAACGACGTCAGCGCCGGCGTCGGGAAGGCGATCCAGCAATTGCTCAATTACGCGGTGCAGGCCGGGCAGACCACGTTGCCGGCAGGGTACGTGCCGCTGACGCCCGCGCTCGTCAACGAGAGCCTCGCGGCCGCGCAGGCGATCCCGACCACAGCCCCACCCCCCGCGCCAACTCCGCAGCCGACGCCGGAACCGGCGCTGCTGCCGGTTGTGCTCCAGCCGCTCCCCTTGACGCCACTGCCTTCCATCACGCCGCTGCCTTCGGTGAGCACGCCTGCTTCGAGCCCGACTGCGGCCCCGGTCACGGCGCCGAGCGCAGCCGTCGTTTCGCCGTCGCTCCTGCTGACCAGCTCGGCGTCCCAGTTCGTCTTCCCTGCTGTGGTCGTCGTCGCCGTACTGGGCTTGCTCGGTGGCGTTGCCCTCGAAGCAGTGGGGCGGCGGCGCCGGCGCCCGACCAAAGGGGAGGAATGATGACGGATATCGCAACGGTTTCCTCGCAGGCCGCTGCACCCGATGTCTCGTCGACGCCGGCTCCCGGGGGGCCCCGGCCGCTCCCGAGCTCGGGCGGTGGGGAGGCAAGGAGAGAGCGTCTCGAGCGCCTCGCAGGCCGTGTCGTCCTTGGAGTGGGCATCTTCGCAGCGCTCTTCGTCGTCTACGAGTTCGCCATCACGCCCTTGATCGAACAGAACGCCCAGGCGTCGCTCCTGGCGCTGTTCCAGCAGACCATCAAGACGACGACGCTCGACGCTCCGGGGGCTTCGCCTGACGAGGGGAGCCCGGTGGCGCTGATCGGCATCCCGAGCATCGGCCTGACCCAGGTGGTCATCGAGGGGACGACCCCGAGCGATCTCAAAACCGGACCTGGCCATCTCATGGACACACCGCTTCCCGGTGAGGCCGGCAACGTGGTCATCGCCGGGCGTCGCACCACCTACGGAGGACCCTTCGCAAACCTCGACGAGCTGGCCAGGGGAGACATCGTCAAGTTCGATACCGGGCAGGGCGCCGTCACCTATATCGTCAACACCGTCGAGCACGTGGGCGCCGGGGCGACGGATCCCGTCCTGGATACACCGGACAACCGGCTCACGCTGGTGACCTCCGATCCCGCGTACCTGGCCAGTGGGCGGCTGGTGGTTGAGGCGTCCCTCCAGGGGCGGCCTCTTGACGTCGCCAGTCGCCGGCCCGTCCTGGTCGGCACGGCAGACCTCGGACTGACCGGGGACCCGCTCGGTCTGGCGCTCGGAGTTGTGTGGGCGGAGCTGCTGGGCCTGACGGTCTATCTCGCCTGGCGCTACCGCCATCGCTGGTCTCCGGAAGTGCTCTACCTCCTGGCCGCACCGGTGGTGCTCATCCTCGCGGTGCTCACCTTCTCCAGCCTTGACCTGATGTTGCCGGGGACGTTCTAGATGGGGATCGTCAACGCCGGGCGTACCTGCGGTCTCTCGCTCACTGCATTGGTGGTCCTCTCGGCGTGCGCCGGCGGCGTCGCCGACCCCACGGCCTCAGCGCCACCGGCCACGCCGGCACCGACATCCGGGCTGACATCGGTCACCCCCGCCTCGATCCCCACCGAGCCGTCCGGCGAGCCGGCCAGTGAGGCCGTGAGCCCGGATCCGGCGTTCGACTATGGGTTCGTCATCGACATCACGCCGACCGGTTTCCATCCCAACGTGCTGGTCGCCGACTGCTGTCATGCGGTCACCTGGATCAACCTGACCGACAAGGCGAACGCCGTGGCCTTCACGGTCGAGCTCACGAAATCACCGCTCATCCCGCCCGGCGATTCGTGGACCTGGACGCCCCCGAATGTCGAGAGCGTTGCCTACCACTCGATCACCTACCCCTCGATGATCGGGGTGCTCCAGGTGAACCAGACGACCAACTGACCGGGTCGAGGCTGGGCTGATCCGGGGAAAGGAAAAGAGCCCGGCGCGGCCGGGCTCTCTCCAACGGCGGTGAGGCTACTGCTGTCAGGTGGTGAAGAGGCGGCACACGTCCGAGTGTGTGTCACCGCCGCCGATGACGCCGTTCGGGATGGGGACGAACCCGAAGGACTTGATCGCAGCTGCGATCTCCTTCGTGTAGGTCAGGTTCTTGTTGTTGTTCGGGTCGACCACGTGCGTCGTCGAGCACAGCCAGCCCTCCTCGGCCACGTACCGCTCGGCGGCAGTGTCGGGGGTGGCGGACTGCAGGTTGTGGCTGCCGCAGTTGGTCTCGGTCCCGCACTTCACCACGTTGTAGAGGTACCGCCCGTAGGGGAAGGTGCCGTTCGCGATGGTGGTCGGGGTTGCCGCGATGCCGTCGATCTTCGACAGCGCCGAGCCGTCGGCGCCCTTGACGTCGGTCGTCCAGGCACCGTACGAGAACGGGAAGAGCGCGTTGGCGGAGTCGCCGTTGGCCAGGATCGTCGTGTTCGAGTTCTCCGGAACCACGTGCGAGTCCATGTATGCGGTACCGCGAGCGTCAATGCACGTCTCAGAGAAGTTTGTGCCACCGAGGAAACTGTCGAACGTCGACCGCGTGCCCGAGCCGGGCTGCGGGGTGTACATGTCGATGGGGGCGTTGGGTCCGCCGATCTGGTCGAAGTTCGTGATCGTGCAGGTGTGCCAGATCGCCTTCGCCTGAGTCTGGGTGATGCAGAACCCGCCCGCGCATGGAGCCGAGGTGTTCTTCATGGCCTTGGCGTCCTTGAAGCCTTCGACCGGAATGCCGTCACGCGCGTACGCGACGAAGTGCAAACCGGTGCAGTCGGTTGTGGCCGGCCCACGTGACGACCGAGCGAACTGGATGGTCGCGACCCCGGCCTGTCCCTGATCACACAGCTGAGCGATGCCGTTGCTCGAGCCGAGGAAATAGGCCTCATGGACCTGATCGTGCTCGTAGTTCTCGCTGAAGATGGTGCCCGTCGGGTTGGTCGCCTGGCAGCTGAAGTCCAGCCACGCAGTCGGTCCGGACGGGGTCGGAATCTGCGCGCAGCCCGGACTGAAGAGATACAGGCTGTCGATGTCGGCCATCATTTGCTGTGTCGTGTTGGAGCCGCTGCCCAGAACGCTCTGGGCCGTCGGTCCCCCGCCTCCCGAGGCGGCCGCCGGCACCGTGCTCCACGCCCCGAGGGTGGCGACGGCCACTCCCAGGCCGAGCAGAATTCGTTCTTTTCTCATGCCCATGCGTTCCCTTGTATTGCGGCTCCGATTCCTGTACGGAGTCCTTCTGGCGGTTGCGAGTTCAGTGTGGGAACGCTCACCCGGCACTTGCGTGGCAGCATGGATAACGCTGCCTGAACACTGTCTTACAGAAGTGAGAACGCGCTGACAGAGATAAGAACGCCGCTCATCCCTCGACGAGCGTGGGGCTCTTCAAGGCTTCGCAATGTGTTAACGCCACGTTAGCCCGGCCCCATCGAGCGCCTCGCTAGAGTGTCGACTCGATGACAGGCGCGACGTTGGTGCGGGAGGCACCGGCTGGTCCGGCCGCTGATGAGCGGGGGCGTGGCCGTCCGATTTTGATCATCGAGGACGAACCCGCGCTCTCTGAGACATTGGACTACGCATTGACTCGCGAGGGATTTCGTGTTGTCCTGGCGAGCGATGGGGTGACCGGCCTGGAGCGGTTTCGAACTGAGAATCCGAGGCTCATCCTGCTCGACCTGATGCTCCCATCCCTCCCGGGACTCGACGTGTGCCGGATCATCCGCGCGCAATCGAATATCCCAATAGTGATTCTCACTGCAAAGGATTCGGAGGCCGACAAAGTCTCGGGACTCGAGATCGGCGCAGACGATTACGTCACCAAACCCTTCTCGATGCGCGAGCTCGTCTCGCGGCTCCGGGCGCATCTCCGGCGTGCGGAGATGGGCGCCGACAAGCCGGAGGCGCATGTGTTGTCGGGGGGGCCGGTTGAGCTGGATGTCAGCAACCACGAGGTGCGAGTGCGCGGGGAACGCGTCGAGCTGACACCGAAGGAGTTCGACCTTCTCGAGAACTTTCTCCGCGGCCAGAGCCGCCTGCGCACGCGCAACAACCTCATCGACGCGGTGTGGGGTGTCAATTACTTCGGGGACACCAAGACGCTCGACGTACACGTGAAGCGTCTGCGCGCGAAGATCGAGCGAGACCCGCACAACCCCGAGTACCTGGTGACCGTGCGCGGCCTGGGATATCGATTTCTTCACCGCGGCGACGCCGGTGGGTTCGGAGTGGAGACGCACCAAGGCTGACCGTGTGGCTCAATCGCCCAATCGATCGAGACCCACTCCGTCAACGACATCGATTTCATCACCACGGTGGGACGCGCCGACGAGCTCAGCGCTCAGGTAGCGCCTCGACCCGGCAAAGCTGCGACCGGACATGAGTCAGGGACGCGCGTGACACTGCGATCACGGTATGGGTTTTGGGAGGCTCAGGAATCGCGCTTTGTCGGTAGGAGCGATCGCCCCGTCAACTCCAGGTCCGGCGCCCAACGGCGGCCACACTCGACACACTCGTAGCCGGAAACGACCGTCCGTGCTGTGGCGCCGAGAGCAGTCGCACTGGGCCTGTGCACGACCACTTCGGCTGACCTGCACTCCGGGCACTCAAGGATTTCGCCATCGCCCATGATTGACCACCTCGTGCTGACGCGCTGTGGGTGCCGACACGCTACAACTCAACCTTCCCCCGGATATGACATCCGTATGACGGATGCCTATCATCGATCGGCGTCGAACTGGCTGAGCGGCCATTACCCCTGAGACCCGAGCTTAGATGTTGGCCGCGTCGGTCTGCCGAACTGCTCGACGTGGCAAGGACGAGAACGCGTCGTGAGGCTGGAGATGGCGGAACGCACCCGGTTGGGAACGGTCGGGATCTGGAGCTCGGCGTGGACCACTGCGTTTCGCACGCAACGGGCCTCCATCTACGAGGAATTGGGCGATGCGGCGGCGGAGTTGGAGACGCTCGGCTACGGCGCCCTGTGGCTCGGCGGGAGTCCGCCGCTGGCCTACGCGCGCAACGTCCTGGCGGTGACGTCCCGAATCATCGTCGCCACCGGCATTCTCAGCATCTGGGAGCACGAGGCCACCGACGTGGCGGCTGAGAGGGCCGTACTCGAGCGAGACCATCCAGGCCGCTTCCTGCTCGGGTTAGGGGTGAGCCATCCCCATCTGACCGCCCGCTACGCGCATCCGCACACCGCAATGCAGCGCTACCTGTCCGCGCTGGACTCCGCCCCCAAGCCGGTGCCCACGGAGGCACGGGTACTGGCGGCTCTGGGTCCGAAGATGCTGGCGCTGTCCCGGGACCGGGCCGCAGGTGCGCACCCCTACCTTGTGACCATCGAGCACACGGAGTACGCACGCGAGATTCTCGGACGTCAGGCGTTGCTGGCCCCGGAGCTGAAGGTGGTTGTGGAGCCCGACTTGGACGTCGCGCGGGCCACGGCTCGCGGCTTTCTGCGCCGCTATCTCGAGATGCGCAACTACACCGCCAACCTGCTCCGATTCGGCTTCACCGAGGACGACTTCGCGGACGCTGGCAGTGACCGGCTGCTCGACGCGGTTTTCGCCCTCGGTGATGTGGACGCCATTGCCGGCAGGATCGGGGCATTCCACAAGGCAGGTGCTGACCATGTCGCCATTCAGGTGGTCACCGACGACACTCACGCTGCGTTGCCGCGAACTGCGTGGCGCACGTTAGCTGGAGCGCTCTCACTGAACCGTTAGTGTCGGCGCACCAGCCTCGGTACCGGGCGACGTGAGATTCGACAACGAGCCGAACCCTCCGGGCCAGGCCGCCTGATGCGTAAAGCGGATTGGCTAGACCGTTGCGACATCCTCGGCAGTCGACGAGATCATCGTCACGCCCCCGCTCACCACGAGTACCGGCTCTAGCTCGTTCTTTGTGGCGCCGTTGCCGATCTGCCCGCGATTCCCTTCGCCCCAGCTGTAGACAGCTCCAGCAGCAGTCACGCCGTACGAGGTGGCGCCACCACAGGCGAGCAACTGGTACGTCACGCCGGTGGGAGGGAAGAACTCGATCGGCGACGGCTCATTGGTCGTCTTCCCGTCGCCGAGCTGGCCGTATTTGTCATCGCCCCACGAGCGATATGAGCCGTCGGACAGCTCGACCAGCGTCGAGGCGTTGCCCAGGTTGTCACCCCCCGCCACCACCTGCGTCACTGGAAGCGGGAGTGACACCTCAACGGGAGCGTTGACAGATACCCCGGTGATGCCGTCGCCCAATTGACCCTGCGCGTCGTAGCCCCAGTCGTAGTAGTCCCCGTTCGCGAGGAGAACCCCGGAGTTGACGGAGGATGCGACAACGGCCGTGATGTCCTGGTTCTGCATTCCCACAACGGCCACGGGCGTATTGGCTCGGCCACTCTTGCCGGTTCCAAGCTGGCCGAACGGGTTGGAACCGCAGGCGTAGAGGCTGCCATCGGAGTCGAAGAGGGAGTGGGCGCTGGCTCCCGCCACCAGAGTCACATCTGCGAGCGGCAACTCAACAGGAGTGAGGTACTGCGAAACGCCCGTCCCCAGGCAGAGCGCCCCCGTCAAGTCGTTCCCCCAGCCCCACGCATTGCCTGAGGTGTCGATCGCCAAAGCGGCGTTGTAGGGCATGGCATCGGTAGCCAAAGCGGCGATCGTCACGCCGGTCGGGAACTGGACCTGGACAGGGACATTCACCGAATTCGCCGTGCCGCCATCGCCCAACTGCCCGGCTCCCCCAAGCCCCCAGGCCCACACCTGTCCGTTCGTCAGCAGCGCGTACTCCGTCGAATTCGACGTTCCCACCTGCGCGATCGGGCCGGGCAGGTCGATGGACTTGGGGGATTTCTGCGTCGTGTGAGCGGGAGCGGCGAACATCGTGCCCCAGTAGGTCACGGCAGGGACCTGAGCTACGGCGCCAATTGGGGTCAAGGCGATCACGGCGCCGAGGCTTACCAGAGTCGAGTGCGATCGATTCTTCATGTCCCCATTCTGCTGGCAGGGACCGCTGCCGCGTGGCTCATGGCGAGGACGACAGCGTGAGGTCCACCCCGGGGCTGCTCACAGCATCACCAGCCGAACTGGTAAAATGATGGTCAGTCTGGGCGCTATCGCTCTGCAGGAAGGACGAGAGGGGAATGTGGGAACTCATGTCGGTATCTGTTCGCGAAGCGACTGTCTGACGTCCGCGCCATCCGTTCGCCCACGGGGCGAGCGCGCATGAGGCGCCGCGTCACCCGTGCAGCCGGTGGAGCCCGGACGTTCGGGATCCTCAGCCGCGCAGGTTGCCTGCTGATCGCCGGCGCTTCCCTTGTCACATTCACGTCGTCGTTCGCAGTGTCCGCCGCTCCCGCGGGGGCCCTGTCGAGCCCGCCCCCCGGGTCTGACCAGGTCTCGTTCCTTCGCTCGCTCGCCGGCCCCGAAGAGGCCCCGATGTACCCGAGCGGCCTGATCTGGGATCCGAGCTTCCCCACCGCCGGTGGCCCGATTCCGGTCGTGGTGGTCGCGGACACGGGCTACAACCGCATCTCCATCTACGACCCGACCGCGTGCCCGGTGCCCGACACCTCCACGTGCGCGCCCCTGGAGAGCTTCGGGAGCGAGGGCAGCGCCAACGGTCAGTTCAACACCGATCGAGACGTCGCCGTCGACGCGGCCTCGAACATCTACGTCGCGGATGCGGCCAACAACCGGATCGAGGCGTTCAACGACCAGGGCACGTGGTTGTGGACCGCGGGTGACGCGCCAGACTGCGGGAGCGTTGATGCCTGCCAGCTCAACACTCCGATCGGCATCAGCTATGACGCGACGACCAACGAGGTCCTGGTCGCGGATACCGGGCACTCCGAGGTCAAGGCATATGCGGCCGTCGGTGGCGCCTACGGTGCGACCGCGGGGACGTATATCTGGGAGTCGCCGGCGGGCATCCTCGCGTCGCCACGCGAGGCGCGGCGCGGGCCTGACGGCGAGATCTGGGTCGCCGACTATCACGACGAGGAGGTTCGCGCCTTCCAGTGCACGTGTACCTCCTCGGCGGCTGTTGGCACGGCATGGGTCACCACCGCGAACAAGGTCATCGGCGATGGAGCCGCAGCCGGCCACGCGAACGGCGAGGTGAACTCGCCGTACAACATCGCCTTCAGCCCCGACGGGGAGATCGGCTACGTGGCCGACACCGGCAACGAACGGATCGGTGTCTTCGACATCACGAATTGCACCGGCATGCTCAACGGCCAGGCCAACGAGTGCGCCTTCATCGCCAACTACGGCATGCGCTGCCCGAATCCGTGCCCGCTGCCGCCGGGCAACGCCGGCGACTTCGACGCGCTCCGGCGCGTCACGGTCGATCCCGCCACCGGCAACATCTGGGCCGCCGACTTCTGGGGGAGCGGGATCCACGAGTTCAGCCCAAGCGGCTCCACGTCCGGGATGTACGAGATTGACGGCAGCCCCGCGCCCGCGTCGGGCTTCGCCGAAGCGTATGGCGTCGCCATCGGTCCGGACGGGACAACGTACGCCGCGGACCGCCTCAACCAGCGGATCGAGGAGTTTGCCGCCGACGGCACGTACGTGACCGATGAGGGATCGCGTGGCGTTGCCCCCGGGCAGTATTCGTGGCCGGAAGCGGTCGCGGTCACGCCCGATAAGACGGTATGGGTGGGCGACACGCGCAATGGACGGTTGCAGCATTTCACCAACGCAGACTTGACGGGGACACCGGCGATCGTCGGCAGCAATGGAAGCGACGTCGGGCAGTTCAACTACATTGAAGGTGTCAGCGCAGCCGCCAACGGAGCGCTCTGGATTGCCGATACGGACAACAACCGCGTCCAGCGCTACGACCCCGCCACGCAGAGCTTCGCGGCATTTGGAACAAAGGGCTCAGCGCCCAACACCAACGAATTGCTGAATCCCGAGTCGGTTGTGGCGTCCGCGACCGATATCTACGTTGCGGACACCGGGAACAACCGCGTCGTCGAGCTTGACCTCAGCGGCAACTACGTTGCGAGCTACACCAGCCTCGACGCACCGCAGGGCGTCGCGCTCGCGCCGGACGGGTCGATCTGGGTCGCCAACACCGGAACCGGGTCGACCGACACCGACGGGAACGACATCATTCATCTCTCGTCGTCGTTGACCCTGCTCGGCGGTGGCTTCGGTGGTCCCGGCACGGGCAACCTGCAGTTCGACCAGCCGCACTCCCTCGCGGTATCGCCAGACGGCACAACGCTGTTCGTCGCGGACACGTACAACAACCGCGTCCAGGAATTCAGCCTTGCGAGTCGGCTCGCGTTCACCACCGAACCCGGGAGCGCCGACCCCGGAGACAACCTCGCGCCGCAGCCGGTCGTGACCGTCGAGAACGTGCTCGGCAATGCAGTCGCGAGTGACACGGGGTCGGTCACCATCGCGCTCACCGGACCGACCACGGCGAACTTGACGTGCGCGAGCGGGCTCACCGTTGCCGAGGTGAACGGCGTCGCGAGCTTCAGCGGCTGCTCCGTGGACAGCGCAGGGACCTACACGCTCACCGCGTCGGATGGATCGCTGCCCTGGTCGACGAGCATGACGTTCACCGTCGGCACGAGCGGACCGCCGGCGCAGCTGGCGTTCACACCGTCGCCGGGCAGCGCCGCTCAGAGCGCACCGCTCAGTCCACAACCGGTGGTCAGCATCGAGGATTCCGGCGGCAACGTGGTCGGCAACGACAGTAGTGATGTGACCATCAGCCTCAATGGCCCGGGGACTCTGACCTGCGGCAACACCGGGGATCTCACGGTCCAGGCGGTCAACGGCGTGGCCACCTTCAGCGGCTGTTCCGTCGACACGGTGGCCATCGGCGACACCCTGACGGCCTCCGATACCGCGGACTCGCTGCCGAGCGTGAACAGCGGATCCTTCAACGTCACGGTTCCGCCGTCACAGGCTCCCTACACCGCCGTGGCGCCGTTCCGCGTGTGCGACACACGGCCCGTGGCGCCTGGAATCGCAACCAACCAGTGCAACGGAGTCGGCGGCGGCCCGATCGGGGGGAATGCGTTCCGTTCCGTCGTCGTAACGGGCGGCGTCGTGCCCTCGACCGCGACAGCCATCGTCGTCAACCTGACAGCGATCGCGCCGACTGCGAGCACGTACCTGTCGCTCTATCCGGCCGGTGGCTCGCATACGACATCGAACGTCAATCCGCCGGCGGGCGCTGTCATCGCGACACTTTCCGAGGTCGGGATCGGCACCGGCGGTGCGATTGACGTCTACAACGCCGCTGGCTCCATCAACATCGCGATCGATGTTGAGGGCTACGTGGACGCGTCGTCGACAGGGCTCTTCAACTCGGCTGCTCCGACCCGGATCTGCGACACTCGCGGCGTCGGTGCAGGTGTCGCGAGCAATCAGTGCAACACGCTCGGCGCCTCTCCGCTTGGTGTCAACGGCACGCGGACATTCAACGTGAGTACCACCGGTGACGGCATCCCGTCCAGCGGGGTGAGCGCGGTGGTCTTCAACCTCACCGCGATCGATCCGACGGTGGGCACCGTCCTGACCGCGTACGCGGGCGGCACCGTCAAGCCGGCAGCGTCGAACCTCAACCTCGGGGCCGGGACCAACGTCGCGAACCGCGTAATCGTGCCGGTCTCCGGCACTGAAACCGTGACCATCTGGAACGCCATCGGCTCGGTCAATGTCGCGGTCGACATCGAAGGATGGTTCGCGACGGGATCGGGCTCACAGTTCACAGCGCTGCCGTCCCCGGCTCGCGTCTGCGACACGCGGTACGGCGGTAACGCGCAAGGGTGCGCCACCCCGGGGACCATCGGCGCCGGCGGCGTGCTCACCATCAACGTGACGGGCATTGACGGCATCCCGAGCCTCGGAGGTGCGCACTCGCCGATCGCTCTCGTGGCCAGCGTCACCGTTCTCGGCGCGACCACGGGAACCTACGTCACCGTGTATCCGGGGAATCTGTCAAGGCCGAACGCGTCGGATCTCAGTGTCCCGTCGGCCCTGGCGGTGACCAACCTCGTGGTCGTCGGCATCGACCCGACCACTGGCACCATCAACCTGTATAACGCCACAGGCAACGTCAACCTGATCGTCGACATCTTCGGCTACTACAGTTGATTGCGTAGGAGCCGGTCGACCGCTCAACCGCGCTTCGTGGCGATGATCGCCTCGCTGAGGGACGGGCCTGTGTCCGCCACTTCGGCGAGGCTGTCGGCTCGATACCGGCTCCCTTGAAGCGTCACGGCGCCGCCCTTCGCAGCCGTGGTCGGCTGTGGCGTGTTCCTCGCGGTCGCGACGACAGCGCTGACTGCGGCGATCAACAAGGCCCACGCGGTGAGCTGGCCCGGCGGGAACGCCGCCGCATCGGCGAAGTCGGCGAACGCCGCGACGCTGATGAGCGTCCAGCAACCAAACACCAGGAGAACATGCCTGTCCGCACGCAACCGGAGGTCGGCATCCGCGCGCCGAGCCGTTGCGGCGACCGCGATGACGAACATCGGAGCCAGCATCACGAGATCGTCCGAGTAGGCATGTGGTGCTGCCAGGAGCGACAGGATGGTGGCGCCGACCAGCGCGCTGTCCAGGCGGTTCGGGTCGCGCCGCAGCATCGCTCCGAGCAGTGCGGCAGCCGCGCACGCGATGGCCGAGAGGAGCACACCGACGATGTGGGCAGCCGCACTGGTGCCGAGGTACGAGCCGACGACACCGATCGCGCTGAGCATGTTGCCAAGATCCCATCTGGTCGTCGATGCAGCCAGGATGGTGATCAGGCCGCGGATCCCCGAAGGGCCGACGAGAGCGAGGGACCCTAATCCAAGCGCCGCCGCTCCGGCCACGGCGCCGATGATGATGCGACGGCTGCGCCACCCAAGGAGGAAGGCGACGAGGCCGAGGGCGAGCTGGGGCTTGGCCATGCCCGCGGCGAGAACGAGCACGAGGGCGCCACTCGCCTCGTGGCCACGCTTCCAGAAACGGTATGCAAGCGCCAGGCCAAGCGCGAGCACCGGTGTCCATTGAGCTTGCAGGAGGAGGGTCCACGTTCCCATCGACGCGAGCGCGGCGGTGCTCGCAGCGATCTTCCAAAGGGGCGGTGTCGCGGACGGCCAGGGTGCCTCCCGAGTCACCAGCACCACGGCAAGCGCGAGCATCGCCAGCTCGAGGAGGCTCCAAATGTGGAACGCCACGGCGAGGGGGAGGAAGGTGACCGGGAGCACGACGAGCGCTGCAGGCGGCGGGTTGACGAAGGGAAGGTTCGGCTCCCGATCCGGGGCGATCAGGCGCGAATGCAGCGATTGCTGGAGCACCTGGTTGTAGAGGCCGGCGCCGTGACCGTCCCGGAGCAGCGTCCCGCCGACGTAGAAGGACGTGAAGTCGCTCCGGCCAATGTCAATCGGGCTGATTCGAATCCAGATCAGGACGTACGCGAGGATCAGCGCCGCTGCGATCGCGAAGATGAATCGCGCGGGCCGCAGCGCCGCTGCAGGTGCGAGCGAAATGCCCGGCATGCAAAGCCCCCCTGAACCCCATGCGCCTTCCTGCTGTCTATCTATTTTGACACGTTTGAGGCGATTCGATTTTCCGTGCGTGGTGAGCCTCATCTCGACCGGGTGCCGCCCAACGTCACTCGATCGTCGCGCAGCCCAACGAGGTCAACGCATCGTTGCCGCAGATTGCAATACCGGGGGTAGACTGCGGTGGAATGGACTGGACTCTCATCGTCCAGACGGTTACGGCATCCGCTGTCGTGCTGGTGCTGATCGCGGCGGTGGCAGCGCTCATCCTGTGGATACGGCACACCGGACGACTGGATGCCACGCTGCGATACCTCCTCGAGGGCAACGCGGCGTTGCTCGAGGCATCCGCTCGTCAGGCTGAAGGGGCGCGAGCGCTTGCGGATGAGGCGCACGAGGATCGTGCGTTTGCCAGCCGGCCCCTGCTCATCCTGATCGACGAGCCACCGCTGGGCATCCGTGACCAGCCGTGGGCTGCGGTGCGAGTTCGCAACGTCGGCAACGGGCCGGCGCTCACCTTCGTTGTGTGGATGCTTTCCGGTGACAGCCTCTACCGGTCCGCCGGCGCTGAGGCGAATGGCTTCTCGGGAGCGCTTCATCTGGCGCCGGGCGACATCTTCGAGCCCGGACCGTTCCAGAACATGCTGTTTGTCGGTAAGGCACACGGATATCTCGACCCTGGCTCGGCGGTCGTGGGTGACGATCCGGCCACCAACCTCACCGCATACTGCGGTGACCACTTCGGCAACCGCTACCGATTCAACCTGCGCACCGCCGATCCGCCGGACGTCTGGGAACGTGGCGCTGACGCACCGCCCTGGGCCGGAGCGTGGGACCCCCGGCTCTCCTCAGAGGAGCCACCGCAGCGCGCGGCGGATACCCCGATGACCTCGCTGGAACGAGATCTCACCCAGCTCATTCCGGCGCTGCGCGACGCCCTGGATCGGCTCCAGGAAGCCGGCGCCGCGGAAACCGACGTCCGCCTGACCGGCCGCGGGTTGCGGCGGCCACAGGAAACGCTCGGAACTCGCTGACCGAGAGAGACTCACCTGGTTGCGTGTCCGGGTTCGGTGTCGTCGTGTCGCGACTGTTCGATGATGGCGGAGATATCGAGAGCAGCGGACTCGCGCATCGCTCCCGCATACAGCTCGCGAGCCGCGCGCGTCAGCGGCGTACGGGAACCGCTCTCGTCAAACGCACGCACACCAAGATCGAGGTCTTTGACGAGGTCACGCAGTGCGAAGAGTGTGGGCGTGTGCTGGTGTTGCAGGAACCCGCGCTTACGGGTCGCGAGACCTGGTGCAAAGCGAGCCAGGATTGAAAAGACCTGTTGCGGATCGAGTCCCATGGCGGTCCCTGCGGTGAGCAGCTCCGCCGCGGCAGCGCTCACGATGCCCAACATGCTGTTGGCGATGAGCTTCAACCGCTGCGCACTCCCGAGCTCGCCAACGTAGTGGACCTCGCCGAGCTTCTCAAGAACGGGAAGTGCCTGCTCGAGGTCGGTCCGATGTCCGCCGACGAGGAGCAACAGCTTGCCAGCGTCGACGGCAGGAACGCTCCCAACCACCGGAGCTGAGAGCAAGCGTGCCCCACGGGCGTGCGCTTCGCGGCCGAGCTCCTCGATGATCTCGGGTCCGGCCGTGCTCGTGTCGATGAACAGCTTGTTCTCGGCACCACCGAGCGCACCGTTGTCACCGAGGTACACGTCACGAACCGCCGCATCGTTCGTGAGGCTGCTGATGACCATGTCCGCGCCGCGCGCAGCGTCGCTGGGGGTCCGCGCCACGCTGCCCAGATGCAACTCCTCGGCACTGGCAGCCGTGCGATTCCATACGGTGACATCGAAACCACAGCTTGCGAGCCGACGTGCCATGGCACTGCCCATCCTGCCGGTGCCGAGGATCGCAATCTTCATGGGATTACCTCCGCGTCACGGAGCCGCACTCCCGCTGGAGCGTGTCCGATTGGGTTCATCGATCACTCCGGAACCGGGTGGAGCACCGCTTTGATGACGCCCGCTTCACGTCGATCGAATTCCCGATACAGCTCGGGCGCGTCATTGAGGCGCCCATGATGCGTGACGACGATCCCCGGCCGCGCCCGGCCGGCCAGGACAAGGTCACGCAGGAGCACGGTGTAGCGGCGGTCGTGGGTGCGGCCGAAGTTGACAGAAACTCCTTTGGAGAAGAGCGTCGCCCAGGGCACGGTCAACATCCCGTTGCCGGACCCTGTCGGCGCGGGATGGAGATCGGTCTCCGCGTAGACGCCGGCGATACCAAGGTGCCCGGTCGGGTTGACCAGCCGTGCGAGGTCATCGATGACTTGTGTTGGATTCTCGCCGTCCGGTGCCGATCGATCGATTGCCTGGAACCCAACCGCGTCGATACCGATCTGCACGCCGCTCATGGGCTCCTCCCCGGGCGGAAGCCCACGTACCCGGCGCAGCTCGCGGATCTGCTCGACAGGATCCCCTTGCCGGAAATCGATCGCGGTCGCTCCCAACTCGCGAGCCTTGTCCAGCCGCTCCGGGATGTGATCGACGACGTAGACCTCGCCGGCGCCTCGCAGCAGCGCACTGTACGCGGCGAGCAGCCCGATCGCTCCGGCTCCGAAAACCGCCACGGTGGCACCCGGGGAGACCGCCGCCAGCTCCGTCGCGTGCCAGCCGGTGACGAAGGCATCCGCCAGCAACACGAAATCGTCCTCCAAGTCGTCGCCGGGTTTCCCGGGGACCGGGATGCAATTGGCGTCGGCGAAGGGGACACGCAGCAGTTCCGTTTGTGCCCCGCGGTACGGGCCCATGCCGGCGTACCCGTACGCGGCGCCGAATGCGCCGGGACGTACTCGAAGGCAGGCGGCGGAGAAGCCGCGTGCGCAATTCACGCAGACGCCGCAGTACACGTGGGTCGGGATGACGACCCGATCCCCTGGCTTGACCATCGAGACCGCGCTGCCGACACGATCGATCACCCCGAGCGCCTCATGGCCGAGGACCAGGCCAGGTGTTGCGCCGGTTCTGCCGTCGTACATGTGCAGGTCGGTGCCGCAGATCGCGCTCGAAGTCACCCGGATGACGGCGTCCGCCGGCTCCTCGATCGCGGCATCCGGCACGTCGCGAACGCTCACCGACCGGACGTCGTCGAAGACCACCGCCTTCATCTCGGGCGCACCGCAGCCGCCACTGCGGAAACAACCGCGGGCTCCACGAGCCCCGACCCCGCCCTCGTGCCCCTGAGCGCTCCGGCGATTTCCCCGAGATCCTCTGCGGAGAACTGGACCGTCGCCGCGTCCACCCAGCCATCGACCTGTGCTGGATTCCGCGCCCCCACGATGGCGCCCGTCACGCCCGGCCACAAACGGCCGATCGCCCACGCGCCGAATCCGACGGTCGTGAGTTCGAGGTCGGTGGATCCGAACCGCCGAGTGGTGAGTGTCTGAGACGCTGTCCGCACGGCACCTGCTCCGTGTATCTAAGTGCTTCGATATCAAAATACTTGACGAAGTAGTACGTTGTCAAGTATCTCCATATCGAGATATCATCGGCGGCATGCACGAGGATGCGATTGACCGGATCGTTCATCAATGGAATCGCGAGCGCCCGCAACTGGACGTGTCGGTGACCCATGTCCTGCAACGCATCTCGCGGCTCTACGTACTCCAGTCTGCGAGCTTCGCGGCCGTCTTCGATCGCTACGGCATCACCTTCGGTGAATTCGAGGTGCTGGCAGCGCTGCTCCGATCGGGCCCTCCATACCAAATGAGTCCGACCCGCCTGGTCGACGCCGTGGTCCTCTCGTCGGGCGCGATGACCAATCGGATCGATCGAGTCGAAGCCCTGGGGATGGTCAAGCGTCTTCCGGATCCCGGCGACCGCCGTGGCACGCTTGTTGCCCTCACCAGGGTGGGGCGCCAGACGGTCGATGCGGCCGTGCTCGCGCACCTGGCGAACGAGGAGCGGCTTCTCGGCGCGCTCTCCTCCGCGGAGCGTGGAACACTCACCCGACTGCTGCGAAAGTTGCTCCTTTCGGAGCCGTTCGCAGCGCTCGACTCTGCCCGGACGATTGATCCGAACGTGCGAACGACGCGCCGGCGGCGTGGGCACACGGGCCGCGAGACGCGGGCGGCTCGGGTTGCACCACCAGTGTGAGGACGCCTGTCCGGTGACCGGCGATGTTCAGCTCGCGACGGCGCAGCTCGCGGTTCCGGCGGCTCCGCCCGTCTGCTTTGACGCCATGGTCGGGGAGGACTCGCTCCCGAGCGCCGGGGTGGCCGCCAGCGTGAGGTTGTTCGTCTCGCCGGTGAAGCCTTCCCTGACGCAGGTGGGCGCCGACGAGCTGGTAGCCGTCAGCGTCGTCACGGCCTCGAGCGTGCTTTTCTTGCCGAAATAGGCCTCGCCGCCGCCGCCGTCCCCGTACACGCCCCACTCGGCGGTGTTCCAGTGAGCGGCGAGGTCGACCTTGGTGTCCTCCCCGGCGGCGAGCGTCGCCTGGCCGGCGGTGATCACCTCCACCTGGTCGTTACCGCCGGACGTGGCGCTCCCTGAGAGCGAGACTGTGGCGAGGCTTCTGGCGGTGAGCGCCTGGCCGCCCAATGTGCTCACCGAGCTGTTCGTATAGCAGTCGGTCGAGTACTTGTACCAGCCGCTGGGGCAGGTGGCGCTGTAGTCGATCAGCCAGTACTGCATGAAAACGATGTTCGCGTCGGTCTCGTAGACGAACTGCTGCCACGCCTGGCACTTGGACGGCTTGCGGGCCGAAGCGCAAGCCGGCGAGCCGCTGAAGAACTCGGTGTTCAGCTGCAGCGTGAACTCGTTCGGGTCCTCGGGCCCCGAAGCGTTGATCTGACCCTTCTCGCTGATCTTCGAGCTGACGTCGGCGAACGTGCCGGTCGCCTTGGTGATCAATCCCGACACCACGGCGGAGTAGTCGACTCCGTCGCCGACCGTGCCAGGAGCGCCCTGGCGAGAAGACGACGACGCCGGCACAAACGGCCGGAGCGGTGCGGTCACGCACGCGGCGGCGTGCCACACCAACGCAGGAAACGACGCGTGGAAGCAGCCGGATCCCACCGCGGGTACCTGCCCGATCTCCGCCTGCCAGTCCAGCATCGTGAGCGGCCTCGGCTGGCTCGCGGCCGACGCGGTACCGGCGTTGATGCCGGCGACCGCGAAGACGACCGGCGCGGCGACGCCGAAGAATCTCTGGAACCTTCGCATGACCCGTTCCCCTCCATCCGCTCGCCGCTCTTCCCGAGGGCGGCAACCTCGATACTGGCCACCCATGGTAGCAACTCCGTGCCGGTGCCCAGGACGCGAGGGCGTGTGTCGCCTGGCATCCATCCTGCTGCTCGGACCGGTTCTCGCCGCGTGCGCGAGCGCTCCGGCGTCCGAGGTGACGGGCGCTCCCATCACATCAAGTCCGGCGGCACAGACGACGTCGCAGGGAGCCTATCTCGCTGCCGTGGAACCGCTGCCGAACCTGCTTGGGCCTGACGTCGCAGCGTACAACGCGCACTGCAGCGTCAACCTGGCCACCGCCACGTGTACCCAGGCGCTCGAGCAGTTCGGCGACGATATGGACGGCTTCCTCTCTGCGCTCCCGGGTGTCGTTGTCCCCACAGTGTTTCAGGCCGGGAACGCGGCGCTGAAGAAGGCGTTAGCCGACCTGGTCGGCGCGCTCGCAAACCTCGTCGTTGCCATCAATGACAACGCTCCCGGTGTCGAGGATGACGCCGGCGGCGCCGTCTCCGCCGAAGGCGAGATCTTCCCCGCGCTCGGGGTCATCGCCAGGGAGCAGGAGTCGATCCCGATGACGGCGTTCACCGCTGCCGATCACACGTTCACGACGATGCTGCCCGAAGGATGGTCCAACGTGACCGGTGACGCGAGTCTGCTCGCGTCGCATCACCTCACTGGCGCGGAGTTGGTTGCTGTCCAGTGGGACTACCTCGGCGCGACGGCAGGCATCACCGTTGCGTTCGTCTCGGTGCAGCAGGTCACGCCCGCGTTGACCCAGGAACAGATCGCGCCGTATCTGAGGACGGTGGTGGGTGGCGTGACCCTGCTCACCGAGCCCGCGGCCTTCATGCTCGACGGCTATCGCGGCCTGTTCGACACGAGCACGACATCCAGTCAAGGGAACGAGTACGAGGCGCAGGACATGGTCATCGACCAGGGAGGACGATCCTTCGAGATCGTGCTCACCGTGCTTCGGGGTGCGTTTGCCGTGGAGTTGACAGGGTTCGACGCCATCATGGAGGCGTGGCGCTGGGCGGCAGCCTGAGGCGGGGGTTGACCTCGGGAGACCCGGCCGCTACGTCGCCCCGCCGAAGATCGACATCGCCGCCGAGGTGTTGAACGAATGTTCAGCCCGGCCGCCTGTCGCGGAGACGGGGTCGGCGGCTGCAGGAGCAGTGCGTTGCGGGCGCGATCGCGCGGCTTCGCAACCGGATCACCCGATTTCGTTGTCTCGTCGGACGAACCAGGGCGTCCGCATATGCACGTCGCTAAATGTGCGCGAGCTCATGAACGAATCCCGGCCCTGCTGTGCCGAGGCCCGTCATGCTGTCGTCCCCACGCGCGAGGGTGAGCAGCACCTTGCGCGACTGGCACGAGTGCTTGCTGGCACAGTACGTCTCGACACCCACGTACGCGAGGATGCGCGTGCTGTATACAAGTCCGTCCGACCCGTTGACGCCGTTCAAGTAGTCAACGCGGCTGAGCGCCTGCTTGCCAGTGGTGCCAACGGCGTCAGCCATGACGTCGTTCGCATGGTCGAAGCGCATCCCGAGGCGGACCTCATCGATGTCGGTGGCGTCGGTGGGACTCTCGCCGGCAACGCGCTCTCCGTGGCGACGCTCGAGCTGGTGCTGACCGACGACGCGTTCGCGCACATGGTCGACGTTGCCACCACATTCACGCGAGGTGTGCAGGACGCCATCGGCGGCACCGGTGTGCCGTGGTCGGTCAGTCAATTGGGCGCCCGGTCCGAGTACCGCTTCGCATTCCCGGCTCCGCGCGATGGCAGCACGTCAGCGGCTTCGGGCGACGAAACGCTCGAAGAGTATCTCCACCTCTACCTGGTCAATCGCGGCGTCCTGATCACGCCGTTCCACAACATGGCACTGATGTGCCCGGTCACGAGTCATGACGACGCGCACCTCCACTCCCGGCTGTTCGGGGACGCGCTGGACGAGCTCGCCGGTACCGGCAGCCGCTCGTGGAACTCTTCGCCGTCTCGCGCGTAGTCCCTATGCACGTGAAAGTCCGCCTCGCGCTTCTGAGCACCCTCGCCGTCTCGGCCGTCCTGGCGGGGTGCGCAACCACGAACCCACGTCCGATCGCGAGCTTCCCGGGTCCCACTCAGCGTGTGCCAACGCCGCCGAATTCCACGTCTGCTCCAGTCGCGGTGACAGACGGGACGGTCCTCGGAGGCATGTACCGCTGCTCTGGCCTGCCACTCTCGGTGTCAGGACCGCCGACACTCATTGCGGGCAGTGTTTCCGTGTTCCGAGGCCCGAACGCCGGACTCCCGGACGAGATCGTCAACACCGACGGTACGTACGCTCTCGAGCTGGCACCCGGTCCATATGTGCTTGTCGGCCATGCGACGGGGAGCAATCTGGCACCGCCGATGGCCAGGGTGGAGGTGTCGAGCGGAAGCATCATCCACCAGGATCTTGATTACGAGGGGTGCCGCTGAGCCGATGATGCCAGGCGCTGACACGGTTCGGCTCGATATGCAAGTGCCTGATCCCCAACGCAGTCCTAGGTGCTCGGGGGAGGCGGCAATCCCAGGTCGCTGCGGAGGCGGACGAAGTCGGGTGCGGCCGCCTCGTCCACGGTTTCCGCCTCATTGATGTAGTACCCCACTGGCCATCCTTTGTTTGCGACGCCCGGTACGCGGCGGCGAGGTAGCCCGTGTACTGCTGGTTGTCAAGAACGACTGCGTCAATGTCGGCGGCGATTGCGGGCACCTCGTGCTTGATGGTCTGAAGCACCACCTGGAGCGCCTCGGTGTCGCGATCGATCGCGGGGATCACCGCGAGCGCGTCCGCGCGAACCTCGAAGTCTCCCGGCGAACAGGTGCACGGCAGTCCCTCGTCGGCCAGAAGCGCGGCGTGAAAACGACTGCCGTCCGCATTCACCGGAACCACGGCAGCCAGATACTGCTGCCCGGCTTCTGCAACGGCGGCTGACACCGGCGTCGCTGACGGGCTCGCCGATGCTGAGGGGCTCGCGGCCTGTTTGGGTGCGGGGATCGAGGTCAGCGCGGCGGGGTGCCTTCCGATGAAGACGAATGCCACGACCGCCGCGACCGCGATGAACGTCAGGGCGCTGAGCGTCCAACGCACGAGATGCGGGGTGCTCGGAGCTTCCTGGGAGACCGGAGCCGGCCACGCAGGCGGCGCAGGGGGCGACGAGTACATCGGAGGTGGCAACGGCGGCGGCCATCCGTCGAGTGGGGGCGGCTGCGGATCCATCCTGCGTCGGACGCTATCACCAACTTCACGCGAGTCCCGACCGCGATGACAGAGGGCAACCGGTTCGTGACGCCGCACCACGCGGGGTTCCCTGGTGCCCCAGAGGGGCGGGTGCGCTTCGTGGAGCGCTCGAAGGACCGTCGAGGGCTCCACTTCCGGCCGGCTCCGTTCGTCACCGGTCCGCCATAACGTGCGCCGCCCGTCGGATAGGCTCGTAACAGACGGTTCGTAGCGGCTCTCATCACCAGAGGGCTGCGGAAACAGGACCGAGGATGGAGTAGCTTTGAAAGCCAAACTTGTAACGGGTCTCTTCTCTGCGGCCATAGCGGTTACCGCTGCGGCCGGGGCGACGGGTCATGCGGAGGCCGCCGCGACAGCCCCGCAGTGCTTCGCCTATCTGTCGGCGGGGTCGCCGAATCTGATCGTCAACCACGCCGCGGCGCTTGAGTCGTCGCCCTGCGCCGGCATCTCATGGGTGTTTCCGTGGAAGGATCTCGAGCCCGCTGCCGGCTCCTACGACTGGACCACGGTCGACGACGCGCTGGCGGCCTCCGGCACCAAGCCGGTGTTCCTCCGCGTCATCGCCGGCAACGTCTCGCCGGCGTGGCTGCCACGCGCCGACGGCATCGACGCGGCCAATCCCAAGGGTGGAACCGCGTGGGAGCCAATCCCGTGGAATGCCGACTTCCTTGCGTCATGGAAGACCTTCATCACGGCATTCGGCGCTCGGTATAACGCCAACACGCAGATCGTCCAGATCGAGGGCGGTGGCGACGGCCCACAGGGCGAGGCAAACCTCGCCGGCACGTACGCGCAGTGGCAATCGGTTGGATATTCCGAGCAAACGTACGTGGGTGCCATTTCCACGGAGATCGCGGACTTCAAGAGCGCCTTCCCGAATCACAAGATCAGCTTTGCCGGAGCGAGTGGGCCGACTGGTGCTCCAGCACAGCCCAGTTTGCTGCAGGGTTTCCTCGGCGCATGCGAGCAAGCAAATATCGTTGTGCAGAACAACGGATTGACCGGGACACAATACGGACACATCAATCAAAGCGTCATTGAGTTCGGCTACCAGACTGCGGGCGCGCAGGGCACCAAGCTCGGATCCGCGTTGGAACTTGCCAGCAGCCTCGGCGCGTCCTTTGTCGAGGTGTATTACTCGGACGCCACCAATCCGGCGAACTACGCGGCGATCACGTCGTTTCAATCCTAGCGTCGAAGGGCGTGGCCGGCTGACCAGCGTTTCGCCCTTTCGACCACCTGACCGGGCGTCGGCGAACACAGCGTCGCGCACGATGTGGGGCGCGAGAGCCAGCCCGTTCCGTCCAGGCACTACCCTGCTCCGGTAGAGCGTCGGTCATACCGGAGCAGCGAGAAAGTGCGGGGACACGATCCGATCGAGGTGTTCACGGCCGAGGAGCGGCCCGATCTCTGGGAGCGCTCACGCTCGCTCTTCACGACCGCGTGGCCGGAGTACAACATGCACGGCAACCACACGGCGACGTATTTCGGCGCGCTGTACCCGAAGTACGCGCACCTTCAAATCCTGCTCCATGACGCGAGCCGGGACAGCATCGTCGGTCGTGGGAGAACGATCCCGTTTCGATGGGACGGCACCCTGGAAGATCTTCCGGCGGGAATGGATGCGCTTGGCGACAGAGCGATCAACGATCCTGCACGGCCGACGGCACTTTCGGCACTCGCGGCCGAGGTCGCCGACGATCGGCGGGGCACGGGTCTCAGCAGCCTGATCATCACGTCGATGGCAGCAGTCGCACGCACCGATGGGCTGACGCCGCTCGTCGCGCCGGTCCGCCCGAGTTGGAAGGACCGATACCCGCTGATCCCCATCGAGCGCTATGCACGCTGGGTGCGGCAGGACGGGTTGCCATTCGACCCGTGGCAGCGCGTGCACGTTCGCCTCGGCGCGACCCTGCTGCGCACGGAGCCGAAATCGCTCCAGATCGAGGCACCCGTGAGTGAGTGGGAGGAGTGGACGGGACTGACGTTCCCGGAGGACGGGGAGTACGTCTTTCCCGCAGGGCTTGCTCCGCTCAGCGTCCGGGAAGGAGTGGGGTTCTACTGGGAACCGAACATCTGGATGCGTCACCAGGTCTAAAGGAGCGGCGATGAGCGCGTCGACCAATACGGAAGCCCGGGAGCGCCTGGAGGCGCTGGTCGGCGAATGGACCATCGAGGCCGGACCACCCGGCGGGCCGCTCTGGCCCGGCGGCGGGCGCGTTATCTTCGCCTGGCTCGACGGAGCACCTCTCTTGATCATGCGCACGCACATCGATGCCCCCGGGGCGCCGGACACTGTCGCGGTGATCGGTTGCGATGGAACGAACGACACCTTCTCCCAGCTCTACACCGACGAGCGAGACGTGCAGCGGATCTATGCGATGAGCCTCCGTGACGGCGTGTGGAAGTTGTGGCGTACAGGGGGACCCTTTCCGCAGCAATTCACCGGCACGTTCTCCGAGGACGGCAACACGATCAAGGGACGGTGGGAAAGAGCTGACGATGGGACGACGTGGAAGACGGACTTCGACGTCACGTACACGAAGGTTGGGTGAAGGACCTGACTGATCGATGACCATTGACGCACCGATCTGGCCGATAGAGACGGAACGGCTGCTGCTGCGTCCCTTCGACGAGGGCGATCTCCACGCGCTGTACGCAATGCAGTCAGATGAAGACGTCGTTCGATATCTGTATCACGACGTACGATCGCTCGACGAGGTGCGCACTGCGTTGGCGCGCAAGATTGCCGCTGTCGCGATCCGGGGCGAAGGCGACGGCCTGGGGTTGGCGGCGATCCTGCGCGCCACCGGTGAGCTCGTCGCCGACCTCTCGCTGTGGTGCGTCAGCGAAGGCCACGAACAAGGTGAGTTGGGCTTTGTCGTTCACCCCGCCCACCAGCGCAGGGGCTACGCGGCAGAGGCGGCGCGACCGCTCTTGGATTTCGCCTTCGACACCGTGCGTTTTCATCGCGTTGTCGGTCGGACAGAGGCGCGCAACATCGGCTCCGCGCGTGTCCTCGAGAAGCTGGGCATGCGACGCGAGGCGCATTTCATCGAGAACGAGTGGGTGAAGGGTGAGTGGCAGAGTGAGCTCGTGTACGCGATGCTGGCCGAGGAGTGGGCGACGCGAGGGGCTGGTGGTCCATCACGCTGACGCGTTTCTCGCACACGCAGGTGGCAGAGTCGAGACCTCGCAAAACCCCTTGCGGAGCGGTTAGTGGGTTGCCTCCAATCCGACGGCGACGAGGATCTCGAAGATGATCGCGCCGCCAACGACTCCAGCAAGCACGACGAGAGTCCAGACAACAGCTGCGGGCATCCCGCGCCGAGGCTCGATCACCTCGGGTGCCAACGGCACGGCGTGCCATTGATGGCCGTCAAAAATGAATCGCCCGTCGGGCGTCATGGCGTTGGGGCCCGCTGGGACGCGCGAGTCCAGAACCTCCTGACCCTCTCCCGCGCTCATGCGATCGATCCTATCGCGTTGATCGACCCTTCGTCAGGCGGCTGCCGGCACTAGCGAGGCAGCTGCCGGGCCACGGTTGGCGCCTGGCCGTGTCAGCCGTAGGTGGGATGCTGCGGCCAGCCCGGCGGCGAATCCTCCCAGTCCTCCTGGCGCCCGTACGGCGCGAGGTCGAGGATGTTGTTGACGAAGAGCAGCCGGTCCACGCCGCGCGCGGTGGTGCTGTACGTGCGATAGACGTGCTCCCCGTCGCGCAGGAAGACGTTGAGCATGAAGCCGCCACTCGAGCCGCAATCGGCGGCGAAGCTCGTGCCGCGGGACGACACGAACGGCACGGTCCAGCCTTTTCGCGCTGCGTACGACTGAATCTGGGCGAGGGGCATGTTGGACACCGTCAACCAGGCGACGCCTTCCTCGGCGAGCGTCGGGAGGGCGGCCACGTTGTTGGTGAAGTGAGTGCAACCCGGGCAATATTCGTCGGGTCCGTTATCCATGAACTGGTAGACGACCAACTGGCTCTGACCAGCGAAGAAGTCGAGCAGGTGCTTGGGGCCGTCCGGCGTGTCGAAGACGTAGCGATCGTTGTCGAACTCCACCATGGGAAGGCGCCGGCGGCGCGCTGCGGCCGCGTCCAGGGCGCGCGTGAGTTCCTTCTCGGTCTTGAGCAACTCGTCGCGCTCCGTCTGCCACTGCTCGGCTGAAACGATCTCCGGCAAATTGGCCATGCTCAACTCCTGCAAAGTGGTCGAAAATCCTCGGAGAGGCCGGCTCACGCGAGCGATTGCGTGGCCTCCTCTGGCACTGTACGCTCGCGGACTGAGCGCTGACCTGCCGAGATCGGAGTCAGCGGCATGAGGTGACCGTCGGAGGACTGTGCACGTGAGGAGCTACGACGTCATCGTCATCGGGGGCGGCTCGCCGGGTGAGCACTGCGCCGGCGAGCTGGCCGAGGGCGGCCTGCATGTCGCCGTTGTCGAACGCCAGCTGGTCGGCGGTGAGTGCTCGTATTACGCATGCATCCCGTCGAAGACGCTCCTGCGTCCTGGCGAGGCCGTCCAGGGGGCGCGGGATGCGCTCGCCACCGCGCAGGTCGACGTTGCGGCCGCGTTGGCCTGGCGTGACTACATGGTTTCGGACTATTCCGACGCCGGTCAGGAACAATGGCTGGCGAGCAAGGGCATCGATCTGCTCCGCGGCACCGGGCGGCTCGCCGGCCCCGGCGTTGTCGAGGTGGATGGGGTTCGCCACACCGCCACGCACATCGTGGTTGCGACCGGCTCTGATCCGGTGATTCCACCGATCCCGGGGCTTGCGAACCTCTCGGGCATCTGGACCAACCGCGAGGCGACGGGAATGAAAGCCGTGCCGCGGCGGCTGCTGGTGCTCGGTGGTGGGCCTGTCGGTGCTGAGATGGCGCAGGCCGTGCGCCGTCTCGGTGGTGAAGTCGCGCTCGCCGAGGGGGCCGCGCACCTGCTCGCCCGCGAACCTGCGCCATTGGGTGAAGCGCTCACCGAAGCGCTGCGACGCGACGGCGTCGAACTCGTGCTCGGTGTCCGAGTCACCGGGGCTCGGCGCGATGGCGAGGACTATGTCCTGCAGCTCGACAACGGCGGCGAGCTGCGTGGCGACCACCTGCTCGTTGCCACCGGCCGGCGGCCGCGCGTGGACGGGATCGGCCTGGAGACGGTCGGCATTCAGCCGGACGCACACGGCATTCCTGTCGACGCGCGCCTGCGCGTGGGGGAGGGGCTCTGGGCCATCGGCGACGTCACCGGTGTGCGCCTGCTGACCCACGTCGGCAAGTACCAGGGCGAAGTCGTTGCCTCGAATATTCTCGGCGTGGTCCGCGAGGCCGACTACGAGGCCATCCCGAGCGTGGTCTACACGGATCCACAGGCCGCGTCAGTCGGCCTGGCAGAGGATAAGTTCAGCGCCACGGCGCGTCTCGTTGACGTTGCCAAGATGGAGACGTACTCGAGGGCGTACGCGGAATCCAACGGGTTTCTGACCCTCGTGAGCGACGGTGACCGACTGACGGGTGCCTACGCCCTCGGGCCAGAAGCCGGCGAGTGGATGCAGCAGGCGACGCTCGCCATCCGTGCTCGGGTGCCGCTCGAGGTGCTCCGCGACACCATTCAGCCGTTCCCCACCTTCTCCGAGATCTACGTGGCCGCGCTCAAGGCGCTGCACGCGCAGATAACGGGTCGTTGAGCGCTGAGGGGTCCCTCGCCGTCTCCTCAGCGTCCTCGCGATGAGACAGGGCGGCCGCAACGGTCGCGGCGAGCTCCTTGGTACTGAACGGTTTGGTGAGGTACTCGCAACCGAGCGCGTCGGTGAGCAGGCGGACGTGGCCTGAGGCATGCGCAGAGGTGATGATGATCCGTGCATTCCTGTGCTTCGCGTCTTTTCTCAAACGCCGCACCACCTCAAGGCCGTCGATTCCGGGGAGCGCAACATCGAGAACGGTGACATCGGGCGGGCAGTCCGCAAAGATCTCCAGCGCGGCTTCGCCGCTCGTCACGCCCATGACCTCGTAGCCTTCTGCGCGGAGCGTCAGCCGAATCGTCAGCATGATATCCGCCTCGTCCTCGACGACGAGTATGGTCGCGCTCATGTCGCGCGTCTGAGGCTGACGCGGAAGCTGGAGCCGCGCGGAACGATCTGCTCATATCGAATCTGACCATCCATGCCCTCAACAATGCGGCGGCACAACGCGAGGCCGATGCCCGATCCGCGGACGACGCTGGCCGCTTTGCCGCGGGTGAAGGGCTCGAACAGCTTTGGCACGAGGTCGCGCTCGATACCCGCGCCGTCGTCCGTGACAGCAAGAACAACCTGGCTCCCCTCCTGAGGAGCGTGAATCCGAATCTGCTGTCCCCCGTATCGATAGGCATTCACGAGAAGGTTGGTGACGACTTGGGCCAGACGATCGGGATCTGCCCGCACCGCGATCCCGGACGGCACTGCGATGGCGACCGCCTTGTCGTCAGGGGGAGGTGCTGCCTCGAGGACTCGCTCGACGAGAGGAAGCAACTCGACGTTGACGATGGCGAAATCGGTGCGGCCCCCCTCGATGTTCGAGAGATCGAGCAGGTTGGCGATAAGAACCCGCGCGCGCTCACCTTGCCGTGCCATGGCAGCAAACGCTTCCTCGATGTCAGCGCGTTCCATGACGTCAAAGCTTCGCGAGAGTGTTTCGCCCAGCCCGGCAAGTGTCGTCAGCGGCGTACGCAACTCGTGCGCCGCGTTGGCGACAAAATCGTCCCGAAGGTGCTCCAGGCGCCGCCGCTCCGTCACGTCGCGAATCACCGCCACGGGGAGCCGGCCATCCTTGGTCGGGACCGTTGAGACTTGAATGTCAACGGGGAACTCGACACCGTCGCGGCGCAGGCCGAAGAGCTCGTGATCCGTTCCCATCGGGCGGAGCTTGGGGTCGGTCGTGAATGCCATGAGCCGTGCGATGTGCTCGGCGCGAAACCGCTCGGGGAGGAGCATCTCGACCGGCTGCCCGATCAACTCATCCGCCCGATAACCGAAGGCGTTCTCGGTCTGGCTGTTGACCGCGTGAATTGCACCATCGCGACTGATGACGACAATCGCGTCGGGCGCGACGTCGAAGATGGCACGCAGATCCCCCTCGGCCTGGTGCCGCTCGGTGACATCACGAGCGATGACCGATGCTCCGACGAGGTCTCCCTGCGGGTCTCGAATCGGCGAGACCGTGAGCGCGACGTCGAACTGCGTCCCATCCTTTCGCAGGCGGACGGTTTCGAGGTGGGTTCGTTCTCCGAGCCGGACCCGGCTCATCAGCTCCGGCAGTTCGTGGAGACGATCGGGCGCCATCAGCATCGAGATGTGCTGACCTTCGGCCTCGGCGGCCGAGAAACCGTAGAGCGTTTCCGCAGCGCGGTTCCAGGTGATGATGTGCCCGCTCAGGTCCTTGGAGAAAATGGCTTCGTCGGACAGTTCCACGATCGTTGCCAGCGCGGCCCGCCGCTGCCGTTGCCGGCGCTCAGTGGACTCATCCATGCGTACCGGGCTGCTGCCCACCGCGGCTCCGCTCGCCATGCCTGAGAATGCCGGCAGCGTGAAGATCGCCTCGAGGCCACCGTCCGGAGCGGCCTCGAGCCAGAGCCGGCCGCCGTGTCGCTCGATGATTGTCCGGCTTATCGTGAGACCGACGCCCGTCGACCCGCCGTCGCGGTTGGATTCGAGGCGCTTGAACAGCCCGAATGCACGCTCCCGATTCCCCTCGGCGATCCCCGGGCCGTTGTCTCTCACGACGAACGCCGGGTCAGTGCCGCGCATCGCCGTCTCGACGTGAATGACCGGGGAGCGGTCCGCGCGTGTGTATCGCAAGGCGTTATCCACGAGGTGATGGAGCACTCGCCCGATCGCGGTCGCGTCTGCGTGGACAGCAGGGAGTGGTGACGCCGAGATCACCGCCCCTCGCTCGACGGCGCTCGAACGAAACGCTTCGATGCACTCTGCCACGATCAGATCGAGGCTGACTTCCCTCACCTCGAGGGCCGCATTCCTGGCTCGGACCCAGGAGGTCAGACTGTCATTGAGCGCTTGCATCCTTTCCGCGGCGACGACCATCTCACCGAGGTATCCGCGCTCCTGCTCGTCGATGCGCCCCCCGAGAGTGTCAAGGAGGATATTGCCGAACCCACGGACGGATTGCAGCGGACCGGAGAAGTCGTGCGCAACAACTTTTGCGAAGACAGCCAGCTCATCAGCGATGTCGACGTCATCCAGTGGATTGCCTGCCGCCGCAGGCTCGCGAGGGGCGATCGCTGGACCAGCCGTCATCATGCTCACCACACCGGATCGCGTTGCAGCAGTTCGGTGATTGCATCCGCCGATACCGGACACGCCATAAAGAAGCCCTGAGCGATGTCGCAGTCCAGGTGTCTGAGGACGGCAAGCTGGGCGGCCGTCTCGACGCCCTCGGCAACCACGACCAGGTGCATCCGCCGGCCCATCTCGACAAGCGTGGTGATGATCGCCATGTTCTTCTCGCCGCGGTCAAGCCCGGCGACAAAGGTCCGATCGATTTTGAGGATGTCCACCGGGAGCTGCTGCAGGTAGTTGAGCGACGAGTAGCCCGTGCCGAAATCGTCCACGGCGAGCTGGACCCCGAGGGCCTTGAGGGCGGTGAGCCGCTTCGCCATGACATCGAGGTCGCCGAGGAGGACGGTTTCTGTGACCTCCAGGCACAGGCACAGGCTGCCTGGCTGCACACGTGCCTTCGCCACGGCACGAGCGACCACATCGACGACGGTCGGCTCAACGAGCTGCCGCCCTGAGATGTTCACGGACATCGTGAGCGGCTCCCGATCCGGGAAGCTGCGAGCCCACACGCCCGCTTGCTCCAAAGCGGCGCCGAGCACCCACGAGCCGATCGGCACGATGAGCCCGCTTTCCTCGGCTGACTCCAGGAACGCTTCTGGGGCAAGGAGGCCGCGGGTGGGCTCCTCCCACCGCAGCAATGCTTCGAGGCCGCAGATGCGGCCGCTCCGCAGGTCGACCGCGGGCTGATACACGAGGCGAAACTCATTCCGCTCGAGCGCGCGGTGGAGCGCGGTGCTGGTGGCGTGATGCACCTGGACGACCGTGCGCATCTCCTCCTCGAAGACCACGAATCGTCCTCGGCCGTCTCCTTTGGCACGGTACATCGCGATGTCGGCATCTCGGATCAGCCCGTCGCCATCGGTTGAACCCACCGGTGCGATGGCGACGCCGATGCTCGCGCCGACGAATGCCTCGATGCCATCGAACGCGATCGGCGCGGAGAGTACGTCGACGACGCGCTGGGCAACGCGGGAGACCTGATCAGCGGAGATGCCGTCGCATAACACCGCGAATTCGTCGCCGCCGAGGCGGGCGACTGTGTCGCTCGGACGCACGACTGCCTGGAGGCGCTGCGCCACCGCGCGGAGCACGAGGTCGCCGCTGGCGTGGCCAAGGCTGTCGTTGATCAACTTGAAATAGTCGAGGTCGATCACCAGCACAGCCGGTGTCGCGCGGGGATCCATCCCAGCCTCCAGCACCGGGGATCGGGGACGCGCGCGGGTGAGAGCAACCTGAAGGCGGTCGGCAAACAAGGCGCGGTTGGCCAGTTCAGTGAGGGAGTCATGGAATGCCAGGAAATGGATCCGCTGATCGCCCCGCATCCGTTCGATGGCGTAGCGAATCGATCTCGCAAGCGTTCGGCCATCGACGTGACCCTTGACCAGATAGTCCTGTGCACCGCACTGCAGCGCATCCAGACCGACGGCGTCGTCATCGTTACCGGTGAGCACGACCACCGGGACATCAGGCGCAACGATACGAATTCGTGCGACGCCCTCCACGCCTTGCGCATCGGGCAATCCCATATCGAGCAGCACGCAGGAAGGCATTGCCTCCGCGAGCGCCAGCACGCAGTCACTCAGCCGTCCGACCACTACGATTTCGAAGAGTTCACTGAGCGCGGTCGACCGGAGCATGGCGATGTGGAGCGCTGCGTCGGCCGGGTTGTCCTCGACCAGGAGCAGGCGCGTCGCCGTTGAGCCTCGGAGACCTGCGATGAGCCCGACCGCGGCCGCCGCCGGTGCATCGACGGCCAGATCGCGAGAGACGCACGGCATCACAGGATTGGCCAGCCGCACAGATCGGCTTTGACGATCAGTGCTCATCGCCCGAGTATGGGGGCCGGATCTCTCCCACTCATGGAGACCAGGTGACGGGGATGGTCAGATGCACCCCTGCCTCGTCACGGCCATGTGCAGAAGGCGTATGCACTAGTGTGTTTGCATCACTCCGATTCGGTGTGTACGTATCTAGCGCGTGGCGATACGATGGACAAACATGTGATCAGCGCCTCAAACAGCAGCACGGCGCACACATGAAGAAGGCAGCGGATGCTTCAGGAAACATCGACCAGGACCGCGTGGCGGCGCTCGTTACGGAGAGCGACGGGCGTGGTCGCCGCAGGCGCGGTGATCGTGCTCGGATCCCTCCCCGCGGCTGCCGCAAGTGGCACACAAGTCATGACCGGCTCCACGTCGGGTGGAGTTCTCAGCATCGCCGCGCCTGGGGCTCTGACCTTACCGACGCTGGTTGCGGGCAGCTCGACGGCCGCGACGAATCTTGGGAGCGTGAGCTGGACAGACACGATGAATGACTCGGTTGTGTCTAGCGTCACCCTCGCGGCGACGAACCTGTGGCACGCAGCAGGCGCCGGTCTGTACATCCCGTGGGCTGACTTCACGATTACGGTCGACCCAACAATCGTCGCCAGTGCGATGAATGCCGGAGCTCCGGCGGTCGTTCCTGCGGGCAGCCCATATGTGCTCGCCGGAACGCCAACCACGGATTTCAGCACGTATTCCACCCCCATTACCCTTGCCACCGCATCAGCGACGAGTGAAGGCACGTGGACGTTGGTCAACAACCAGATCGTTGTCGCGGTGCCGGCGGGCACGACGCCCGGCACTTCGTTCGCGGCGACGATCCAGTACACCGTGACCGGTTAGCCCCCAAACCCTCCCCAACGAATGGCCTGGCGACCGAGCAGCCCTCCAGCTGCCGGTCGTCCGGGCCTCTTCGGTCGGGCATGGCGTTCTTCGGCCTTGCAGCGCAGTGTCTGTCGAGCTCGCGGCACCGCACTCCCGCGACGTTCCGTTACAAGTTCCCGGGGTTCGTGCCTCTTTGTGACGGTGACGGTCGGGTAGCACGGTTACGCTGAGACGTCAGTCGTTCCGAGGAAGAGTTGAAAATGGAGCCGTACGTACGTTTCGCCAACGCCGTGCGCGCTCGCGCGATTTTGACCATCGGCAGCCTCATGCTGGTGGGGGCGCTTGCTGTCGGTTCGCATGAGACTGCGCGTGCTGCCGGCGCATCGGCGGCCCCGGCTCCGATGCCCCTCTTCGGTGTCCATCCCGTGCAGGAGGGGCGCACGACGCTGCCTGGAGGGCACTTCAATTTTGCCCTCGTGCCGAGACAGCGCATCGTTGATGCAATCGTGGTGGAGAACTCCTCGGATCACGCTCTGGGCTTCCATGTGTACGGGGCAGATCTGCTCACGGCGGCAGGTGGTGGGTTCGCGCCCGCGCAGCCAACCGCGACCATGCGAGGGGTGGGTGCATGGATCATCGTCTCAGTGCCGCTCGTGACCGTCTCTGCACACAGTCAATTCACCGACGAGTTCACGCTCACGGTACCGGCATCGGTGTCGTCTGGTCAGCATCTCGGTGCTGTGGTGGCGGCGGCGAGCGTTGGTGTGACGTCGCAGGGCAATCCGATCGAGGCGCGTGCTGCGTTGATCGTCGTGGTCACGGTGCCCGGCGTCGCTGACGCGTCAGCTCGTCTCACCCCACTGGTCGGATCGGATGCAACGGCCGGGCAGGTCGGGTTTGGCATCACGTTGTCCAATACCGGCAACGTGCTGCTCACCTATACCGGGTTGCTTGCGATCGACGATGCCGGTGGGCATCCTGTCGCCGCGCTCCCGCTGACTCCGGCGAATGCATACGTCGTGCCGAGTGGTCAGATCCCACTCGTTGCAACCTGGAAGGAACCGGCCCCGTTGGCTGACACCTACCGCGCTCAGGCGACGGTCACCGTCTTCGCCAACGGGACGCCGATTCGGACGCTGACCTCGCAGTCTCTTGTTCTGCGTCTGTCATCCGGCGTTCCGGCGTTTGTCCCTATCGGCGTTTCCCTAGCGATCGCGGCGATGATTCTGCTGGCGGCAGGAATCGCCCGTGGCCTGGCGGAACGGCGGCACACGCCGGCCGCGCGGCGCGTTCGCCGCACGGGATCGGTAGCCTGAGTTGGTTCAAGCCCTTCGTCTTGACAGCGGCGCTCGAGCCGCATCGATGCGGCTGCCGAACAGCGGACCGCACCCGAAGGATGGGAGCGCTGACCGTCCAACCGTCCTCGTCGTCGACGACGATGAGCGGATGCGCGACGCGACCGAACGTATCCTGAAGAGAGCCCACTACCGGGTCGTGCAAGCGGCGAGCGCCGCCGAGGCGCGGTTGGCCTGGGTGGCACACCACCCCGAGGTTGCGCTCGTTGACCTCGAGCTTGGTGGCGAACCCGGATCGGCACTTCTCGACGAGACGTGGGTTCGTGATCTTGACACCGCCCTCGTCGTGCTGACGGGTTCCGACGACGTCGACGTGGCAAGCGAGTCATTCGCACACGGGGCGTCGGGCTACGTGGTCAAACCGTTCACGGCCAACGAGCTCCTCATGCAGGTCAGCAGTGCACTTCGCCGCCGTCATCTCGAAAGAGCGGTCGCCGACCACGTCCGCGAACTCGAGCACAAAGTCATCGAAAGCACCACGGGGATCGGCGACTTGAGGACGCGCCTCGAGTCCGTCACCTCGGGATCCTCGCTCGCGGACGAGCGCCTTGTACAGCATCTCTGCTCCGCGGTGTGCCTCCGCGACGACGACACCGGCCGCCACATCGAGAGAGTGAGCGTGACTGCCGCAGCCCTCGCCGACTGGTGTGGGTTTATCGTCGATCCCGCGCCCGCGCTTCGCCTCGCTGCGGCGCTCCACGATGTCGGCAATATCGGCATCCCCGACTGGGTGTTGCTCAAGGCGGGGCGGCTGACCCCCGACGAGCGAAGAATCATCGAGCGGCATTGCGAGCTGGGTCACGCGCTGCTGAGCGGCTCGACGAGTCCCATTCTCATCCTCGCGGCGTCGGTGGCGCTCAACCACCATGAACGTTGGGACGGCAACGGGTATCCGAACCGGAGGCGCGGCGAGGACATTCCTCTCGAAGCGCGGATCGCGGCCGTGGCAGACGTCTTTGATGCGCTCACGCGTGACCGCGAGTATCGGGCGGCATTGCCTCTTGACACGGCGATCGACGTGATGCTGCGCGATCGCGGCGGCCTCTTCGATCCGAAGTTGCTTGATCTCTTCCTCGATCGTCTTGATGACGTGCTGGACCTCACAAGGACCCTCCCCGATCCCGAACGCGCTCGTGTGACCCGCCTCGTCATAGCAGGTGATGAGCCCGTTCTGGTCGAAGGTTTGGTTCGCTTGATGAACCGACGAGGGGAGACGCGCGTGATCGGGAGCGGGCAGACCTGTGGAGAGGCATTGGAGGCCGTCCGGAGTCTCCGCCCCGACGTGTTGCTGGCCGACTACCGGATGCCGGATGGTGATGCCGCAGGCTTGACCGAGGTCGTGCTCGCTGAGCATCCCGAGACCAAGGTGATCGTTCGTGTCGACACCGCGACCCCGGAGTCCGCGCTGCGATGCATTGCCGCTGGGTGCTCGGGGGTGATCGCCAAGACCGGACCGGTGGATGACGTCGCACGAGCGGTTCGGCGCGTGCATGACGGCGAGGTGGTGATCCCCGCCGAACTGCTCCCACAGGTGGTTTCAGGCCTGCGTCGAACGGGGAATCGTGTCGGAGACGACATGACGCGACGAGAGAGCGAGTTGCTCGGATACCTCGCACGCGGTCTCTCGCTGATCGACATTGCATCGGCGATGTCAATCAGCATGAATACCGCGCGCAATCATACGCAGCGTGTCATCGAGAAGTTGGGAGCGCACTCCAAGCTCGAAGCCGTGGTCATCGCCATTCGGGAAGGCCTGGACGTGGCACCGAAATGACCAACGGTGAAGCTGTCGTCATAGACGCGTCTCGCGGCGTGCTCGAGGTATCAGACGGCGCAGTCGTTGGCGTTGATCGTGGCGGACGGATTGCGCTCGTCAATGCAGAAGCTGAGGCGTTGTTCGGCTACACAAGCACCGAGCTCGTCGATCATTTCGTCGATATGCTCGTGCCGCGGCTCCTGCGGCGCATTCCCGCTCAAGGCGAGCCTCACCGAGTCCCAAGGCAAGCGTCCGAGGCGCTCGGGGTTCGGACACCGTTGGAAGCGCGGCGAAAGGACGGTTCAGAGTTCCCTGTCGAGATCTCCCTTTCGGCGATCGACACACGCGAGGGCTCGCTGGTCTCAGTGGCGATCCGCGACGCGAGCGATCGCACGGTACTCCAGCGCGAGCAAGATCGTGCCGACGTCCAACGCGCACGTGACGTCCTGGAGACGCGATTGCACCAGTCCCACCGCCTCGAGAGTCTCGGTCAACTGGCCGGTGGCGTCGCTCACGATTTCAACAATCTCCTGGCGGCGATCCTCAACTACGTTACGTTCGTGTCAGTCGAGATCGACGCGGAACTCGAGACTCGACCGGTCGATGCGCGTGGGCGCCTGACTGCTGTGCTCAGCGACGTCGCCCAGATTGGCGCGGCAGCAGAGCGAGCCGCCGGCCTCACCCATCAATTACTTTCGTTCGCGCGGAGGGAGGTGCGAAACCTCGAGGTTCTCGACATCAACGACATCGTCCGTGAGGTCGAGACGCTGCTGCGCCGAACCATCGGCGAGCAGGTGACCCTGGTGACGCATGGCGCACGTGATCTCAAGGCCGTCCGGGCTGATCGAGGGCAGATCGAGCAGATTCTTCTTAACCTGGCGGTGAATGCACGCGACGCGATGCCGAATGGTGGCACCGTGAGCGTTGCAACCGAGAATTTCTCGGTCGATGACGAATATGCAGCACTCCATCCCGTTATCGATGCCGGGTCATACGTGCGCGTGCGAGTGACCGACACTGGCGCCGGGATGGATGGCGAAACGCTCGATCGGGCGTTCGAGCCGTTCTTCAGTACGAAGCCCAAGGACAAGGGAACCGGTCTCGGGCTCGCGACCGTGTACGGAATCGTGAGTCAGGCAGGCGGGCTCGTGGAACTCCAGTCGACGGTGGGTGCCGGGACCACGGTGACGATTCTTCTGCCGAGTGTCGCCGCCGCCGTTCCGGATCCTGAACCCCCGCGACCGCTCACGGGACATCGAGCAGTCGAGACGATTCTCGTCGTCGAGGATGAGGAACTGGTCATCGATGTGGCCAGCCGCATTCTGATGCAGCATGGCTATCACGTCCTGGTTGCGCGGAGCGGAACAGCGGCCGTCGACCTGATCAACAGCCACCTCGGGACCATTGACCTCCTGCTCACCGACGTTGTCATGCCGGGGACCACTGGCAGGGAGGTGGCCGAGAGAGTCTCCGTGCTACGCCCCGAGATCCGTGTGCTGTACATGTCGGGTTACCCGGAGTCGGTGGTCGCGTCGCATGGAGTCATCGACCAGGGGATTCGCCTGATGTCCAAACCCTTCAAGGCGACGGATCTTCTGGCCCACGTCCGCGCCGTCCTTGATGCGTGACCGAAGTTCGGCAGTCTAGACGGGCTCGACGATGAGCTTTCGGGTGTGTCCAGTGGACGCGAGGGTTGCCAGCAGCCGGCGGAAGGTGCCGCCCGAATGGCTTGGATGCGCGGTGCAGGCAAGCCAGATCTGACGGTCCTCGGCCACGGCGGCGGTAGGCTCGCCGCAGTCGCAGAACGGTGTCTGGCGCTCTGCGCGCTCGATGAGCGCCACAATGCGGGTGTTCTCTCTGGTAGTCGTCATTTCTTGATCTCCCGAACATCGATACGATGCGTTTCGTATTATAGCTGAGTATGGCAATTCAGCGCCCTCCGAAGCCACGAGTCGCCACTGCCCCGACGGCGCGGAGCGGGAGGCCGCGCAGCGAGCGCGTGCACCAGGCGATCCTCACCGCCGCGCGCGAGATCCTGATGGAGGAGGGCTTCGCGGCGATGCGCCTCGAGCACGTCGCCGCGCGAGCGGGGGTCGGCAAAGCGACCATTTACCGGCGCTGGGGCTCCAAACAGGCGCTCGCGCAGGACCTGCTGAGCCAGCTCGCGGCGCCCCACATCGCGGTGGCCGACACGGACAACACGCACGACGAATTGCTTGCCGTGGTCACCAACCCCATGCGGGCCGTGACCGAGACCGACTTCGGACCGGTGATCAAGGCGATGCTGTCGCAGATTGCGAGCAACCCGACGATTGGTGACCCGTTTCGGGCGACCGTGGTTGGGGCCCGCCGCGCCGAGGTCGCCAGAGTGGTGGCGCGAGGCATCGCGCGCGGGGAACTCCGCAAGGATGTCGACGTTGCCGTCGCCACCGAGTTGCTGGTCGGACCGGTGTACTTCCGCCTGATGTTCGGAGGCGTCCTCGATCTCGCATTCGCGGAGCAGATCGTCGACAGCGTGCTGCGCGGCTACAGCGCCTGACGCGGTCCTGGAGCCGGAGACTCCCCGTCAGGACGCGCAGAGAACGTAGGCAGTCACGTTGTCGTCGGCTCCGGTCGCGTTGTTCGTGTCGCTTCCCCATCCACCGACGAATGGGAAGGTCGTGTTGATCGTGACGCCCACGCCCCCGCTCGGAACCACGCCGCCTCCGATGGTCGACAGCCCGCCGGGACAGAACACCTCCGCATCGGTGTCGTGGGCGGCCGGATTGAGTTCGGTCGTCCCGATGACCTCCTGGAAATGCGTCTTCGAAACATTGATCTTCGCGCAGATGCGGAAGACGTTGAAACTGAAGGTCGCGGTCGAGTCGTTGCTCACATAGACGTACCACTCGGTCGTCCCGGTCGGCCACGAGCCGGCCAGATTGACGAGCGTGTTCGGCGCGTTGCTGAACTCACCGCCGCCCGTGACGACGTCACCCTTCGCGCAGAGGTAGCCGGCGCCCGCGTCCGCACCAGCGGGGTTTGACACGGCAACCGACTCCTTCTGCGCATACCCGGCGGGCTTCTTCGCGCAGACCGCGTACACCGTGAACTCCGAAGCGGCCGGACTCCCGTTGTTGGCAGTGATATCCCAACCGGTGTTATTGGGATAGGAGGAGTTGATGTTTGCCGTCAGCGCGCTCGTGTCGATCAACCCGCCACCGCTCAGCGGGACCGTCTGCACGCCCTTGTTGACGGGACAGACCACCGAGCCGTGGGTCTGGGTATCGGGCGGAAGCGCAAACGTCGCACTTGCGATCGAATAGCCGGCCGGTTTGGCGACGCTCGGCGTCCCCGGCGATGGTGCGGCCGCGTCGACCGAAGTGGCAGTCGCAACGCCGATAGCGACGACCGCCGAACAGAGACCCAGGATTCTTGCGTGCTGACGCATTGCTCCCCCCACGGTGTCCAATCGAGTGCGTCGCACTCTAGGCGCGGTCGCGAATCCTTGTCAACGCAAGGGCATCGGGCGCTTTCGGCGCGCGGCGCGGTGACCGGCGCCCCCGCCGCCGCCGGCTATTGACACTAGCCTAAAAGCTATGTAGAGTAGCCATCATGGAAACAGAGAGCGTCCTCCGCAGCGCCGAAACCCGATATCTCACCGGTCCGGAAGGGAGGATCGCCTACGAGGTCGCCGGCACCGGTCCCCTGGTCGTGCTCGTCCCCGGCATGGGCGATCTTCGTGCCACGTATCGATTCATCGCACCGTCATTGCGCGAAGCGGGGTACCGGGTGGCCGCCACCGATCTGCGCGGCCACGGCGACAGCGACACGTCATTTGCAACATACGGCGACGCGGAGACCGCCGCCGACGTGAGCGCGCTCATCGCCGAGCTCGGCGGCCCGGCCGTCATCGTGGGGAACTCCATGGGCGCAGGCGCGGCGGTGATCGCGGCGGCCGAGCATCCCGAACTCGTCAGCGGTCTCGTCCTGGTGGGGCCCTTCGTCCGCAACGGCAACACGAGTGCGATCCAGCGGCTCTTGTTCCGCGCGGCGATGGCGCGGCCGTGGGCGCCCGCCGTCTGGAAGTCCTACCTGCCGAAGTTGTATGCGGGGCAGCGGCCCGCCGACTTCGAGGCGTATCGCGACCAGGTGGTCGCAGCCCTCCACCGTCCCGGGCACGCCAAGGCCTTCTCGCGCACCACGCATACGAACCACGACGTCGCGGAGGCGCGGCTGGCCGCCGTCAAGGCTCCGACGCTCGTGGTGATGGGTGACAGCGATCCGGACTTTCCGGACCCGAAGGCCGAGGCCGACTGGATCGCCGCGGCGATCCACGGGTCGGCCGTCATCGTGCCTCAGGCAGGGCACTACCCCCAGTCGCAGCAGCCGGAAGCGACCACTGACGCGGTGATCGCCTTCCTCCATGATGCCGGGCTCCATGCCTAGAGCGGGGCTCACAGAGACGCGGGTCGTCGAGGAGGGCGAGCGGATTGCCGACGAAGTCGGCCTGGAGCACCTCACCCTCGCGGCGCTGGCGGAGCGTCTCGGCGTCCGTCAGCCCTCGCTGTACAAGCACATCGCCGGTACCGACGGGCTCCGGCGCAGCATCGCGTTGCGCGCCAAGCAGGAGCTCGCGGCGGTGCTCGGGCGCGCGGCAGTCGGGCGCGCACGTGGCGAGGCCGTCACCGCCATGGCACGCGCATACCGCGCCTGGGCACACGAGTATCCGGGGCGATACTCCGCGGCGCAACGGGCGCCTCTCGTCGGTGATGTCGACGACGAGATCGCCAGCGCGGCGGTGGTTCAGGTCGCGTTCGACGTCATGGCGGGCTACGACCTGCGAGACGACGACGCCGTCGACGCGATCCGTGCCCTGCGCGCCGCGCTCCACGGATTCGTCACCCTCGAGGCGGGAGGGGGTTTCGGGATGCCCGTCGATGTCGACAGAAGTTTTGACCGGCTCGTCGCCGGGCTCGCGACGGCCTTTGCCGGTTGGAGCACGGATCCGGAGGCATAGGCTCCGAAGCACCGGCGGCTGAAAGCCCAGAGCGGCATCTCGGGTCGTAGGCTGCAACGATGGAAACGTGCGCGCGCTGCGGCCACGTCAACGCGGCCGGCGCCCGCTTCTGCAACGGCTGTGGCACTCAGCTCGGTGCCAAGGAGACGAGCGAGGAGCGAAAGATCGTCACGGTGCTCTTCGTCGACCTGGCCGGGTTCACAGCGCGTGCCGATACGCTCGATCCGGAGGACGTGCGCGCGATTCTCACCCCGTATTACGCACGGCTGCGCGCCGAGATCGAGGCCTACGGCGGCACGGTCGAGAAATTCATCGGCGACGCCGTCGTGGGTGTGTTCGGTGCACCGGTCGCGCACGGGGACGACCCGGAGCGGGCGGTGCGCGCTGCGTTGAGCGTCCGCGCTGCCATCGCGGAGATGAATGCCTCCGACCAGCGACTCGATCTTCAGGTCCGTCTCGCGGTCAATACCGGCGAGGCGATCGTGTCGCTCGGGGCCCGGCCGGAACTGGGGGAGGGGATGGTGGCGGGCGATGTCATCAATACCGCCTCACGCCTGCAGAACGAGGCACCGACCGACGCCATCCTGGTCGGGGAGGCGACGTACCGCGCCACCCGGTCGCTCGTCGAGTATCGCGAAGTCGAACCGATGACGGTGAAAGGCAAGTCCGGCCCGGTGCGTGGATGGCTTGCGCTCGGGACGACGACGGCTCCCGGTGAGCGGAGCGTCGCCACCGTGCCGATGGTGGGACGCGTGCGCGAAACCGCGATCCTGCAAAGGATTTTCGAGGGCGTGGTGGCGGAGCAGCGGCCCCAGTTGATGACCGTCTTCGGCGAGGCGGGTGTCGGCAAGACGCGGCTCGCCTCGGAGTTCTCGGCCCAGCTCGAACAGACCGGCGTGCAGATATTCCGCGGACGCTCGCTCCCCTACGGAGAGAAGACGCTGCACGGCCCGTTCACGCAACACGTGAAGCAGTTCGCCGGAATTTTCGCCAGCGATGACGTCGACGCCGCTCGCGAGAAGCTCCGCGCCGCGCTGGAGTCGCTGCACATCGGTGAGGCGACAGACCAGCTCGCGTCGCACCTTGCGCTCTTCATCGGGCTCGGACGCGAGCACGAGGTGGCCGATCGGCAGGTGCTCTTCTTCGCCGCGCGGCAGTTCGTCGAATCCGTGTCGCGGGATCGTCCGACCGTGTTCGTGTTCGAGGATCTGCACTGGGCGGACAACGGCACCTACGACCTGCTCGAGGTACTCGCATCACGCGTTCGGCACGCGCCGGTGATGCTCCTCGCGCTGGCGCGGCCGGACCTGCTCCTCGCGCACCCCGGCTGGGGCGGAGGGCTGTCGACCTACTCCGCGCTCTCGCTCGAGGCGCTCAGCGCCGAGGAGTCGCGGCAGCTCGCCGCCGGGCTGCTCCGCAGCGCCGTTGACGGCGACGATGCCCGGCGCGTGGCCGAGACGGCGGAGGGCAATCCGCTCTTCATCGAGGAGCTCGCGGCGTCGCTGGCGGACATCCCGCTCGGCGCCGGACAGCATCTCCCGACGACCATCCGCGAGCTGGTCTCCGCCCGTATCGACGCCCTCCCCGCCAACGAGCGCCGGCTCCTGCTCGCCGCCGCCGTGGTCGGCAAGGTCTTCTGGAGCGGCGCACTCGAGCGCATGGAAGGCACCGGGGAGCTCTCCGACGCGCTGGATTCGCTCGAAGCGCACGACCTGATCAGACGCGAGTCGTCATCGTGGATCGAGGGCGATGAGCAGTTCACCTTCAAGCACGTGCTGATCCGCGAGGTGGCATACGCCACGGTCCCCCTGGCGACGCGCCGCGAGCGCCACGCCGCGGTGGCGGAATTCCTCGAGGCCGCGACAGCCGGCGCCGGCGCAACCGCGACTGCCCTGGCCGCGCACTGGCGAGAGGCCGGGTGGGATGCCCGCGCGCTCACCTATCTGCTCGCGGCCGCCGATGCGGCGGGTCGCGGCTGGGCGAAGGAGGAAGCAGCCGCGCTCTACCGCGAGGCGCTCGAGCTCATCCCACCGGATGACACCCGGCAGCGAGACAGCGTCGCGCGACTCCGAACCCTGGCGCTGGTCGCGGCGTCCCACGCCGCCGACGCGCGGCACCTGCAGCGTGGGGCCGAAGCTGCCCCGGCGGAAGGATAGCGGCCGTCAGAGAGGCGGGAAGTCGGCGGGCGTGACCTCGCCGGCGATCTCGTAGAGGGCGAGGATCTCGTGGAATCCCAGCTGCTTCGCGTGCTCGCGGACCATGTCCTCGGTCGGCGCGCCGTAGACGCAGAACGTCTTGACACCACCCTGCTCATCAACGGTGACGTGGCTGTATTCCCAGGTGATCTCCGGGAACGACTCCTCCACGATCTGTCGCGATCGCCGCCCGATCTCAGGCATCTCGTCCTCCCGGATCTCGAAGCGGCGCTCGATCAGGTATCTCGGCATGGCTCCTCCTCTTCGATCAGGCGCGTGCCTGACGCGCGCTTGAAACGCCCGTTAGGACGCTGGTCTCGATGTGTGGCGGCGTCCTGAGTGTCTGGAGGACGACGCAGTACCGCTCCGTCTTCTCGATCAGGGCATCGAGCTGCTCCTGGCTCGCGGCCGGGGCGGCGATATCGAAGCGCACGCGGATCGCTTCGAACCCAACCTGCGCGTCGCGCGACAGACCGAGCGTGCCGCTCAGATCGAGATCACCTTCGACCGTCACCCCGATCTCCTCGACCGGGACCTCCATCGAGGCCGCGACCATCTGGCAGGTGATCTGCGCACAGGCGGCCAGTGCCCCGAGCAGGAGATCGCCGGAGCACGCGCCGGTGCCGGCACCGCCAACTCCGGCATGCGCCTGCGCCGCGTAGATCGCCCGGCCGAGGTCAACAGAGCAGGAGATCGGCGCATCTCCCTGGCCGCCTCGCGCGACGAGCGTGATCCGCGATGAAGCCGGATCCTCTCGGTAGTGATCCTTGAGTGGCTTCTGGACTTCCCGCAGATTCATCCAGCTTCCTCGGTTGTGCTCGGCCGATGCATACCGATTCTGTCGCATTCGCGCGGACGTGAGGTGGGCGCGGCGATCGGGCCGACCGGACCTGGGGACTAAGCTACGCGCCAGTGCCAGCGGGTGAGCGATGAGCATGGTCGCCGACGCGGCGTCCAACCTCGGCGCCGCCCGCGCCCAGATGGGGCTCTCACTGGGCTGGCACATCATTCTGGCCTGTCTCGGTGTCGGCCTTCCGGCGCTGATTCTCATCGCGGAGTGGCGTGGTATCCACGGCGACGCCGACTCGTTGCGCCTCGCCCACACGTGGGCCAAGGCTGCCGGGGTGCTCTTCGCGGTGGGAGCGGTGTCCGGAACCATCCTCTCCTTCGAGATGGGGATCCTCTGGCCCGGGCTGATGGGCAAATTCGGGGCGATCTTCGGAGTGCCGTTCGCGCTCGAAGGCTTTGCGTTCTTCATCGAGGCGATCTTTCTCGGCATCTACCTGTACTCGTGGGATCGGCTGACACCCAGACGTCACCTCCTGAGCGGGGTTCCTGTTGTCATCGCCGGCGTGGCGTCGGCATTTTTCGTCGTGACCGCCAATGCATGGATGAACGACCCCCAGGGATTCACGCTCGTCGATGGGAAGGTGACCGACCAGAATCCGATCGTCGCGATGTTCAACCCGGCAACCCCGGTCGAGACGACGCACATGATTCTCGCCGCGTTCATGGTGACCGGGTTTCTCGTTGCGAGCGTGTACGCGGTCGGCACGCTTCGCGGCCGGCGCGACCGGTACCACCGCGTCGGGTTGCTCCTCCCGATGATCGTTGCCGCCGCGCTGACGCCGGCGCAGATCGTCGTCGGCGACATCGCCGCGCGTGAGGTTGCAGACAACCAGCCGATCAAGCTCGCCGCGATGGAGGGGCTCGCGCAGACGACTGCCGGCGCCGGAGAGCACCTCGGCGGCATCTTCTACGACGGCTCGCTGCATTTCGCGCTCGTGATTCCGCACATGCTCGCCCTCCTCGCCACGGGCAATGTGAATGCGACCGTCAAAGGTCTCGACAGCGTTCCCCCGGATGACCGGCCCGAGGCGGTGGCCCTGATCCACCTGGCCTTCGACACCATGGTCGGCATCGGGTTTCTGCTCCTCGGCCTCGGACTCTGGATGCTGGTGCGCTGGATTCGCCGCCGCGGGCCGCCCACGTCGCGGTGGTTCCTGCGCGCGGCCGTGATCGCCGGTCCGGGGGCGGTGGTCGCCATGGAGTGCGGCTGGATCACGACGGAGGTCGGACGCCAGCCCTGGATCGTCTACAACGTGATGCGCACGTCCGCGGCAGTGAACCCGGCGCCAGGCCTCTACTGGGGGCTCGTGGCGCTGGTCGTTGTCTACTCGGTCCTGACCGTGGTCACGCTGCTCGTGCTCCGCCATCTCGCGGCTGCGGGACGCACGGTCGCCGAGGAGTAGGGACGCGATGCTCGCCAACGTCGTGCTCGTCTTTCTCTGGAGCGGGATCACCGCCTACGTGCTCCTCGCCGGGGCGGACTTCGGCGCCGGATTCTGGGATCTGCTCGCCGGGTCCGCGCATGGTGGCGCACCGCAGCGGCAGCGCATCGCCGCGTCGATCGGCCCCGTGTGGGAGGCCAACCACGTCTGGCTCATCTTCGCGCTGGTGGTCACGTGGACGGGCTTTCCGACGGTCTTCGCCTCGATCGCTTCGACGCTCTACATCCCGCTGACGATCGTCGCCTTCGGGATCATCCTCCGGGGCTCCGCGTTCGCGTTCCGGAAGACCGTGACCAGGGTGGCAGTGCAGCGAATCTTCGGCGCTTCGTTCGCGCTGTCATCGGTCATCACCCCCTTCTTCCTCGGCATGATCGCGGGCGCGATCGCTTCAGGGCGGGTCCCCGTCGGCATCGCCCAGGGCAGCGTGATCAGCAGCTGGCTCAACCCGACGTCGGTCATCGGCGGGGCGCTGGCGGTCGAGGTGTGCGCGTACCTCGCGGCGGTCTATCTGATCCGCGACTGCGAGCGAGCCGGCGAGGGCGACCTTGCCGCTCACTTCCGCATTCGCGCGCTGGTGATGGGCGTGATCACCGGAGCCACCGCGCTCGTCGGCATCGCGGTGCTCCACGCGGACGCGCCTGTCCTCTACAGCGGCCTGACCCACCGAGGCCTGCCGCTCGTCGTGCTGAGCGCGCTCTTCGGTGGCATGTCGCTGCTCTTGCTCCTCAGGCGGAGCCACGTCTCCGTGCGGGTCACCGCGGCGCTTGCGGTGGTGTGCGTGCTCTGGGCATGGGGTGTCGCGCAGTATCCCGACATCCTGAGCGGCACCGTGACGGTCACGGCCGCCGCCGCCCCGGACGCGACCATGGTCGTCCTGGTCATCACCCTGGGGGTGGGGACCGCACTGTTGATCCCATCGCTGCTGCTGCTCTACGGGCTTCAGGCGAGCGCAACGCCATCCACGTCCAACCGGGATCTGCCCGAGGCGCATTCGTAAGGCCCTCGCGTGGCGAACGTGTTCGCTACGAACTTGATCGTGACGAACATGTTCGTTATACTGATCGCGTGATCGCTTCGAGCACTCCCCGGAGCCGCCGCGAACGTCCTGCTAAGCCGGCGCTGAGCCGGGACGCCATCATCGCGGCCGCCGTTTCGGTGCTTCGGGAAGAGGGCCTGAAGCATCTGACCATGCGCCGTCTCGCGTCCGCGCTCGACACGGGTGCCGCATCGCTCTACGTCTACTTCCAGAGCACCGCCGACCTCCATGCCGCCGTCCTGGACGAACTGCTCGGGACGGTCACGCTCGAGCCGGAGGCGATCGAGGGTTCGTGGAACGATCGGATCAGTCGCGTGCTCACCTCGTACACGAGCGTGCTGATTGCGCACGCCACGCTGGCGAGGTCGGCGTTGGTGTCGAGGCCGTCCGGACCCAACTACCTGGCGCTCGTCGAGCGTTTGCTGAGCCTGCTCGATGAGGGAGACGTCCCGCGTGACCGGGCCGCCTGGGGCATCGACCTCCTGCTCCTCTTCGCAACGTCGCTCGCCGCGGAGCACGGCACTCGCGGGAGTGCTGACGATATCCCGGCTCAGGAAGCGGCGATCTCGACCGCGCTCCGGGGCGCGTCGAGCTCCCGGTATCCGGGCATCGCTGCGGTCGGGGAGGACCTGCTGTCCGGCTCGCCGGAGGCGCGCTACGCGTGGGGTATCGCGGTGCTGCTGGCCGGCATCGAGGCGGCACCGCGACCGATCCGGGAGACGTCATGACCCAGATCGTGGACATCTCCGGCTCGGCTGCCTCCACGAAGGCTCCGTCGTCAGGAGGAACGCCCGACCCCACACGCCTGACAGCGCGGCTGCGCTGGCTGCTGGCCGTCGTGCTCATCGCCGACATCCTCGACCTGCTCGACTCGACGATCACCAACATCGCGGCTCCCTCCATCGTCCGCGAGATCGGCGGTGGCCAGTCGTTGATCAAGTGGCTCGGCGCGAGCTACGCCCTCGCGATGGGCGTGTTCCTCGTGGTCGGCGGCCGCCTCGGCGACCGATACGGCAAACGGCGCCTCTTCCTGGTCGGTATTACCGGTTTCACGCTGGCCTCCGCGATGTGTGGTCTGTCCGTGGACCCGGCGATGATCATCGTCGGGCGGCTCATCCAGGGGAGTTTCGGCGCGTTGCTCATCCCTCAGGGGATCACCATCCTGATGGCGGCCTTCTCACGCGAGCAGATACCGCGAGCGTTCGCTGCCTTCGGACCGGTGATGGGGATCTCGGCCGTGCTCGGCCCGATCGTCGCCGGCTTCATCATCACCGCGAATCTGGCCGGCCTCGGCTGGCGGCCCATCTTCCTCATCAACATCGTGCTCGGCACGATCGGCCTGGTCGCGGCCTGGGTGCTGCTGCCCCACGACAAGCCGGTATCACACGAGCGCATCGACGCTCTCGGCTCCGGCCTGCTCGGCGCCACGATGCTCGCCCTGATCTTCGGTCTCATCCAGGGCTCGACGAGTGGCTGGACGGCGCTCCCCGTCGTCAGCCTGATCGCCGGCGCCGTGCTCTTCGTGGGCTTCGGCTTCCGTCAGGCCCGCGCCGCCAATCCGCTCATCGTCCCCTCGCTCCTGAGGAACCGAGGATTCACCTCCGGATTGCTGCTCGGACTGTTCCTGTTCGCGAGCGTGAGCGGCCTTGCCTACGTGATCTCGCTGTTCTTCCAGCTGGTGCTGCACCTCACGCCGTCGCAGGCAGCGCTCGGCCTTGCTCCCATGGCCGCCGGCATCGTGATCGCCGCAATCGTCTGCCGTCCGCTGCTCCGGCGCCTCGGCCGGACGCTCGTCGTGATCGGTCTCGCCGCCTCGCTGGTCGGGGCGCTCGCACTCTGGGTGACCGTGCTCGCCAAGGGCACCGAGGTCACGCCGTGGATGACCATCCCCGCGATCCTCATCCTGGGCATCGGCATGGGAACCTGCTTCACCGCCACCTTCGACGTGGCCCTCGGTGACGTCGCCCACGACGAGGCGGGGAGTGCGAGTGGTGCGCTGAGCGCCGTCCAGCAACTTGCAGCGGCGATCGGATCGGCTGTTGTGACCACCGTGTTCTTCAGCATTGCGGCGATGTACGGCGGCGCCGACGCCATGCAGGTGAGCCTGCTGGTGGTCGCCGGGATCATCGTGCTCTGCCTTGGGCTGGTCTGGCTGCTGCCCCGAGCGGCCGCGCCCGAGCTGGAGATGGCCTGAGGGCTGCGACGGAGATCAGGTGGTGCCGACCAGCCCGAGGATGAGCAGGTCGCCGCTGTTGTCCTCGGTGAAGACGTCGCCATCGGCCACCGCCGGCGACTGGATCGGTCCGGGGCTGGTCGAGCCGAGGTCGGCGCTGAAGAGCAGGCTGCCGTCGGAGGCGTCGAGCGCCTCGAGCGAACCGTCCGAGATCGGACCCGGGCTGTTCTCGACGTAGATCACACCGTTGGCGACCGATGGCGTCTGGATCGGCCCCGGCTGGGACTCGCTGCACAGCTGCTTGCCGTTCTTGGGGTTGATCGCGTACAGGTCGCCGTCGCTGTCCCCGCCGATGATGGCGTGGAGCGAGAGCTTGAGGTCGGGACCGGCGGTCGGTCCGGCCGCGGTGACGATGTTGTCGAGGGCGACCCCGCCGGTCACCGTGCCTCCGGTGGCGAAGGACCAGACCTGCTTGCCGGTCGAGGCGTTGAGCTCCACCACCGAGTCCCCAAAGCCGAAGACGATCCGCGCGCCCTGGCCTGACCCGTAGGCGGAGGGGGCCGACATAGGTCCGGGGCTGGCCTCCGAGAAGGTCCAGAGCGAGTCCCCGGTGCCGGCGTCGAGGGCTTCGACGAGGTTGCCGTTGAGGGTGACGAAGACGATCGTGTGGGTCGTGCCGTCACTGAGCTTCACGCCGCTGAGCACAGCCGGGGTCTGGATCGGCCCGGGGCTGCCCCCAACGTCGGACCACACCGGCGCCCCGGTGCAGCCGTTGAGCGCATAGACCGAGCCGTTGTCGGCGGCGATGACGACGTCCTGGCCGGGGCCGGGACTGCCGCCGGGGGTGTTCGGCCCGCTGATGGGGCCGGGGTTGGAGAGGACCGGGGACGTGAAGATCGGCGACCCGGCGTCGTAGGTCCACTCGATCACTCCGGTGGACGGATTGAGTCCGTAGACGTTGCCGTCCTCGGAGCCGGCCACGATCGCGCAGTCCTGCACTGGGCCGGGTTGGGCGAGATCCTTCTGGATCACCGCGAGTGGCGAGCCGAGCACCGCCCCGCCGGTGGTGAACGACCAGAGCTGGCGACCGACGCTGTCGAAAGCGCGCACCGTGTCGTCGCTCGAGCCGGCGTAGAGGTTGCCGCCCGCGAAGATCGGTCCCGAGTGCTGGTACGAGAGGCGTCTGCACCGTCGACGACGGTTCCGAGGACGACAGCGTCGACGCACACGGCCTCTGACGACCGTGTCGGCAACACACGGTCTCCCGCGCGCACGCGAATGGTGCGTGCGAGTTGTCGCCGAACAATCGTGGCGACGATTCGTTGTCATCGCGGGTGACGATTGTTCTTTGGCGCGTCTCGGCTTCCTCCCCTGACGGGAGAGCGGGATGCCGTCGTCGGAAGGTGCGGAATCGGCATACTAGGACCGCGATTGGGGTCGCTGCGGTGTGACGCGACCGACGAAATCTGGAGGACAACGATGACTCTTTCTCTCGGCAGTACTGCGCCCGACTTCGAGGCGGAGACCACACAGGGCAGGATCGACTTCCACGACTGGATCGGGGACTCCTGGGCGGTGCTCTTCTCGCACCCGAAGGATTTCACGCCGGTGTGCACCACCGAGCTCGGCTACATGGCGAGCATCGAGCCGGAGTTCGAACGCCGCAACGTCAAAGTCATCGGGCTCTCCGTCGACCCGATCGACAAGCACGAGAAGTGGGCCGACGACATCGAGGAGACGCAGGGGTCGCGGCCGACGTATCCGATCATTGCGGACGCCGACTTCAACGTCTCCAAGCTCTACGAGATGCTCCCGGCGAGCACCTCGGGAGATCCTGCGACGCGGACACCTGCGGACAACCAGACCGTTCGCAACGTCTTCGTGATCGGCCCGGACAAGAAGGTCAAGCTGATCCTCGTGTACCCGATGACCACCGGGCGCAACTTCGACGAGGTGTTGCGGGTCATCGACTCGTTGCAGTTGACTGCCAAGCACCGCGTCGCCACGCCGGCGAACTGGAAGCAGGGCGGCGACGTCATCATCGCCGGCTCGGTGTCGGACGACGAGGCGAAGCAGCTCTTCCCCGGCTACCGGTCGCCGAAGCCCTACATCCGCATCACCCCTCAGCCCAAGTAGGGGACTCCGCGCGGAGCGCCGCAGGGGGCTTCGCGCGGGCGCCCGTTCTGTAACTCGTCGCAGTACCTTGGACGTGGGGTGGGTGCGACGACACCCAAACCGAGCGGTCGGTACCCTCCTCGCCGAGTGCGCGCCGGCATAGCGCGCAGCGGTTGGAGGCGCCAGGCATGAACGCCATCGTCATCGCAGCGATCGTCGTCGGAGCTGTGATCGTCCTGGGGGCGATCCTCTCGATCCGTGTGGTCCAGCAGTACGAGATGGGCGTGCACTTCCGTCTCGGCAGGGTGATCGGCATCCGCACGCCGGGGTTGCAGCCGATCGTGCCCATCATCGACGTGCTTCGCCGCGTGTCGCTGCGCATCGTGACGATGCCGATCGAGTCGCAGGGGATCATCACCCACGACAACGTCAGCATCGATGTGTCGGCGGTGGCGTATTTCAAGGTGGTCGATGCGGTCAAGTCGGTGGTGGCCATCGAGAATGTGGCCGCGGCCATCAATCAGATTGCGCAGACGACCTTGCGGAAAGTCGTGGGCCAGCACACGCTTGACGAGACGCTCGCCGAGACGGACAAGATCAACCTCACCATTCGCGAAATCCTTGACGTGGCAACGTCCGACTGGGGCGTGCTGGTCACGCTCGTGGAGCTCAAGGACATCCAGCTCCCGGACAGCATGAAGCGGGCTATGGCACGTCAGGCGGAGGCAGAACGCGAGAAGCGGGCGAAGATCATCGCCGCCGAAGGTGAGGCGCTCGCAGCGGACAAGCTCGGGGTCGCGGCGGACATCATGATGGCCCACCCGCTCGCACTCCAGTTGCGCAACCTGCAGAGCCTGGTGGAGATTGGCGTCGACAAGAACACGACGGTCGTCTTCCCCGCTCCGATCATGAGCACGATCGAGGAGATCGGCAGTTTCGTATCCCGGGAGCGGACGGCGGCCGTGACGAGGGGCCGACCGTCAACGGCGGACCGGCTGGATCCATAGCGCGGGGCCGCACGAGCCACGTGTGACATGCGGTCGCGCCGGCGGCGGATCGAAGCTACCGTCGCGGTGCTCGCGGAGCGCAGCGGGTCACGTCGTCCGGCTGAGTGCGGGTGGCGATGACTCCGCTGTTGGCGCGTCCGGCATCGCGTCGAGAAACCCTTGCGCCGGAACGAAAAAGAGCGCTCCGGTCACCGCGGTGGAGAAATCGAGGATTCGATCGTAGTTGCCGGGCGGATCGCCGATGAACATATTGGTCAGCATCCGCTCGGTGATACGCGGCGTGCTCGCGTAGGCGATGTAGTAGGTGCCGAACTCGCCGCGACCGACTCGCCCGAAGGGCATGTTGTCGCGCAGGATCTTGAGCTCGGTGCCGTCGCTGTCGGTGATCACGTTGAGCGCGAGATGGGAGTTGGCCGGCTTGATGTCGTCGGGCATCTCGATATCCGCGAGCTTCGTGCGCCCGACCGCCTTTTCCTGCTCCTCGACGCTGAGCGCATTCCACGACTCGAGGTCATGCAGATACTGCTGCACGATCACGTAGCTGCCACCGGCGAAATCGGGGTCGTCGTGGCCGACGGTCACGGCGTCGAACGCCGCCTGCCCCGTCGGATTTTCGGTCCCATCGACGAAGCCCAGGAGGTCGCGTTCATCGAAGTACTTGAAGCCGTGAATCTCCTCGACGACCGTGACGATGCCCCGCAGCCGGTTCATGATCTGGCCGGCCAGCTCGAAGCAGAGATCCATCTCGCCCGCACGGATGTGGAAGAGCACATCGCCCGGCGTCGACACGGCGTGGTGCTTGCTCCCGACCAGTTCCGCGAAGGGGTGCAACTCGGCGGGCCGCGGTCCGCTGAACAACCGATCCCACGCTGCTGATCCCACGCCGACGACGCAGGTCAGACCGCCCTCCGGGATCCGGAATCCGACCGACCGTTGCAGCGCGGCGCAATCGCCGATCAGGTCGCGCGCCGCGGCCTCCCCACCCGAATCGATCGTGACCACCAGAAAGATCGCCGCCACGGTGAGTGGACTGAGCACCGGCTGCGCGAGGGGACCTGCGCCAGCGTTGAACGACCCGGCCACTGGACGCTCCTCGTGAGTTGCGGGTGATGAACGCTGCAGTGTAGGTCGCCGGCCCGGGTCGTCAGCCGAGGATGCGCGCTATCGCGTCGCGGCGATAGTCGAAGACGCGGCCGAGGTCGCACACGGGTCAGCTCAGCTGTCGCGCCCTCGAACCTGGATACGTCCGGCTCGTTTTCGGGTCTCGAGTGTCGGCTGAGGGAACGTCGCTGGACCGCCGACGACCGCGCCGTCGCTGAGCCGGAACCGGGAGCCGTGCCACGGACACACCACGGTGCCGTCCTCGACGGTTCCCTCATTGAGGGGGCCACCGGCGTGCGTGCAGGTGTTTTCCAGGGCGCACACCTTCCCGGCCACGCGCGTGAGCAGCACCTCGCGGTCGGAAACGTCGGCGACGGCGAGTGCGCCCTCGGTCACGGCCGTGTCGTCAGCGACGTCGGTCCACTCGCCGGGGCCCGACAGCGACGCCGTGTGGTTGACGGTGAGCGCCCGGTCGAGTGTCAACTCGCCACCGAGATAGGCGGCTGCCAGTCCCGCGGCAAGGCCGGCGGCGGACAGCATCCGGCCGCGTCCGGTCCGCCCGGTGACCCGAGCGGCGAGCGAGCCGAGCTGCAGGCCGAGCACCGCCGTGTTGGCCAGTCCGTGCACGAGGGCGAGCCGCCGGTCGCGGCCGTACGTGACCGTCCAATCCGCCGTCCCGGTGGCGGCGGTTGCCCCCGAGGCGAGACAGCCGACGGCGGTGAGCATGATCGCGCCACCGTCGTCGCCGATCAAATCGAGGGCGGGGACGCTCATCCACATGCCGAGCGGCACATCGCTCAACGCCGGATGGAGCGCGTGCCCGAGCCAGCGGCCATGAAGCAGGTCCATCAGGGTCCGCTGTCGTGTGATCGGGTCCAGGGCCTTGACGAGCCACTCGCTCAGGCTCTCGAGGCCGGGGATTCCTTCGATCGCGGCGATCATCTCCGCGTACGGTGGCTGGGTTGGCTTCGGTTGCTTGGCCACTGTGAGCACTCTCGAAAACGAGTCTGGTCCGGCGTTGCCGTGGGCACAAGCCTACATTCCGCGTACCGCTCGGTCGCGGTGATGTCATGCGACACTCGGCCCGATGAACGCACGCAGCCGCCTGCTCTTCTGCCTCGCAATCGGCGTGATCGGCTTTGTCGCGATTTATCCCTTCACCGAATGGCAGATCGCGCTCCTCACCGGCTGGGCTGCGACGTCGGCGACCTTCATCTCAACCGTGTATTTCGGGATTCGGGGCAAGACCAGCGCCGAGACGAAGGCTGCCGCGATGACACAGGACGACTCGCGGACTGCGGCGGAGGCGATTCTCGTGGGCGCGAGCATTGCCAGCCTGGTGGGTGTGACGTTCGCGCTCATCGCCGCGAGCACGACGCACGGGCTCGTCAAGTCCGAGATCACCGCGCTGGCGGTGGTGAGTGTCGTCCTGTCCTGGGCGGCTGTGCACGTGGTGTTCACCCTGCGTTACGCGCGCCTCTATTACGCTCAGGGTGGCGGCATCAATTTCCACTCGGACGCTGACCCTGATTTCAGGGATTTTCTGTACATCGCGCTGACGATCGGCATGACGTTCCAGGTCTCCGACACGGATATCGGCGCGAAGTCCATTCGCATGGCCGCACTCCGCCATGCGCTGCTGTCGTACCTGTTCGGGGTGGTGGTGGTCGCCACGACCATCAACGTCATCGCGACATTGCTCACCAAGTAGCGCGTGGCGCGAGCGTCGTCATCCGTCGATGTATGATCGAACGGATGTTCGAGTGGTTGGACCATCTGACGGTGGCGCAGCGGAATGCTGTCACCCACGAGGGTGGTCCGCTGCGAATTCTCGCCGGCGCCGGCACCGGCAAGACCACCACGCTCTCCGCCCGGGTCGCGTGGCTGCTCGCGACCGGCGCGTCGCCCGAACGGCTGCTCCTGCTGACCTTCACGCGGCGAGCGGCGCGGCAGATGCTCGCGCGGACGTCATCGCTCCTGGGGTTGGCCGGGCTCGACCGGGGCTCCGCGTCGCCGGCCGGGCGCGTGCTCGGGGGAACCTTCCATGCCATCGCGCACAGGACGCTCCGCCGTTACGCGGCCACTCTGGGACTGCCTGAAGGCTTCTCGGTGCTCGACGCGTCCGATGCTGCAGACGTCATCGACATGGTTCGCGACGAACAGGGACATGCCGCCTCGACGCGCCGGCGGTTTCCACGCAAGACGCTGCTGGCCGACCTGTACTCGGCCGCGGTCAACACCGGTCGTCCGCTCTCGTCGGTCGTTCCAGAGATCGCCCCCTGGGCGGAGGACTGCGTCGAAGCGATCTCGGAGATCTGCCGGGGCTACGTACGGCGGAAGCGATCGGCGGGTCTGGTCGACCTCGACGACCTCCTCCTGTTCTGGCGGGCGGCCGTGCAGGACGATCGTCTCGGTCCCCGTCTGGCGGGCTCGCTCGATCACGTGCTCGTCGACGAGTACCAGGACGTCAATGAGCTCCAGGTCGGCATCCTGACGGGCCTTCGCCGCGCTGACCCACGCATCACCGTGGTCGGCGACGACGCGCAGGCGCTGTACTCGTTCCGCGCCGCGGAGCCGCGACATATCCTCGAGTTCGACCAGGTGTTTCCGGCGTCCACCACCGTGATCCTCGAGACGAATTACCGCTCGAGCCAGAAGATCCTCGACGTCGCAAACGCCGTCGGCGCAGACGCGACCGTAGGGTTCTCGGCTGTCCTCGAAGCGGCGAGGACGACCCCCGGCATCGGTCCGCAGCTCGTGCGCTGCGCCGACGAGGACTCGCAGACGGATGCCGTGTGCGACCGTGTCCTTGCGCATCGCGAGGCCGGTGTGCCACTCCACGAGCAGGCGGTGCTGGTCCGGGCCTCACATCACTCGGCACTGCTGGAGCTCGAGCTCGGAGCGCGACGGATCCCGTTCGTGAAATACGGCGGCCTGCGCTTTGTCGAAGCGGCACACGTCAAGGACATGCTCGCGGCGTTTCGGCTGGCCGACAACCCGAACGACGTCGTCGCATGGTTCCGTCTGCTGCAGTTGCTGGCCGGGGTCGGCCCGGCGACGGCGCATCGCGTCGTGGCGGCACTCGGATTGCTCGGCTCGGAGGACACCGCCGGCGACAGGGACGTGCTCGGCGCGTGGCCGGATGCAGCGCTGCAACTGCCTGAGGCGGCGCAGCCCGCGGCAGCCGTGCTGGTGGCGGCACTCGCGGCTCGCCCCGGCGACTCGATTGCGACGCACGCTGAGCGCCTCCGTGTGGCAGTCGCGCCCCTCGTCGAGGCGGCGTACCCGGAGGCGCCGGCGAGGCTCGCCGATCTCGACACCCTGGTTGCCGCCAGCAGCACGGTGGCCCGTCTCTCCGACGTCGCCGCCGACCACGTGCTGGAGCCACCGAGATCGACCGGGAACCTCGCAGGTCCACCGGTGATCGATGAGGACTGGCTGGTGATCTCGACGGTGCACTCAGCCAAGGGGCTCGAATGGGACGTGGTTCACCTGCTCCACGTCACCGACGGGAACATTCCGTCGGATATGGCGCTCGGCTCACCGGCCGGCCTCGAAGAGGAGCGCCGCGTGTTCTACGTTGCCCTGACGCGCGCCCGCAATGCCCTGCACCTCTACGTGCCGGAGCGGTACCACCACCATACCCACGGGCGCGACGACCGGCATGGCTGGGCGCAACCGTCACGTTTCCTCTCCGACCGTGTCCGCTCACGGTGCGAGGAGTTGACCGAAGGGCGCCGAAAGCCTGGCTCCATCGACACCCTCACGAGCGTCGATGCCGGCGAGCGCGTCGGCGTGGCGCTCGAAGGTCTCTGGTCGTAGCGCTGCGCGACGGGCCGGCAGGAGATCCGGCCACGGCCTATGCTGGTCGGACGATGAGTGATCAGCAGCAGGATCCGAAGCCCGACGACGAGGCAACCATGGAGCAGGGTCAGGCGGATGACCGGCGCCGCAAGGACCAGACCGAGAAGCTGGAGCGCGATCGCGCCGACGCGGCCGGCCGGCGGGCGCGCGAGGGCACCTGAGGAGCCTTCGTCAGGTGCGCCCGGACGGTACCGGATGCGCGGGACCGACTGCGGCGCCGCGTGCCAGCAACAACGACCCGATGGTCGCGGGAATCAGCGTCAAGCAGCCGCCGGCAACGAGCGCGGAGGCCTCGGCGGGGCTGAGCACCCCGGCTGTCAAGCCGAGGCTCGCCGCCGCCGCCGGCATCCCCAGCTGCGCTGAGGCCGCCATCCCAGTGGCGATGTATTTCTCGTGGCCGGCGATCCGCGCCGCGATGAGGTGCGTGATGACCGCCCCAACCGCCAGCCCGAGCGCGAGCACGATGCGCGAGGGCGACGTCAGCAGCGCACGCAGGTTGAGCTCGGCGCCGAGCAGGACGAAGAAGAGGGGCACGAAGAACCCGTTCGCGACCCCGGTGAACTGCACGGTGAGCCGGTCGGACTCGTGGAGCCGGACGAGAACCATCCCGGCCAGGAACCCGGCGACCAGCGTGCTGGCGCCCGTCTTCTGGGCGATCGCCGAGAGGCCGAGCAGGAGCACCAGGGAGACGCGAACCTGCCAGGCCCAGCCACGCTGGAGCGACTCGTTGTGCAGGTCCTTGGAAACACGCGTGTCGCGCACTTTGGTGGCGGCAAACAGGGCGATCGCGCCCGCGGCGATGATCGCCACGTCGCCGCCGATCGCCTCCAGGGGGCTGCCCGACTTGGCGAGCGTCAGCGGCATGATGATCACCGTCACCGAGTCGGCGAGCGCCACCCACGCGATCAGGAACGCGACATTCGGGCCGGAGAGACCCCGCTCCTCGAGGATCGGAAAGGCGATCGCGGCCGAGCTCCCGGTGAGGATGACCGCGATCAGGGCCGGATGCCCGACGCCGAGCGAGTGGTCGAGGAGCAGCCCGATCGGCACCGCAGTGACCGCGACGAGGGCGAGAGCGAGCAGGCCCCGCGCGAATCCCTCGCGGATCGCCGGGGAACCGATGTCGACGTGCGTCCCGGCGGTGAACATGAGCATCGCGAAGCCGATGGCACTCAGAACGGGGAGCGGCTGGGTCGCCGAGTCGATGATTCCGAAGCCCGTCTTGCCGAGGACGAACCCCGCGATGAGCTCGCCGATCACCACCGGGATGAGCCCCCGCTTGCCGAAGGCGAGGAGCGGCCCGGCAAGGCCGGCGAGCACGAGAATCGTCAGCTGAGCGAACATCGCGAGATCATGCCCCGAAATTCGTCGCTCGTGTCCATCGTGGCCGCCACCCGCAGCTACGAGTCATGGATCGGCCGCCAGGTGCCGCTCGTTCGATCCGACCTGGCCTACAAGCACGAGCAGATGGCGCTCGCGCCGTTCCCGTTCCTGCGCTCCACCTTCTACCGCTGGGTCCAGGCGTGGGAGGCGACGTGTCCGGAGCTCGCGAGCGCGCCCCCGGTCCTCGCCGTCGGCGACCTGCACACCGAGAACTTCGGGACGTGGCGGGACACCGAGGGACGGTTGATCTGGGGGATCAACGACTTCGACGAGGCGTTCCCGATGGCGTACACGAATGATCTGGTCCGCCTGGCGACCTCCGCGCGTCTCTCGATCGGTGCCGGCACCCTGGTCCTGACCCCGCGGGCCGCATGCAACGCCATCCTCGAGGGGTATCGCACGTCCATCGAGGCCGGTGGGAGGCCGTTCGTCCTCGCCGAGGAGCACCGGGTGCTGCGTCGTGACGCCCAGTCGGAGCTGCGCGATCCGGAGCGGTTCTGGACGGCGATGACCGATCTGCCGCCCGCCCGTACGCCGGATGCCGCGGCGGTGGCGCTGCTCAACCGCGAGTTCGGCGGGGCCGACGAGCCCCGTTTCGTCACGCGGCGAGCGGGGCTCGGCAGCCTCGGACATCCGCGAATCGTCGCGATCGCGGAGCACTCGGGCGGCTGGATCGCCCGGGAGGCCAAGGAACTCGTCGCGTCCGGGGTCGACTGGGCGAAGGGCGGCGGTGCCGGCGTGTCGATCCACTATCCGACGATCGTGCGGCGCGCGGTGCGGTGCGCGGATCCGTTCCTCGAGATCCGCGGTCGGTGGGTGCTCCGCCGCCTGGCGCCCGATTGCAGCCGCATCGAGTTCACGGTGGCGCGCCTGCCGGCAGAGCAGAGCGATCTGCTCACCGCGATGGGCGCCGAGGCGGCCAACGTCCACCTCGGCTCGGGAAAACGCCGGATCGCCGCGGTGAGCCGGGATCTCGCCGGCCGATCGCCCGACTGGCTCAAGGTCGCGTCGCGTGCCATGGAGCGGTCCACGACCGCCGACTACGAATCGTGGCAGCGCGCCAAGCGAGGCTGAAGGGTCAGACGCGAAGGAGCGCGACCAGCGAGCGGCCGGCCACGGTCACCTCTTCACCGGGATGGTGGTGCCGGGTGGACGGCGTGACCTCGCGCTCCGCCGTGTCGGCGAACACCGACCAGAGGGCGCCCCAGCCACTTGGGATCGTCCAGCCGATCTGCTCCTCGCCGGCGTGGAGCAGCACCATCATGGTGCCGCCGCGAATCCGCCGGCCGCGCGGGTCGCGGTCGGGGATCTCATCGCCGTTGAGAATCATCCCCAGCGAGCGCTGCCGCTCGTCGAACCACTCCTGGTCGCCGACTTCGCGGCCGGAGGGCAGAAACCACGCGATGTCCTTGCGCCCGGACCCGTGAATTGCCTGGCCGGAGAAGAAATTTCGACGGCGAAGCACCGGGTCGCTCCGGCGCAGCGCGACGATGCGCGCCACGAAGCTGAGCATCCCTTCGTCGAGGTGCTCCCAGTCGATCCAGGACACGTCGTTGTCCTGGCAGTACGCGTTGTTGTTGCCGTGCTGCGTTCGTCCGATCTCATCGCCGGCGAGCAGCATCGGACACCCTTCGGACAGCAGCACCGTCGCGATGAGATTCCGGCGTTGCCGCGCCCGCAGCTCGAGGATCGCGGGGTCGTCAGTGTCACCCTCGACGCCGCAGTTCCATGAGCGGTTGTCGTCGTTGCCGTCCTCGTTGTTCTCGCCGTTCTCCAGGTTGTGCTTCTCGTTGTATGCAACGAGATCGGAGAGCGTGAACCCGTCGTGCGCAGTGACGAAGTTGACGCTTGCCGACGGCTGCCGGCCGTCGCCCTGATACAGATCGCTCGAGCCGGTGAGCCGGTACGCGAGGTCGCGGATGCCGGTGGCACCGCGCCAGAAGTCGCGCACGGTGTCGCGAAAAGCGCCGTTCCACTCAGCCCATCGAACCGGGAAATTGCCGACCTGGTAACCACCAGCGCCGACATCCCATGGCTCGGCAACGAGCTTGACGCGCGACAGCACCGGATCCTGGTGGATGATGTCGAAGAATGCCGAGAGGCGGTCGACGTCATAGAACTGGCGCGCAAGCGCGGAGGCGAGATCGAAACGAAACCCGTCCACGTGCATCTCGATGACCCAGTATCGAAGACTGTCCATGATGAGTTGCAGCGTGTGCGGATTCCGGACGTTGAGACTGTTCCCGGTGCCGGTGACATCGAAATAGAAGCGAGAGTCGTCGTCCTTGAGCCGGTAGTACGCCGCGTTGTCGATACCGCGAAAGCTGAGCGTCGGACCGAGGTGGTCGCCCTCGCCGGTGTGGTTGTACACGACGTCGAGGATCACCTCGAGACCGGCCGCATGGAGTGCTCGCACCATCGCCTTGAATTCGCGAACCTGCTCGCCGTTGGTGCCGGACGACGAGTAGCGACCCTCGGGAGCGAAGTAACCGATCGAGTCGTAGCCCCAGTAGTTGACGAGGTTGCGTTCCACGAGTTGCGAGGAGTCGAACCAGTGATGCACGGGCATCAACTCCACGGCGGTTGCCCCGATGCGCGTCAGGTGTTCGATTGCCGCCGGATGCGCGAGCCCGGCATAGGTGCCCCTGAGCGAGGCGGGAATCTCCGGGTGAAGCTTGGTGAATCCCTTGACGTGCAACTCGTAGATGATCGTGTCGGACCAGGGCGTGTTGGGTCGGCGGTCGTCGCCCCAGGGGAACGACTGGTCGACGACCACGCAGCGTGGCATCGCGGGCGCAGAGTCCACGCCGCTGATGCGCATGTCGTCGCTGCCGAGCCGGTATCCGAAGAGCGAGCGGCCGTGGCGGAAGCGGCCCGCGATCGCGCGGGCATACGGGTCGAGCAACAGCTTCGCCGCGTTGTGACGCAGCCCCTCGTGTGGCGCGTAGCGGCCGTGCACTCGAAAGCCGTAGCGCTGACCGGGACCGACATTGGCGATGTAGCCGTGCCAGACGAGGTCGGTGCGTTCGATCAGTGGATGGGTGGCGAGCTCCGCGCCCCGCTCATCGAAGAGCACCAGGTCGACCGCCTCGGCGCTCTCCGAGAAGATCGCGAAATTCGTGCCGGATCCGTCCCAGGTCGCGCCGAGCGGGGCATCCGTCCCCGGCCAGGCGTCGCGGCCCCCGGGCGCGCGGCCGGCGGCGAAGGGCTCTGGAACAGTCATGACTCCACTCGGTGCGCGGATCTCGGGCTCCCGACGTGACCGGCGCCGTACATCGGGGCGGCCAGCCGGTGTTGGGAGTCCAGAGAGAGTACGTGGATGCGGCGGGCACTCGCCGACGGGTCAGTGCCGAGCACGCCCGGGAGGTCGAGGCGTGCCTGCGCGCCGCGGACCCGGACGAGATGCCGCCGATGTTCGTGCGTCCGGGCGGGCTCCTGCCGCGAGGGGTGCGCAGCGTGGAGTTGGAAGGCGGCGGCGAGCTGCCTGGTGGCGCAGTCCTCAGTGACCAGGCGCCGTACGGATACCACCGGCTGCTGATGCGCGATGGGCGCCGCCGGCAGATGATCACCAGCCCGGGCCGGTGCGCCCTGCCCGATTCGCTCAGCGGCTGGGGTTGGGTGGCACAGCTCTACGCGGTTCGGTCTCGCGACGGATGGGGCGTCGGCGATCTCGGGGATCTGCGCGCGCTCGGGTCGTGGTCTCGCAAGCAGGGAGCCGCGATGCTCCTCGTCAATCCGCTGCATGCCGTCCGGCCGGGCGCGCCGCAGGAGTCGAGCCCGTACTTCCCGTCGAGCCGCCTCTATCGGAACCCGCTGTACCTGCGTATTCACGATCTGCCCGGAGCTCGTGAAGACCGCGCCGTGGGCACGTTGCGGCGCGAGACCGAGGCGCTCCGAGCCGCGCCGATCATCGACCGCGACCGGATCATGCCGCTGAAGCTTCGGGCACTCGAGTCCCTCTGGTCGAGCTTCCGCGGCGACGCCGCGTTCGACGCATACGTGGCTCGCGAGGGGTGGCTGCTCGAGCGCTATGCGTGCTTCTGCGTGCTCGCCGAGCGCCACGCGGGATCGTGGGCCACATGGCCGGCGCGCTTCCGGCGCCCGGACGGCAAGGCCGTTGGAGAGCTGATCAGCAGTGAGCGGTCACGGGTCGACTTTCACCGCTGGGTGCAATGGTCGCTCGACACCCAGCTCGCGCGTGCCGGACGTGCGCTGCCCCTGATCCACGATCTCGCGGTCGGCTTCGCCCCCGCTGGTGCGGACGCGTGGCTCTGGCAGGATGTGGTCGCCGCAACCGCGCGGATCGGAGCGGCCCCCGACGCCTTCAACCCGGCAGGGCAGGACTGGGGAGTGCCGCCCTTCGACCCTGCCCGGCTGCGGGCGGCCGCGTACGCACCGCTGGTCGCGACGCTGCGCCGGATGATGGCGGCGGGGGCGGGCGTGCGGATCGACCACGTCATGGGGATGTTCCGGCTCTGGTGGGTGCCCTTGAGTGCCAAGGATCCGTCGGCAGGAGCCTACGTTCGCTATCCCGCGCACGAGTTGCTCGACGTCCTGGCGCTGGAAAGCGTTCGCGCCGGGTGCGGCGTCGTCGGCGAGGATCTGGGCACCGTCGAGAGCGGGGTTCGCTCGGAGCTGCACCGGCGCGGATTGCTCTCGTACCGGCTCGCGTGGTTCGAGGCGAGACCACCCGAGCGCTATCCCGCGCAGGCGCTTGCGGCCCTGACAACCCATGACCTGCCAACCGCGACCGGTGTCTGGACTGGCGCGGATCTCGCCGAGCTGGAATCGTCAGGGAGACCGGTCAACCGCAGTGCCGAGCTCGGCCTCCGCCGCCGGCTTCGTCGCCTCGCCGGCGTCGGCGACGACGCCCCTGCGTCCCAGGTGATCGAGCGCGCCTACGCTGCACTCGGACGAGCGCCGAGCCGGCTCGTGGTTGCGACCCTTGACGATGCGAGCCTGGCCGGGCGACGGCCGAACATGCCCGGCGACGTCGATCGCGCCAACTGGTCCATCCCGCTCCCCCGGACGCTGGAACAACTCCGGCGCGACGAGTTGCCGAAGCGCATCGCGGCGGCGCTCAACGCGCGCCGCTGACCTCAGCCCTCCGTGCCGATCTGACCAGGTGCCACAGACGTTGCCGCGGCTCGCGCCGCAGTCACGGCCGCGTTCGGATCGTCGCCGATCAGCGCCACACCGGCGGTGAGGGTCAGCTCGAGCTTGAGACGGCGCATCTGTGCCAGGACCCGTTCGGCGAGCGCCTTCCCGGACGCGATCCCGCCCTCCAGGACGAGGACGAGCGCGGCGCCGTCATCGAGCACGCAGACCGGCTCGTCCGCACGGGAGTACGCCATCACCAGCGAGGCATAGCCGCCGCGAGCTGCCTGAGGAATTGACGGGTCGACAACGAAAGCGCAGCAGGCGCCGTCCGCGACTCCGTCGGCGGCTTTCTGCCTGAACTCCGCGAGAGTCACCTGCCACGGCAGGAGGGACAGCATGCGCGCCTCGCTCATGGCGACGATCCTGCCATGCGCGTGCGGCGGACGGTCATGCGCCGACGAGGAAGATCTGCTCGAGCTGGGCCAGCGCGGCGCGTCGATCCGGCGCTGGGCTGCCTCCGGCGTCACGCCATCTGAGCAGCACTTCGACTGCATCGACGAGATCGCGGGACCGGAGCGGCTTGCTGAGCGCACCGACGCCCGCCGTGGCCGGCCGGCCGTCGCGAATCGCCCCGGTCACGAAACTGATGCCGACCAGCGTGAACGCAGGATCCTCGAGCATCGCCCGCGCCAGACGGACGCCGTGCATGTCGGGAAGGATGCCGTCGATGAGGATGACCGCGACGGGCGTCGTCCGGAGGACGGCCATCGCCTCCTCGCCACTGCTGACGCCGACGGCCGCGTGGCCGCCGTTTTCCAGAGCGAAGGTCAGGAAGCCGCGGACAGCGTCGTCGTCCTCGACGACGAGTATCAGCGGGACAGCACTCTCGACCATGGAGGCTGGATCATAACCGGCACTCGCAAGGCGAATGTCACTTCAGCGCACACCTTTCATCGACCCGTGACCGACTGCGACCTGCGGTGGGCGCAGTCATTGGTGTTGTGGTGACAGCCGCAGGTGTCCATGGTCTCGAGGAGCAGGAGGTCTCCCGATGCGAAGTGCAACACCGGCACGCCGTCCACGGGAGTGCCGTTGGCGACGCGGGCCGCGCTGACGTAGGCGGCCCGACCGTCGCGCATCACCCACGGGAGCATGTTCGGTGCGCCGGCCCGGACCATGCGCTCGGCCTCCTCCGCAGATGCCGCCTCGTCGAGCGACCGGTGCCCGATCGAGGTGCGATACGACGATATGGACATGTCGAGATCGATCCCGGCAGCGTCATGGAGGAGTCCGTCCACAGCTTTCGGCAGCAAGGTCATGCCGGCCTCGACGAGCCGCCGGGTGAGGGTTCCCGCGGTGTCGTCGTCCAGGATTGGAACTCGCGCCTGTGCGAGGACCGGCCCGGAGTCGACCTTCGGCGCCGCCTTGTGCATGCTGATGCCCGTCACCGGCGCGCCGTCGGCGATCGCCCAGTACACGGGCTCCGGACCGCGGTATGCAGGAAGGAGGCTCGGATGAATGTTGAGCCACCCGTGCTTCGGGAGTGCCAGCGCGCGCGCCCCGACAATCTGATCGAAGCTGGCCATGACGACGGCATCGAGGCCGAGCTCGTCGAGCTCGAAGCGGGAGTGCTCGTCGTTGATGCGCCATGCGCGGATGAGTGGAATGCCGAGGTGGTCCGCGATCCGGCTCAGCGCGTTGTCGCCGAGGATGGCCGGATGGGCGCCCGGCGAGGTGATGATCCCGACCGGATGGACGTCGAGCTGGAGCAGCCGGAGCAAGAATGCCAGGCTGAAGTCCGACGGGAAGCCGGCGAACGCGATCCTCGGGCCGTCACCGGGCGTGATCGTGTCCGGCGGGGCAGGGAGATCACGGTCCGGGATGAACGTGAAGACCTCTCGCGCCCAGAGGTCCCGGCCGACCTTGTCGAGGTATGCGGAGGATGTGGCCACGTCAATTGATCCTAACCAAGCGTGGGGTCGCACGAACCAATCCCTCGTGCACGAGGGCGTCGAGGACGACCGCGATGTCGGCCGGCGCCCGCCCTTCTGCGGCGGCGCCCGCCTGCAGCTGCAACTCCCTGATGCTCGTCGGCGTGGGTTCGGCGAGCATGGCCCGAAGCACCGCGCCCCGGAGCTCGCGAGTGCTCCCGCGGTAGCGGGGTGATCGGCGGGCGCGTGGCGGCGCCGCTGCCGCGAGGCGGACGCGCGATGCACATGTGGCCGCCAGCGGGCATTCGTGGCACACGGGTCGAGCCCTGCAGTGCATCGCGCCTGCGTCGAAGAGCGCGTATGTGAAGTCGCGGGCACTCATCCCCCTGGGTCGCCCGGTCACCAACTGCTCCTCAACCGCGGTTTGACGGACCTCGTTCGGCTCCCTGCCGAGCGCTGCTCGCGCGGTGATTCGCGCGATGTTGACGTCCTGCGGCGGGATCGTCGACTCGCCGAACGCGAGGACCCGCAGCGCTCTCGCCGTGTACGCACCGACACCCGGGAGCGAACGCAGATCACGCTCCGTATCGGGCCAGCCGTTTGCGGCGACGAAGGTCGCGGTGTCATGCAGCGCTCGCGCTCGACGCGGGTAGCCCAGCCCCTGCCACTCGCGCAGCACGTCCGCGAGCGCGGCGGCCGCGCATGCCTCAGGCGTCGGCCATCGTTCGAGGAACGACTCCCATCGCCCCACAACCCGCGCAACCTGAGTCTGCTGAAGCATCACCTCGTTCACGAGGATCGCCCACGGATCGGCAGTCGCTCGCCACGGCAGCTCGTGCCGCCCGTGCCCCTCGTACCAGCGCGCGAGGCCGCGGGTCCACACTCGAGGGAGTTTGTCAGACTCACCGCGTTCAGCATCTTGAGGAGACCATCAGCATGGCGCGACACACGATCACGTTGATCCCCGGCGATGGGGTGGGGCCGGAGGTGAGCGATGCCGCGCGCCGCGTCATCGATGCGACCGGTGTCGGGATCGACTGGGAGGTCCACGACGCGGGCCTCGGCGTCATGGAGCAGTACGGCGACCCGCTGCCCCCACACGTGCTCGACTCGATCCGGCGTAACAAGGTGGCAATCAAGGGTCCGCTGACGACGCCGGTGGGGAAAGGCATCAGATCGGTCAACGTCGCGCTCCGCCGCGAGCTCGACCTGTACGCACTGGTGCGGCCCTGCAAGTCATATCCCGGTGTGCGCAGCCGTTATCAGGACGTCGACCTCGTGATCGTCCGCGAGAACACCGAGGACCTGTATGCCGGCATCGAGTTCGCCGAGGGCGAGCCCGAGACGCTCGAGCTGATCGCCGACATCGAACGCCTCGGAGGGCGAGCGATTCGCGCCGACGCGGGGATCAGCATCAAGCCGATCACCATCTTCGGCACGCGGCGCGTGTTCCGCTTCGCGTTTCAGTGGGCGATCGACAACGGCCGTCACAAGGTGACCGCCGTGCACAAGGCGAACATCATGAAACACACCGACGGGCTGTGGCTGCGCGTGGCCCAGGAGGTGAGCACCGAGTTCCCGCAGATCGAGTTCGAGGATCGGATCGTCGACAACATGGCGATGCAGCTCGTGCAGAAGCCGGAGCTGTACGACGTCATGGTGATGCCGAACCTCTACGGCGACATCCTCAGCGACCTCTGCGCGGGCCTGACCGGCGGGCTCGGTCTCGCGCCGGGGGCGAACACGGGCGACGAGGTCGCGGTGTTCGAGGCGACGCATGGCAGTGCGCCGAAGTACGCCGGGCAGAACAAGGCGAATCCCATGGCGATGATGCTCAGCGGTGTGCTCATGCTCCGGCACATCGGCGAGGGCGCGGCGGGTGACCGGCTGGAGCAGGCGATTGCCCGAGTCATCGTCGAGGGCCGCAGCGTCACCTACGACATGAAGCCGGAGCGCGACGATCCCACCGCTGTCGGCACATCCCAGGTCGCCGATGCCGTCATCGAGATCCTGGGGGGCGCCGCAGCAAGCTCCTGAACGCCGGCTGACTTCACAAAACGGTGAAGTCGGGGCGATTCGCGTGGTCGGGCTCAATACTGGCGGTGCCTTGAGCACTGCGACCCTTGTGCTGTCGTGGGTTCTGGGGGGCGCCTGCATCGTTCTGGGCGCACTCACCTTCGAGGGGTGGCTGCGTCAGCGTGATGGCACGCGCGCATTGCTCGCGCTCTCCATCGTGCTGCTCTGCGGCTGCGGCGTTGCCGTCGCCGCCACGATCCTGACCCGCGATCAGGCCATCTGGACGAGCGACCTCGCAGTCTCACTCTTTCTCGCTTCCGGGATGGCGTTCTTCGCGTTCCGGGCATCGATGACCCGGCTGGCCGTCGGGTTCACCGCCGTGGTCTGCCTTGCCGTGCTCGTCACGGTCGTGCTCGTCTGCATCGCCCGGATCCCACTTTCGGGCGCTCAGTCGGCGCCGCAGCGGCTGGTCGCCATGGTGGTCGCGGCCGTCTGGCTGGGGTGCGTCGCGGAGCCGGCAGTCAGGCTCTGGGAGATTTCCGGGGCCATGCCGCGGGTGCAGCGCGCTCGGCTTCGGTCGATCACGCTCGCATTTGCCGGCGTGTTCCTGGCGCTCGTACTCCCGATCGGCGCCGATCTCCTCTTCGGCGCGGCGCATCCCGAGATCACCGTCGCCCTCCCGGCACTTGTGGTGATCCCGTTCTTCTACGTGGGGTTCGAGCCGCCGCGCTGGCTGCGCGGAATCTGGCGACTGCGTGAGGAGGGCAACTTCCGGGAGGCCTTCACGGATCTCGTCCTGTATTCGCCGGACCGCCAGCGCCTCGCGGAACGAGCCGTGGAATGGGCGGCACGTCTGGTCGGCGGCGACGGTGCGGTGATCGCCACCGACGACGGCGAGGTGCTCGCCGTGTACGGGATCGATCGGGCGGCCGGCTGGAAGCTCGTGTCGGAGATGACCGGCTACACGCGGGAGCGGGCCGTCGCCAGGCACGCGACGAACTCGCCGGGGGTGATTCGTGTGGTCCTCGAGGCGCAGCTCAGCCGCGGCATCATGGCGGTCACCTCGGGGCCACTCACGCCGCTCTTCGGTGACGACGAGGCCGTTCGGCTCGCGCAGTACGGGACGGCGCTCGCGCCGGCCCTCGACCGCGTCCTCCTCGTGGAGCGGATGCGCCGCAGCTCGCAACTCCTCGACCTCGCGTACGACGCGGTCACGACCTGGAATGTGCGCACCCAGCTGATCACCTTCTGGAACAAGGGTGCCGAGGAGCTGTATGGCTGGGGCACCCACGAGGCGATCGGTCGAGATCCGAGTGCCCTCCTGCGGTCCGAGCTGCCGGAGAGCCCGGAGGCGATTCTCAGCGTGCTTCGAGCTGTCGGTCGCTGGGAGGGCGAGATCGTCCAGACCACCAAATCCGGGAACCGCATCAGCGTCGCGGTGCGCTGGGCGCTGCAGAAGGACAACGTCGGCTGGCCCGACGCCATCATCGAGATCGGTCGCGACGTGACCGCCGACAAGGTGGCCGCAGCGGAGTTGCGCGAGGCGAGAGACGTCGCGGAGCAGGCGTCACAGGCCAAGAGCGAGTACCTCTCGCGGATGAGCCACGAACTGCGCACGCCGCTCACTGCGATTCTCGGATACAGCGACCTCCTGGAGATGCGCGAGCCTCGTGAGGATCAGACCGAGGCCATCGCGGCCGTGCAGGAGGCGAGCGGCCATCTGCTCAGCCTCGTCAACGACGTGCTCGACATCGCAAGGATCGAGTCAGGGCGCGAGACGTTCGCTCTCGAGCCGGTCGCGCTCGAGGCGACGGTGGAGGAGTGCGTGCGCCTGGTGGCCCCCTCCGCGCTCAGCCGGCACATCAAGATCACGCGCTCGATGGAGCACTGCGCCGGCGACTACGTGCTCGCGGACCGGCAGCGTCTGGTCCAGGCGTTGCTCAACCTGCTGTCAAACGCGGTGAAGTACTCGGGCAACGAGGCCCACATCTTCGTCGAGGCGGCGCGGGAGTGGGAGACCGTCGGGTCTGACGGCTCGAGGGCATCGAAAGGAGGGAGCAGCGAGTTCATTCGCATCGCGGTTCGCGACACCGGGCCCGGGTTCACGCAGGACGAGAAGGCCCGCCTGTTCCAGCCCTTCGAGCGCCTCGGCGCGGAGCGCACCACGGTGCCGGGCACCGGACTGGGTCTCGCGTTGACGCGCAAGCTCGTCCAGGGGATGCATGGGAGCATCGGCGTCGACAGCGAGCCCGGCGTCGGCAGCACGTTCTGGATCAGGCTCACGCGTTCGCCGGTTGCGGCGTCCAAGCCCCGGGTCCGTCGCAGGCCGCCGGCACCCGTGCCGATGGTCGACTGCGAGCGGACGGTGCTCTACGTCGAGGACAACCTCGCGACCATCGGGCTGATGGAGGAGGTGTTCTCGATGCGCCCGCAGATCCACCTGCTCACGGCGATGCAGGGCGGGCTCACGCTCGAGCTTGCCCGTGAGCATCACCCTGACCTGATCGTCCTCGACCTCCACCTCCCGGACATCCAGGGCGACGAGGTGCTTGCGCAGCTCAGGGCCGATCCGCGCACCGCCGGCATCCCGGTGGTGATGTGCAGCGCGGACGCAACCGAGCGCCGCCGCAAGCAGCTGCTCGCCGCGGGCGCTCACGCATACTTGACCAAACCCGTGAAGGTACAACGCTTTCTGCGCATGCTCGACGAGGTGCTCAACAGCATCCCCGTCATTCCCGCTTGAGCATCTGACCGTGCCGCCGGACTACGAGGTCCTCAGCGACTCCACCAACGGCGAGCCGGTCGGAGCCGAGGTCGCGTATGGTCGGCCGCTCCGCTTTGCAGGGTCGCCGCGACCGTACGTCATCGCGAACTTCGTCGCCTCCATCGATGGCGTCGCGTCGCTGGGGCTCACCGACGGGACCGACTCGACGGCATTGAGCGGCAACTCGAGGGCCGACCGGTACCTCATGGCACTGCTCCGCGCGAGCGCCGATGCGGTCGTGATCGGTGCGGGCAATCTGCGCGCGACGCCCGGTCATCAGTGGACGCCGGCAGCGGTCGCGGGCGACGACGCCGCAGCGGTCGACGCCTATCGCTTCGAGCGGACCGGCGCCACCGAGCCACCGCCGCTGGTCGTGGTGTCGGCAAGTGGCGATCTCCCGGCCCACGTTGCGCTCGATCGCCCGGCAACGAGCGTCGCGGTGGTCACGTCGCCTGCCGGTGCGGACAAGGTTCGCGCAGCGCATCCGCGCGCCACGATCATCGAAGCGGGCGAGGGAGAGGGAATCAGCGGCGCGGGAGTCGTCGCGGCCGTGACGGCTGCGATGGGACCCGGACTGTTGCTCTGCGAGGGTGGGCCGTCACTGTTCGGCCGCCTGCTGGCGGACGGTGCTGTTCAGGAGTTGTTCCTGACCATCTCGCCACGTGTCGCCGGTCGCGATCACGACCAGCCGCGGCCGGGGATCGTCGACGCCTGGGCGGCGGCTCCGCGGGCGCTGCCGGGGGCGGCGATCTCCTCGGTGCGGCGGTCCGACGACCACCTGTTCCTCCGATATCGCCTCGAAGCCTGACCTCCGGATCCGGCGCACCGCATCGGTGAGGAGATCCTCGACGCCCTGACCGGTCTCACCGGCGCCGCGACGCGCGAACTGGAGCAACTCGGGGTTGCTCCGGAGGAAGCGGGTCGCGGCGTCGATGATCACGGCGTTTTGCGGCATGTGCCTATCGTCGGCGTCCCCGGCGACAGGCGGCTGTCGTCAGTCCTCGGTCTTTTCGGACGGGGACTCACTGCCCGCGAGCAGCAGGTAGATCTTGCGGCGAGCCTCGTGGAGGATCTTGCGAGCCTCCGCAATGTGGGCGGCGTCTCCGGAGCGGCCAACCTGAGCGGTGGCTGCCAGGAGCTGGAAGACCTGTTCGCGCAGATCACGATGATCCCCACCGACAGAGCCCGCAGCGTCTGCCCACGGTGCCGGACCGGCGGCGAGCTTGGTCGCCTCCTCCTTGCCGGTGTCGGTCAGCTCGAAGACGTGACGGCCGCCGTCGGCCTCGATTGCGCGCACGAGCCCCTCATCCTCGAGTTGCTGCAGGGTGGGGTAGACGGATCCGGGACTTGCGCGCCACGCGCCTTCGCTGCGGCGTTCGAGCTCCTGGATGATCTGGTACCCGTGCGACGGCTTCTCGGCGAGGAGCACGAGAATCGCGGCCCGGACGTCGCCGCGGGCGGCACGCCTGCCGTGGCCGAAGCCTCCTGGACCACCGAATCCGGCGAATCGGGGGTCGCCGGCCAGCCTGGGATCGTCAAAGGGTGACCATCCGCCCCGATGGCGTCCGCGGCCACCGCGCTCCAGGCGCTCCCGGACGTGATGGTGGAGGCGCCCGGCGGCCTCTCGCAGGTTTTCCACCGACTCGTCGTGGCGGCTCTGATAGGTTCGTTCTCTGGTCATGTCGATTTGCTCCTTGAGCGTTGATCCGATGTACCAACGATATATCGAGAGCGGTCGCTTGTCAAATCCGCCTCAGGAGCTGGCCACCCAGTCGAGATCCATCTGAGCGAGCATCGCGGCAGCCACTGCCGGTGCCGACGGGAGCTCGATGTCGAGCTCGTGGTTGCGCGCGAACCCGCCACCGGACCAGTTGGCGCTGCCGAAGAGCACCGAGGTCGCGTCCGCGACGATCGCCTTTGCGTGGAGCAATTCTCCCCGGCTCCGATACCAGCGCACCTGGATGCCGGCGCTCGCGAGGGCCGCATACGCCGGCTCACTCGACGGCTGCGACGGGTCGAGGAGGACGCGAACCGCAACGCCCCGCAGGGCCGCAGCCTCGAGGGCGTGGACGACGCCGGTATCGGTGAGCACGAACAGCTCGAGGTCGAGGGCATGTCGTGCGCCGTCGATGAGTCCCAGCGCGAGCGGACGGATCTCCGCGCCCGGCAGTGTTGCCGCGACCTCGATCGATGGGTCGCTCACAGCGTCCGCCACCGATCCGTCGCGCCCGCACGTGACCAGATCTCGCGAGAAGACGCGGTCGAGATTGTGGACGACCGGGCCGCGGAGCTCGGCGTCGTAGTCGTGGTTCGCAGGCGAGTTCACGCCCCAGTTGATGCCACCAACGACCGCAACCTGCGCATCGACGACGAGGAGCTTGACGTGGTCGATCATCTCCTTGCGCACCGGATAGTCGACGACGTCGACGCCGGCGGTGCGCAACCGCGCCGCGGTGGCGACACTGCTCAACTCGGAGGGATCGTCGATGACCGTGACCGCGACACCACGCGACTCCGCAGCGATGAGCGCATCCGCGAGGCCGCGCTGACCGAACTCGTAGATCTCGACGTGGATGCTGGCTCGGGCCGCGTTGATGAGCGACTCCAATCGGGCGAACGTGGCCGGTCCACTGCGGAGCAGAGTCACCTGATCGGCACCGACCATGACCGGCGGCGCCGGGCCGAGGAGCGGCGCCGCCGGGGGAGTGCGCACCGCGGATGCCTGGATCTGGGCGCAGCCGACGACCAGCGAGGCGGCGGCGACGGCGGCGCGGGCGAAGCGCCAGACGGACCTGAGCGAGATATGCGGCACAGACATTTCGTGCATACAGTAACACAATACTGCGTAGTTCTCAGAGCGGCTCGACACGCTCCCGCGCCAGAGTTGCTACGTCACCGCTCCGGAGCGGGTCGCACAATTCCACCTATACTCGGGCCGATGCATTGCCAAGGAGGCGTTGTTGCGTGAAGACGGCTCTCACCGTGGCCCAAGTGGTGATCGGGGTTCTCGCGATCCTTGGCATCCTCCTGCAGACCCCGAAGTCAACCGGTCTCGGCGGCACCATCGGTGGTGGAGGAGACTCGGGCGGCGGGTACCGCCGGCGGCGCGGACTCGAAGCCAGCCTGCTGCGGTTCTCGGCGGCGATGATCGCGCTCTTCGTCATCGTCTCGATCCTCGCAACCTACGTCAGCAAGTAAGGTGGCTGCGCCGGCATCGACCGATTGAGGTCATCGCCGGGACGCTCCTCGGGCTTCTCGCACTCGGAGCGATCGGGTTTGCGCTCTCCCTGCATTTCGGGCTGATCGGCGGCCCGCAGTTCACCGAGGGTCTGGTCGTCAGCGAGCGGCCGATGTCGCTGAATCCGCTCGTGGATGCGTCGGATCCAGCCGTCGTCGACGTCGGCCATCTGCTGTATCGGTCGCTGCTCAAACTCGACAGTACCGGGTATCCAACGACCGATCTCGCCGCGTCATATGCCGTGAGCAGCAACGGCCTCGTCTACACCGTCGCGCTGCAGCCCGGCCTCGAGTGGTCGAACGGCACGCCGATCACGGTCGCCGACGTCACCGCAACTGACACGTTCGCGCTCTCTCCCGAGGCAAGCGACCCGACCCTGTTGACGGCGCTGCGAGGCGTGAAAGTCGCCGCGTATCTCTCGACGGTCACCTTCACGCTCTCGGCGCCGCGAGCGTCATTCGCAGCCACGTTGACGCAGCTGCCGATCCTTCCGCTGGGAGCGCTGACCGCAACGCAACTCTTGGCGGTCGGGACGCATCCGACGTCGCCGATGCCCACGTCCGGGCCGTACGACGTGCAGTCGACCGCCGCGGTGACGATCGTCCTCCAGCCGAATCCGCACGCCGCTGTTCACCCCACCATCAAGAGCTACGAGCTGCGGCTCTTTGTGACCTTCGCGGATGCGGCGGGCGCGTTCTCGCAGGGAAACATCAACGCGCTTCTGGCGAGCACACCTGAGGAGCTCTCGACGCTTCTTGCCGTGAAGGGCGCGCAGGCGGAAAGCATGATCACGCCGGATTTTGTCGACCTCATGTTCAACGAGCGCGTCCCGGCGCTTGCCGACTCGGTGGTGCGCCACGCTATCGGCATTGCCATCAATCGCGCGGCATTGGTGTCAGGTGCGCTCGGTGGGCGCGGTGGCGAGATCCAGACGAGTCCGTTCTCCGCCGGCATCCCGTGGGTCGGACCTCCGGCGATCGAGGCGATCTCGCCGACCGCCGCGGAGGCGGTCCTCCAGGCCAATGGGTGGGTGGCCGGCACAGACGGCGTGCGCCACAACGGCTCGACGCAACTGGCATTCACGCTGGCGGTGCCGGATATCAACCCGCTCCCCGTCGTCGCGCGAGAGATCGCCTCGCAGCTGGCGACGATCGGCGTCCAGGTGACAGTCGATCCGGTGGCGCCGCAGACGTTCCTGAGCCGCACACTCGCGAGCGGCCAGTTCCAGCTGGCGATCGACGCCTGGAATCCCGTCCCGGACCCCGACGTCAGCGCGTTCTGGCGGTCCAACGCAACCCCACCGCACGGCTACAACGTCTCTGCCGGCACCCCTGACCCCTTCCTCGACGCCGCCCTGGACACGCTGGCCGAATCAACGGACCGGGCGGTTCGGGTCAGCGCGGCTGCCCAGGTCGCGGCGCTCATCGCCGCAGATGCCCCAGTCGTGTTTCTGTATACACCGAGGATCTCAGTTGTCTTCCGGTCGCCGGCGCCGACCGCCCCCATACCGTCGATCGGACCGGAGTCGGCGCGCTACGACGACATCGCGCTCTGGCAGATCCATTAGGCGTGGGCACCGCCGGGAGGCGCTGCTACTATCGTCGAGCACCCGGCCGAGGTGGTGGAACTGGTAGACACGCAGCGTTCAGGGCGCTGTGCTCGTAAGGGCGTAAGGGTTCGATTCCCTTTCTCGGCACTCCGATTTCGTTGCAGTGGAGCCAATTTCGGTTTCGCTGGTCCAATACTGGGCCAATACCCTCCTCCGAGACGACGCGCAAACGGGGTCCGTAGCGGGCGTCGGTCGCGTCGACCAGGGCCTCCGTGCTGGCGCACGATAGGAGCACGAGATGACCGGTAGCGGCGCAAGGGCGGTGCGCTTCGACGAGTACGGCGGCACAGACGTGCTCTATGTCGCTGACGTTCCCATGCCCACACCGGAGGCCGGCGAGGTTGTCGTCGCCGTGCGGGCGGCGGGCATCAACCCCGGCGAGGCCTCGATTCGCCTGGGTGCGCTGCACGACCGGTTCCCGGCCACGTTCCCGTCTGGCGAGGGCAGCGATCTGGCAGGTGTTGTGGCAGCAGCCGGCGACGGCGTCCAGGAGTTCGAGGTCGGTGACGAGGTACTGGGCTTCTCCTGGCGCCGTTCCAGTCATGCGACACACGTCTCCGTCCCCACGACCCAGCTCATCCACAAGCCTCCTGAGCTGAGCTGGGAGGTCGCGGGCTCCCTGTACGTCGTGGCCTGCACCGCCTACGCCGCCGTACGCGCCGTGGATGCACGCGCCGGCGACACCGTTGCCGTCTCGGCCGCGGCGGGCGGTGTGGGCACCATCGTCGTGCAACTTCTCCGCGTTCGAGGCGCCCACGTCCTTGGCATCGCCTCGCCCCGCAACGCGGAGTGGCTGGCTGGCCACGGTGCCATCCCCGTTGCTTATGGCGACGGTCTCGCGGAGCGTCTGCAAGCCGCGGCGCCCAACGGGATCGATGCCTTTATCGACCTGTTCGGACCCGAGTACGTCCAGCTCGGCGCGGATCTGGGAATCCCGCATGACCGTATCGAGACGATCATCGCGCGCCAGAAAGCGCAGGAACTCGGAACCCGGAACGCAGGCAGCGTCGATGCGTCCACGGTCGAGGTCCTCACCGAGATGACGGGTCTGATTGCCTCGGGCGCGATCGAGGTGCCGATTGCCGCGACGTATCCGTTGGACCGAGTCCGCGAGGCCTTCGAGCAACTCGAGCAGCGTCACACGCGCGGCAAGATCGTCCTCATCCCGTAGAGCGTCACCAGGGCGTTGCTGCCTGCGTCGCGTGACCTGATGCAGGCGGCCGATCCGGCGGGGTCACATCGCCGATGCGGGCGGTTCGGTCAGCGAGGCGATACATGCGGTGAGCAGGCGCCGCATCTGACCTTGTTCGCTGACACCCAGATTGGTCAGCATGTCTTGCTCGACGCGGCGAACCGCGGCGCTGGCCACCTTGAGCTGGCGGCGTCCGCGGGCGGTCAGCTCGGTCGGCAGGGCTCTGCCGACGGGTGCCTGTGCCGGGCGGACAACGAGCCCTTGGCGTTCGAGAGCCTGCAGAAGCACATTCATCGACTGCCGGGTGACGAAGGCGCCGCGGGCGAGCTCGGAGTTGGACAGACCCGGTCGCTGGGCAAGCAGCTCCAGGCAGGCGTAGTGGGTGATCGTCATCCCAAGCGGCCGCAGCACGGTCTCCAGGGCAGAGTGCAGAGCGCTCGCGGCCGCCTTCAGCATGTACCCCAGCGATGTGTCCAGATCGACTCCGGGCTCGCCTTGACTCATGTCAGCATTCTGACATACACTGTGGAATGTCAAATGACTGACATAGCATCAGGAGGCTGGAATCGTGGCTGTCACCGGACCCGACTTCATTTCACTGCAGGTGCGCGACCTGGAGCGTTCCGCCGCTTTCTACGAGCAGTACCTGGGGCTGAAGCGCTCCGACGCAGGACCGCCGCACGCCGTCGTGTTCGACACCAAGCCGATCGCGTTCGCCGTCCGCGACGTCGTCGCGGGCGTCGACCTGGACGCGATCGCGCAGCCGGGGCAGGGAATGGCGCTGTGGCTGCACGCCCCCGACGCGCAGAACATCCACGACGCCCTCGCTGCTGCCGGCACGACGATCATCTCAGCTCCCGTCGACGGGCCGTTCGGCCGCACTTTCACGTTCGCGGACCCCGACGGCTACCAGGTGACGCTCCACGACCGCGGCTGAGCCGGGGCGGTTGACAACCGTTCCTCATACTCCGAGCTTCGAGCGAGCACCCCGTGCTCACAAGCGGCTAAGGAAGCCCGCCGAGCGATCTTGCCCGTAGCCTCACGTGAGCAGAGCATCGAAGGGGCGGGTATGACGACACCTTCACCATCGGCGTTCGATCCCCTCGCATTTGAGGGGACGGCCGAGTACTACGCGGTCGGGCGTCCCCCGTATTCCGCGCGGCTGGCGGACACGGTTGCCCGGGAGCTGTCGCTGGATGGCACCGGGCAGCTACTCGATGTGGGCTGCGGACCTGGCGTCCTCGCGCTGGCCCTGGCTCAGTTGTTCGACCAGGTAACGTCGCTCGATCCTGAGCCCGGCATGCTGCAGGCGGGCAAACGGCGTTGCCAGCAGGCGGGAGTAGACAACGTGCGCTGGGTGCAGGGGGTCGCGGAAGACATCGCGGACCTGAACCTCGGCTCATGGCGAGTGGTCACATTCGGACAGTCGTTTCATCGGGTCCGACGGCTGGAGGTTGCCGAGACCGTCTATGACCTGCTCGTGCCGGGTGGCTCGCTGGTCCTGATCTCTCACCAGGTCGACGGCCGCCCGCGGCCTGCCCATCCGGGGTACCCGGAGATTCCCCACACCGCAGTGAGGAAGCTCATCATCGACTACCTCGGTGACAGCACGCGCCGCTATCTCGCGACCTGGAACGAGGGCCAGCCGGCGCGCTTTGAGGACACCCTGTCGCAGACCCGGTTCGGGGGTTCGCGCACTATCTACGCGCCCGGGCGCCCCGACCTGATCGCAGACATCGACACCGTTGTAGCCAACTACTTCTCGCTGTCGTACGCCGCACCCCGGTGGTTCGGAACCCGCCGAGCAGACTTCGAGGCCGATCTGCGTCACCTGCTACAGGAGCATTCGCCAGACGGTCTCTTCTGGGACTGGCCTGGTGACACCGAGCTGGTCATAGCCACGAAGACCTAGTGGCTAGGGGCGTGCCAGAAAGTCCTTGAAAGAAGTCCGGGAGGCGGAGTCGGATCGGGTCAGAGCTGTTCGTAGCAGGGGTGAGCGGCCGCCTGCAATTGGCGCCCCGAAGCACAGGAGATGACCGGAGATGCAGTATCTGATTTCTGTGATCGACGAAATTGCCGGCGTGGCCGCCCCGGATGAGATGGCAGCGGCTGGTAGCCCCCAGCCTGATCTCCGCACGCTTGACGCGTTCAACGACCGGCTCGTGGCGGAGGGCCACTGGGTTTTCGCCGGTGGCCTCGCGGCGCCCGGCACGGCGACCGTGATCGACAACCGGGGTGGCGAGGCGCTGTTCACCGACGGACCCTTCGTGGAGTCGAAGGAGTATCTCGGCGGCCTGTGGATTATCGAGGCTGCCGACCTCGACGTGGCGCTTAAGCTCGCCGCCGAGGGGTCGAGGGCCTGCAACAGGAAGGTCGAGGTGCGGCCGTTCGCGTGACCGGGGCGACGTGCAGGTCGCGATCAGCAGGGCCGACCCTGAGGAGCTGGCGCGGCGCGATAGTGACCGAGGCGCCTCAGCCGGGCTTGGACGCGACGAGAAGGAACCGGTGCCCGCTGGTCACGACCGGCCAGGCGCCGGCGTCGCCGTGCAGGGCGCGGAGGCGTTCCCGGTATTTCTCCAGGCTGTACCCCGGAACTGACCAGCTGACGGCCTTCAGGTAAAAGACAACCGCCGCGATGTCGTCGAAGCGGATGCGCTGGACGGCCCTAGTAGCTTCCTCGGTCACCAGTCCCGCTTCGGTGACCTGCCGCTCGGCCAGTCCGATCCAGCTGTCCGGCTGCGCCGGCGTCTCGATTCCAAGCATCTGGGCTAGGTCGTCGTTGTCGTGGTAATCGACCTGCTGGGTTACGAAGATGCCGCCCGGCGCGAGAACGCGGCTGACCTCGAGAGCAAGGAATGACTCGTGCCGGTTGCAGATCAGATCCAGCGACCTGTCGCGGAACGGAAGGCGACCGCCGTCGTCAGTCCCGTTCTGATCCATGTTGTCGCGAGCCGCCTCGTCCTGGATCACGGGGATGCCGAGCGGCAGCAGGCGCTGTCCGGCCACCGGCACATTCGGCGGCCATGCCTCGGCCGCAATGGTGCGCGGCGCGCGGTCCGGAAGCCCGGATAGGACCTCGCCGCCGCCCGTGCCCATGTCCAGCATCGTCCGGGCACTCCCGGCCAGGGCCGCGGCGCGGGCGCTGTAGTCCCACGGCAGCGGCTCGGTCCAGGAGCGGCGGTCCAGCCAGGAGAAATCCCAGCCGGAGAACGGTGCGGTCAGCGCCTCGGTCACGAGCTCGTCAAAGCCTGGCACCGTGCCAGCCTGCCAGAACACCAACTAAGCGGCTATAGGCCCGCTTCCGGCCGTTGCCTAGCTACCGATGGTCGGTATATAACCGTGGCATGAGTGGCAAGCAGATGCAGGAGCCGACGTTCCTGATCCTTACCTCGCTGGCCGGCGGCCCGCAGCACGGCTACGGCATCATGACCGACGTCGCGCAGATCTCCGAAGGCCGCGTGCGCTTGCGAGCGGGCACCTTGTACGCGGCCCTGGACCGGCTCAGCACTGATCAGCTGCTGGAAGTCGACCGCGAGGAGATCGTCGATACCCGGCTGCGCCGGTACTACCGCCTGACGTCAGCGGGCCGAGTCCGGCTCGCTGCCGAGGCAGCACGGCTGCGGGCCAACGCGGCGCTCGCAGCGCAGCGGCTGAGACTGGCAGGCAACTGATGGGCGCCGCCGGGCTGGAGGCCCGTTACCGCCGTCTGCTCAGGTGATTTCCAGCAGACCACCGGGCTGTGCACGGCGAGGAGATAATCGGCGTGCTGATGGCTGCAGCCGATGACGACCAGGACAAGCCGGGCGTGCAGGAGACGGCCAACCTGCTGATCGGAGCCGTGCGCATCCGGATGCGGCCTGGACGGGGTCCTGAACCTTGCCGTCATCATCGGAGTGCAGGAAGTCCAGCAGCCCTACACCGGCCTGGCCGTCCTGAGCGGGCTGTTCCTGCTCGTGCTGCCCGTCGCCGAGATAGTGGCACTGCTGGCCTCGCCGGGTCCGCGGCGGGGGAGGGAACTGCTTCGGCGGCGGCACTGGGCGTTGCTGGCGGCCGGGGCCGTGGCGGCAGCGGCAATCACCGGCAACTATGCCTTCCTCAGCGGCACCGGCGGGCGGCTGCCGAACGGCGGGTCGTGGTGATCCAGCAGTGTGACGGTCGTGACATCCATCGCGGTGACGGGGGCGGCCGTCGCCGTGATCGTGCTGCTGGCTGCGTGGCTGAGCTCGGCCGCCGGCAAGCGGCTGGCGGTGCTGTACGCCGGCCTCACGGCGGCTCTCGAAGTGCTCATCGTGTGCGCCCCCGCCGTGGTTATCTACCGGGCCTGGCGCCGGCCCCGTCCGCTCGGCAGCAGCTCGGGCGAAGGCCTGGCCTGACGCCCGGCAAGGCCGCCCGCGTTGACAAGGGAGCCGTGCCTCATGAGTTCCGTCACCTGCGCTTCCTTGGACTCGGGCGCATTGCTGGTGGCAGTGTCGCGGCCGCCGCCGGCCTCGGCTACCGCAGCTCGCCCGGCAGCAGGCTGTAGATCACGCTGTCGCGGCGGCCTCCCTTAAAGGGCACGTGGGAACGAAGAAGCCCCTCACGGGTAAACCCGCAGCGCTCGGCGACATGCCGCGAGGCCTCGTTGTCGGGACCGCAGGTCAGCTCAAGCCGGGCCAGTCCCAGCTCGGCGAATGCCCACCGGGAGAGCAGCCGGACCGCCTGTGTCGCGGCACCCCGGCCGCGGCCCCCGGGACCCAGCCAGTATCCGACGGCAGCGCAGCCATGATCGAGGCGAATGTCATACAGCGAGACGCAGCCGAGCAGCTCGTCCTGGTCGCGCGGCTCGACCAGCGCGAAGTCCAGCCCCTCGCCACGCACGCGGGCCTCTTCCTGCTCCGCGAAGTAGGCGCGCGCATCAGTGTCGGCGTACGGAGCGCTGCGCCAGGAGAACCGCTGCATGACCGGGTCGCTGAACGCCAGCACGATGCCCGGCAGGTCGGCCTCGCGCCACGGGCGCAGCACCACAACATCGCCTGCCAGCGGCGGTTCCGGGAACCCGAGCTCGGCCATGTCGAGATGATCGCCCTTAACGCCGGGCGGCGCGGGGCATTCCGGAACGGGAACGCCCGTGCGCGTGGTGGCTAGGCTTGCGCGGTGTGAGTGAAGGCGAGCTGCTGACCGGGGACGGCGTCACCCAGGGGATCGTGCGGATCGGTGACACGGTGCGCCGGCCGCTGCGGCCGTTCAGCCTGACCGTGCAGGCGTACCTGGCCCATCTGCGCGACGCCGGGTTCACCGGCGCGCCGCTTCCGCTGGGCGTCGACGAGCAGGGCCGCGAGGTGCTGTCGTTCGTCCCCGGTGACGTGCCGCGCAATCCGCTGCCGCCGGAGACAGCAGGTGACGACGTGCTCGTCGCACTGGCCCGGCTGGTCCGTGCGCTGCACGAGGCGTCCGCCGGGTGGGCGCCGCCGCCCGGCGCTGTCTGGGGCGGGACGCCGGCGAGCGCGGGGCGCCCGAGTACCGACCCGACCGAGCTGGTCAGTCATCGCGACTATTACCCCGGAAACGTGGTCTTCCGCGACGGGCTCCCCGTCGCGCTGATCGACTTCGACCTGGCTAAGCCGACGACCCGGCTGTACGACATCGCGAACGCGCTGTGGTACTGGGCGCCGCTGCGCGATCCGCGGGACCGGGCGCCCGCGTTCGCGAACGCCGACATCCCGCACCGGGTCGCGGTGTTCGCGGACGCCTACGGCATGACGGCGCGGCAGTGCGCGGAGCTGGTGCCGCTGGCCGTCGACATGGCGCGCCGCTATCACGAGGATTCCCGCGTGTCGGCCGAGCTCGACCCGGTGTTCCGCAGGCTATGGGAGGACGGCGCCAAGGACGAGCTGCCGCGCGCCGAGGCGTGGCTGCGCGAGACGGCCCCGGCAATCTCCGCTCGCCTCCTCCTGAGCTCAGTTCACCGCTATCCGGCTATCCCGGATAGCGGTGATCATCAGGCAGAATGATCTCCCGCCAGCGCGGTCAGATCACGTTCGGCATACAGCCGGTGCTCCCATTCCTCGTTGAGGACGATACGGAGACATTCCCTGACGGGGAAGTTCTCCAGCTGCGGCCAGCCGGGCTCGGTGCACGTCACTGCCGAGGCGAGCTGTTCGTCGGTGAGTGACTCCAGGACGCCAGCGACCATGGCCTGGCGTTCGCGCCGGACCGCGAGTACATCATCAAGCGAGGGCCGTGCCTCTCGGTCCCACGGGATGCCGTCCCATCCGGGCGCTTCGTCCCACGGCAGGTCCAGCGGATGCCACGGCGAGGGGTTGCCGAGGATCATCCGGCCAACCCAGGCGGCGCTGGCGAAGCTGAGATGCCGCAGGGTCTGGATGAAGGACCACTCATCGTCGACGCTGCCATGGAGCACTGCCTCCGGGTACGTTCTGGCCCGCGCGATGGTGCCGTCCCACAGCCGTTCCAGGATCGCCCGCGCCTCACGGAATCCTTCGGCGTCATCAGGGCGCATCTTCGCCCGCTCGGGCATGCGGCGGTTCAGCTCGGCGTCGACGAGCGGCGCAATGTCGACGCCGTTCACGACGACGCTCTGCAGCTCGCCGTAGATCTCGACGTTCACCAGCTCGACGCCCCGCATACGGCTCTCGCTGAACAGGACGCCGCGGAACTGGGTCCTGGTGAAGTCGACTGCGCGCATGGCGGCGTCATCGAGGACAACCTCGGTGAACGTGGCACCGCGAAGGCTCACTCGCTCGAAGTGTGATCCGGCCAGGTCCTGCTCACGGAACTCGGTCATGCGCGCCACCGTAGTCGGCACTGCGGACGCTCAGCGTCCGGGATCGGCCCGCGGCTCACTTGCCGGCGGTCACGGCCTTGAGCTCGTCGAACGACTGCCTGATGACACCCGGCAAGTCCAGCTGCCCGGTGTCCTTGATCCAGCGCTCGAACGCAATCCGGAACACGGCGATCCCCGCCTCGGCAGCCAGGCTTGCGGCCGGGTCGGGGACGCCTCGTTCCCGCAGTGCGCTGGCAATCGCCGAGGCGAGCGTGGCCATCTTGATCAGCTCGCGCTCCTGAAGCTCCGTGTTAGCGGCGATAACGTCCTGGCGCTTGCGGGGCCGGTCGCCGCCCTGCTGGATCATGGCGCCCGCGGCCTCGACAGCCGTGGCGACCGCGTCGATCGGCGTTGCGGACCCGGGAGCGCTGGCGACGGTGCCCACGATGAGTTCCTGCAGGGCGCCCGCGCCCCAGAACAGGACCTCGCGCTTATCGGCATAGTGGCGGAAGAACGTCCGCTCAGTCAGCCCGGCCCGCCGTGCGATCTCCGCCACGGTGGTCTGCTCGAATCCGCGCTCGAGGTACAGCTCCATGGCCGCCTGCTCGAGGCGGCCGCGCGCATTCGGCTCCCATCGGCCCATGCCCATGATGGTACGCGATGACAGTCGCTGACATCACGTGGTACGCTGATGACAGCGACTGACATAGAGGCCCCGTAGCGGCCAGCTCAGGCAGTCGATCACACAGGAGGTACTTCCCATGAGGGTATTCGTTACCGGAGCGTCTGGCTGGATCGGCTCCGCCGTCGTCCCGGAGCTTCTCGCCGCAGGCCATGAGGTGTCCGGGCTCGCCCGGTCGGATGACTCGGCCGCGGCCCTGACCGCCGCCGGGGTGCAGGTGCATCGCGGCACGCTCGACGACCTGGACATCCTGCGGAAGGCCGCTGAGGACTCGGACGGCGTGATCCACCTCGCGTTCAAGCACGACATCGCATTCACCGGGGATTTCGAGGGCGCCGCCATGGCAGATCGCCGCGCCGTCGAGATATTCGGCGACGCGCTTGCGGGCTCTGACCGGCCGTTCGTGATCGCGTCCGGCACTCTGGGCGTCGCGCCGGGACGCCTCGCGACGGAACGGGACGGGCATGGTGTCAACCCTGCCCTGGCGGCCCATGGCCCCGGTCCGCAGGCCAGGGCCGAGACCGCTGAACTGGTGCTCTCCTATGCCGGCCGCGGCATCCGCTCGTCGGTCATGCGGCTGCCCCCGACCAACCACGGCGACGGCGACAACGGCTTCATAGCGGCCCTCATCGGCATGGCGCGCGCCAGCGGCAACGCCGGCTATATCGGCGACGGCTCGAACCGCTGGCCAGCTGTCCACCGCCTCGACTCAGCGCGGCTGTTCCGCCTGGCGGTGGAGAAGGCCCCGGCGGGATCGACGCTGCACGCAGTCGCCGACGAGGGCGTGCCGATCCGCGCCATCGCCGAGGTAATGGCCCGGCATCTGGACGTGCCGCTCGCCTCGATCCCGGCTGAGCAGGCAGGCGAGCGCTTCGGCTTCCTGGCCGGCTTCATCGGACTGGACGCCCCGGCTTCCAGCGTCCTGACCCGCGAGCTGCTCGGGTGGCAGCCCACTCAGCCCGGGCTCATCGAGGATCTCGGCGAAGGCCACTACTTCAGCAGGCCATCGCAGTAAGGACATTGCCCGGCTGTGGCGCAGGACCTGCGCCGGCTCATCCGGCGCAGGTCCGGCACGTCGCCGTGGCGGGGTCAGGGGCCATCGGCTCGCACTGCAGTAACAGCGACCGTGGTGTACGGCATCGTGAAGCTGCCGCCCATCGTGTCGATAGCGGCCCCGGTGCCGGTCAGCACTTCCGCCAGCTTGTCCTGCGCGAGCTGGGTGAGAGCGCCCGTCGTGGGCAGCTGATCCAGCCACTCGTCGCGGGTGTAGGTCTTCTCCCACTCGAACTGCCACCGCTCAGGTCGCCGGAAGCCGCCCGCATCCC
>Ga0302326_10000415_pt1 | contig 119993 bp, 119 predicted proteins | sample Palsa_T0_3_FD_202264 | JGI IMG/M metagenome (GOLD analysis project Ga0302326, IMG submission 202264) | Peat permafrost microbial communities from Stordalen Mire near Abisko, Sweden - Palsa_T0_3 | ecosystem: Environmental > Terrestrial > Soil > Palsa > Peat permafrost | place: Sweden: Abisko... | reverse complement strand
CACCACGCTCGATCGAAGCGCAGACGATAGCCCATTCTTTGAAAGCCGGGACGCCCGTTTGGTGCTTCTCATCTATCGCCGCTTGCGGGCCTAAGCTCGACTCGGCTGCCAGTCCATCCATCGAGGGTTTGTCTACCACAATCCGATACGATTGCACTAAAGAACTTTAGTGGAATTGTCTGACGTAACTGGACAATTCTCCTGACAGAGCCCGGATCGCTCGCAAATCTCTAACGATTTGCGAGCGATGCAGCCTCGGGATTTTAGTTGGCGCGTTTCATTTCCTCGATAATCTGCAGTTCATGTCTGTGAAGATTGACCTCCATTGCCATTCATTCTTTTCTGGCGATGGAGTGAGCAGTCCGGAACAACTTATCGAGGCAGCCCGCAAGAAGGGCCTCAATGCTTTTGTGATAACCGACCACAATACCTGCGACGCGATCACCTACCTCCTGGACAAGTGCCTGATGCGGGAAGATGGCCTGCCGGTAAACGATTTCTTGATCGTTCCGGGCGTGGAAATCACCACGGCGGAAGGCCATCTTCTCTGTATCGGGGCCGTCCTGCCGTATTTAAAGGGAAGACCGGCGCTCGAAGTCTGTCGTCTGATTCATGAGGCGGGCGGACTGGCCATACCCCCGCACCCGTACGACCTTTTCCGCGCCGGGATCCGCGAAAACGTTCTCAACACGCTCCCGATCGATGCCATCGAGGTATTCAACGCGGCAAGCACGCTGAAACGGTATAACCAGTCAGCGTTTAATTATGCCATGAAGCGAGGCCTCGCAATGACGGCGGCCAGCGATGCTCATCATCACGCCGCTATCGGCAGGGCCTATACGATTCTCAAAACCGAAGACTTTTCCGTGCGTGGCATCCTGGATCAGATCCCAAAACAAAACGACCTGAACCAGGAGTACATTTCCGTGAAAGATAATCTGCGAAAAACCTGGAACAATTGGTTGCGCCTGCGCAAACGGAAGTCGATCAAAGATATGCTTTCCAGCAGCGAAGAAGACGAGGAGTGAACCGTCCCCCCCGGCAAAAGCAAAGCGGGAGGCTTTGCTTACTCTTCAGAACAAACGGACTGCCCGAGTCTTATCCAGCCTCAGGATTTCTCCGGGATTGAAACGGATCTCTGCCTTCGGATTGGTGATTTTTTCGCCGCGCCAGTGGACACTGCCCTGAACCAGGAGCCGGCGGGCGTCACTTCGGGATCTGACAATACCAAAACCGTTCAAATACGCGGACACGATGGCTGAAACGAGGTCATCTCCGAGGTCGGCCGCACAGACCTTCGGTAGTTCCACGGAATCCAAATCCCGTTTCGCGAAGCGCAGATTGAACTCTTCGAGAGCGGCTTGTGCCGCCGGCCGATCATGGAACTGTTCCACTATCCTGGACGCGAGCTGTTTTTTGGCCTCCATCGGATGGATCGCAGGCAGCTTTTCGCCAAAAAGGAGCTCGTAATACCGGCCCATGAGTATGTCCGAGATGCTCATCAGCTTGCCGAACATCTCCGTCGGCGCCTCGCAGATGCCGACGTAATTGTTCAAGCTCTTGCTCATTTTTTGCACCCCATCGAGTCCTTCAAGGATTGGCTGCAGACACGCGACCTGCTGTGGCTGCCCTTCCTCTTTCTGCAGATCTCGACCGACCATGATATTAAAAAGCTGATCTGTTCCCCCCAACTCCACATCCGCGCGGATCACCACGGAGTCCCAGCCCTGCAGGAGCGGGTATTGCAGTTCGTGAAGAAACACCGGCAAGCCCTGCTCGATCCTGGCCTTGAAATCGTCCCGCTGAAGCATTTGCTGAAGGGTCATCCGGCTATTCAGCTTAATGACTTCCAGGAAATTCATTTTCTCTAGCCACTCGCTGTTAAAGACCGTTTCCGTGCGGCTTGGATCGAGGATTTTGAATGCCTGGACTTTGTACGTTTCGGCGTTGGCCATCACCTGGTCGCGAGTCAACATCGGACGGGTTGTCGATCTGCCACTCGGATCTCCAACCATCGAGGTGAAGTCGCCGATGATCAGCACTACGACGTGGCCGAGATCCTGAAATTGCCGCAACTTGAAAAGATTGACCGAATGCCCCAAATGCAAATCAGGCGATGTCGGATCGACGCCGAATTTGATTCGAAGAGCGCGTCGCTCTGCCAGTTTCTTTTTGAGTTCGGCTTCACTGATCAATTGGGAGCCGCCCCGTTTGAGAAGTTCTATCGTCGTTTCCGGTGATTCCATGGTTCGACTGGTGAGCGGTCCGAACGCTGGACCAGATTCCGCCAGAGCGCAAATAAGGATCGCGGTCTCCGCGGTTGACAATTGCCTCCCCCTGATTAACCTTCCCGACCCTCGATGGTCCAGAATTTACTGACATGAAAAGAACCTACCAACCTTCAAAACGCACACGGAAGCGGCAGTTCGGCTTCCGCGCCCGGATGAAAACCAAAGCCGGAAGAGCGACTTTGACCCGGCGGCGTCAGCGAGGCCGGAAACGATTGGTTCCCGGCGGAGTGGAATTGCACTACGCGCGGCACACCGAGGCTTAAAAGAATATGATCCGCCCGGGGCGGATACGCTTTAAGTTTTCCCGATCCTCCCGCTTAAGTCGTGCCTCAGAGTTCAAGTTGGTCAAGACATCGGGTAAATCCTGGACCGGAAAGCACCTCGTTTTGGCAATATTGAAGCGGGAAACCGAGACAGCGACCAGGATCGGGATCATCGCCACAAAACGGCTCGGAAATGCGGTTTCCCGAAACCAGATCCGGAGAAGAATCAGGGAAATATTCAGGTTGAATCAGCACCGCATCCAAAGAGGACTCTGGCTAGTCACCATCGCTCGTCGCTCCTCGGCAACCGCCGCATTCGACGAGCTCGAACGAGACTGGTTGCGGCTGGTTGAGCGCGCCTCTATTTTAGCGCCTGGCTCACATGGCGCGCATCCTCCGGATCTTCCTTAAAGTGTACAAAGCGACGTTATCACCGTTCCTGGCAGCGTTGACCGGCGGGCCCGGAACCGGATGCCGGTTCAGGCCCACTTGTTCCGAATATCTGGTCGAAGCCATCGAAGTGCACGGATGGATGGTCGGTAGCTGGTTGGGCATCAAACGAATTTTTCGCTGCCACCCCTGGGGCGATTCCGGGTATGACCCGGTTCCAACGAGGCAATCAAAGTGCAAATGAGTTTCTTAATCTGATCGAAGTATGGATCGTACAGCTTGGATAGCAATCGCACTCGCCACGATCGGCCTTGTCGCTTCGATCGCATGGGAACAACGCCAGGCGGCCGAAGCGCGGGTCAAGTTCCTTCAGCAACAAGCCGCGTTGGCTGCTCTGGCGACACCGACACCTGAGCCCACTCAGTCTCCTGAAGCTTTGGCATCCTCCAACCTTGCGACCCAGTCCCTGGCCGATCAGAAGCCACACGACGAACAACCCGAACACGACGAGACGTTGAAGAGCGCCGTTGCTGAGCTCAGTTTTTCAAATAATAAAGGTGGCCTCGTCACTGTTGGTCTGCTGAAGCATAGCGCAGAGCTCGGGCATTTCGTTCAGCTCAATACGGACCGCACAACCGCTATCGGAGCGATCACTCAAAATCCAAATAATTGGCAAGATAGCGGATACGATCTCTCGACCGATCCGGATGCGGGCACGGCCACTTTGAAGCGCACAGCTCCAGGCGGACTCGATATCACAAAAGTCTACACTCTGGCGAAGGAGGCCGGGCTCAAGGACGATTACCAGGTCAACCTGTCGATCACTTTCAAGAATACTGGCACTGCCTCTTTCGATACGCCCGGCTATTTTGTGAGCACCGGCGCGGCGGAACCGATCCATCGAACCGACAGGATCTACGCGACTCAGTTCGATTGGTACCGCGACGGCAAATTCAACTCCATCGCAGTCAACTACTTCGACCCCGGCAAACTGTTTGGGATGTTTCAAACAAGTGGAGCGAAGGATGTTTACACCGCTACAGCGGACAAAATCCTCTGGGCGGCGGTAAGCAATCAGTATTTTGCGACAATTCTCGCTCCGCAGGAGACATCTGGTCAGCAGGTCTGGGCAATACCGGTGAATCTTCCGAACAGTGATGGCGAGCCGCCAATCAAAGCCATCCAGGGTGCAATCGAAATTCCCGGCTTCAGCTTGCAAGCTGGAGAGACCAAGACCGCCACTTTCCACATTTACGCCGGACCAAAAGAATTCACGCGGCTGGCGCAACTGCCGAACGATCAGGCCGACATTATGAATTTCGGCTGGGCGAAATGGGTCAGCGAACTGCTGCTGACCGTGATGAACACGCTCCACGCATGGGTGAAAAGCTATGCGCTTGCCATCATCATCATGACGATCTTCATCCGGTCGCTGCTCTGGCCGCTTCAAAACGCAGCGACCAAGTCGATGCGAAAGATGTCCAAGCTTTCGCCGATCATGAACGAGCTCCGGGAGAAGTACAAAGATGATCCGCAGCGGATGAATCAGGAGACGATGAAGCTGTACAAAGAGTACGGAGTCAATCCGTTCGGCGGCTGCCTTCCGATGGTCGTTCAAATCCCCATCTTTTTCGGCTTTTACGGCATGCTCGATAAGGCGATCGAACTTCGTAACAGTTCGTTTCTTTGGGTGCACGATCTCTCGCAACCAGACACCGTTTTCCACATCGGCGGCGTCCCGATCAACATCCTCCCTCTGGTGATGGCCGCGACACAGCTCTGGCAGATGGCCATCACGCCGAAGACCGGCGACCCGGCCCAGCAGCGGATGTTTCTTTTCATGCCGCTGATTTTTCTTTTTATCTGCTATAACTATGCGTCAGGGTTAGCGTTGTACTGGACAGTGCAAAACCTCTTTTTTGTGACTCAGATGTACCTGACGAGAAAACAGGCGGATGCACCGCTCGTCAAGATTCCGAAGAGCCCCCAAATCGCCAAGCGCAAGAGTTATCGATAAATCGCAAGTGTTTACCCCCAGGAGAAAATGGAACCCAAGGAGATATTAGACACGATGCTTGGTTACCTTGGCTTCGTCGCGGATATCCAGGAAGTCGAAACCGATAGCGGTCGTCAGCTCCAGGTTTTTACAGCCGAAAGCGAGGCATTGATCGGTCACGATGGCGAGACGCTCGAAGATTTGCAATTTCTTCTGAACCGGATTCTTCAGGCCCAGGATCGAAATGCACTCCGGGTCCAGGTCGACGTCGGTCATTGGCGAGCGATGCGGGACGACAAACTGCGGCACCGTGTCCGTCAAATGGCCGACACCGTGCGGATTTCCGGGCGACCGGTCAAACTCGAGCCAATGAATTCGTACGATCGGCGCATCGTTCACAACACGTTGAAAGAAGATCCCGATGTGATGAGCTTTAGCCCAAACGATGATGCGCGGATTAAGCGCATCACGCTCCAGAGAAGGCGCCGATAGTGGGAAACGGGTCGGCGTAGACGCCCTTCCAGGTTTTTTTTCGACGGGCGTTCGCCGACCCGTTTCCCACTATTGGCGCCTTCTCTCGGGCAATTCTATCGCAGCAATCGCCGAAAGCACCTGCTCACTGATCTTCTGGTAAACTTCACGATTGTTAGCGGCGAAATCTTCTTTTTTGAACCGCATCGGCTTACCGACGACCACTGTGATCCGGTGAGGAGTGATCTTGCCCCCCTTCGGCCACGCTTCAAACGATCCAAAGATCCGAATCGGGACCACAGGCGCAAGCGTCTTGGCTATAATCATGCCGATTCCAGCTCGAGCTTGCTGGATTTCTCCGGTCAACGACCGTGTGCCCTCCGGAAAAATAACGGTGCGATGTCCCTCCTTCAGCAGGTTCATGACCGCGCGGAACGCCGAAAGGTCGCCTCGTGAAAGATCGACCGGAAGCGCGTTCACTCTGGAAATAATCGGTCCGAGCAACTTTTTTTCGAACAGTGTTTTGCGCGCCAGATAGTAGAGTTCGTTCCTGCAGGTGATACCAACGAGCGGAGGGTCCAGGTAGCTCTGGTGATTCGCAGCCATGATTGCCGGGCCCTCTTCAATGATGTTCTCCTGACCATAAGCGCGATACTGGAAGCAGACCCTGGCGATCGCCCCGCTCAGCGTATAACAAAACCAGTAAAGCGGCTTCATCAGTCGAGACGGAGAGCTTCCGGAAGCCCTTTCATCTTCAGGCGTCCGACAATCTCTCCCACGACGCCATCGATCGTCAAAGATGAACTGTCGATCACGTGCGCATCCTCGGCGATCGTCAATGGAGACGCGCGCCTGGAGGAATCGGCCCGGTCGCGGAAATAGAGATCATCGCGTTGCCCTTGAACCGCTCTTCGCTGCGCCCGCACCTCAAGCGAGGCATCGATGTAGAACTTGTAGAGCGTGTCCGGGAAAACAATGGACCCTATGTCGCGCCCTTCCATGACCAGATTATCCCATCTCAGAAATTCCCGTAGATGTGCCACAAGAAATTCGCGTACTTCAGCGACTGCGGAGATGGCTGAGACCGTCCGATTGACCTGTTCATCGCGCAGATGCGGCTCAGGATTTTCTCCGTCGATCAAGAAAATCAACTCCTTGCCTTGCAGATTAAAGTTGAAGACCGATTTGCGTACCTGGCTGCAAACCGCGTTTGCATCGTTCGGCGGGATCGTATGCGCATTGGCAAGCCAGGCGATCCCGCGATAAAGCGCGCCGCTGTTGACGTAAGAGAAACCGAGCCGTTTGGCGAGCTTGCGCGCCACCGTGCTTTTCCCGGAGGCGGCAGGTCCGTCAATCGCAATCACCGAAAAATCGGAGACGGTGTCCGGGTTCAATTCTTTTCCAAAACTTCGGCTGGGTTAAAGACAGGAGTGGGCGGATTCTCATCCGGCTTCAAAAATTTCTGCAACTGCCTTGCGAATCCTGGATAAGACGTGGCGATGCAGTCGGTGTCTTCGATCACCGTCTCATCATCGGCGAACATCCCTGCGATTGCGAAGGCCATGGCAATCCGATGATCGCCGTAGCTTTTCACTCGCGCTCCTCGGAGCGGCGCGCCGCCGTAGATTTCCAGCCCATCTACCAATTCAACGACCTCGACTCCCATCGCGGTCAAATTTGTCGCAATAGCGGCCAGACGATCGGTCTCTTTTACGCGTAACTCCTTGGCGTCACAAATCACCGTCTTCCCATGGGCCAATGCACCAGCGACTGCGAGGACCGGGATCTCATCGATGACGTTCGGCACTTCATCCCCTGCGATAATCGTTCCGCGCAGCCGTCCACCCTGGATCCGGACTTCGCCTCTCGGCTCCACTTGATCACAATCTTCGATCACTTCGCGAACACGCGCTCCCATCCGCAAGAGCACAGAAAGTATCCCGGTCCGAGTCTTGTTCAGTCCGACGTCGCGGACAAGGAGATCCGAATCTGCCTGCGCAGCGGCTGCCACCAACCAGAATGCAGCGCTCGAAATGTCGCCGGGAACCGTGAAGTCCCGTGATTCCGGCACCTGGTCACCATACAACGATATGGCGAATCCCCGGCCGAGCTTCTCTCGTTGCGATTGAACGAGAAAATAAGCCATCATTCGCTCGGTATGGTCCCGTGTCGGGAACGGCTCAACGACGGTAGTCTTGCCAGATGCCTTGAGCGCGGCGAACAAAATCGCGCTTTTGACCTGGGCGCTCGCAACTGGAAGCTCGTAGCGAATCGGGCGTAACCGAGTCCCGCGAATAACGAGCGGGGCTGCGCCGTTTGCCCCAGTCGCCTCGATCGATGCGCCCATCTGCGTCAGCGGCTCGATGACACGCCGCATCGGTCGCACCGAAAGTGAGCCGTCACCAAATAACCTCGATTCAAAGGGCTGCGTCGCAGCGAGACCGCAAAGCAACCGCATCAAAGTCCCGGAATTGCCACAATCGATTGCATGGTCAGGCGGATCAAAATCTCCCCACCGACCGTGAATGACCAATGTCGTTTCTTCCGGTTGGTCGATTGCGATCCCGAAGTCTCGCATTGCGGTGACCGTGGACTGGCAATCGTGACTGGGGAGGAAACCGCGGACAACGCACGTACCATTCGAAATTGCCGAAAGCAGTACCGCGCGATGCGACATGCTCTTGTCGCCTGGAACTCGAATTTCCGCCTCAATCGTCGGCGCCCTAAAAACCGTTAGTTCGGACATAACTCACTATGGCGATAACCTATCGCGATTCTCCTTGGCGTCGTCGAGCAAAGCTTGCAATTTTTTGCAGTCTTTTTCCGCCAGTAAAGCAATGGCTTCCTCCAGCTCTCTCTTGAATGCGCGGAGCTGCTTTTGCACGGCGTCCGCGTTCGACAACAGGATGTCTGCCCAGAGTTCGGGCGAGCCGGAGGCTATTCGGGTCGCGTCACGGAACCCTGGCCCACAGAGATCAAGCGCCGCCCTGTTTGTTCCCGCCACATGTTTGACCAGAAGCGCAGCAAGCAGATGCGGCAGATGACTCATTGCGGCAACTAGCTCATCGTGCGCCGAGACGTCCACCAGAACGACGCGGGTGCCCAGGTTTTCCCAAAATGCAGTCACGAACGGAACGGTTGTTGCCTCATCGGCCAGTTCCGGACAGAGCAGTGTCACCGCGCCGACAAACAAATCTTCGCGAGCGGCTTCAGCGCCGGATTTTTCCGAACCGGCCATCGGGTGCGCAGGAACGTATTCGCACCGATCTCGGAACGCAGCCGCGAGCAGTTCCGCAACCGGTCGCTTGACGCTTGCCACGTCCGAAACCATGTGGTTGGGACTCACTAGTTCACTTAACGCACTGCCGACCTCTGGGAGCGCGCCGAGCGGAGTCGCCAGAATAATGAGCCGGCTGTTCGAGACGAGCTCCTGAAGATCATTCACCACCGACGCCTTCCGAAACTTTGACCCGTCCAGTTTTCCTGAAGCCATGCGATCGTACAAAAAGACCCGGTAGCCGGCACGGAGCGCAGCAAGCGCAATCGAACCGCCCATCAGGCCGACACCGACGATGCCCACACTGCTTGCTTCCATAATCGCAAAAGCAAAACGGGACGCGCGCTCGTGCACGTCCCGCTAAGACTGAGTATTGAGAGCCCTGAACTTAAGGTACGAGAAAGATTTTTCCCGTGTAGGGATCTTTCACTTCCGCGCCCGGGGGATAGCCTTCCACGTCAACTTCACCTGCATTTGGCGCATAGGGACTGATGACACGTCCGGTCTTACCAGGGACCTTGGTGGCGACCGGGTAGTTCTCGGGCTGTGCCGGCGCTACAGGAGACGGGGTTGGAAAAGCTTCAGGAGGCGGAGTTTCCTCCGGTGTAGGCTCTGGTGTATTTTGGGGCACAGCGCTCACTGGAGGGGTTGGAGTCGGAACGGCCCCATAGCCGTAGCGATTCCCAGCACCAGCTGTTTTCGGTCCGCTCGTTGTTTGACATGCGACCAACGCCACACAAAGAGCGACCGGAGCCAAAAGAATGAGGTGACGAATCATAGGGAAATGTATCGACCAGCATTAATTCATCCAAGTTCGAATGACAATCGAAATCCGGGGTAGTAACCGGGTTCCGCGACCGTCAATTGCCTCCGGCCTGGCTTCGCAGAAACTGGATCAACAAGCGCAACCGCTCGCAAACTTCGTAGGCTTCGAGCAGTTTCTGCCGCTGGAATAGTTCTCCCACAAACGCAGCCGCTACGACGTCGGAAAGGATTTCCGGAGAATCAATCTGCTTCAAATGGTCCATCAGATTCGGGGGGAGCGGGACGCCGATTCTTTCGATCCGCATGCAAAACTCTTTCACTTTCTCGCCCAATGCGTCCGCTTCCACGGGATTCCCAAGGACCGACTTAGCGATCTCTATTTTGGCGATTCGGAACGGCGTTTCTTGCGTCCAGGCAACCAGTCGGACACGCGCCAATCCCTGCAGCACCAGATTGGAAGTGCCGTTCTCGTTTCCAACGCATGCCCGGATCAATCCGACGCCAGCCACCGGGCAAAGATCCGCAATGAGGGTCGATTCTTCGATTCCCTTCTTCATTAGCGCCACAGAAAACATGCGGTCGCCATCCAGACAATGCGCGAGCATATCGCGATAACGCTGTTCAAAAATGTGCAAAGGCAACAATGAATGCGGAAACAGCACTCCATTTCCCAACGCCATCACTGGAACTTCTGTCGGAATCTCAATCACGGCCAACCGTTTGAAGCGGCATTCGGCGACGATCTGCCGCCTCCTCGCGGCGCCTGTTCTTCCGCGCGACGAACAGCAAGAAATTGAGCGACTTGTTGCACGTCCTTATCTCCTCGGCCCGACATGTTGACGATGACAACCTGGTCGCGATTCATTTCTCGTGCATGCTTTATCACATAGGCGACGGCGTGCGTCGACTCAAGCGCAGGGATGATCCCTTCTGTCCGGGATAAGTCCAGGAACGCCTCTAGAACCGCCTCATCGGTGGCATAATCGTATTCCACTCTCCCAATATCGCGTAAATAACTATGTTCGGGGCCGACCGCAGCGTAATCCAGACCGGCGGAAATGGAATGGGTGAGTTGAATCTGTCCGTCGTCGTCCGCAAGCAGCCAGGTTTTTGTGCCTTGCAGGACCCCGAGCTTACCGGCCTGAAAACGCGCCGCATGTTCGCCGGGACGAATTCCGCGGCCACCGGCTTCCACTCCAACCATCCGAACTCCGGCATCGTGCAGAAATGGATAGAAAAGTCCGATGGCGTTGCTGCCTCCTCCGACACACGCCACCAATAGATCCGGTAAACGTTCTTCCTGCTCAAGGATCTGTCGCCTTGCTTCTTCGCCGATCACCCGGTGAAGATCCCGAACCATCATAGGATACGGATGCGGTCCGTAGGCCGTACCGAGAAGATAATGCGTCGATCGAACATTGGTGACCCAGTCACGCATGGCTTCGTTGATCGCTTCTTTCAGCGTCGCCTGACCGGCGGTTACCGGAACGACTTTCGCCCCAAGGAACTCCATTCTCGCCACATTCAGCGACTGGCGTTCCATGTCGACCTTCCCCATGTAAACAACGCATTCAAACCCAAATCGCGCCGCTACCGTTGCTGTCGCGACACCATGCTGTCCCGCTCCTGTTTCTGCGATGACCCGCGTCTTGCCCATACGCTTGGCGAGCAAGATCTGGCCCATCGCGTTATTGATCTTGTGCGCACCCGTATGCAAAAGGTCTTCCCTCTTCAGGTAAATCCGCGGTCCCTTGAGCTTTTCTGTGAGTCGCTCCGCAAAGTAAAGCGGCGTCGGACGCCCGCAGAACGATCGTAACAGCCGATCTAGTTCGAGTTTGAATTTTGGATCCTGCCGGGCCCGTTCGTACTCGTCCCTCAATTCACAGATCGCCGGCATCAATGTTTCGGGAACGAAGACACCGCCATACGGTCCAAAGTGACCCTCAACATCCGGCATCTCTTTAAGCTCAAGTGACGCGTGCATAGAAGAATAACAGAACCATCGCTGCTCCCCGCGGCCCGAATCAAGGATTTCTTTAGGCGTGACTGGAGAAACGGGTCGGCGGGTCGGCGTAAAGATTTTAGCGACGGTGAGCGGTCCTCTTCAATGGCGAGCAAAGCGGAAACAACTCGCCTACCCGCCGAAACGTCGTGCCAACGCCATCCGGATAGCGCGGCGATGAGGAGACGGCATTGGAACCGAGTCGATTGACTCCAATGGATGCCATACCTGCCCCGCGCTCAGCGCAGCGGGCGGTTCGCGCACGAAAACATCGAGCCGAACCACGAACCGAGTGATCGGGAAGTTCAGGCTCACAAACGGGACGTTCTCATCAAAATAGTGGCTCGATTTAGAATCTGGCACCAGAGCCGGCAGGCTCCACAACCCGTGCCAACGCTTGCCCAGATTCTGTTGCAATAAGATCCGTCCCTCTTGCAGCGCCAGAAAATGGACTTCAATTTTTTTCTCAATCTTTTGCCGTTCTCTCTTTCTGGGGAGTGACTCCGGGTCCTTGGCGAGACAAAAGGAGCGAACCGGGCAGATGACGCAGAGCGGTGTTCGAGGCGAACAGATCGTCGCCCCCAGCTCCATCAGCGCTGAATTTAAAAGACGCGGATTGGGGCCCTGAACATACTGTGACGCAAAATCCCAAATGATCCGCCCGCCATCCGGCTGGTCCATCGGCGCCTGCAAATTCAGAATACGGCTCAGTGCTCTTTCGATGTTTGCGTCGACAATCGGCGCCGGTAGATCAAAGGCAAAACTCGCCAGCGCGCCGGCGGTGTATCTTCCAATGCCCGGCAGTTTGATCAGTTCGTCCACGGCGGATGGAAACTTTTCGTTCCGCTCGAGTGCAATGATCTTCGCGCATTTGTGCAGATTTCGGGCCCGGTTGTAGTACCCAAGCCCTTGCCAGGCATGGAGTACCTCGGATTCATCGGCATTTGCCAGATCACGTATTGTCGGGAAGCGCTCGAACCATCGTCGATAATAGCCGAGGACGGTCGCAACCTGGGTCTGCTGTAGCATCAGTTCCGACACGAGGATGAAATACGGATCGCTGGTCGCGCGCCACGGCAACTGGCGGCCGTGACGTTCGAACCAGTCAGTCAGTTCCGCGCGAAACTCCGTGATTTCACAGAAAATCTGTTTCATCCTACCGCACCGGTGAACTCTTATACGATAGCCATCCAACCCTCCCAAGCAGAAGCGCTCAGAAATCTCTTGGAGGATCAAGGTTTCGAATTTGTCGATCGACCCTACACAATCTTTTTCGCTCAAAAAGGAAAACTGTCCATCGCCGTGTACGAAAAGGGGCCGAAGATAGTTGTTCAAGGCAAAGAGACCGAAGACTTTGTCCGATTTTACCTCGAGCCGGAAATCTTGAAAGAGGCGCGCGTCGGCTACGAGGAGGTCCTCAATCCAGCGATGTTCGAACCGCATTTCGGGATCGACGAGAGCGGGAAAGGAGACTTCTTCGGGCCGCTTGTGATCGCCGGCGTCTACGTCGATCGCGAGATCGCGCGTCGGCTACTTTCTTTCGGAGTAACGGACAGCAAAAAAATCGGTTCTGACAACAGAATCCGGCAACTCGCGGCTGAGATTGACAGTACGCCCGGTTTGGCGGCAAACATTGTGCTCATCGGGCCTGAAAAATACAACGCACTCTACGAGAAATTCGCGAATCTGAATGATTTGCTGGCATGGGGACACGCTCGAGTCATTGAAAATTTGCTTCTGCAGAGACCCGACTGTAAAAGATCGCTTTCCGATAAGTTCGCTAATGAACGAGTGATCCAACGAGCCCTGTTGAAACAAGCGAGAGAGATTCAGATTGATCAGCAAACCAAGGCAGAGTCGGATATCGCGGTTGCGGCGGCGTCGATCCTCGCGAGGGAAAAATTTGTGCGCTGGATGGAGACCCGGAGCAAAACTCTTGGCATTCCCCTCCCAAAAGGCGTTTCTGCAGCGGTCAAATCCGCGGCACGGGCCGTCGTGGAAAAAGAAGGCCGCGACGCTTTGCGCGCAATCGCCAAGATGCATTTCAGGACTTCGGCCGAGGTGCTCGGCGAGAGGACAAACGAGGCGAAGAGTTAGTGGTCCGACAGCAATATCGCCACTAAATCCTTGCCTCATTTGCTTTCTCGTCGATAGTCCGGAAAAGGCTCAGCGACGGGCGTTTGCACCAACGGCGCGGTCGGCGGGGGAACACCGGAAGCGCCAAAAAATTCGAACCTGTGAAAGGATTTGCAATGGCTAACCTGACAAAACGGGACATCGTCGTAAAGATCAGTAATGAGACCGGTCTGGTTCAACATCAAGTGTTTGAAGTGGTCCAGCAAACACTCGATTTGATCACAGACAGTTTGGCGCGCGGCGACGACGTCGAGCTGCGGAATTTTGGGATATTTGAAGTTCGACTGACGAAAGAGCGAGTAGGTCGAAATCCTAATCAACCCGGAAGCAGCTTCAAGATCCCGCCACGAGCAACAGTCAAGTTCAAGGCCGGCAAAGTGATGCGACAAAAAGTCTCGAAACTTTCGCCGACTCTTAAGCAGGCACAAACGATCAAGGGAGCAATACTCTAAAGCAGGAGTCAAAAGGTGCAGAAGTCAGCCTGCGTCGCCGGCAAAACTCCAGGGATTTGTCAGCGCCACAGGCTAACGGGCTTCTTCTTTTTTTATCTTCTCGAGTTGAGCCAATAATTTACCGAGTTCCTTGGGCGTCGGCTGTTGGCCAGACAGATCCAGCGGCCGCAACGTGAATTGGGCGAAGCGTTCCGCAAGCCTCGTTTGGTTGGTTCTGCGTTTCAAATCTCTCATCTTCTCCGCTTTAACGACGTGCCGGGTTTTGTTCTGAAGACGTGCTTCCAGTTCGTCAGCCAGCAATCGTCGCGCGAGAAACCGGTTCAGGGACTGGCAACGCCGCTGAGAGCAGCGAATGCGGATCCCACTTGTTCGATGCCGCAATTCGACTCCCGACCGCTGAAAGAAATTCTCCTCGATGTCTCCTTCCGAACAACGAAGGGCTGTCAGGCGTTCGCGCAAGGCTTTCGCCTTTCTTTCTGACACCGGAAATGCAGGCACGGAAAAGGTTTATATCGATTGTCCGAGGAAAATTCAAACAGACAAACTGCCGGAGAGGATCCTCGTGGCACTTGTTCTTTATAAATTTGCCGGGTTAAGGTAATCTCCAGCGAGCCATGGAATCATCTGAACTCTTAACGACCAATCGGAAAGCCCTGACGATTAATCTCGACCAGCCAAAGTACGGCACGTTCGCAGAGATCGGTGCCGGGCAAGAAGTTGCTCGGCACTTCTTCCAAGCAGGGGGCGCAGCGGGCACGGTCGCAAAGTCGATCTCTGCCTATGACATGAAATTCAGTGACGAGATATACGGCAAAACCGCAAGATATGTCTCGAAGGAACGACTGGGACTCATGCTCGACCACGAGTACAATCTCCTTCTGGAACGCTTGCGGGAAGCGCGAGGGGACCGCACAGAATTTTTTGTTTTTTCCGATACAGTCACTGCCAAGAGCTTCAAGGGCACGAACGAGGCGCATGGTTGGATGGGAGTTAGGTTTGAGGCCACCCCCAATTCGCAGCCAAGCGATGTCATTCTTCACGTCAGAATGCTCGATAAGGAAAATATCCTGCAACAACAGGCTCTCGGCATTATCGGCGTGAACCTTGTGTATGGCGCATTTTACTATATCGATGATCAGGACCGATTCATCCAGTCGCTGGCCGACAACCTCGGCGTCGACCGGATCGAAGTCGATATGATCAACTTCGGCGGGGACCTTTTCGCCGATGTCGACAACCGTCTGATGAGCCTGAAGCTGGTCGAATACGGATTGACAAACGCCGTCATGTTCAGTCCAAAGGGTGAAGTTTTGCAGCCCTCAGAGGTTCTTCATCGAAAGGCGATCGTGGTCGAGCGCGGCAGCTTTCGGCCGGTAACCCTCGTAAACGAAGATATGATGCGATGCGCACTGGCCCAGTTTCTCCAGGAACCTGCGCTCAAGGGTGTCGATGTGGTTGTCCTGATGGAGATTACGATGGCCAATCTGCTCGCCTCCGGGAACATCGACCACAAAGATTTTCTGGACAGAGTCGACACCCTGGCCGCAATCGGAAACAATGTACTTATCTCCAATTACCTGGAGTTTTATAGACTAACGTCTTATTTCCGCCGATACACAAAACAGATGGTCGGAGTCGCGATGGGCATCAATAATTTGCTCGAAGTTTTCAACGAGAGATATTACGAAAACCTTGATGGCGGGATCCTCGAATCGTTTGGACGCCTTTTTAAGAATCTAATCAAGCTCTACATCTACCCGATGCGAAAGAGTGCCTACGACCGATACTGTCTTGATAATCCATCTGCGTGCCCCATTCCTCTAACCGGTACGTCGCTCCATCCACTGGCAACCGATGTATGGATCAACGCGATAAATCTCCAGGTCCAAATGCATCTCCGGAACTTGTATGCGCACCTGCTGGAAAACCATTATATTGCACCAATCGTCGGGTTTGACGCGGCAATTATGGATATTTTCTCCCGCGACGTCCTGAACAGGATCCAGAACGGAGAGCCTGGATGGGAACATATGGTGCCCGAGAAAGCCGCTGCCATAATCAAAGACCGACACCTCTTTGGCTTCAAGGAGGCGCCTGCAACGAAACTGCAAGCGGTTGGATAGTCCGTCGACAACAGCGGCGGCGCCAAATTTTCCTGGCCGTCAAACTCACGCATGAAGCCTGAGCGATTGTTTATTCCTGGATTGTGACAGGATTCCAGGACACCTCGTTGATGAACCCCCTAGAACAACGAATCGGATACAAATTCCGCAATTCGCTTTTGTTGGCCGAGGCTTTGACTCATCCAAGCCTGGGCCACGAAACGCAGAGGCATCATTTCGACAATCAACGTCTCGAGTTTCTCGGTGACGCTGTTTTGCAATTAATTTTTACGGAACATCTTTTCCGATTGTTTCCGCATTTTAGCGAGGGACAGCTGACAAAGTTGCGCTCGCGACTGGTGTCACGGGAAGGCCTGAAGGTTCACTCGATTAACATCGGTCTGGGTACCTACCTGATGATGGGCCGTGGTGAAGAAGCGAGCGGCGGACGACAGCGTGCCTCGATTCTGGCGGACGCGTTCGAGGCCCTGGTCGGCGCGATGTATCTGGATAGCAGTCTCGACGTCGTCCGGCGATTTGTCCTCGATGAAGCGCAACAGGATATCCAGCGACTCACCCATCAGCCGCTTGAGGTGAATCCCAAGGGGCAACTGCAGGAGATTCTGCAATCGATCTCCCCGAAAAGCCCAACCTATGAAATTGTCTCTCAGGCCGGTCCGGAACATCAAAAGCTGTTTGTCGCTAAGGTGATCTGGGAAGGCGCTGAGCTCGGTTCCGGCGACGGTTCCAGTAAGAAACAGGCAGAAACGGCCGCGGCGCTTTCTGCGCTGAAGGCCAAGAAGTGGGAATCAAAGCCCGTGAAATCCGAACCCGGAACAAGCTCGTTCACGCCGGCTGAACCAGAAATCGAAGTCGACCCGCCGCCTCTAAAACGGGCGCCAAGGCAAAAACGAGCCGGCGACGAACCGGCGTCTCCTGCAGTGTAACGGCACGCGAGTCAAGGAGTCAGGAGCACCCCCACGGCAGAGATTTTCAGGAAGGTGAATATCCGGTCTGTGGCCGGTGATTCGGCCAGAGCCTGGTCCGCTCACAAATCTCCAAGGATTTGCGGGCGGCGCGAGCTAGCTAGAGGAATTTGCCGGGATTCAAGATTCCTGCGGGGTCCAAAGCGTCCTTGATGGTCCGGTGCAACGCGATTGACTCGGGCGAAACCGCTTGAGGCCACCAACGCTTTTTTGCCAAGCCAATCCCATGTTCACCGGTGATCGCGCCGCCAGCGGTGATCACGTATCGGAAAAGATCATCCAACGCCTGCTCCATCTTTTCGCCAACCTCCTTTTTGTCCGGGTCTGCAACCATGACATTGACGTGGATATTGCCGTCACCGGCGTGCCCGAAGCATGCGACTGGAAATCCGTAACGTTCCTGCAGACTAGCCGCAAACTGCATCAACTCGACCAGTTTTCCTCTCGGGACAGTCACATCTTCATTTAATTTCATGAGCCCGGTCGCTTTTAGAGATTCCGAGAAACCTCGACGGAGATTCCAAAGCTTTTCACACGCCTCCTCACCCAATGCAGTCTGCAGAGTCAGAGCGCCGAGCGATTTTACCAGCGTCGAGAGCGCCGCGACGGACGAGCGGACCGGCTCTTCATGCCCATCCAGATCGATCAACAGGTGGGCGTCGCCGTCTGGTACGATTCGGCGGGACAAATGGCGGCGCGCGGCGTCGAGTGTGAACCGGTCAGCAATCTCCAATGCAGAAGGCAAATAACCTTCCAACAAGATTTTCTGGACTGCGGTAGCAGCATCTTCGATGGAGGCGAAGCTTAGCGATAGGGAAGCTCTGGCAGGTGGCAGCGGCAGCAGTCGCAGCGTCGCCTCTGTCACGACCCCCAACATTCCTTCCGATCCAACGAAGAGCCCGACGAGATCAAATCCGGTTTTATTTTTGTGAGTTCGTCCGCCGACTCGAACGGCAGTGCCATCCGCAAGAACAACTTCCAGGCCGAGGACGTAATGCCGGGTCACACCGTATTTCAGACACCGAGGACCGCCGGCGTTGGTTGCAATGTTTCCACCAATCGAGCTGTTTTTCAGACTCGCCGGATCCGGCGGATAAAAAAGCCGGCGATTTCTCACCTCGCGCTGTAGATCACCCGTAATCACGCCGGGCTCGACGACGGCCACACCATCCGCGACCGCGATCTCTTTTATCCGGTTCATTCGAGCCAACGAGAGAGCGACACCCCCGTTTACAGGAACGCAACCACCCACGTAGCCAAATCCCGCGCCGCGCGCCGTCACCGGAATCTCTCTCTGATTTGCGAAGCGAAGCAGCCGCGATATCTCTTCAGTGCGCGTCGGCGCGACAACCACGTCGGGCAGATGGCTGGCAAACCATTTATCCCGGCTGGATTCTTCCAGCCTGATCGGGTCCTTCGAAGTAATGTCCGAACCGAGAAGAGAAACAAGTTCCAGGTACAGGTCCATTTTGAGGCGGGAACGCAACGGGACGCGCTGGCCGATGCGCAATCTCACATCCCCATGATCTGGTAGCCGCCATCGACGTAAATGACCTGGCCCGTGATTGCAGTGGCGCCGTCCCCGGCCAGGAAAACTCCTGTATGGCCAAGTTCTGCCGGATCGCAACTTCGCTGAAGCGGCGCATGTTCCTGGTAATGCTTTAACATGGAAGTGAAGCCGGCAATCCCCCGAGCCGCCAACGTCGCCACGGGCCCGGCGCTGATACAGTTGACTCGGATCTTTCTAGGACCGAGATCGTACGCGAGATAACGTGTCGTCGCCTCGAGACTCGCTTTCGCCACCCCCATGACATTGTAGTGTGGAACGACCTTGGTGGAGCCGTAGTAGGTCATCGAAACGATGCTCCCGCCGTTCGTCATCAACGGAGCAGTTTCCCTCGCAAGTCCGAGCAGCGAATAAGCGCTGATGTTGTGCGCTAAGAGAAAGGCGTCACGTGACGTGCTCAGAAAATCGCCTTCCAGAGCTTCCTTGGGGGCAAAAGCGACCGAATGCAACATGAGATCGACCCGATCGGTCTGTTGACGAACCCGTTTAAAAAACTCGGCGATCTCAGCGTCGCTGGTCACGTCACACGGGTAAAGCGGGACGGTCGAACCGAATGTCGAAACAAGGTCTTCGACGTTCTCTTTCAGCCGCTCACCCTGATAATTGAATATTAACTTGGCGCCCGCGGCCGCCCAAGCCTGCGCGATTGCCCACGCGATACTGCGCTTGTTCGCGACGCCGAACACCACCCCAATTTTTCCTTCGAGGGATTTTGAGCTCATAAGAATTGGTCCAGAGAGGAAACACTGAGCTTCCTCTCTGGACCAATTCTAGGCAATCGCTTTTTTCCTGGAAGCAGGACTTCGCTTTGAAACTGCTTTCTTAACGAATTTCCGGTAGCTTGGACAGTACGCTCCTATTTCACAGTTCGCACAGTCCGGATTTCGCGCATAACATCTGCGTCGGCCGTGCCAGATCAGCAAATGACTGAAATTCGTCCATTGCGATTTCGGAACCAGCTGCATGAGATCCGACTCAATTTTTTCCGGGTCTTCCTTCCTCGTAAGACCGAAGCGTCTGGCCAATCGAGCAACGTGCGTATCCACGACGATGCCGTCTGCGATCGAAAATGCGTTTCCCAAAACCACATTAGCCGTTTTCCGGCCGACCCCGGCCAGTTGCGTCAACTCGGCCATCGCACGCGGAACTTCGCCTTGATGTTTTCCGACCAGATCGCTTGCCATCGCACGAAGGTTCTTCGCTTTGTTGCGATAGAACCCGGTCGTTTTCACGGCGCGCTCCAACTCATCCTGGCCAACTGCGGCAAATTCGTAAGCGGTCGGGTATTTTGGGAAAAGATCCCGGGTAACGATGTTGACTCGTTTATCTGTGCATTGAGCGGAAAGAATCGTGGCTACCAACAGCTGGAACGGAGTCTCGAAATCTAGCTCGCAATGCGCGTCCGGATAAATTTCGGTCAGCTTTCGGATGATGCATTGAAGTCGTTCTTTTGTTCGCATCTTTGCGGAATTCACGGTGCAGAGGAGGTTAAATCAATTTCCTTCAACGACTGAACAAAATAGCGGCACTGTTCTTCGGAGTAATATTTCTTCACGTTCTCGAAATACTTCTGTGCCGCCTCTTTCTCGCCTCGCTTGAGCGCGATCGCAGCTCGGGCGTAATAATAAGCAGGCGTCTTGCCGGGAAACCTCATGAGGTCTACCATCCCAATCGCCTTGCTTTGCTCTCCGGACAGGAGCGCGCAAAGCACAAGTTTGAAATCCAGCAATTCCGACTCGGGATCCACTTCCCTTAGCGCCTGGTATTCCAGGGTCGCTTCGGCGTATTTCCCTTCGAGTAATTTCACTTCCGCAAGGTTAAGTTTGGCGGGGTAAAACTTTGGATCCAACGAGAGCGCCTGATTAAACTGCTCAGCCGCTTCGCCGTACCGCTTCTGCCTGGTGAAAATCGCCCCGCGTAAATTCGGGATTTCGGGTTTTTTCGAGCCGGCCCTTGCGGCGGCGTCGACTTGCTTTTCGGCCTCTTCAAATCTCCCTTGATTGAATGCGCTCGTCGCCCGTTCCAAAGCGGCGCTCGCGATCCTTTGATCCGCGACGGTTGCTCCGGCCACCACAACAAGGCAAAAAGCCCACAACAATCTTTTCAAAGGCTTCTCAGAGTTCCCGGCCGATCGCAATCGCCACACTTCTTACCCGCGCCACAAGATCCTCAAAATCAACCGGAAGCAACGCTTGCTCGCCATCGCTCTTGGCTTGCTCCGGCGCGTTATGGACTTCGATCATAATGGAATCGGCACCCGCAGCGACCGCCGCAAGAGCCATGGCCGGAACAAATTCCCGAAGACCGATCCCGTGCGTCGGATCGACAACGACCGGTAAGTGAGTTTCTGTCTTGAGCACCGGCACGGCGTTCAGGTCGAGCGTGTTTCGCGTCATATTCTCGAATGTCCGGATGCCACGCTCGCAGAGTAACACGTTAAAATTCCCCTCGCTCAGGACGTATTCAGCGCTCATCAATAGATCCTTGATCGTCGCTGACATCCCTCGTTTGAGCATGACGGGGAGGTTCGTTCGCCCCACTTCGCGGAGCAGTGAGAAGTTCTGCATGTTCCTGGCCCCAACTTGCAGACAATCGGCATATTCACAGACCAATTCCAGGTCTTTTGTATCCATCACCTCGGTGATAATTGGCATCCCGGTGGCTCGCTTGGCTTCCGCAAGGAATTGCAGCCCTATCTTTCCAAGACCCTGGAAGCTGTAGGGCGAAGTTCTCGGCTTGAATGCGCCCCCGCGCAAAATTTTTGCTCCAGATTTCCGGACCGATTTCGCAATTATAGTGATCTGATCTTCGCTTTCGACCGAGCAGGGACCGGCCATGACCACGACTTCTTTCGCTCCAACGGTCACATTCCCTATCTGAATGTGAGAATGTCTTCCGCGAAATTCGTAAGCGACAAGTTTGTACGGTTTCAGCACAGGCGTGACTGACTCAACGCCCGGAAAGGCGCCCAGCGGCTTTTCCCGGATTTTATCTTCGGGGCCGATTACGCCGATAACGACACGCATTTCGCCACGGCTAACTTCAGTTTTCAGACCCCAGGAACGGATACGAGCGACGATGTGATCGATCTGTTCCTCGGTCGCATCGGGACGGGTGACAATGATCATTGCGATTGAATTGGGTGTTAATTGCGGAGCGATTCGGCCGCGCATCACTTTCTTTGAACCACGGCGATTCGCGGAACCGGGAGTTGGCCGATCTCTTGGAGGCGGAGGGGAAATAGTCTGCATAGAACGAAGAAAAATTTTCTCCTAAAGTCCGAGCAACTGCTGTTGCCAACGCATCAGAATCGAGTCGGCTATTTCCGGTTCTCTCGAGATCCGTTCCAGTGCCTGCCGCGGAGCGACCACGCCAGGATCGAGTTGCAGACCTTCCGCGACACGATCACGTCGAGTTTTGAGCTGCTCCATGCGTTGTTCCTGTTCGTTAGTCGGTCGGTCGCGAACCAACCGAATCCGCTGCGGCCATTCCGTCTCGGGCAAAAGCAGGGCTTCCTGCAGGAGGGACTCCAAGCGTTTGCGCCTTGTGCTATGGACGCCAGGCGGCAGACGGACGGCTCCCGCTCCGGCCGACTTCGAGATCTCGATAAGTTCCTCATTTCGAAGTATTTGGAAGCTCGGCCGATCCACTTTCTGAGCTTCCGCATCGCGCCATTGCCAGAGAGCCCGCAACACCGCAAGCTCGATCCCCCGAAGTGACGCGCTCCCAGATATCTTCCAGACTCGCTCTGGATCTTTCTCCCGATCCTCACCGGCGGCCAGGACAGCTTTCTGGCAACTTTCCTCAAACCATTCCCATCTGCCTTTGGCACGCAGCTCTTCCGTCAACCGTTCAGCCAAATCGATCAAATACAAGGTATCTTTAATCGCATACTCAATCATCGCCGGCGTAAGCGGCCGGCGAGCCCAGTTCGCTTTTTGCGAAGATTTTGGCAGCTCAATCTCAAAGAACTCCTTTACAAGTGAGGCGAGACCTACCTCTTTGAAGCCAACTAACCTCGCAGCAAGATAAGTGTCGAAGACTTTACCCGCGGCAAACTTCGTCCCCCGCCGGAGCATGCGCAGATCAAAGTCGCACCCATGCAAAATAACTTGTCTCTGAGCGAGAATCGCGTTGAAACGAGAGAAATCGAGCGGCTCGAGCGGATCGATCAAGACGTCCTGTTCAGGCAACCCGACCTGAATAAGGCACAGCTTTTCAAAATAGCAGTGAAGGCTGTCTCCTTCGGTATCGACGGCCACCGGGTCGCATTTTTCCAGTGTGCCGCACCAATCATCCAAGAGTTTACTGTTGGTGATCAGCAGCGGATACGGCTTTGTCATGGTTTAGCGTGCCGACGGCTCATTGCTACTATCGAAGCGCCGTGAGAAGCAATTCGGCGTTCGTCTTGGTCGCTTTCAACGTAGTTAGAAGGAGTTCCATCGCCTCGATGGCAGGCAATTGCGCGAGCTTCTTCCGTAAAAGGGTTACCCGCTGGAATTCGTCAGGGTGATAGAGCAGCTCATCGCGGCGCGTTCCCGATTTCAGGATATGGATCGCCGGATAAATCCGTTTTTCCACCAGAGTCCGATCCAGGTGCAGCTCCATGTTGCCCGTTCCTTTGAATTCCTCGAAAATGACCTCGTCCATTCGACTCTCGGTGTCAACCAGGGCTGTCGCCAGGATCGTCAGGCTGCCTCCTTCCTCGCAGTTACGTGCAGCGCCGAAGAAACGTTTTGGCTTGAGCAACGCCTTCGATTCAACGCCTCCGGACATGATCCGCCCTTTGCCGGGTTGAAGCGCGTTATAGCCGCGTGCCAGCCGGGTGATACTGTCCAGAAGGATCACGACATCCTTCTTGAGTTCGACGAGACGCTTTGCACGTTCGCTGACCAGCTCAGCCACCTGGACATGGCGTGTCGGGCTTTCATCAAATGTGGAACTGAAGATTTCGCAATCGAGGCATTGCCGGAGGTCCGTCACCTCTTCCGGACGTTCGTCCACCAATAACAAAATCAGGTGCACATCCGGTGAATTCGCCCGGATCGCCAACGCGATATCCTTGATCAAGATCGTCTTGCCGGTTCGGGGCGCCGCGACAATCAAGCCTCTCTGCCCGCGCCCCAAAGGAGCAATTAAATCGACCGCACGCGCGCTCACGCTTCGACTCTTTGGATTCTCAAGGAGAATCCGTTTGTCCGGGAAAAGAGCCGTCAATTGATCGAAATGCTTCGGTTCACTCCAGGATTCGAGCGGGATTCCTTCGATGCTTATGACCTGCTCCATGGCCATAAACTTTTCCTTCTCCTTTGGTCCCCGGATGTAGCCCCGGACTTTGTTCCCCGGTCGAATACCATGTTTCTTGAGGATCGCGGCCGACACATACACATCTTCGGGGCAAGGTGTGAAATTGTAACGTTCCCAGCGAAGAAACCCGTAGTTTTCGCTGGTGATTTCCAGCATGCCTTCGCCGATCACCTGAACCCCGCGGGTTGAGTAGGCCTTAAGAAGATCGAAAATGAGCTGGTGGCGGGTGCGTTCGTGCGAGACCCGAAGGTTAAACTGACGGGTCAACTCCAGCAGAACAGGGTGGCTGAGTTGATGCAGCCTGCTTAGCTCAAGAACAGTTCCGTTGCCGCTAAAATGTTCTGAACCCGGCAATACCGTCGGTTCAGCGCCTGGCTCCTCCATAAAGCTCGATGACCTCTTGAGATATCAGATTAACTTGCTGAACGGTGATTGCGGGGGGACAGTCGGTCCACACGACCCAATCTGCCCGGCGAATTTTCTCGCCAAGATCCATCTGGGCTTGAATGATCTGTTCCGCCAGCTCTTTTAACAATCGACGTTCGACTACGATCCGTTCAACTTGCGAGGCGCGACTGCAAGCAGTCACGAGTACTCGACCAAAATAAGATTCAGCCCCCGTCTCATACAATAAAGGTATTTCCGCAAGGAGCAGCCCATCTCCTCTAGTCCGGCTAATCCACGCCTCTCGTATCCGGGGATGGAGAATGGATTCCAGCGCCTTTCGCGCCGAGCCATCGTGAAATACTAAATCCCGCAGCCGGCCTCGTGCGAGATTGCCTTCAGTGTCGAATACTTCAACTCCAAAGGCCGCTCTAATCTCCTCTTGTACAACTAAATCGCTATCCGTCAATCTTCTGGCTTCGAAATCTGAACTGAAAAATTCAACCGGAACAGTCCGCCGCACCAACTCGAACAAATGCCGCGCGACCGTTGATTTCCCGGTGGCAACGCTACCAGTGATTCCAATGCTGGGCATTCGCTGTTCCCTGTCGAGCATTGAGTTCGGGCGAAAATCACCTCGCCAGGCAATTTCACTCAAAACTCACAACTTCACTCCCTACTCCGCCAATTTCTTCCGGAAATAATCGATCGTTACGCGAATTCCTTCGTCAAATTCGACCTTGGGACCCCAGTTGTTAAGCTGGGTTCGGGCACGCGTGATATCCGGTTGGCGCACCTTTGGATCGTCGACAGGGAGGTCCCGGTACTCGACACCGGCTTCTGCGCCGGTGATCTGGAGAATTTTTTCTGCGAATTGTTTGATCGTCATTTCCACCGGGTTACCGATGTTCACCGGCCCGTGATGCTCGCTCATCGCGAGTCGAAATATCCCTTCGATAAGGTCCGACACATAGCAGAAACTCCGGGTTTGACTTCCGTCGCCAAACACTGTCAGCGGTTCGTTGTTCAACGCCTGGCTGATAAACGCCGGCACAACTCGACCATCGCGCAAACGCATCCTCGGACCGTAGGTGTTAAAGATCCGGACAATTTTCGTGTCGATGCCGTGGAAACGATGATACGCCATGGTCATCGCCTCGGCAAATCGCTTGGCTTCATCGTAAACACCGCGCGGACCGATCGGATTAACGTTCCCCCAATAATCTTCACTTTGCGGGTGGACAAGAGGATCGCCGTAACATTCTGAGGTGGAGGCCAGCAGGAATTTTGCGGATTTATCCTTGGCCAAACCAAGCGAATTATGCGTCCCGAGCGCCCCAACCTTCAACGTTGGGATCGGGTGTTCTAAATAATCAATCGGGCTGGCCGGAGAGGCAAAATGAAAAACGAAATCAACTTTGCCGGGCACAAAAATAAATTCAGAGACGTTTTGCCGGATAAAACGGAAATCCGGATTGCCGGCCAGGTGCGCGATATTATCCGGAGATCCGGTGATCAGGTTGTCAATCGCAATGACGCGAAATCCTTCAGCCAGTAAACGATCGCTGAGGTGCGAACCCAGAAATCCAGCGCCTCCGGTCACCACCGCCGTCTTTTTTGAGAGTTTCGATTCAAACATTCGTAAACTTTGTAACCTCTAAGCGGAGAGTCACAGATGTCGAGCAAAAAAGTCGGATAACTGGACAGGCGGCGTGATACATGCGGGCTATACGCGCCGAACTTGCTGTCGACTAATCCTCCTGAGCGGGGCCAAAGGTGTGGCGAATATCCTCGGCTTGTTCACGCCAAAACGCATCTTCGCCGATGTTTGTGGCGTGATCTCCGATGCGTTCAAGAGCGCGCGCGACGAAAATGATATTGAGGTAAATGGGTACCTGATCCGGATCAGTCCCCATCCGTTCCGCCAGTTTGTCGTTGAGGCCGGAATTCAGGGTATCCAGGTACCGGTCTCGCGGTTTAAGCTGCAAAGCCAGTTCCGCGTCCCCATCCACGAAAGCACGAAGGCTATCGCGGAAAATCCCCATGGCTTCCCGGTAGAGCGGCTCCAGCAAAAAGACCTCGGGAACCGACGGACGCAGATTCAGCTTTTTCGCCCGCCGAGCGATCACAACCGATTGATCGGCGATTCGTTCCAGGTTGGAGCTCAGCTTCATCGTGGAGATCACCTGCCGCATGTCGGAGGCTACCGGATGAAATCGGATCATGATTTCGACGCCCTCTTTGTCGATTTGTTTCTCCAGCACGTCCACCTCTTCATCATCGGCGATTGCCAGGTTACACAGAGTGCTATCCCGCTTCAAAAGGCCTTGAATCGCATTCTCGAGCAACCGCTCCGCAAGACTCGACATCATGAGCGCGTCGTTCTTTAAGCTGTTGAGCACTGTGTCAAAGCTCGTGCTGATATGTTTGCCGCGTTCCAGCATACCAGTTGAGAATAAACGCGATCTACCGCAGGTTTACCAGCTGCGGCCTACATTTTTTCGGGAACCTGGATCCCTAACAGGTCGAGACCCGTCCGCAGGAGTCGGGAGAAAACGTCGCATAACGTTAACCGCGTCTCGCGTACGAAAGGTTCCGCAGACAATACTGGGCAGGATTCGTAAAACGCGTGAAATCCCGCCGCTAGTTCGTACAGGTAGGTCGCCAGGATGTTCGGCTTGAATCCATCCAGGATCGCCGGCACGACATCCGGGAACAGAAGAATCTTCTTTGCGAGGTCCAATTCCGGTTTCTCTCGTAGCGTAATCGAACTCGCAGCCGTGAAAGGGACAGACAGCTTGCGAAAGATCGAGCGGCAGCGGACATAAGCGTTTTGGAGGTAGGGCGCGGTATTGCCCTGGAGCGATAACATTTTGTCCCAGGAAAAAACATAATCGGTCATCCGATGCTGCGAGAATTCAGCATATTTGACCGCACCAATCCCGACAACCCTGCCTATCGCGAGGCGATCCTCCTCCGACAGGTCGGGATTTTTCTGGGCAACAATCGCCGTCGCCCGATTCACCGCTTCATTCAGCAAGGTCCGAAGGGGAACCGAGTCTCCGGATCGAGTGCGCATGAGCTTCCGGTCCTCTCCCAAGACGCTTCCAAAAGCGATGTGCTGAAGATCGACCTCGTATCCCAAGCGGTGTGCCAAGCTGAACAGTTGCCGAAAATGAAGCTGCTGTGGCGCACCAACGACATACCAGATGGCCTCCGCTCGCCAGCGGTTCAACCGATACTCCATCGTTGCCAGGTCTGTCGTTGCGTACCCATATCCGCCGTCGGACTTCCGGATGATAAATGGATCCTCACCCAGCAAGCGATCCCAGACAACCACGGCGCCGTCGCTGACCTCCGCAAGCCCGCGCTCCTGCAACTCCTGGACAACGCGCGGTAATTCCGGATTATAAAAGCTTTCGCCCAACTGCCAGTCAAAGCGGATCTCGAGGAGATCGTAAACCTTGGAAAACTCCTCGGTCGAAAACTCAACGCATCGTTGCCAAATCCGGCGATTTTCTTCGTCCCCTTGCTGGAGTTTAACGAGTTCCCGGCGACATTCTTCCAGAACCCCGGGATCTTTTTGCGCCGCCAAGTCTGCTGCGCGATAGATCCGTACCAGTTCCGCGACCGGCTCCCAATCGAGGTCCATCGAAATCAAGAAATGCTTCCAACCGTAGATCAGCTTCCCGAACTGAGTCCCCCAATCGCCAATATGATTATCGGTGATCACGTTGTGCCCGAGGAACCGGGCGACCCTTCCTAAAGCGTCCCCGAGAATCATCGATCGGATATGGCCGACATGCATCGGCTTCGCGATATTTGGCGAGCTGAAATCGATGACCACGGTTTTTGGTTTACCCGTCCGTTCCACGCCAAGGCGTTGATCCAAAGCGAGATCGTGAAGACGACGCGCGAGAAATTCTGGAGAAAGCCTGAAATTGATGAATCCTGGACCGGCAATTTCGGGCGGCGGCCCGATGCCGTTCAGCGATAGATTCGCTACAATTACTGCGGCCAGATCCCTGGGGTTCTGCTTGAGCTTCTTGCCAAGCACCATCGCCGCGTTTGTCTGATAATCCCCGTGCCGCGGATCTGTCGTCGGCGCCAGCTGCAGTGGGTCATCGATCGAGATGCCGATCGCCTTTAGCGCATTTTGCAAACGCTCTTGCAATATTTCCGAGACTGTCGCCATCCCTACCCAGCTGGGGACCGGGTGGCCTTGTTGTCGAAGATCCCCAGGATCTCTTCGGAAGACTCTGCCTTGCCGAGCTGTTCGCGAACCGTCTTGTCGTTCAGAAATTTGGCGATCGCGGCAAGCGTTCGAAGGTGAACTTGGAACTGATCTTTTGGCACAACGAACAATACGATGAATCGAACGGGAGAATTATCGAGCGAATCGAACTCGATCCCGGTGGAGGATCGGCCGAACGCCGCCACTACTTCGCTCACACAGTTCGAAGAAGCGTGAGGAATTGCGATCCCAAATCCGATCCCGGTGCTCATCGTCTCCTCGCGTTGGCGCAGAGCAGCGAGAATCGAATCTCGATCAGAGGTCCGAACCCGTTTTTTTTGCACCAACAAGTCGATTAATTCCACGATTGCCGCCCACCTTTCGGTTGCCTTCATCTCGGGGATGATTTGATCTACTGATAAAAGGGAGCCCAATGTCATAGCTCTCGAACGAGAATGCCGCACCTTAGCAAGTCGCTGTCCTTTGACAAGAGTCTTTCACTTGAAAGATGCAAACGTTATTCTTAAGACGGAACACCAAATCTGCCGTTTCGATTCAATGTTGAGAGTCGGCCGTGTTACCAACAATTACCTAAACCCTGAGTGTATTGCATGAAGATTTTAATGGCAACCAGTGAGTTCTCCCCTCTCGGTTCGACCGGTGACCTGGGGGACCAGGTCCGTATTCTGACCACCGAACTGAAAAAGCTTGGCCATGACGTCAGCGTCGTTCTGCCGTTCTATCGGTCCGTTCGCGAAGGCAAATATGAAATCCGCCCCACAAACGGCGAGTTCCAGGTCAACCTCGGCGGCAAACGAGCATCATCCGACATCGTCGAGACAACCAGCCCGGACGGAATTCACGTTTACCTTGTTCGGCGCGATGAGTACTTCGATCGGTCCGGCATCTATGGGGCCGACGGCAGGAGCTACGAAGATAATGCCGAACGATTTATTTTCTTTTCAAAAGCGGTCCTCGAGCTCGCCGGGAGAGTCTCGCCTGCTCCGGAGCTGATCCATTCCCATGACTGGACAACCGCGCTGGTTCCAGTGTTCGCCCGCGATCGCCAACTGCCGTTTCTGACAGTTCTGACGGTCCATAACCTGGAGCATCAAGGGTCTTTCTGGAGTTTCGATTTTGCGTTAACCGGGTTGCCGGGCAGCTATTTCGGTCCGCGCGGCCTCGAGTTTTATGGTCGAATGAACTTCTTGAAAGGCGGAATTCTATGCGCAGACGCCGTGACATTGCCGGGCGAAGCAGCTCTTTTCGAGGCTTTCAATCCTCAGCACGGCTTCGGACTCGACTCTGTCCTGCAGGAAAATCGCTTTCATCTTTATGGCATTCCTCACGGCGTCGACTATTCTCAGACCAACCCGCCGCTCGAGAAACTGGGCGGCAAACGGCAGAAGTCCGAAGCGGCCAACGGCAAATCGAGCTACCGACAGGCACTTCTGGAGCAAGTCGAGCTTGAGAAAACTTCGGGCGGACTTGTGATCAATTTGCCAATCGAATCGAATGACGACGGTGCGTTCGGCGCGGTGAAACCGATCGTGGATCTAGTTCTGACTGCCGACGCGTCCCTGGTAGTGACCGGAAAAGGACCGGAAAAGGATCTGGCCGAAATCATCATCGCAGAAAGAAAATATCCCACTCGTTTTGCTTACCGCCCGGACCCGGACACGAAGCTACACCAACTTGGCCTGGCCGGCGCCGACGTGGTTCTGCTCCCTTCGTCGCTCGGATTCCATGGTATAAACGCAATAGCCGCAATGCGATATGGGACGTTGCCGATCGTAAAAACGCACGGCGGCGTGCATCAGCTCGTGTCCGACTATGATCCCGCCACGGAGGCTGGCTGCGGCTTCGTTTACAACGACCATTCGCCCATGGCGCTTTGGGATTCGATCCGGCGTGCAAACCAGCTTTATCGGCGATCGGAGAACTGGAAAAGGCTCGCGGACCGCGCGAAGTCCCTCGATTTTTCCTGGACAGAGTCGGCCAAGGAGTTTGCCAAGCTTTACGCCAACCTTTTGCGGCACCGCCATCCCACTCCGGCTTAACGACTCCCGATGCTCCCAGAAATTGTTACTTCTCCGATACCCGGGCCGCGCTCGCGTGACCTCGCAGCGTCGCTCTCGAAATACGAAAATCGCAATGTAACGTATCTCGGTGCGGAATTTCCGGTATTTTGGGAGAAAGCCTCCGGCGCGAATGTCTGGGATGTCGACGGAAACCGGTTCTTGGATCTCACCGCCGGTTTTGCGGTTGCGGCGCATGGCCATACCCATCCGGCGATCCGTGCGGCAATGGTCGATCAATCCGCCAAATTGCTGCACGCCATGGGAGATGTCCATCCTGCCGAGAACAAGGTCCTTCTATGCCGGAAGCTCAGCCAGATCACATTCGAAAGGTGGGGACTCGGCATCGGCAAAACAACTCTGTGCAACTCCGGCTTTGAGGCAGTCGAAGTCGCGATCAAGACCTCCCTGCTGCACAGCGGAAAGCCGGGCGTCATCGGGTTCACCGGCGGGTATCACGGGTTGGGATACGGCGCCTTGGAGGTGATCGGCATTCCTTGGTTTCGCGAGCCGTTCCAGCAACAGTTGCGTGATTTCGCCACTTCAGTTCCTTATCCAAACTGTTATCGGTGTCCGTTTGGAAGATCGGAAGGATACCGGCTGGACGGGTCGCGCTTCCCAAATTGCGCAAGCTCCTGTCTGACGGCAATCGAGGATCAAATCGTTCAAGCCATTCGCCAGCGGCCGATTGGATGCATCGTGGTCGAACCTTGCCAGGGGCGCGGCGGCGAAGTGGTGCCCCCGCTCGATTTCCTGCGAATGCTGCGACAACTTTGTGATGCGTATAAAATCTTGCTCGTCTTCGACGAAATTTATACTGGGTTCAATCGAACCGGCGCGCTTTTCGCCGGTGATCAGTTCGGCGTGTACCCGGACCTCGTTTGTCTCGGAAAAGGTTTGACGACGGGATTTCCGGTGGCTGCCTGCGTCGGTCGCGCAGAAATCATGGACGCCTGGCCGCGATCGACAGGTGAAGCGCTGCACACGACGACGTTCCTTGGAAATCCGGTAGGCTGTGCCACCGCACTCGCTTCTATCGAACTGCACTTGGAAGACGGCGTCGGGCAACGTGTTCAAGTGCTCGGAAGACGTTTTCGTGACCGGCTCAAAGAAATGTCTCTCCCCGCGATCGGACACGTCCGAGGCCTGGGCCTCATGATTGGCGTAGAAATTGTCAGGAAGGATGGGTCGCCCGATCCGAACCTTGCGCTGCAGACGGTTCTGTCGGCGCTGAGGGATGGCCTGCTTTTTCTTGGTGGCGGACCAGTCGGAAATGTTTTGTCATTCACGCCACCCTTCTGTATCGAGACCGATGAAATCGATTACACCTGCGCCAAAATTTACGAGTATTTGCGCTTGGGATCAGTTTCGTAGTCCAGAACCATCGAGCCTTCCGTATTCGGTTTGATGGTTTCTTCCATGAATTTGATGTAGACCGGGTCCTCAACAAACATTGCCATGCGCTCTTTGGAATCGAACTCGACCGCAAAAAAGAAAGGCCACTCATTCGTCTGGTCAATCCGCCGGCCGCACCGCACGTTCATCGCGACCGGAATCTTCAACAGCTGCATCCGCGTCTGCATCGAGAGTACCTCAACGCGCTCCGGGGTGATCTCCGGTTTGAGTTTATACAATACAATGTGATGAATCATGTGCGCGTCTTCTTCTAGAAAGTCGTTCTGCAGTAAGCAAGGAATATCGATTGAATGCTCGTCTGGAGAAAAATAAGCAGCGAAAAATGGCTCGATTCCTGGCAGGAACGCTTAGCCTTCCTTGGCTGGGAGCGCCTTGTAAGCACTCAGATTGCCAGATCGAATCGAGTCCGCCTGGAAATTTTCGACATCACTGCGAACGAATCAACGCTGCTCTTAAAACGCTTCGGCGGAGAGATTCGTGACCTTCATCGTTCAACGGCGGATTGGGTTCGCAGCGTCGTTCTGAAGAAGCCGATCTCTATTCGGGGACGATTGCGAATAGTCAATAGTGAACCAATTCCAGGCGTCATTTGCGATCTACGCACCATCTACATTCCGGCCAACCTCGCCTTCGGAACCGGCGAGCACGCCACGACGGCTGGATGCCTTCGGCTCTTGACCGATATCGCACCGAGAACAGGGGATTGGGAATTCCTCGATGCGGGCACCGGGACTGGGATTCTGGCGATCGCCGCTTTGCGCCTCGGGGCTAAAAGGGTCTTGGCCTTCGACTTTGATGCGACCGCCATCCGAGTTGCAAAAACGAACGCTCTCCTGAACAAGGCCACCGGCTTGAAACTCTTTCGTGCCGATGTCTTGAAGTACAGGCCGGAAGTCAGGTTCGATGTGGTCGCCGCGAACCTTTACGGTGAACTGTTCCGAAATGCGGCATCCAGACTTTGGCCGGCGATCAAGCCGCAGGGTAGAATGATCATTTCGGGCGTAATGAGAGATCAGGTCGAGCGAGTCAGCGAGAAAATCCACGAGCTCCACGGCCAAATCGAAATAAAACGAACTCGCGGAAAATGGGTAACGATGCTCGCAAAGAGGGCGGAACAATAATGAGGGAAAAGGAGTCAGGAGTTGCAGAAGTTCAGGAGTTACAGAATGGATCCCTGACGAGACGTTGCGCGTAGTCTCGGGCGCGATACCGACGTCCAGCTTTCCGAAACCGTCAATTCGAACCGCGCGTCGACGATTCTTTCGCAACCGGCGTTTTCATTCTGTAACTCCTGAACTCCTGCAACTCCTGAACTCCCGACTTTGCCGCCTCTTGCCGAATTCCTTGGTTGAAAAGACCGAGTGGCACATGTAGTCCTGAAACAGTCTTTTATGCAACTTTCCTCTAGAGCCTCCAGTTTAACTCCGTCTCTTACCCTTTCGATCGACAGCAAGGCTAAAGCGATGAAATCCGAAGGAATCGATGTTTGCGGCTTCGGAGCAGGCGAGCCGGACTTCGACACTCCCGAACACATTAAGGCTGCAGCAATAGCGGCTCTGGAAGCGGGATTTACCAAATATACGCCCAGTTCCGGGATTCCGGAACTTCGTCAGGCGATCGCCGACAAGTTCCTGTTGGAAAACGGCATTGATTACAAACCGTCCCAGATCATCGTCAGCGACGGCGCAAAACATTCCTGCTACAATGCGGTTCTCGCAACCTGCCAGCCCGGCGACGAGGTGATCATCCCGGCGCCTTATTGGCTGAGCTACCCGGAAATGGTGCGACTCGCCGGAGCCGATCCGGTGTTCGTTCACACCAAAGAAGAAAACGGTTGGAAGCTGACGGCCGACGAGTTCGAGAACGCGATGACTCCGCGGACCAAGATGATTATTCTGAACACTCCCGGCAACCCGACCGGGGCGGTCTACACGAAAGAAGAATTGGATTCTCTTGGGAAAGTTGCGGCTGAAGAAGAAATCCTGATTCTCTCCGACGAAATCTATGAAAAACTCGTATACGATGATTCCAAGCACTTCAGCATTGCCGCACTCGGGCAGGAGTACTACGACCTGACAATCACCGTAAACGGCTTCAGCAAATCGTATGCGATGACCGGCTGGCGTCTTGGATATCTCGGTGCGCCTGAACCGATCGCCAAAGCGATTGACTCCATTCAGAGCCATAGCACTTCAAACGCCTGCTCCTTTGCGCAGAAAGGGGCGCTCGCCGCGCTGAAAGGTGACCAGCAACCCGTGGCCGACATGCGCGATGAGTTCAATCTCCGCCGCGAATACATGCTTGAACGGCTCTCTAAAATGCCGCACGTCAGCGTGGTACGTCCAAACGGCGCGTTTTACGTTCTCGTCAACATTAGTCAGCTCGGACTCACCTCACAAAACTTCTCCGATCGGCTCCTCAGCAAGGCCAACGTCGCGGTGGTTCCAGGGATCGCCTTCGGAGACGACCGAACCGTCCGCTTGAGCTATGCGACAAGCCTGGACGTGATCAAGAAAGGGATGGATCGGTTCGAAGAATTCTGCCGCACTCTCTGAAGGAGTTCAGGAGTCAGGAGTTCAGGAGTTGCAGAATGGAGACCTTTTCGTTCTCGGCTTCAATGTTCTATGCGTTGAAGAATTCGACTACCTCTACCATCCGTTTCGACGTCATTGTTTGATCCCGGCTCTTAACGTTTTACTCCTGCGCTCCTGCAACTCCTCTATCCTGCCCCGATGTCCATTCTGCAAAAATATTGGGCAGTGTATTTGGTGATGCTGCGTAACTCCCTGATCCGGGAGATGAATTTCAAGCTGAATTTTCTTCTCTGGATGATCGTGGAATCGCTTTGGTTTGTGGGGCAACTCGTCTTTATCGAAGTGATTTTCAGTCAGGTAAACCAAATTGGCGACTGGACGAAGTGGCAGATGGTATTACTCGTTGGAACGCACCAGATCATCAGCCAAATCTTTCAGGGATTCTTCTTCACCAACCTTGTCAACCTCCCCGAACTCGTCCGAACCGGGAAACTTGATTTCATCCTTCTGCAACCACTGGACGGCCAGTTTGCCACCTCAGTCCGGCAATTCGGGCTCGACAGCATTGTCAACGCCTTGGTGGGCGTCGCGATCGTAACCTATTCGTTGTACCGGCTGCATATTGTCCCGGGCTTGAGCCAAATCGCTCTTTACCTGGTTACGATGCTGCTCGGGGTCACGATACATTACGCAATCTTGTTCGCCCTCGGAACAGCGAGCTTCTGGATTGTCCGGTCGCAAGGCCTTATTTGGGGATATTACAACGTAATGAATCTAGCTCGATATCCCGACGTTGTCTTCAAGGGCGCCGTCAAATTCGTTTTCAGCTGGCTAATCCCCGTGATTGTCGTGACGAATGTCCCCGCCCGCGTGTTGATGAACGCCTCGGAGACCCCATGGTGGCTGATAGCGCATCTTCTGCTCGCGTCTGCTCTGATGCTTTTTTTTTCCAGAATCCTCTGGCGATTTGCCCTGAATCGCTACTCCAGCGCAAGTTCCTAGAAGGCGCACATTTCCCCTTGCACGGCTATCCAATTGCCAGTATATGTTCGCCCTCCAAGTTGGGAACGGTTAGCAAAACAGCAAATTCGTTTGTTGAGCGTATGGCGAAATCAAAAGCACAAAAGAAGGATGCAACGTCGGAGAATGGCCAGAGTGATTCGGCCGAAATCGAGAGCCAGTCGCTAACTTCGTCGGGCATTGACGATGGCGACGAAAATCTTCCTCCATTTCTGCGGAAACAAAAGAGCAAGTTGCTTCAACTTCGTGACAGCCTCCTCGATTCTATGATGGGAGTTTCGCGGGATACGCTACGCTCGCGCGCAGAAGGCAGCGAGGCGTCCGCGTTCGGAATGCACCAGGCAGACGCCGGTAGCGATGCGTACGATCGCGATTTCGCACTGAGTCTCCTCTCGCAGGAGCAAGACGCTTTGTACGAAATCGAAGAGGCGCTCAAACGCGTGGATGCGGGAACGTACGGCGTCTGCGAAATGTCGGGTAAACCGATTCCACACGCCCGGCTTGAAGCGATCCCATTTGCGAGATTTACGGTGGAATGCCAGACCCAAATTGAAAAGCAGAAAAAGGCGCTGCGTGTCCGGCAACCTGTTACCTCCCTCTTCGGTCTAACCGATGAGGAGGGTGGTGAAGGCGAAGAAGAAGACACGATCACCGATTCGAAAGATTAGCTGTCATGCCGAGGGATATCATTACGATTGAGTGCACGGAGGCAAAAGCGGAAGGCAAACCGCCTTCTCGCTACGTGACTACACGTAACAAAAAAAGCCTCAATACGCCGGGGCGCCTGGAAAAGAAAAAATATAATCCTTTCCTGAAGCGACGCACTCTTCATCGGGAGGTGAAGTAAGTAATGGAACCGAAAAATGCCAAACGCAGATCCAATTTCCGACGTGCGAACAGGATTATGCCGCGCCGTCGCATCGATATTGCTACAGAAGCGATCGATTACAAAAATCCAGATCTGCTCAAGAAATTCGTGACCGAGAGCGGTAAAATCCTGCCGCGTCGGGTCACCGGGATGCCGGCGCATCTCCATCGGAAGATTACCCGTGAAATCAAGCGTGCTCGTTCGGTTCTCCTGATGAAGTAAAGGTTCAATTCACTCCCGTAAGACTCATCCTTGCGGAAAAGGCTATATTCGGCTAAAATCTTATTCCCTCTGATTTCGTGAAGGCGGCTTGGTTTTGGCTGCCCGAATCAGATTAATTATTAGGCAACCGTGGTTTGGTCGTGTTTGTAAACGTTATGACAGAAATGCAGGAGCTAATCGCGAAGTCCCTGCGCGATTTTAAAGAAGGCAGCATCGTTAAAGGCCGTGTCCTGGAAATCCGGCCTCGAGAGGTTTTGGTGGACATCGGGTATAAATCCGAGGGCGTGATCCCCGCCTCTGAGTTCGACGACATGAGCGATGTCGAGGTCGGCGATGAAGTGGAAGTGCTGCTGGAAAAGCTCGAAAACGAGGATGGGATGGTCGTCCTGTCAAAGGAAAAGGCCGCTCACAAGCAAAACTGGGACAAAATTGTCAAGGTCTTCGAAGGCGATGGCTTGATCAAAGGCAAGGTGAAAGCGGTGGTCAAAGGCGGTCTGACCGTTAATATCGGCGTCGAAGCATTCCTCCCCGGTTCCCAGATCGATATTGTTCCGCCGAAGGATCTCCAGCAATTCGTCGGTAACACCTACGACTTTAAGATCGTCAAGATCAACGACGAGCGCAAAAACGTCGTTCTTAGCCGCCGGGAAATCATCGAGCAGGAGCGAGCCGAAAAACGCGCGCGATTCCTCGAGACCGTCAAACTGGGGGATACCGTCAAAGGGGTCGTCAAGAATTTGACCGATTTCGGCGCGTTTATCGACCTCGATGGAATGGATGGCTTGCTCCATATCACTGATATGACCTGGGGTCGGCTCACTCACCCGAGCGAACTGCTTAAGATTGGCCAGGAAATTGACGTCGTCGTGCTCGATATCAACAAGGAAAAAGAGCGCGTCTCGCTCGGACTCAAGCAAACGCAGCGTAACCCGTGGGACAAGATTGAAGAACGGTTCCCGGTGGGCGCCACAGTGCATGGCAAGGTGACAAATCTAGTGCCGTATGGGGCGTTTGTGGAGATTGAGGAAGGCGTGGAAGGATTGATCCATGTGTCTGAACTCTCATGGACCAAGCGAATCACCCGCCCGTCCGATGTGCTCAGTCAAGGCCAGTTGATCGAAGCCGTCGTCCTTGGGGTCAACAAAGAAGAACAAAAGATTTCTCTGGGCGTTCGTCAACTCGAGCCCAATCCGTGGGATGTCATCGAGCACAAGTATGTCATCGGATCGCGCGTCAAAGGCAAGATCCGGAACATGACTGCCTACGGTGCCTTTGTTGAACTCGAAGAGGGCATCGACGGCATGATCCACGTCTCAGATCTGAGCTGGACACGTAAAATCAATCACCCGAGTGAGGTGCTGAAGAAGAACGACGACGTCGAAGCAATTGTCCTGGACATCGATAAGGTCAATCAGCGCATCAGTCTTGGAGTGAAGCAACTCGACTCCGACCCATGGAAGGAAATCGACCAAAAGTATAAAATCGGTGACTTGGTTCACGGAAAAGTCACGAAGCTTGCCAGCTTTGGCGCCTTTGTCCAATTGCAGGACGATATTGATGGCTTGGTGCACATTTCCCAACTCAGCGAAGAGCATATCGCAAAGGTCAAGGATGTGTTGAAAGTCGGGCAGGAAGTCGAAGCTCGAGTCATCAAGGTCGACAAAGCGGAACGCCGTATTGGTCTGTCGATCAAGGCGGCCCACTATTCCGACGAAGAACTCCGGCGCGAAACAGAGGCATTTGACAGCCTGCGACCCGGCGAAGACATGGTTGGTTTGGAACAGGCGTTCCAAGCGGCGGAAGAAGAATATCGGCCAAGCGATCGGCGCAAGTAGCGCTACCAAAAAAGCGTTTGCAACAATTCTTTATCGGGTCATCGTTTGATTTAAGCATTATGGATAAACCGCAAATTATCGCGTATTTGAAAACCCAATGCGGCTGGAGCGCTGGCGTCCGGGCAGTCTTGGCAAAGTATGGCCTGCCATACGAGGAAAAGGACATCATCAAGAACCCGGCGTTTCGATGGGAAATGGAGCAAAAGAGTGGCCAACCGCTTTCTCCGTGCATCGAAATTAACGGGGAGATGCTCGCCGACATCAGCGGCGAGGAAGTGGAACAGTACCTCGTGAGCAACCGTTTGGTGCAGGCCGATGCCGCTCCAAGCGATGTGCCACTGAATGCTCCATGCCCGCCCGAACAGCACGAAGCGAACCTCTTTTTTAGAAGATAACAGAACCATAGCCGCGCCTGCGCGCGTACCTGTTTGGCGTAGTGCAGTATATCTGAGCGTCCAAGTGGAGCGTCACTCGACAAACTGTAGATCGACTTTGTTCGGGATCAGGCCTTCCTCCCCGGCCCGACCTAGAAATTCGCGGATGGCGTTTCTGCCTGTCAGACCATAGTCGATTGTAAAATCGTTCACGTACATCCCGATAAATCGATCTGCTCCATCGTGATCCAAACCGCGCGCTAAGGGCATCGAATGCTCGACTCCAGCTTTTCGGTGTTTGAGCCCGTAGTCGATGCTATCTTTTAGAATCGAGGAAACCTCGATTTGCGTGTTCCACGGAATATCCTTCCGGATGACATTACCACCCAGAGGGAGTGGAAGTCCGGTTACCGACTTCCACCAGAAGCCAAGATCGAGCGCCAGTTTAAACCCCTGATCGGCGTAGGTGATCTGGCCTTCATGAATGATCAGTCCGACGTCCGCTTTGCCAGCCTTCACGGTCTCAAAAATTTCGTCGAATGGAATGGTTATAGTATGCACTTCCGGGGCGAACAAACGTAACGCCAGGTATGCACTCGTTTTCAGCCCCGGAATTGCAATCGTTTTAGACTGAAGCCATTCCCGCACCCCGTCCAAGTCGCCCGGTGGCTCTTCCAGGGCGACAAGCATTGGGCCATAGCCATCGCCCATACTTGCGCCGCAAGGCAGCAAAGAATATTTGTCCGCCAGATACGCATAGGCGTGGATCGAAACGGCCGAGATATGCAACTCACCGCGGAGGGCTCGCTGGTTCAACGTCTCAATATCCTGCAGAATATGTTCGAACCGGTGTCCGCGCGTGTCGATCTTGTGCTCCGCCATCGCATAGAACATGAAAGCGTCATCCGGATCCGGTGAATGTCCAAGGAGAAAATCCATAGTCACATCCTAGCCTCTTTCAGGCCTCGGCTCAATCCGAGTAGCCGTGCGCGCGCCGAACCTCGTCTTCCATTTCGTGCCAAGGGGAGTGTTTTTTTGGAGCATAAAACAAATATGTAATGCCACCGGCGACTCCAAACAAAACGAAGTATGCGAAACCGATAAGCGAAATCAGAACGCCGATTTCGGTTGGGACGTTACAGAGGTCATTCAGCAGAATTCCCAGGAGAGATTCTCGAAACCCTATGCCACTCGGCGTGATCGGCAACGAAATAATCGCGGTGACAATCGGCATGATTGAGCACATGTCAAGGACCGAGACACCGGCTCCGAGCGCCATTGCTGTGCAATAGAACGCGCCGTAGAACGAAAACAAGACCGGGAACGAAAGCAGAAAAGCGAACAACAACGATTTCTTCGAGCGGGCGAATAAATGGTACGCCTCAGAAGTCTCGACCAGCCGGTCACGAAAAGGAAAGTGTTGTGGCAACCTGTCCACTAGCTTGAAGCCGGTAACGGCAAAGGATCCAGCCGTAATAAGCACGAATCCGATTAGCATGCTGAGCAGAACCCACAGTAAGACCGTTGCTTGCGGAGTCTTTTGGAGCCAATGCCAGCGAAGAATGGTCGTCAGAAGAGCTGTCAATACCAACGCCGCCATCCCAATGAGACGGTCCATGACGACCGTGAGAATCGACTCTTTCTTTTTGTCGGGAAATTCGCGCATCAAATAATACAGCCGCGCGAAATCTCCGCCCGTGTACCCCGGCATGAAGAGGTTAAAAAACAAACCGACGAAAAAAAGCATAGTCGCGCGGCGCCAGCTCATGAACATGCCTTGAACGCGCATCAGAATCTGCCATCGCACGATGTTCGCGACCTCACCGACCAAAGCCACCGGCAAACCGATCAGGAGCCACGTGCGATCGGCTTTGGCAATGGCGCCCGCCATCTGTGCACGCTTCTCCGGACTGTGAAAAAGCCAGATCAGGATGGCGATTGTAAAGGCTGCCTGGAACGTGCGGATGATCGCTTTCTTCATTGGGGAGGATAGGCGCGGGCGAATGCTGCTTTAGGCAACTACCCGATAGAGACCGTCCAGTCGTTTTGGGAAAACCTTTCCAGGAATGTAGCTTGTTCTAATGGCCAACCATAGCCGACCGACCTACGATGACATCACAAATCTATTTTTCGAAATTCGGGTCACTTTACGTCCGTCGTAGAGGATACCGCGTGATCTAAAAGGAAATCAACGGAAGACTCTCGGCGTCCCGCTTCGCACCCTCTTGCAGAGATTCCGTGCGCGGTGCAAAGTGCGGCGCGCATGAAAGTCATCGATCTCCGTACCGAGCCGGCCAGCCAATGGCGGCGCCTTCTGTGCCGCAGATACATGCCCGATGAAAAGTTGATCAGGCTGGTTTCAACAATCCTTTCGGAAGTGCGGCAGCAGGGCGATCACGCGCTGATCGAGTTTGCACGAAGGTTCGACCATGTCGATTTCACTTCCCAGGATCTAACTGTTTCGGCGCCTGAAATCCAGACCGCAACGGGCCTCGTGAAACCCGACCTGATCGATGCTTTGGAAGCGGCACACGCCAATGTGCTATCGTTTGCGTCTCGCAGCCTCCGTGTAGACTGGATGTGGAAAAACGCGCAAGGAGCCGAAGTCGGAGAGCGTTTCGATCCCTTCACACGAGTTGGCATTTACGTGCCGGCTGGAACTGCGCCGTTGGTCTCGACAGCAATTATGACGGTTTCGCTCGCCGCAGCAGCGGGCGTTTCTGAAATTATTGCCGTCTCCCCGGTCGGTCCGGAGAAAGCAATGAATCCCGGGCTCTTGGCGGCGCTGCAACTGGCCGGCGCAACCGAGATTTACAAAATCGGAGGCGCGCAAGCCATCGCCGCGCTCGCCTACGGCACAGAGACAATTCAGCCGGTCTACAAGATTTTCGGGCCGGGTAACGCCTACGTTACAGAAGCGAAACGGCAGGTCTTCGGGTATGTCGCGGTCGATCTCGTACCAGGTCCCAGCGAAATCATGGTCATTGCCGATAACTCCGCGGTCGGACGTTGGGTTGCGGCTGATTTACTCGCGCAGGCCGAGCACGGTGCCGGAAGCGTCATCTGCCTGGTCGCTCTGGATCAGGAGGTGATAGAAGCCGTGCAAACTGAAATCGCTCGACAGAGGGAGTCCCTGGCGCGCGGAGCCGCCTTAAGCGAAGTGCTGGAGCGTAACGCCTTTTTCGTCCTCGCCAAAGACGAAGAGCAGGCCATAGAGATCGCAAACGCGTTTGCACCCGAACACCTTTCATTGGTTACCCGGCACAGCGAAAAAATGGCCGAGGCAATCATAAACGCCGGCGCCATTTTCATCGGCGATTTTTCACCAGTCGCTGCGGGTGATTTTTTGGCAGGACCGAGCCACGAGCTTCCTACGGGCGGTGCGGCGAAATCATTTGGCGGACTGACGGTTGACCAATTCCAGCGACGGACCAGCATCATTCGTTACGATCGGGAAGCTCTGAGCAAATCCGTCTCGATTATTTCACAATTCAGCGAGGTCGAACAACTGGACGCGCACGGTCGGTCTGTATCGATTCGTTTCGACTAGGGTCCTGTCCGCGAAATAGCATGTTGAACTTCCGGAACTCCCGGTGATGGCGCGAAAAACGCGGAAACGCCGACCTTGGTTTCGGGCTGTTATCCTGCTCTTCATTGTTATAGCGTTAATCCCAGTCCTGGAGGTTGTGTACGTCCGGTTTTTCAATCCGCCGGTAACCACCCTGATGATTTTTCGCCGGATCGAAGCGATGATCACCAAGCGGTACCGTGGCGACATTCAGTATCGATGGATCCCGCTCGACAAAGTTCCCGACGATTTTCTCGACGGCGTCTGGCAAATGGAAGACAGCCGTTTTTTTAGCCACGACGGGTTTGATTGGATCGAGATGGAGGAAGCGATCCAGCGCGCAGAACGTAAACATCGACCGGTGCAAGGAGTTTCAACGATTTCAAACCAATGCGCTCGTTCCTTGTTTCTCTGGCAAGGTCGATCCTGGGTCAGAAAGTGTTTGGAGGCCTACTATACGTTCTTGATGGAGCACCTGTTGAATAAGCAAAGGATACTCGAGCTGTACGTGAATGTGATAGAGTTAGGCGACGGAATTTACGGCATTGAACAAGCCGCCGAATATTATTATCGGATCCCGGCAAAACAGTTAACCCGTTCGGAATCCGCTATGTTGGCCGCAATGCTCCCTTTCCCGCGCGGTTGGGATCCACACAACCCTAGCCCAAGGCTCCGAGCCCGTTACAATCTGGTGCTGCGCCGGATGAACGCAGGCGGCCCAATCGAACGAAAACTAGGTGAGTAAATAACCCGAACGTCTCCTCGATCGCATAAGACTAACGCTTTGCGTTGCGAGATTTTCCCGCTAGTGCGAATGCCTTCGCCTCTTGAATTTCAGAAGCGCCAGCGATCGAGCAATCGCCCCCTCAATCTCCGCCACTTCTTCCGAGTTTAAATCCTTATTCTGAAGATCCGCCTTGGCGCGGCTGACCGCTTCCTCGGCCGCAGCCTCATCCACCTCCGCATCTGACATCGCCATGTCGGTCAGGATCGAAACCTTGGTCGGCGTAACTTCTACAAAACCTGTTCCTACCACGAGATCAACCTCCTTTTGCCCCTGCGTGATGCGAATCTCGCCCGGCAGGAGTCGGGTCATCAGCGGAACGTGCAGCGGCAAAATGCCCAGTTCACCTTCCACACCGGGAAGCACGACCATATCCACTTCTTCCGAGAAGGTCTTTGCTTCCGGCGTGACGATTTCGAGCTGTAATTTGGCCATGGGAATCTACTCCTGGGTGTCGCGAATCTCCTCAATGCCGCCTTTCATGTAGAAATTCTGCTCGGAAATATCATCATGTTTACCCTCGAGAATTTCTTTAAATCCGCGGATAGTGTCGGCAATCGAAACGTACTTTCCAGCCTTCCCGGTAAACACTTCCGCCACGTGAAATGGCTGGCTCAGGAAACGCTGCATCTTCCGAGCGCGGTAAACGGCTAACTTGTCTTCCGGGTTCAGCTCGTCCATTCCGAGAATCGCAATGATATCCTGGAGGTCCTTGTAGCGCTGCAAAACGCGTTGAACGCCACGGGCAACGTTGTAGTGTTCCTGGCCCACAAATTCCGGGGCAAGTACTTTTGAAGTGGACGCAAGCGGATCGACGGCCGGATAAATGCCAAGCTCCGCGATTGAACGTTCCAACACAATCGTTGAGTCCAGATGCGCAAATGTGTTTGCCGGTGCTGGGTCTGTCAAATCGTCCGCCGGAACGTAGACCGCTTGGAACGAGGTAATCGAGCCTTTGTTCGTTGAGGTGATTCGTTCCTGTAAGTCACCCATCTCTGACGCCAGCGTTGGCTGATATCCAACCGCCGACGGTGTGCGCCCGAGGAGAGCTGAAACCTCCGAACCGGCTTGCGAGAACCGGAAGATGTTGTCGATGAAGAGCAACACATCCTGGTTCTTCTCGTCCCGAAAGTATTCAGCCATGGCTAATGCCGATAAGCCGACTCGCAAACGAGCACCTGGAGGCTCGTTCATCTGGCCGTATACCAGCGCCACCTTGGACTTGCTCAAATCCTTTTGATCGATGACCCCAGCTTCCGACATCTCGGTGTAAAGATCGTTCCCTTCTCGAGTCCTTTCGCCCACCCCCGCAAAGAGCGAAAAACCACCGTGACCCTTGGCGATGTTGTTGATTAGCTCCATGATCACCACGGTTTTACCGACTCCGGCGCCACCGAACGCACCGACCTTCCCCCCTTTCGAAAACGGGCAAATCAGATCAACGACTTTTATTCCCGTTTCAAGAATGCTGGCGCTGGTATCTTGCTCGATGAGACTCGGGGCCCTGCGATGGATCGGATACCGTTTCTCGGCGTGGACCGGACCGCGCTCATCGACCGGATCTCCGGTGACGTTGAAGACTCGGCCGAGAACGCATTCCCCAACCGGAACAGAGATAGGAGCGGCCGTATTGGTGATCGGCATACCGCGCTTGAGCCCTTCGGTTGACGACATCGCGATCGCTCGAACCCAACCACCCCCAAGGTGCTGCTGTACTTCCAGAGTCAGCTTTTTTGACGCCTGTCCCTCCAGCGCGAAGTCAACTTCCAACGCGTCGTAAATGCCTGGCATTCCGTCGCTTTCACTGAAATCGGCATCCACAACGGGGCCAATGATTTGGACAATGGTACCTGTATTCATATTTCGGAGCTATCCAACGGCGAGCTGCGCCGTGGTAATCTCAAGCAGCTCTGTCGTAATGTTTTCCTGGCGAACCTTGTTGTATTCGAGGGTCAAGTCCTTGATCAATTCTTTGGCATTATCCGTCGCATTCTTCATCGCCACCATTCGGGCGCTATGCTCAGACGCCCTCGCATTGAGCGCCATCTGAAACAACTGAAACGCGATATAGTGAGGAAGTATCGCGTCCAGAACGCCATGCACATCGGGTTCGAACAAATACTCGCCACGAGTTGCCTCTCCCGCGAGATCGAGCTCTTCCGCAGGGACAGGCAATAAATTCCGCAACACCGGTTGCTGGTTCAAAGTGTTGACAAACCTCGGGTACAACACACGCACCTGGTCGACCTCGCCCGAAATGAATTTTTCAGAGGCAAATTTTGCGATCGGCCGAACATCGGCAAAGCGAACTGAATCCTTTAGGGCGAAGTCAGCAGTCAAATTTCGCCGGGTGCGAGCGACGAATTGCACTGCTTTCCTGCCCATGACAGCAAACTCCGTGTTTTCACGGTCGGTGTCGGTGAGTTCTCTGAAGAGGCTGGTGTTCAAAGGACCGCACAGCCCTTTGTCCGTCGAAAAAATCAAGACCAGGTCTTTCTTCACCGGTCGGACTGCCAGAAGCGGATGGCTCGTCGATTCGACTCGGCCCTTTATTGCCGCCAAAACCCGTGTCAACATTTCCTGGTACGGTCTTCCGGCAAGCGCAGCTGCTTGCGCTTTGCGCATCTTGGCCGCAGCCACCATCTGCATGGCTTTGGTAATTTGAGCCGTATTTTTTACCGACTTAATTCGCCGGCGCAAATCGAGGGTGCTGGGCATCGGAATGAGTTACGGTTTGTAAAAACCTTTGAAATCCTTGATCGCGCTGTGAAGCCTTTCCTCCAACTCCTTGTCGATCGCGCGCTTATCAATAATTGTGGAAAGGATATCTTCTTTCCGGGTCTGGAAGTACTCCACTAACTTCGCTTGGCAGTCCTTGATCTTCTCGACTGGCACGTCGTCAAAATAACCCTTTTGCATCGCGAAAAGGATGACTACCTCCACCTCAACTGCGAAAGGATTGTACTGCGCCTGCTTGAAAAGCTCGACGATTCGCTGCCCGCGCTCGAGCTTTTTCCTGGTACCAGCGTCCACATCAGACCCAAACTGAGCGAACGCCTGCAGATCCCGGAATTGGGCAAGATCGAGTTTCGTCGATCCGGCAACCTGCTTGATCGCCTTGATTTGCGCCGCAGAACCGACCCGACTGACCGATATCCCGACGGAAATCGCCGGTCTTACACCCTGGTAGAAAAGATCCGTCTCAAGATAAATTTGGCCATCCGTGATCGAGATAACGTTGGTCGGAATATACGCCGAGACGTCCCCAGCCTGGGTTTCGATGATCGGGAGAGCCGTGAGCGATCCGCCGCCGTTGTCATCATTCAGACGGGCGCTGCGCTCCAACAAACGAGAGTGCAGGTAAAACACATCCCCAGGATACGCTTCACGTCCCGACGGCCTCTTCAGTATGAGGGAGACCTGCCGGTACGCTGCCGCGTGCTTGGTCAGATCATCAAACACAATCAGTGCATCCATTCCGTTGGCCATGAACCATTCCCCCATCGCAGCGCCAGCGTATGGCGCAAGGTACTGGTTGGTGGCGCTCTCGGCAGCGGGCGCCGAAAGGACGATGGTGTAAGCCAGTGCCCCGGCTTTCTCCAGGACATCGATCGTCCGGGCGATGCTCATGTTCTTTTGTCCGACCCCGACGTAGATGCAGTACAGCGGCTTATGGTTCTTGATCTTTCCTTCTTCGGCCGCTTTGTTCAGGCGCGCTTGATTGATAATGGTGTCAATCGCGATCGTCGTCTTCCCGGTCGCGCGATCCCCGATGATCAATTCACGTTGCCCGCGGCCGACAGGAATCATCGCGTCAACAGGCAGAATGCCCGTCTGAACCGGCACCGAGACGCTCTTCCGCTTGATGATGCCGGGCGCAATCTTCTCCACGGGGTAAGTCTCTTCGGATTTGATCGGACCCTTACCATCGATCGGTTGGCCCAAAGCGTTCACCACCCGGCCAAGCAGCCCTTTCCCAACGGGCACGGAAAGCAATCTGCCGGTGGTCCGAACCTCCGTACCTTCTTTGATCTCGGTGTAGTCGCCCACAATAACCGCGCCAACCTCGGTCTCCTCGAGGTTTAGAGCTATTCCATAGAGACCGCCAGGGAACTCGATCATTTCGTTGAGCATCACGTCACTCAACCCTTCGATCTTTGCGACTCCATCACCGATTTCCCTGACCGTCCCAACATTCGACCGAGTCGTGTCGGTCTTCAGCCCGGAGATAGTTGCTTCCAGTTCCTGCAAAATTGTGCTCATGATTCGATCTCTAAAGTTGTTCCTGAAGCTGATTCAGGCGGCTCTTGACGGATCCGTCCCAGACATCGTTCCCTATCTTTATCCTCAAACCACCCAGGAGCTCGGGGTTTGTTCGAAACTCTGTCGTCAAATCTCCGCCATACTTCACCCTCAAATTCGCGACAATTCGGTCGCCAAGCGACCGATTGAGCGGAGTCGCACTTTCGATGACAGCGTGCCGTTTTTCCACTTCCAGCTGAAGCAACCGTTGGTAGTCTTTCAGCACGTCGACATAGCGACGCGGTTTCGTTGCTAATACAGTTTGAACCATTTGCGAAATCTTCTCCTCATCTAGTTTCCCTGAGGTAAAACTGTGTCGAAACAACTGACGAGATACCTTCCGGGCGTCTTTGGTGGCTTTCATTGCCGGTTAATCAGAGTCTAGGCGGCAACTTCACGTGCCGTTTCTTCACTAATGCGCTGGTGGTCCTCAGCGGTTAACACCTTGCCAGTCACACGGGTTGTTGTGTCCACCACCAGCCGACCAAGTTCCCGCTTCATCTCTGCCATGAGACGATCTCTCTCCAATGCCATTGCTTCCTGCGCTTTCAAAGTCACCTGCTCAGCTGCGGCTATGGCTTCCTGACGTTTCTGGTCCGCCAGCCGGTCGCCGCTCGCCCGCACCTCCTCGATCAGTCGGTGCGCCTCGGCGTTGGCCTTCGCCAGAATTTCCTCGTATTTTGCCTGGGCCGCGGCCAATTGTTTCTTGATATTCTCCGCGTTAAGCTGGCCCTCTTCAATCCGACGGCGCCGTTCTTCCAGCATGGCGATGACCGGCTTGAAGGCGAATCGCTTCAAAACCCAGTAGACGATCGCAAATAGCACCACCTGAGCGATCAGGTTCGGCCAGTAAACGCCAAATTGTTCAGCTACTTTCGCCGCTGCGTCCATAAATCAATTCAACAGGGAGGGTTTCTTTACTCGGGGGGATGTGGAAACTGCAAGGATTTTTTCGCCCTACAGCCTCCACAACCTTTCGCGGTTATTTCGTGAATGCAATAATCAATCCGTAAATTGCAATGGCTTCGGCGAGCGCCATACCGATGATCGCCATCACCAAAATGCTGCCAAATGCACTCGGGTTGCGTCCCACTGCCTCGGCCGCCTTGCCCCCGACGATACCGACTCCGACACCCGCCCCAAGGCCCGCGAAGGCCAATGGCAGAAATGGACCGAAATTCCCGGCTTCAGCTGCCAGCATTGGAAGAGTTTCTAACATGCTTGTTTCCTTTCGTTTTGCTTTCCTTTTCATTCCGGCCGCCCACGCGGAGCATGGTCTCGGCCGGAAAATCTTCAGTGCGCCCCCTCGCCTCCTTCATGTCCCGTCGAGAGCTTGATATAAACGGCGCAGAGCATCGCGAAAACGAAGGCCTGGAGCAGGCCCACCAACAACTCGAGGAAATAAAACGGGAGCGGAAAAAGAATCAGGGAAATCCAGTTGATTGGCGGCGGCAAACCGGCGCCAACCGACGACATCGTGTGCAGCAGCGTCTCTCCGGCGTACATGTTGCCAAATAGCCGGAACGACAGCGAAACCGGGCGAATTGCAATCGAGATGACTTCAATAAACCCGACAAAGACGAAAAGTGGCAACAGAACGTACCAAAGCGCACCTTTCAGATCCCCTTTTGGCGCAAAAATATGCTTCAGAAACCCAACCACGCCGACTTCTTGAATGGTCCAGAATAGCCACCAAGCCATGAAGAACAGAGCCATCCCCAAGGTCATGTTCAGATCGGCATTGGCAGGGCGTAAGAGAGGACGAGCGACCTCCTTGAGACCGAGCGGACCTGCGCCCGGTTCTCCAAACCCGATCGTACCAACGCCCGGAACCAATCCAAACCAGTTCGCCGTAAGAATAAACACAAAAAGGGTTGCGATCAGGGAAAAAACTTTCGGGATCATGTGCTTACCCACGATGCCCTCGAAAGTGACGTAAAGAGTTTCAACGACCGCCTCAAACAGATTCTGGATGCCACTGGGGATCAGGGACATTTTTGCGGTCGACCGGCGTGCCCAAATCACGACCAGGATGGTGACGATCACCGTGACCAACATCGAGTTGGTGAACCAACCCGCTTCCGGGATGAGCGGATTCGCATTAACCGTGAGTTCCGCTGCCGATAAATATGTCAATTCCATAGGCATACCACTCACCAGCGATCGAGACACGCCTCCGGCAACTAAGCGAATGGGGGCAAGCAAGTCGGAGCGCTGGAGGGTGAACATCCATGAAAGCAATGCCCATGGCGACATGCAAGTCGTTTTGTGAAATTTTTCACAAAGTCATCGGCGCCTCTTCTGACCTGCTCTCATCTAGCTTCCAGGGACCAATTGAGTACATCTTCCAACTCCGTTGCTCAAAGCGCTGAACGCCATATTGCTTGCAGACTTCGGCCATGTCGATTATCGGCTCACAGTGGATCGGAAGTTGGGTTACCTCTTCGAGCGGTTCCCTGCGTTTACGCAAACGTTTTGCGCCCGCGAACTCGCCGAACTCTATCGGCAAGGAACAGCGCCTCCAGTCTACTCCATCCGGCGCCCAACCGGTGCCCGGCCTGCAAACATCCCGTTGGAAAATATTCCCATCTACTATCTTCCGGACACGAACAGCCTGGAATTCAAAATCAGAACGAAACTCGTCTCTTCCCGACTCAAAGAGATTTGGTCAGGTTCCGGCGACTTCCGGGACAAAGGGCGATTCCGCGAAGCCGCGTATCTCGGGCAGAGACTTGAGAAAGCCAAGGTCTCTCATGTTCATGTCCATTTCGCGGGCCTCGCTTCCAGGACCGCGTGGTGGCTCAAACGGCTTTTCGGCATCACCTATAGCTTCACCGGGCACGCTAACGATATTTTTTGCCCTAAACCTGATCAGCGCGTCGGCCTCGGTGAGCTCGTGCGCGAGGCTTCGTTTGTTGTAGTTGTCAGCGATTTCGGTGCGAATTGGCTCCGCCGTGACTTTCCCGACTCCGCTCACAAAATCCATCGAGTCTACAACGGTCTGGATCTCTCCGTTTTCAAGCCTGCGGTGCCGGGCGCCGGACCAATGCGATTGTTGTCGATCGGCCGCCTGATTGAGAAGAAAGGGTTCATATTTCTGATCGAAGCCTGCCGTCTGCTTCGGTCCTCCGGAATCCCTTTTGTCTGCCAAATCGTTGGCGAGGGACCGGAACATGGCCGGCTGGATGGATTGATCCGGGAATATGATTTGTCAGACCTAGTTCAACTTACGGGTCCGCTGCCCCAAACGGAGATCGTGGAGATCTTTGCGCAAAGCTCCATCTTTGTCTTCCCGGCAATCCACGACAGTTCCGGTGATAGCGACAATCTTCCGACAGTTCTGATCGAGGCCATGGCAAGTCGTCTGCCGATCGTCGCAACCGGCGTCGCTGGGATTCCGGAAATAGTCCAAGACAACGAAAACGGGATCATCGTTCCGGAAAAAGACCCGGCTCGATTGGCAGACGCCATACAGATGATGGCCTTTGATGGAGCTCTGCTGCAGCGGTTTGGAAAGGCGTCCCGCCAAATTGCCGAAGAAAAGTTTGCTCTCTCGAATACGGTCGGTCAGCTGAAGAGGCTATTCTCGCAATTTGGTCTGCGTGTCTAACCCGAGTCGTTTACATCTTTACACCGCCCAAAGGTTTCCGACGGCAGATTCTGGTTGATTTCCTCGAGAGTCGTTCTTTACTCCCTCCTATGTCGAACGATAGCAAAGCGAAAAGCGCATTTATGAAACCGGTTCAGCCCGATGCTGCGCTTGCGAAGATTGTTGGTGCAAATCCTCTACCAAGGACCGAACTGACCAAGAAGCTTTGGGAATATATCAAACAGAACAAGCTCCAGGATAAGAAGCTCATCAAAGCCGATGCTGCCCTTGAGACCGTTTTTAACGGCAAGAAGGAGGTCGATATGTTCGAACTCACCCGGTTGGTCAATACTCATATCATCAAGTGACCTTGGACGGCCGAGCACGTCCTTCGCCTGTCGATCGCTCGACGAACCAGGGAGGCTTCCCTCGATAAGTCGTGTCCTCGTTGACCAAAAAGCTTGCAGTGGCGGTTACACTTCTTGTTGGGCTTGCGATCGCTTCGTATTTTTTCCCGATCGTCCCGGCCCTTAGAAGTCTCTGCACCTGGGTGGGCGGCCTGGGTCTTTTCGGAGTTTTGTTACTTGCCCTGTTTTTAGCGATTGGCTCGTTGCTCTTCCTTCCGGCTAGCCCGTTTATCATCGCTGGATCGGCGGTCTTTGGGTTTCCCCTGGGCGTTGCTGGCGCGATTACGGGACTTGCTTTGGGTGCTGCCGGCGGATTTTGTTTGTCCCGCTGGTTCCTGCGCAAAGAAATCTCCGCTCAGTTCCGAAAACACGCAACATTTAGGGCAATCGATATCGCGATCGAAAAAGAGGGATGGAAAATCGTGATTCTCCTGCGTCTCTGTCCCATCCCGTTTGGGTTGGCAAATTATCTGTACGGTTTGACCGCAGTCCGGTTCCGGCCCTATCTCATCGCGAGTCTGATCGGGGGTTTGCCGAGCCTTTTGCTGTTTTGCCAACTAGGCACCGCCGGAAAAGCAGGGTTAGATGCCCTTGCTTCGGGCCACCTTGGTCGCAGCACAGGGGAAATGGTGGTTCTCGGGATCAGCGTGCTGGCAACGGTCTGCGCGATTGTTTTGATTCCGTTATTCGCCCGCAAGGCGGTCCAGAAATACGCCCAGGTTTCGCTTCCTTCGACCCCTTCCTGAATCCCTCCCCAATTCGTTCGTTCTCGTCCGCGTCCTCGATTTCTTCACCCGTGAACAAATCCGGCCGGGGGGCTCTCCTCATGCTTTTGGCTCGGCCACCGCCAAACACATTGATCTCAGTCATCTGTGAAATCTGTGGTTTACCTGTTTTCTTCGATGTTCGGTTCAAAATGCGCGACTTAGGTTTGAGCGGGAGACCGATAATCAGCACGTGCACGATTGGAGAACCGCCAGCCTCAAAACTCGTACTCTTTTCCAGGCTCGGGAATCACCGTCTGGACCTCGGGCAATTCCGTTGCGATTCTGGATTTAAACCACGAGACAGCCGGTGGATCCCCGTGCACCAGGATGACAATCTTGGGCGATAACTTCCGTATGTAGTCAAAGAGAACCTCTCGCGGCGCGTGGGCGCTAAAGTCAAAGTCGCTCACCTGACACGCCAATCTCTGGCTGGGCAACCCATCGTCGAGCTGAACAAGATCACCCATTCGCGCTGCCTTTAACCGGCCGCCCGGTGACTCCGGATCGGCATAACCCACAAAGAGTACCGATTGCCGGGGATCAATCAGGAAACGTTCCGCCAGCTGATTGGACAATGTCTTTTCCGTCATCATCCCGCTGGAAAGGGCGTAAATCCGTCGCCGCCCGATCTGCGTGCTTTGAATATCGCGGCTGCTAAGCACATGGGGTCCGACCGAGTCCAGGAGTTGTAGCCCTTCATATTGCCTTGGCGCTTGAGACGCCAGCTGATCGTGCACAATCGTTACCTTCGTGCTCAGACCGCCGATATAGATCGGGACATGCTGAAGTTCGCCGTGACGCTTGAACAGATGAAGCATTGTCAGGATCTCCTGCGTTTTGCCAAGGGCAAATACCGGGACCAGGATTGATCCTCCTTTATTAAAAGCCTCGTCGATCGCGGTCAAGAACCGTTGTTCCTCTGCTTTCCGGGTATAGCCCGCTGCAAGCGCTCGATCGCCCCGCGTTGTTTCAATAATCAGAATGTCGATGTCCTCTTCTGGAAAATCGGCGCCTCGCATCAACGTCTGCTCCAAAAAATTCACATCACCCGTGTAAAACACCTTTTTCCCTTCCGCTCGAAAGAGAATCCCGGCAGATCCCAGGATATGACCTGAATCGTACATCTCGAAAGTCGAATCGTGATCAGGCCTTGGAACTCGCTCCCCTTCGACGGACCAATACTGCCGGAAACCGACGCTCTGCCAAAGCTCAGAAGCATGGTCTGCCTCGCGATGGGTAAAAAGCGGATAAGTCGGAATCTTAAGTTCGTCCCGCTGCCGCGACATCACGTTCACCGAATTATGCAACATGACATCTGACAGCTTCGCGGTCGCGTGGGTCATGAAGACTCTCGCTTGTGGTTGCCTGCGCATAAGGACCGGGAGCGAGCCGATATGATCCTGGTGCGCGTGCGAGATCAGAATCGCATCGAGCGAACCATCCGGAATTGATCGATAGTTGGGGAGGGCTGCGTCACCTACTCGCTTAGGATGCAACCCGGCGTCAAGCACCAGTTTCTTGCCATCCAACTCAAGGAAATACGAATTCGCGCCAATCTCTGTCTGCCGGGTCAAATTAATAAAACGCATTCTCTCCTTTGTCAGAATCCAAAATCGCCGAAACTTTCCAGATGCAGGGACGTCTCCAAACTTAGTGAATTCAGACTGGAAACCAAATCCAACGTATTGAGATTTTGAGATGTTGTCTCCGATTACATCCAATCGATGGGATTTCGATGCCGCCGCTCACCTCTTGGTGCGCGCCGGGTTTGGCGGAGATCCCTCTGAGATTCAGAAAATTTGGACGTTGGGATCGGAAAAAGCAGTGGAATCGCTGATCAACGCTCCGGTGGCGAATTATCCGCCGCCCAACTGGGCCACACCAGACGATGAAGATCAACTGCGCGCGCGCATGAAGGAAGCTGCGACACCGGAAGAAAAGCAAATGGCGGGCAAGCTCCAACGCGAAAAATTCGTCAGCGAAATGAAGGACCTGACTCGTTGGTGGGTGACCCGCATGGCTGACGCGCCCGCCCCGTTCATTGAAAAAATGACGTTGTTCTGGCACGGCCATTTCGCCACCAGCGGTCAGAAAGTGCGACCGGCGTACAAAATGTGGCTTCAGAATGAAACATTCCGGCAAAACGCACTTGGCAACTTTCGCACTCTCGTCAAGGCCATATCGCGCGATCCGGCGATGATGATCTGGCTGGACATCGTGCAGAGCAAAAAAGAAAACCCAAACGAAAATTTCGGCCGCGAAGTCATGGAACTCTTCACGTTAGGGGAAGGGCACTATAGCGAGTCAGACGTTAAAGAAGCAGCGCGAGCATTCACCGGCTACAGAATCAATCAACCGGAACAATCGTTCAGGTTCGCCGACCGACAATTTGATTCAGGTCTAAAGACCTTCATGGGAAAAACCGGTCCTTGGGACGGTGACCAGATTCTCGATATCATCGTGTCGCAACCACAGTGCTCACGCTTCATCGCAACCAAGATCTGGAAATTCTTCGTGTACGACGATCCCGAGCCGAAGTTGGTCGACGCGCTCGCCAGTGAATTCCGGAATGCTCATGACGAACTGCGGCCGTTCATGAAAACTCTTTTCTTGTCTGAAGAATTTTATAACGCGCAGGCTCGCAATTCCCAAATCAAGAGCCCGGTACAGTTTCTCGTACAAGCGCTGCGCACCTTGCCGATTCCACTGCCCGACTCCAATGTGATCGAGTTCGCCCTCCGCCAGATGGGTCAGGTTCCCTTTTTCCCACCCAATGTCAAAGGATGGGACGGTGGTAAGAGTTGGATCAATACCGCAACCCTTACCTTTCGGTATAAACTCGCCCATCAGTTAGTCGAAGGCATTAGCCCACAGGAAATTGGGCTCCCTAAACCTCCGGCAATGGAAATGATAGCGCCGCGGCCGACGATGACGCCGCGGTTGTTCGTCGACAAAATCGTCACTGAGGAAGATCGCTCACAACCGGACGCGCTGATCCAAAAACTTTTTATTCGCACGTTCCAGTGCACCCCGCAAAACGAGCTGACAGGCAAGTTCCGGGACTTTATAGCGACGCGTGAACTGCCGCTGGACAATAGCTCGATCCGGGAATTGCTGCTGCTGATGATGACTACGCCAAACTATCAAGTTACCTGATTCGTTATGGAACACGATCTCGATTTATTAACCAGAAGAGCGTTTTTGCGCACATCGTTATTAGGCGCAGCGCTAAGTTGGACGATCCCGGTTTTTCTAGAGCGAACATTCGTGACACTGAACGCTCAAGCTGCCGACTCCTCGATTCAAACGGCGACCGGAAAGGATCATCCGATTCTCATCGTTCTTCAACTAGCTGGAGGAAACGATGGGCTGAACACGATTATACCGTTCGAAGACGACCTCTATTTCAAGTCGCGACCAACGCTGGCAGTCCCGAAGGAGCAGGTTCTATCGCTTGATGGATTGGTCGGCCTGAATCCGAGTCTTGCTCCGCTTAAGAACCTCTATGATAGCGGAAACCTCGCGATCATCCAGGGCGTCGGCTATCCGAACCCGAACCGCTCTCACTTCCGATCGACGGAGATCTGGCAGACCGCGTCGGATGCTCAACAGAACCTGACAAAAGGATGGATAGGCCGGTACTTCGATAGTTGCTGCGCGGGCGAGGACCCGACAGTTGGCGTAGTCCTCGGCGAACAATTACCAGAAGCCTTCAATGCCGGGAATCCAACGGGCATCGCGATTGGCAGGCCGGGAAATCTCGGATTTGATCGCGAAAACGATCCGGATGAAGCGCGTCTGTTCGCGGAATTGAACGGCCTGGAACCGGCCTCTATGTCAGGCGATTCCATCGGGAATTTGTCCGGCCCGAGCAAGTCCGGCATGTCGGCTCTCGAATATTTACAACGCACAGCGCTCGATGCGCAGGTCAGCACCGATAAAATTAAACAGGTACTCAAGGGAACCAAAAGCGAAGCGACCTACCCAAAAAGCCAACTCGGCAACTCGCTCTCACTTATTTCACGCCTTATTGCAGGCGGTCTTCCGACTCGGGTCTACTACGCCAGCCAGGGCGGATACGACACGCACGCCGGCCAGGTCAACACCCACAAACGATTGTTGAGCGAGTTGGCTGCTTCACTGGGCGCTTTCTGCGACGACTTGAAGGCAAAGGGCATCTTTGATCGCGTGCTCGTCATGACCTTCAGCGAGTTCGGCAGGCGCGTATGCGAAAACGCCAATGGAGGCACCGACCATGGCACCGCTGCTCCCATGTTCGTCTGCGGCGGTGGGGTGCAATCAGGTTTATACGGCAAACAACCACTCCTGACCCGCCTGGATGCCGGGGACCTTTTCTATGACGTCGATTTCCGGTCCGTCTATGGGACTATCCTCTCGAAATGGATGAAAGCGCCTGCGGCACATGTCCTCGGCCGCGATTTTCCGAAACTCAATTTCGTTTGAGTTTATTCCTGGTTTCTTTCCTTTGCTTCTTTGCTACTCATGGGTTTCGTCTGGACGAGACTGCAACGTGAAACTCCTCCTCACGGCCGACTTTCATTTCCACAAATCATGGTTTGAATGGCTTCTACGCGTTGCCGATCGCTATGACCTGATCTGCATTGCCGGTGATCTACTCGACATGTTTCACCCGGAGGGTGTCGTACCACAATTGATCTACGTCTATGAATGGATGCAGATGCTGACGAAGTTGCAGGTTCCGGTGGCCCTTTGCTCGGGCAATCACGATTTACCGGGAAACCACCCAATCCTGGCGCCCGGCGTTTCAATTCGAAAAGATAAGCTCCCAATCTTAGGCGAGTTCGCCAAACATCGGCGCTGGCTTCACGCGCTCAAAATGAACCATCTTGTCGCGGTCGACGATGACTCAAAAATCATCCGTACCCGAACCGGAGAAGCAATCACCGTCGTTTGCCTCCCTTACGCTGCAGACGGCCACGTACGCCCTCTGGACCCTGCCGCACGTCCATACCTGATTCTTCATCACGAACCGCCGGCGCAGACCCTGGTTGCGGAGCCCAAAGCCGGTAGCCGCGAATTCGCGTTAGTCGTTGCGAGGCAGCAACCCACATGGACATTGAGCGGACACGTTCATTTCACAAAAGGCGCCGAGAACCATTTTTCTCAGCGGATCGGACGATCATGGTGCTTTAACTGTCGCCAGACCCCTCCGGCAAAGATTCTGCCCCCGGAACCGAACTTCATCATCTTAGACACCAAAAGCAGGGAGGCTTCTTGGGTTCACTGGCTTTCAACGGAGAACTTTGAAGAAATCAAAGTAGGCGTGCCGCTCCCTTAGAATTAGAAGCAAATCGTATGTGTTTAGCGTCCTGCGGCCCGAAGGAGTTTGGACGTTTCCAATCCATGGCCCGAAGTGGCCAGGAAAGCATCGCCCAGCGTTTACCCAGGTCTGTGTTTAACACGGTATTGGTACCTCCTGAATCGTCGTCGTCCTCGTCGTCGTTCTGGTCCTCGACTTCTGTGGATGCGGGAATCGCTCCGATTGCCAACGACGTTGACCCTGGGTATTTTACTGGCCCGGCGCTTCGCCCTGGTAGCCGGTTAACTCCATGTACCCGACTCCATCTACTGGCTTCCCTGCGCGCCGGCCTTTAAGGCGAATGGACCCCTCCCAGTAGACCACGCCGACGTTCAACTCCTGATCCTCCACTGCTGGAGTTATTTCCAGATCAAGGCTCAACTTCGGGATAGTGAGCTTCCAGACAACCGGGTAATTCGCTTTGCTTGTGGGACTTAGCCAATATTTCTCGGGGCTCAACTGAAATTGATCCGCTGCCACATTGGCGGTTGCGTTACTCGGCGCGATCCATTTGCCATTTGAATGCGAATCAATGCCGCCATGCTTGAGTCGCATCTGGTAAATCATCAAATCACCGCCGTCGGATAGCTGGATCGCAAACCAATTCCAACCCGACTGCTCCGGTGACAATTGATTCGTTGCCCATTCCCGGTCAAACCAGGAACTACCTTCTACTTGATAATTTTCTGCGCCGATTTTAATGCTGCCAAACGTTTTTAATCGCGTGATCGAATAGTAGTAGGAGGCGTGACCGGCACCGTCGGCCTTTTGGCTGAGCCCATCTTCGCCCTGCAATACAGCAGGCTTTTCGGGCGTCAACTCCAGCTCGATGGCGTAATCCTTCGCAGCCGCCTTCAACCGAAAATTATTGTTAAAATCGAGCTCCCAATCGTCTATCCAAGCCAATCTCTTCCCGTCTGCGAAGCCGGCCTCACCATACGCGCCACGGCTGACACGATGATCAAAATGGAATTTGCCTGCGCTCACGTCGGTCACAGCGAAATGGGCAAACTTAACATCGTTCATGACGAATCTCGAAGCGGCAGGCCGCCCGCTTCCGGGCGATCTGTACCCATGGCGAAAAAATGTCAGCTGGTAACCAAACGGGCGGCCATCCGCCGTTTTTAAGTTGCCTGTGAAATACCACCATTCAGTCCGGAATTGGTAGTGAGGAAAATGATCCTGCGGAAACGTTATTTGATAACCGGGCAGGGCAACAGCCCATCCCTCGCTACTCGTATTCTGCGCCCAAGCCTCAGCAACAACGGCCAAAACGGCCAAGCTCAAGAGTACGCTTTTCATGCATCCATTCTGACCGCATCGATGATATTCCGCAGTGAAGCCTGGTTCGCCGGCAACAGACTGGCCAAGACCGCTGCAGGCAACAACCAGACCGGCGTCCAGAGCAGCTGGTCCCACGGGATCTGCAAAGGGATGGTCCAGCCGAAAAAAGCCTTGTTGATCACTTCCGTTAGCACCACCGAAAGAGCCATCCCGGTCGCTACTCCAAGCAGAACCGCCATAATCCCCACCAACAACGATTCCCAGATGATGAGTCCGCAAACCTGCAACCGTGAAACGCCTACCGCCCGGAGAGTTCCAATCTCTCTTTCACGTTCTTTGACTAACACAGTAAAATTGAGAGCAATCCCGATCATCGCCACAAGGACTGCGATCAGCCGAAGAATGTGCGTTACCGCAAATGTTTGATTGAACACCTCCACCACCGCCTCGCGCAGCGCCCGGTTCGAATACACTGAGTAGTCGCGAGCATTGGCGTAGCCGGTCCGGATGGAATCAATCATTTTTTTAACATCCGTCCCCGGCCACAGATAAAGCGCGACCGAATTGACCCGGGAATCGTGCCAGATGTTTTCGAAATTGGCCCGTTGCATCAGCATAATGCCGGAATCCCGGCTATAATCATAAAAAACGCCGGCCACCTTGAATGAGCGCGGACCAAGCGGCGTCGCGATCGTCACGGTATCGCCTTGGTTCACCTTCAAACGGTGCGAAAGCGGTTCAGAAATTGTCACTCGGTCCGGTGCCTGGAAGGCTTGGTATTTTTCGGACTTCTTCCCACCGATAAAATCCGGGAGATTGCGATTCGTTCCGGTGACAACCGCAAGTGAAGCCGGTACTCCGTTCACCGTAGCCGTCAGGTACCGAAACGTATCGATCATTTCAACCTCGGGTCGCGACCGCAAAAATTTCAAAAAATCTTCCGGTACAAAATTCTCGAACCCAACAATTTCATTGGCAGCCGGCGCGACAAACAGATCCGCGACGAGTCGGCGTTCCAGCCATCGATCAATCGTTTTGCGGAATGAATAAATCATGATCGAAACGCTGACGAGCATCGCCAAAGCCGAAGCGAGCGCCGCGACCGTAATCGCGTGCCGATAAAGCGATCGGACCAGGTTCCGGGCGGCAAGCCGCGCGAGCAGTAAATGCCGAAAAGCCACGCCGGCCCACGTCCCAAACTGGTGGGTCACGTAGGGCGACAGGCAGCAAAACCCTATCAAGGTGAGGAACGCGGCCGCGAACCCCGCGGTTCGATAGCCGCTAAGCGCGAGTTCGCTAGCGCCGAATGCCACAAGGAGAAACCCTCCGCTCAGTACGATCCAAATCACCCGCGGTCTCTCGCTGCGCTCGATGAGAATCCCCATATTCAATGCGCGCAACGGCGGCATGTTTGCACCGGCGTTTGCCGGGATAAACGCACCGACAAGAACCGATCCCATGCCTGCCGCCAACACTAGAGGTATCTGCCAAAAAGGAAGATAAAAATGATCGATGCTCGTGAGCACGTAGAGATTCGTGACCGTCTTGGAAACTGCGGCCACGAGAAGATTGGACATCATCACGCCGCCGACACAGCCCGCAACGCTACCGATCATTCCATAGAGCGCTGCTTCCCCAAGGAACAACCACCGAACCCTCGCCCGGCTGGCACCGAGCGCTCTCAGGATACCGACCTCACTTCGCCTTCGCACAACCGAAGCTGTCACCGTGTTATAAATGAGAAAGACGCCAACCAGCAGCGATATCATGCTGAGAGCCGTGAGATTCAATGCAAACCCGGAGAGTAACTGCTCAACCTGACCGCTCCGGACCCCCGGTTCTTGGACCACCGCATCGGATGGTACAAGCCGCCGTATGCGCTCCCGCACAGGATCCGGATTGTTTGGATCGCTGATTTGAAAGAGCACACCGGTCAGCTTTCCCTGCAAACCGAACAATTCCTGCGCCCAGCCAATATCCATCGCGGCAAAGCGTGCGTCACCATCCTTTGCCTCCAGAACAGAACTCAACACAAGATCGACTTCGCGCTCTCCGAATTTGACGCGGATAGAGTCTCCCCGTTTCAACTGGTGAGCGTCCGCAAATTTCTTAGCGACCGTCAGTGATGTCGGGTGACCGAACCACGCGTCCGCGTCAAAGGATTCCCTGCCCGATTTGCTGACTTTAAAGTTCTCGAAGGTTGAATTCGTGAAGGGGTCAACTCCGAAAACGTGAAGATATTCACCGGGCCAATCTGGCAATGTCACAATGCGTTCCACCAACGGAGTCGCGGCCGTGACGCCCGGTATTTTTTCCAGTTTTGGGAACAGGCTATCGTCGAGCGTCCCCCGAACCTCGATGTTTGCGCGGCCTGCGACAACATCGATACCAGCCCGGAACGCAGCAGTTGCACTCCGATTCGCTATTTGCACAGCGAGATAGGTCGATACCCCGAGGGCAACGCTCAAAATGTTGATCACCCCAAGGACCTTGTGTCTCAGCGCGTAGCGCACGACATGCTGAACGAAAAATCTCACTGCGCGCATACCATAGCTTCGAAACCCCGAACCGGCGAGGCTCCGGGCGAGCCGGATTACGGCCCCTCACGGCTGGCCACCCGCGCCCCGATCGAGAACGATGATCAGGAATCAAATTGAGCGAACGTCTTGCCCTCCTGCGATCTTGCTCGTCCTCGTTATCGTTATCGTGATCGATCCTTGATCGTTGTTTCTGCAAAGAAGCTTGATTTGAAGTCGAGCACGATAACGACGACGAGAGCGATTACTCCCTCAGGCAGGACGAGGATTCAGATAAGTCCCACGATGGTTCCGACCAATCGTCCGCGTTGAATAGGAGCGAACCTTTATTGAAAGACCCACAGGCCGACACGCCGACACGCCGACACGCCGAACCGCCGACACGTTTCTCCCCCTATCCGGTGAACGGGATTGGTCGGTTGGTAGCCCGGCGGTAAAGCAGTATGAATCCGAGCAGGAGAAAAGCGACAGCCGGAGTCCATGCCGCAACAAGCGGCGATATCCTGGATCCCTGACCAAGCGCAAGGAAAACGTTGCTGGATGCGAACAAACCGATGAATAGAAACAGGCCGCCGGCGATCCCTCCCAATGCTCCCCTGCGCGAAAAAGCGATACATAGAGGACTCGCGACAAACACGACGACCAACACATTCCAGGGCAACGCGAATCGATACCACATCTGCGTTTTGAACTCCGCGAGATTAGATTCCGGAAAATCGCCGTTCGCGCTCAGGTAATGCTCCAGCTGCGGCACAGTCATATATTTGCCTTTCAGGGTGGCGCTCGAGAGCCGCCACGGAGTTTCGCTCCAGCCGGTCATCTCTTTCTGAGTGAAGAATTCTTCACCGGTCACGTTCCCCTGCGGATCGATGTAAGCGATCTTGCCGTTGTAAAAGATCCAGACTTTGCGCGAGCCGTCGTAGGTCGCGTTCTGCCCGTAGATTTTGGATAGAATAACCCCGTTGCCATCCTGCTGGATCACCTCGGCATTCTGGAGTTGTTCGTTCTTGGCATCGAGAAGTTGAATAAACCAGATGCGGAAATCTCGTCGGTTGGGAAAAACGAGTGCGTCCAAGCGAGAGTTTTTGGCCTTGCCCCTAATGATTTCGTCAAGCATGTACGCGCTCGCCCACTGGCCTTTCGGACCGAGCTCATAGTTCAAAACGGTGCAGCCCGCGGTCAGCAACAACCCAATCAGAATCAATGGGAGGAGCAACCGGGGAACGCTGACTCCAGCCCCGAGCATCGACACAATTTCGTTGCGGCGCGACATCCGCGTCAGCACGTACAACAGACCGAGCAAAACGCTCAACGGCAGCTGATTCACGATGATAAACGGGATCTGCACCAGGTAAAACTGAGCAATCGGCTCGAAGCCAAGGTGCGCCTCCTGAAAATCGTTCGCGTGCTCGCCGAGGTCGTACACGAGCCAAATGGCAAGCATTCCGAATAATGAATAGAAGAATGGAACCAGGAAGTTCCTGATGAGGTATCGATCAAATATGCGGAACACGGGGTTTTTAACTTCGAACTTTTACGTTTTGCAACTTCAGGCCAACGTAGTGCGGATCACGAAAGCCTCGATACGATCATCAGAGACACTTGCGCCGGAGCGTAGCGCTCTCCATGGTACTGCGCTCCCGCTTCTTAATGAAAAAACCGGTAGCACGGCTTTGAGCGAAGGACAACGGTGATCGCGTTTCGCAAGGATTTCGAACAACGGTTCTCCCGAGACATTCATGAAATGTTTGGGGATGGCGGCCTATTGTCCGGCGCGAAAAATTTTGAGTTCCGGCCCGAACAACAGCAGATGGCTGCGGCGGTGGCTGGCGCGCTCGAAGGAAATCATCATCTCGTCGTCGAAGCCGGGACTGGGGTCGGCAAATCGTTGGCCTACCTCATACCAGCTGTTCTCTTTGCTTTGGAGCACAACCGCAAAGCCATCATTTCGACACACACCATCAATCTCCAGGAGCAATTACTGCAAAAGGACATCCCGATTGTTCGGCGGTTGCTGGATCGACCATTCGAGGCTGCGTTGCTCAAAGGAAGGCACAATTATCTTTGCCCGAATCGACTCGACCGCGCTCTGCAACTCCAAAACGATCTATTCACCAGCTCGGAGCAGCAAGAATTGCTTCGAATCAAGGACTGGAGCCTGAAGACCACGGAGGGGACCCTGAGCGATATCGAGGTCGAGCCGGATCCATCCGTCTGGGCGCAAGTTTGCAGCGAACCGCATATCTGCACTCCTAAAACGTGTGGCGCTAACAGTCGTTGTTTTTACCAGGAAGCGCGAAAGAAGTTATTGACGGCCGACCTGATCGTGGTCAATCACACCCTGTTTTTCCTGGCACTGGAAAGCATCGGCATGGTCGAGGGCCGGACGTCCGGGTACCTGTTTCCGAATGATTTTGTTATCCTGGACGAAGCGCACACGGTGGAGTCCGTCGCAGCCCGACAGATTGGGCTTGGGGTCTCGCAATTCGGCCTGAAACAGGCGCTCTTCCGGCTCTACAATCCGAAATCGAAAAAGGGGCTCTTCACCGTTTTGCGAGCGGAGGCGGCGGTCCGGGAGACTGCCGAGTCAATCGAGAGTGTGGATCGCTTTTTTCAAGCCGTGGAAGAAGCCGCCGAGTTCAGAAAAGGGCGGGAGTGCCGCGTGCGCAAACCTGCGCTTGTGCCGGACAGCGTCACGATTGCGCTGGCACGGGTTCAAGCCGCGGTGGTGGCCGCCGTGAAACAGGCTGAGGACGAAAAGCTTAAATCTGAGCTCCAGGATCTGGGCAGGCGGATCCGCGAAGCGCGGCGCGGGGTGATCGACTTTCTGCAGCAGACGCCAGAGAACCATGTGTATTGGGTCGAGCGAACGGGAAAAAGTGCGCAAAACGTGACGTTGCACGCAGCGCCGATCGATATCTCCTCGGTTCTGAACCGGATCCTGTTTCCGGAGGATCGCATCTGTCTGATGACCAGTGCGACCCTTTCCGTCGGACAGGACGACCTTGCCTATTTCCGGAGCCGAGTCGGTGCTTTCGACGTCGAGGGTTTGCAGGTCGGCAGCCCATTTGACTACGAAAAGCAGATGCGCCTTTACGTGGCAAAAAAAATGCCGGATCCGCGCGATACCCAGTATGAGGACGCTCTCGAAAAATGGATTGCCTACTTTTTAAAGAAGACAAACGGCCGCGCCTTTGTCCTCTTCACTAGCTACAAAAGCATGATGAGCCTGGCTCAGCGCATGGAGCCGGAGCTGGGTCGAGCCTATACCTTCATGGTCCAGGGGCAAGGCTCATCGCGCAGTCGCATGCTGGAGCAATTTAAAAAATCCGCCGACGGCGTGTTGTTCGGAACTGATAGTTTCTGGACCGGTGTCGATGTCCCGGGAGAAGCGCTTTCAAATGTTATCATCACAAGGCTCCCTTTTGCCGTTCCCGATCATCCGTTGATCGAAGCTAAGCTAGAATATATCGAGGCCAACGGCGGCGATCCGTTCACGGAATATTCGCTTCCGGAAGCGATCCTGAAATTGCGACAAGGGGTCGGCCGCTTGATCCGGACAAAGACCGATGAAGGTATCATCGTTATTCTGGACAATCGGATATTGAGCAAGAGCTACGGAAAAAGCTTTTTGCAGGCGCTCCCTCACTGCCCGATGGAGATGGTGTGATGGCTCCGGCAAGGTACATGTTATTTCGGGGAGAGGACGCTCACGTGTGAACCCGATTGAACTATTCCTCGCGAATTTTGAAGCGAGCCTGGCGAACGAAAGGTTTCGTAAGTTAACCTTGGGAAAATTCCGAGGCAGCCTTGACGGCGTGGTGCACATCTACGTCCGTGTCGTCGGCTTGAAGAACGGGAAACGCTTGAGTTTTGTGCACCGTTATCCGGACCGCGATGTGACGCATAACTATCTTCAATCGGAAGGCATCGCATTGGCGCGAGATTGGTTAGGCAGTTCTAGTTTTGCGGCGACACTTTTCACGGTCGATCAACGGCTTCAACTTCTGTTCAATCGGCGAGGAGATCCTAGACTCTCCACCAGCTCTGCGGCATCCGTGGAACCATCTCTGCAACATGATCGGGAAAAATCGCGTCTTTTGCGGGACGAAACATTTCTAAAACATCTCGGCGTCCTCGACGCGTCCGGGAACGCGCGCACGGGGATGCGTGACAAATATCGGCAGATCCATCATTTTGTTGAATTGCTGGCCTCGACTCTGCGAAACCTGCCGGCCGGAAAAGAGCTCACAGTTGTCGATATGGGTTCAGGGAAAGGCTATCTCACCTTCGCGGTCTACGCTTTTCTCAAACAAGAAGGGTACGCCGCCGAGGTCATCGGCGTCGAAAGGCGCCGTGCGCTAGTGGATCTTTGTAATCGGGTCGCCGCGCAATGTGAATTCGGTGCCCTTCGATTTGAGGTCGGCGAAATTTCGGAAGTTCCCCTGGACGGCGTCGACGTAGTAATCGCGTTGCATGCGTGCGATACCGCGACCGATGACGCGATTTATCGCGGGATCACCGCCAAGGCTCAATTGATTTTCCTCGCGCCATGCTGCCATAAGGAACTCCGGCCGCAACTGATGCCGCCCGACGACATCGCCGCTCTGTTCCGGCATGGAATCCAGGCAGAGCGCATGGCAGAAAGCATCACCGACGCGCTCCGATGCCTATACCTCGAAGCCAGTGGATACTCGACAACGATTCAGGAATTCATTGCGCTGGAACATACCAAAAAAAACCTTCTGATCACCGCCGCAAAACAGCCGAAAACCGTCGGCCGCGACCTTCTTTCCCGGAAAGCTGAAGATTTTCAAGCGCTGTTCGGAATCACCCACCAACGCCTCGCCGATCTTTTGCGCTTGGAAATCCCGGAAGTGCGCTCCCAAGCGAAATATCCAAATTAGGTGGCCTCCAGAACTCTTTTCGGAGCGGGAATTCCGGCGCTCAGACACCAGATCTGTTCGTCCATTCCGCAACTCCTGTAACTCCTGAACTCCTTTTTTAGAGTTTTTTCTTTCTGCGATACAACGTGGCGGGATCCACACCGAGAACGGCTGCCGCTTCATCGACAGTCCGGGAGATAGCAATCACTCTCCGCATGTGTTCGTTGTCGAGTTCTTCAAGCGTCACGCGCCCGCCGACTCGCAGTTCAGAGCGCGCCTCGATGATTTCGACAAGATCGGCTGCTCCGATCTCACCTTCGCCTCCGAGAATAACGGCGCGCTCGATCAGGTTACGCAATTCGCGAAGATTGCCAGGCCAGTTGTACGCTCGCATCGTTTCAAGAGCCTCTACGGAAAAGCCGCTAAATTGCTTCCCTGCTCGTTGCGCAAAGAAATCGAGGTGCCGCTGCGCTATCCGTTCCAAATCCTGGGGACGCTCCCGCAGCGGCGGCAGACGCAGGGTAATCACGTTGAGACGGTAGTAAAGGTCTTCGCGAAATCTTCCCTCTCGAACGGCTTCTGCAAGGTCACGGTTCGTCGCCGAAATGACGCGCACGTTTGCCCGGCGCGGTTTCGCCTCACCGACGCGTTCGTATTCTCGCTCCTGGAGCAGGCGAAGCAGCTTTGATTGTATTTCTAAAGGGAGATCGCCAATTTCATCCAATAAAAGGGTACCGCCATCCGCGAGGGCAACCTTCCCCTGGGTCTCCGCAAGAGCGCCGGTAAAAGCCCCTTTGACATGACCGAATAGTTCGCTCTCAAGGAGTTCACGCGAAAGACTCGGGCAACTGACCGTCACAAACGCGCGTCCTCTACGCGGACTTCGAGCGTGCATTCCTTTCGCCAATACGCTTTTGCCGGTGCCGCTTTCTCCGAGAACGAGAACGGTCGCATCGCTGTTTGCCGCCTTGAACGCCATATCGATCACCGCCTGCATGGAGGGCGAATCGGTCGTCAAATCGACTTCAGGCGACTCAGCATTGAGCTGCGATTCCAGTTCGACAACCCGATTTTCCAGCCGTTTTGTTCGTTCGATCCGCGCGAGCAATTGGCGAACTTGATCCGGCGTGCAGGGCTTCGGGAGATAATCGAAAGCGCCGCGGCGCATCGCTTCGACCGCCGTCTCAACGGAAGCAAAAGCTGTGACGACCACGACGGAAGCCCGCGGGGCAAGGCGCAAGATCTCTTCCAGCACGTCGAGCCCGTTTTCCTGATGCAATTTCAAGTCGATAAAGACTGCATCGAAAGAGGCATTCTTCAGTTCTTTGTACGCCTCTGCGCCTGAAGCCACGCTGACGACGTCATGGTCCATCGACTCGAGTGCCATGGCCATCGTCCGCCGGATGTTTTTTTCGTCATCGACCACTAAAGTCCGCATACCCTGTGTCTAGCCCTAATCTGGCAACAGTTCGTCACAATCGCAATTGCTCAATGCCCGGCGTGCATTGCTCGAACATCTCCAAAGGATTTAAAAGCGATGCAGTTATCGATTCCACTTCTCCAGGTTGCTCTCTGCACGATCAACCTGGCAACGGCGAAGATGAAGTTATTTCGCAAAATTAGCCGTCCGGTTTAAAAAAAACGATCCGGTTCGCTTGACATGTAAAAGACGGCCCTGTTAATCGTTAGTGACTTCACTCCCACTTGGAAAGGTTTCCCCCGATGCTCCCCAAAAATTCTCTTAGGCGAAATGCCCTCCGATTGTTTGGCTCACTACTCGTAGCTTCTCTAGTTACTCCCACCGTTTTCGGCGCCGGCGCTACCGTCCGGTTTGCCGGCGACTCCGACGTTGGAGAAGGCGGTCGTTGGACAAGAGCGGCTGCTGAAGAGTGGGCGCAGAAGACAGGCAATAAGGTTGAATACATTAGCCGGCCCAATGACGCGTCCGCCACGCTCCAGCTATTTCAACAGTACTGGGCAGCAAAAAGCGGCGATGTCGACGTTTTCATGGTCGATGTTATCTGGCAAGGTATCGCAGCCCCACATTCCGTTGATCTGAAGAAATATTACACAGCGGACGAGATTAAAGCCTTCTTCCCGCGCATCATTCAAAATAATACAGTCAACGGCAAATTGGTTTCTATCCCATGGTTCACAGATGCAGGGTTACTTTATTATCGCACCGATCTTTTGGAGAAATACGGGTACAAAGAACCGCCCAAGACTTGGGAAGAGCTCACTGAAATGGCGAAGAAAATTCAGGACGGTGAGCGCAAGGCCGGCAACGCTGATTTTCAAGGTTTTGTTTTCGAAGGCAAAGCGAGTGAAAGCGTGACCTGCAACGCGATCGAATGGGTGTACAGCTATGGCGGTGGTGACATTGTGGAGCCCGACAAAAAAGTCACAATCAACAATCCAAAAGCAATCAAAGCGCTTGAGACGGCTAAGAGTTGGGTAGGAACCATTTCACCGCTTGGTGTCACTACGTACGGCGAAGAAGAAGCGCGCAACCTCTGGCAAGCCGGCAACGCCGCTTTCATGCGCAACTGGCCCTATGCGTACGCGCTGGGTCAAGATCCGAAGAGCGTGATCTCCGGCAAATTTGACATCTCCGTTCTGCCGAAAGGCGGAGACGATGGAAAGAATGCGGCATGCCTGGGCGGCTGGCAGCTCATGGTTTCCGCCTATTCGAAGGTTCCGGATGCGGCGGCGGATCTTGTTAAATATCTGACCAGTCTCGAGGAGCAGAAAAAGCACTCGATCGCCCTGAGTCAACTCCCGACCCTTCCCGCGCTTTACTCCGATGCGGACATCTTGGCGAAGGCGCCGTTCTTCAAGAATATTCTGCCAGTTCTTGAAAACGCTGTTGCTCGCCCTTCAACGGTCACCGGCGCCGATTACAATCAGCTTTCCACAGCGTTTTTTCAAAGCGTGAATAAAGTGCTAAGCGGTGGCCAGAGCGCCAAGGACGCAGTCGCTGCGGTTGAAAAGGTTGCAAAACGCATCGTTCGCTAATTTCGGTCGACAACACCCTTCAAAGTGGCAAGAGAAATTGATCTCTTAGAGCGCCAACGAAGGTTGGCGTGGTGGTTGATCCTCCCATCAGTTTTCGTGGTGTTCCTGGTGATTGGGTTTCCGCTGGTCCAGGTGGTTTGGTATTCCTTCGAGAAATACAAGCTTGACGGAGTTACCCCGCAAAGTTTCGTCGGGTTTGACAATTATGCCTTCATCTTTACCGATAGCGATTTTTGGAGCGCGGTCTGGGTGACGCTGGTGTTCACGTTTTTCTCCGTCACGATTGAGGCTGTCCTCGGGCTGACCGTCGCGTTGGTCGCAAATTCGAAGTTCAAAGGCCGGAGCTTCTTACGGGTGGCTATTCTGATTCCGTGGGCGATCCCGACGGTCGTGTCGTCTCAGATATGGGCATGGATGTTCAATGACATCTATGGAGTTGTGAATGTCATCCTGGCCAATCTGCACCTCATTCCGCACAAGCTCGCCTGGCTGGCGAAACCTGAGACGGCTCTGCCCGTTATCATCGCGGTCGACGTCTGGAAGACGACGCCGTTTATGTCCCTCCTGTTACTCGCCGGATTGCAGTTGATTCCGGGCGATCTCTACGAGGCGGCGTCGATCGATGGCGCAACCGGGATCCGAAAGTTTTTCGCAGTGACGCTTCCGCTCGTGACACCGACCTTGCTCGTCGCTCTCATCTTCAGAACGCTCGACGCGTTACGCGTGTTCGATATCTTTTACATCATGGTTGGAGGCCAGGGGAACATGGCGACAGTAGCCGTCTACAACCAAAAATATCTAATCCAGTTCCTGGATGCCGGGGTCGGTTCTGCGACCTCCGTCACCATTCTCCTGTTCATCATGATTTTCGTGGTGGTTTACACTCGGTTCAGCAAGACCAGTTTCGAATGAAAGCCCAAGATAACAAGTCCCTGTTGCTGCGAGTCTTGTTTTATCTCCTCGTGGCTGTGATTCTCGTTTTCAACCTGTTCCCGTTCGTTTACGCGCTCGTCTCGTCGTTCCGGCCCAGTAGTGATCTTTTTTCGACCAACTTGTGGCCAAAAGCGCTTGGCTTCGATCATTACCAAGCCGTCTTCAAGGACGCTCGGTTTGTCGGGAGCTTGGTCAATTCCATTATTGTCGCAGGTTCCACTGTGCTGATCTCGCTCGCGCTCGGGAGCGTGTGCGCGTATGCGCTCGGACGTCTACCATTCCGTTTCAAGGCTGCCGTGCTCTATCTGGTCCTGACGATGACCATGTTCCCGCAGATCTCGGTGCTTTCGGGCTTGTTCGTGATGTTGAAAGGGTTGGGCCTTTTCAATACCCGCCAAGGGCTCGTAATGACTTATCTGATTTTCACAATGCCGTTCACGATCTGGGTAATGACTCAGTATTTCCGCAGCCTGCCAAAGGAGCTTGAAGAGGCTGCTTACGTGGACGGTGCATCGCCGCTGACTGTCTTCTGGCAGATCTTGTTGCCATTGACGATGCCCGGCTTGGTTTCGACCGGACTCCTCGCCTTTATTGCTGCGTGGAATGAGTTTTTGTTCGCCCTGACGTTCACCGTCACCGACACCATGAAAACCGTCCCTGTTGTTATCTCCCAATTCAGTGGCTCGAGTGCATTCGAGCAGCCTTGGGGCTCAATCATGGCGGCTTCCATGGTCGTAACTATCCCGCTCGTCATTCTGGTGATGATCTTCCAGTACCGGATCGTGGCGGGCCTCACAGCCGGCGCCGTGAAGGGTTAGCGATTTCGCATGATTCTTGCGGGTTGGGTCCTGTCCGATTATAGATCGGGGGGGGTCTGAGAGATGGCGTTTAGATTTGATATCGAGGAGACATTCCTGCATTCGATTCCGCGAATTGCCCGCGAACGCATCGACCGTGTCATCGAATCGCTTTGTGAAAAACCGCAACCGGGCGTGGAGTCTATTCACGAAGCACGGAAGAACTTGAAGTCCATTCGTGCTCTGTTGCGGTTGGCCCACGGATCAATCGATGAGGGCGTCAGACTCCGGGAGAACATCCTCTTTCGAGACGCCGGAAGATCACTCTCAACTATTCGCGATCCTCAAGCGCTTCTGGATGCCTTGGAATACTTTAGCAAACGGCTGGAGAGTGATTTGGGGCTCTCGACATCGAAGCAGGAATCGATTCGCGGGTTCATCCAAAAAAACCAGGGAAAAATTGAACAGAACCTGCTCGGTGGCCTTCCTCGGGGACTAGCCAGAAAGCTCGTGAGGGAACTCCGCGACGCAAAGCGCCGTGCCGCTCTATGGTTCGATGGCGTCCTGTTACGACCAGAGAACGAATGGGAGATCTTTGCCGGAATCGGACTCAGGCGAACATACCGGAAAGCTAAAAACCTTATCTGGCAGTTTGACGTAATGGGCCGCGAAAAGGCCGACGATCAAGCTTGGCACGAGCTGAGGAAATGCGCCAAAGCCCTCGGCTACCAGTTGCGTTTGCTCAAACCGATTTGGCCCGGAATGATGGACACGCTAGTGGAGGCGATCGATCACCTAACCGATCGCTTGGGGGATGCCAATGATCTCGCAATCCTGCGCCGAAGAATTTTGAATGACCCATATGACCCTTCAGAAACCAACGAGTCCGGAGAAACACGCCGGATTTTTCTTCGATCCCTCGATCGGCGGGCGGAAAAGCTGCACGCGGAGGCCTTCGACATTGCCCGTTTAATCTACGCGGAAAAGCCAGGTCAGTTTGAACAACGGCTTGCGGGGTATTGGCGGATCTGGCGATCGCACGCCGAGCCTAAAGAGACCAAACGCTCCGGCAATGTCGACGCTCAAGGAGGTCGCCAAGAGCGCACCCGTCGCAAAGTCAAACCGGAAATCCTTGCCTCCGCTCCGTCGTAACCGCCGTCGATCGAGGATTGCGACCACGGAGATTCCCGTTGCGGGGCAGAGGATAGCAGCCATTCTTGCTGGTTGCTTCGTTCGACCATCGCGTCCATTGTGGATCGTGAGCCGAAAAACCCGTACGTTTCGCCTGCGGCTTCTAGAGGGCCAGATTGGCGAGGTCGCCTATCAGATTACGAAGGTCCATTTCTCCAATTTTCGTGATTCCGGCGTTCAATGGCGCCCTCCAATCAACGTGTTCCAATGCGCTTCCTGCTTCCGGATCTGCATTGAATTGGCCGGCGTTGAATCCGACCAGATCGAGGTTGAAGTAGCATTGGGCCGAATCTGGATCCGAGGATACCGGGAAGCGCCTGAACCCCTGCAGCAACAGGAGCTGCCTCTCTTCGCAACCCGCAAGCCGGTGCGAGTTGTCACCATGGAGATCGACCACGGCCGGTTCGAACGCGAGGTCGATATTCCCCCTGGCTACGACCACGGAAGAATCACGACCGAGTGGGAAAACGGACTATTGTGGATATTCATGCCACGAATTGCGCACGCCTGAGTCGCACGTCTCTTCTTGTTCAACGCGGCAGCAGCAATACTTCAACGTACCCATTTTTCAATATCTCATGAGCTCAGAGCAGCACGAGCGAGAAAATCCACATGATCTCATCTGGAGCAAGGCACCCGAGAATAGCGCCGGCTCCGGCCTTGCACCGGAAGCCAACCGCGCGACCGACGCCGGACCAGGTGCGGCGACAGATCAGGACACGCCCAACGAGACAATCGCGATTTTGCCCGTCCGCGGAATCGTTTTGTTTCCCGGAATGGTTGTGCCGCTGACAATCGGACGACCCGCTGCGATTAAACTAGTCGATTCCGAATTGCCTGAAAACAAGCAACTTGGATTGGTGACCCAGCGAGACGAAGCGATGGACCGGCCCGAATCTTCCGATCTTTACCGGATCGGCGTCTCGGCCCAGGTGCTCAAGCTGATTCGCCAACCGGACGGTGTGATCATCTTGATCGTCCAGGTCCTGCGACGCATCTCGCTGGAATCCTTCGTTCAGACGGAACCCTACCTCCGCGCCATTGTGCAGACGGTTCAGACGGTTTTTCCGGTGGGGGATGACGCCGAGTTGCAAGCTTCCTTTAACAACCTGCGACGAGGCGCTCTGAGGTTGTTGGAACTTTCACCCGAAATACCGGACCAGGCGAGAGCCGCGCTGATCAGTGTCGAACAGCCCGAACAGTTGACCGATCTATTAGCAGGTAATCTCGGCATCGATCTGGCAACCAAACAGCGGATCCTGGAAGAAACCGATCTGTTGCGCCGGATGCGCACCGCACAGGAAGCGCTTCAACGCCAACTCGAGATCGCGGAGTTGCAGCAAAAGCTGCGTAAAGATGTCGAGGGCCAATTTTCCGACACCCAGCGTCGAGCTTATCTTCGGGAACAAGTCCGTGCAATCCAACGAGAACTCGGCGAAGAGGATCCTGAAGGAGAGGAGCAAGCGGACCAGCTAAGGAAGAAGCTTCAGGACGCCGGAGCAAGCGAGAGCGTTCTCGCCGCTGCGGAAAAGGAGTTGAAGCGCCTGAACCATATCCCAAGTGCGAGTCCGGAGTACTCCGTGATTGTATCGTACGTGGAGATGTTGGCAGATCTCCCGTGGAAAAATTCCACCGAGGATAATACCGATCTTGAACGAGCTCAGGCTATCCTCGATCGCGACCATTACGGCCTGGAAAAAGTCAAACGTCGCATCGTGGAGTTCCTTGCAGTGCGAAAACTAAATCCGGGCGGCCGGAGCCCGATCCTTTGTTTTCTTGGGCCCCCGGGGGTTGGGAAGACGAGTCTCGGCCAATCGATTGCGGACGCGCTGGCAAGAAAATTTACCCGTATTTCCCTCGGAGGAATTCGGGACGAAGCAGAAATCCGAGGGCACCGCAGAACCTACATCGGTGCGATGCCGGGACGCATCATCCAGGAGATTCGCAGATTGGGGGTTCGCAACCCTGTGATGATGCTCGACGAAGTTGACAAGGTCGGATCCGACATCCGCGGGGATCCGGCGAGCGCGCTCCTTGAAGTACTGGATCCGCGGCAAAATAACACCTTCGTGGACCGCTACCTGGATGTTCCTTTTGATTTAAGCCATGTGATTTTCATCTGCACGGCCAATTACATGGAAGGTATTCCATCCCCGCTCCGAGACCGCCTTGAGACAATCTCAGTGCCGGGTTACACAGAGGTGGAAAAGCTCAACATCGCACAGCGATACCTCGTTCCGAGACAAATCGAAGAGCATGGGTTGCGGCCTGAACAATGCAGGTTCGACGAAGATGCGATCAAGACCATCATCCAGGAATACACGTATGAGGCTGGAGTTCGTGACCTGGAACGGAAGATTGCCGCGGTTTGTCGAAGCATCGCCGCAGAGATTGCGCGCGGCGTTCAAGCTGACGTCATCGTTTCCGCGAATCTGGTACGAGGTATCTTGGGAAATTCCGCCCGCAGCGAGCATGAACAACGGTTACCGCACAGTCTCGTTGGCGTGGTGACCGGCTTGGCGTATACGCCGACAGGAGGCGATATCCTGTTTGTCGAAGCGACAAAGTATCCAGGGAAAGGTGGCTTTTTGTTGACCGGACAGGTGGGGGACGTGATGCGCGAATCGATGCAAGCGGCGTATAGCCTCGTCCGAGCTCGCGCCAAGGATCTTGGAATCAATTCTGAATTGTTCGCGCAAAACGATGTCCATATTCACGTGCCAAGCGGCGCGATCCAAAAGGATGGTCCCAGCGCCGGTGTCGCAATGGCGACTGCGCTTGCCAGCCTTTTCAGCGACTGCCCGGTCCGTAACGACGTTGCCATGACCGGGGAAATCACCCTGCGCGGGGTGGTGCTTCCGATTGGCGGACTAAAAGAAAAGAGCTTGGCCGCCCTCCGCGCCGGAATCACAGAAATCCTGATTCCGAAGGGAAATGTAAAAGATCTCGACGATATCCCGTTGGAAGCAAAGGAGCGGCTTCATTTTCGGCCGGTCCAAACGATCGACGAAGTGCTCGCGGCCGCTTTAGTCAGAACCGCGGCCCCACCGGCATAGTTAATCTTTCTGCGGAGAATTGCGCTTCAACCCAGATCCCGAATCTCAAAATGCAGATCCGGACTGCAACGGAGAAAACGAGAACGATTCAGCGCCTTCTTTGAAGGGCGAGCCGGTATACGCGTCGATTCCGCCGAGTAACTGTTGAATGCTGTCGAAACCATTCGCCTGGAGCCAGCTCGAGGCTACGGCGCTCTGGTATCCGTCCTGGCAAACTACCACCAGCGGATCGAAGGAAGAAAGCTCTAGAACGCGCGGTGCAAGTTGTGCAAGCGGGATGTTCCTGGATCCGCAGATCCCGCTCGATTTCCATTCGCCGAAGGTTCTTACGTCGAGAATTTCAGGTTTGCCTCCCCTGGACAGCGTCGAATTGAGGTCAAAGACGCTTAACTGGGTAATTTGATGCAATACCGTGAGGTCGCTGGCTTCAGTATATCCAACAACCTTATCGAACCCGGCGCTTGCCAGTTCCGCGAGAGCCCTGCTTGCGTCGTCCGGTTTATCCACGACAAGCAAAATCTCACTCTGCTTCGGCAGGAACAGAGCGACGCAGGCAGCGAATGTTCGATTGGCGAAGCCAACATTCAAACTTCCCGGAAAATGCCCTTTGGCGAACTGCATTCCTGGCCGCACATCGACCACCGCAGTCCCCGAAGAAGACCTCGTTCTCAGGTCTTCTTCCGTTATCCTCCCAAGCGTCGCGGACTCGTGAGCTACCCCCTTCGGGCGAAATCGTTTCAAAAACATCTTGTCCAATCTCCTTTGTTCGGGTTCAGCTGTACCACGGTTCCGCATGCTTGACCACCCTCTGCGACTAACCCATTCGGGTGAGATCCGGCAGCGCAAGGCAAACGGTCCGGCTAAAGGCATGGGACCGGTCAATCGTCAGGGCCCTGTTTCCAATCTCACCACCAGCATCGGTTCCTTGAACGCGACCACGCGGCCGGTCGGGTCAAACTCCAGTTCTAGTAAGTCCCGCGCCGGCGCCGGCGCGTGCGTCGCGTGTTCGATCAAGGCGGAGATGACCGAGTCGGCGCAACCGGCCGTCTTTACCCACCAATCGAACTCAAGGCGATAGGGAACAATTCGTTGCTCGACCCACCGCAGGCGGGCTTTAGTCACTTCCTCGCGCCACTGCTCGATGGTTCGCTGGATAAAATGCGACGGATCCCGCGTCCGCTCCCAGTGGTCCACCCAATCAAATACTTCGGCCGAGGGCGAGATCTGGTCGGCCATGACAAATCGCCCATCAGGCGCCAACACTCTGCGGACCTCTGATAAAAAAAGGGCCGCATCGTGAAAATGGTGCGGAGCATGCCGAGCCGTAACTAGCGTGAACTGTCCGTTCGGCAGCGGGATCTTTTCTGCTGAACCCTCCACGAATTCGCAATTCGATATCGCTTGCTCGGCCGCGAGCCGGCGAGCTTGTTCAAGCATTTTGGGCGCGATGTCGATCCCAATTGTTTTCGCGACAAGACGCGCGACAGCCAACGCGGTATGCCCCGTTCCGGTGGCTACATCAAGGGATTGATCGCTTCTAATCGGCCGGGCGAGCTCCAGTAGAACAGGCAGACTTGGCCCTGCCCGGTGAACGTCGCTGCTCGCGTACTTGTCCGCATTCGCGTTGAATTGATCTTTGCTGGAACGAGTTCTCATCAGAAATGTCTCCGGATCGAAGATTCACTGGAATCTGCGGCAAACGAAATTGGTAAATCACAGATTACAAAGATTATTTTCGTGTCAGAGGACCGTCCCGGAAAGCCACGAACTCGCCAGTAGCCCTGTACCCTTTTCTTCTTCTCGGCGTAATCTGTGAAATCTGTGGTTAAAAAACCGAAATTCAGCGCTTGAACCCGCTTTATCCAGGAATCTCCTCCTCGAGATGAACCAGTTCGATAACGAATTCCCGTTCTTCACAAGCCACCTTCGCGAACGAAACCGGCAAACGAAATCGCCTTGGACCGATGCTGCCGGGGTTAACGTAGAGAACGCCGCGTCGCCGACCGATTTTTGGCTGGTGCGAGTGGCCTGAAACCACCATCGCGATGCCGGCAATCGCCGGATCAAGATCCAGGAGGTCCAGATCGTGGAGAACGTAAATCAGTCGATCGTTAACGGAAATCAATTCGGTCGGAGGCAGACAAGCGAGTTCACGATCGACATTTCCGCGGACGGCGACGACGGGTGCGATCGTTTCCAGGCTTTGCAGCAGGCTGCGAGGGCCGACGTCGCCGGCATGCACGATGAGGTCAATGTCTAACCGCTTCAGTGCTTCGGTCACTGAATCACGCAAGAGGCCATGCGTATCAGAAACAAGTGCGAGAGTTTTAATCGAGTCAAACTGCCGGAGCGAACCCGCATCGGAGGGTGGACCTTTGATCATAACCTCAACGCAACGCTCCAGCCGGTCACTCTATCCAATGGGACATCGGTTCTCCCTTAGTTCAACCAACCGCCATCAATCACGTGAACTTGTCCGGTCGTGTAGTTCGACTCGTCCGACGCCAGATAGGTGGCAAGATACGCGATTTCGTCCGCTTCGCCCAGACGTCCCATGGGCTGCCGAGCGACAAACTCTGTGCGCACCTCCTCCTCACGCCGTCCTGAGGCGGTCGCCTGCGTCCGGATCCGCTCATCAAGAGACGGGGTTTGCACGGTTCCCGGGCAGATCGCGTTGCAGCGGATCCCCCGCCCGACGAAATCCGCAGCCACCGATTTCGTTAACCCGATGACAGCTGCTTTGGTCAGGGAATACGCGAACCGGTTCGGTACCCCCTTTAGACTCGAGGCAACAGACGACATGTTAATGATCGATCCGCATCTTTGGGCGAGCATGCCCGGTAAGAATGCGCGGATGAGGTGGTACATGGAACGAACATTCAGGTTAAACGCATCGTCCAACTCCTCCTCAGAAGACTGCAAGATTGTCCCGCTTGGCACGAATCCGGCGCAATTGAAAAGCACATCGATTGCTCCGATATCGGTGGCCAAGCGCTGGACTGCTCCACGATCGGTGACATCGAGGCCGCACGCCGTAACGTTTGGAATCGAAGACAACGCCGCTTCGTCAATGTCGGTCGCGAAGACTTTCGCACCTTCAGCGGCAAACATGGCCGCCGTCGCGCGCCCAATGCCGTGTCCGGCCGCCGTGACTACCGCAATCTTGCGAGCCATTCGACTAGCCATTCTTCTTGCCAATTTTGTTAGACATCACGATCGAATTACACACAGGTTATCGAACGATGAACCCCGAAGCCAGGACGCCCGGCACGCTCTCTTTCAGCTCTTCTCCGCGATCTGCAGTTGTAGCCTGGATCCTGGGAGGCATTACCCTGTTTCTGGTGCTTAAGCTGCACTTGCTTTCCGCTTTGATGGCCGGCCTGCTGACGCACGAACTAGTCCGTCTGTTGGCTCCTCTGGTTGAAAAACGCCTGACAAGCAAACGCGCTCGTCTGGTCGCATTGGCGGCGCTAGCAATCCTCACAATAACTCTTCTCATTCTGTTAACATTCGGGATATTCGCTTTCTTCAAGAGCGATACAGGAAATCGACAGGCCCTCCTTGATAAAACAGACCATATCCTCACGGACGCGCGGACCAAGATGCCTCCCTGGATTGTCGATAATTTGCCCACAAACGCGGATGCCCTGAAATCCTTTGCCGCCGGATGGGTCGACGAACATTCCAAAGAGATTCAACACGCCGGAAAAGAAGTGATTCATTTTTTTGTCCGCGGTCTGGTGGGCATGGTGATCGGGGCATTGATTTCTCTCCATGAAGAAGGGTCGGCGGTCAGCCAGATGCGACCTTTCGCAGCCGCCCTCACCTTGCACGTGTCCCGGTTCGCCCACGCTTTCCGGCAGATTATCTTTGCCCAAGTGCAGATCTCCGCGATCAACACGGTTTTCACCGGCATTTTTCTTGCCGGAATCCTGCCGGCTTTCGCGATTCATTTGCCTCTGACAAAGACGCTCATCGCCATTACTTTCCTCGTGGGCCTCCTTCCGGTGATCGGCAACTTGATTTCAAATACACTCATTTTCATCGTGGGTCTCTCGATTTCGGTCTACGTCGGGGTCGGAGCCCTGGTCTTCTTGGTGGTCATTCACAAGCTTGAGTATTTTCTCAACGCAAGAATCGTCGGCACACGAATTCGAGCAAGCGCCTGGGAACTTTTGTTGGCCATGATTGTCCTGGAGGTGGCATTCGGTATTGCCGGGCTCATCGCCGCGCCGATCTACTACGCTTATATCAAGAACGAGCTTTCGGATGCAGGTCTGATTTAGCACTGCCTCAGGTCCGCCCCCCCCGAGAGGAAGAATCATCGCACCGGGAGGACGACAAATTTTCGGCCCCGACAAAATCCTCCTGCGTGACCTCCGGGCGAGACTTTTTTCAGTGGCCGAATCTGTCGATGCTGTACTGCATAAGATGGACCTGGCCGGCGAGCCATGTCATCACTGTCAGGTAAATGGACAGCAACACTGCCGCCATGGCGAAGCCTGCCACTGGCACCGCCAAATGTTCCCGGTAGAACTTCTTAAATTCATCTTTGTTCATGGGCTCACACCTATGCGACCTCAGACATGCTCTCTCTGCCCTCTGGTGCACAACTCGCAAATTTTCGGTATCGTCTAGCTCTCGGAAGGCCTAGTCAACCATTGAATCCGGATTGTTTCGTTCGACCTGCTCTGCGGGACTCCGCAGGATGATTGGCCAACGATTCGTCCGCACTGGTTTTTGGGATCGCCCAGAGCAAACCAGCTCCCTCATTCATCAGGTGCGGAGCAAGCCGGGCAACGAGAAAAGACTGTCCACTTGGAAACACTCCCTGATAATCCCGCCGCGAGCCTCGAAGCTGCGCGTTCAAAATCGATTGATGGCAAAGCGATTTGCCTTTTCTACGGAGTTACCTTCGGTTTGGGCTTGTCTCTGTCGTTGCCGCTTTGGGAAAGCGGCCAGGGATTACGCCAGCCCTCAGCGCGTATCCTTTTAGGTGCGATGCTGTTTGCGCCCGCGGTCGGCGTGCTCGTTGTCAGGCTATTATTGCCAAAATCAGTCGTCCCGTTCGTGCAAACGACGGGACTCGGAATCGGCCAATGGCCCCGAAGCCTTGGATACTGGATCTTTGGCTGGTTTGGCCTGACGATCATCGGACTCGCGGCGCCGTTTGTCGGAGCGCTCCTGGGGATGTGTCATCTCGATCTCGAAAATTTTTCCGGGTATCGCCATCTGTTGTTGCAACGCCCCGGCGGCGAGGCTGCATTGGCTCGGTACCCAATTCACACGTTGCTCATCATCCAATTCGCATCGCTCCTCATTGCACCAGGAATAAATGCCATACTCGCATTCGGCGAAGAATGGGGCTGGCGCGGATTCCTATTGCCGAAGCTCTTGCCGTTAGGTCAATGGCCGGCGCTCCTCTTAACCGGAGCCTTGTGGGGACTCTGGTACTCGCCGGTCATTCTGCTCGGCTACGACTACCCTTTTCATCCGAAGTTCGGCATAATTCTGATGACCATTTTCTGCGTCATCTTCGGCGTTCTCCTCGGATGGCTGCGCTTGGCGACAGGCAGTATCTGGCCATCGGCGATCGGGCAAGGCGCGCTCAAAGCTGCCGGTGGATTTTTCTATGTGGTAGCGGACGCGGACCAGACGATCGACACGGCGTCTGTCACAATTCTGGGTTGGACAGGTTGGATTTTGCCGCTTCTCGTAATCCTTCTTCTGGTTGTCTTGAAACGCCTTCCCACGACCGAACTGCCGGGCCGCCTCTTCCGTGATTGACTTGCAGAGAAAACTCTCTGCAAAATGGTCAACTTTCGAAGAACGACTTTCGGGTGAATAGTCGAGATCAGTGCCAAGCACAGTAATTACCGAGAAAATGGGTGCAGCCAAGCCGCAAAGAACTTTCCTGCCATCATGAGAGGAACCTGATCAACGCGAGACAAACTCCAGCTGCAGATGTTCTATCCGCGGCGAACGACAAGGAACACCAACCGCGAGAAACACGATGATTGATCAAGCTGAACTCCGCTGGGACGGAAACAAAACAGTTCTACCCCTCATCACCGGCACCGCCGGCGAGCGTGCGATTGACATCAGCAACCTACGCGATCAGACCGGTCTGATCACCCTCGATAGCGGCTACGGGAACACCGGTTCCTGCAAGAGCGCGATCACGTTTATCGACGGCGAAAAAGGGATTCTTCGTTACCGTGGCATCCCGATCGAGGAACTCGCCGAACATTCAAGCTTCCTTGAGACGGCTTACCTGATCATCTACGAGAAACTCCCAAGCCACGCCGAGTTGCGGAGATTTTCCGATCTGCTCGCCAAGCACGAGTTGATGCACGAAAACATGAAGTTCCACTTCGAAGGCTTTCCCCCCAACGCGCACCCGATGGCGATCTTGTCGTCCATGATTAATGCCGCCGGCTGTTACTATCCGGAACTGCTCGCCCCGCAACAGGCGCAAAACTTCGACAATGCAATGGCGTTTATTATTTCACAAGTTCGCGCCATCGCAGCGTTCGCGTACCGCAAATCGCACGGGTTGCCATTCATTTATCCGAAGCCGCAATACAAATACACCCCAAACTTCTTGCACATGATGTTCTCGTTGCCGTACGCCGACTATGAACTGAAACCCGAGGTTGTTCGCGCCCTCGATTTGATTTTCCTGCTCCACGCCGACCATGAGCAGAATTGTTCCACCTCTACCGTTCGAATGGTGGCGTCGAGCAAAGCGGGTTTGTTCGCGAGCGTGGCTTCCGGCGTTTGCGCGCTCTGGGGTCCGCTCCATGGCGGCGCAAACCAGGCAGTGCTCGAAATGCTCGAAGAAATTCACCGTGAAGGAGACGATGGATCGCGTTTTATCGAAGCGGCGAAAGATAAGAAAAGCGGCCGACGATTGATGGGGTTCGGCCACCGCGTTTACAAGAGCCATGATCCGCGCGCGAGCATCATCAAAAAGCAATGTGACGATCTTTTCGCTGTGCTGAACGTCAACGACCCGCTCCTGGATATCGCGATGCGCCTCGAGCAGGCTGCGCTGCATGACCCCTACTTCGTTGAGCGCAAGCTTTATCCCAACGTCGATTTCTATAGCGGCATCATGATGCGCGCTATCGGAATCCCCCAAAAGATGTTTACCGTCATTTTTGCCATCGGCCGTATCCCCGGCTGGATCGCAAATTATCGCGAGGTCAGTGCAAATGAAGCGGGACGAATTTGTCGTCCCCGACAGATTTACGTCGGAGAACCACTCGCGCAGTATGTGCCGATCGATCGGCGGTCGGATTAGATTAGCGGCCGCAGTTCTGCCGCCGAACCTCGAGACTTGGTCGCTGGAGCCGAAGGCTAGTTCCCCGGTGAAGGGAGGGAGGAATCTGTATCTTCGAAAACGCTCAGCGCCTTGCTTTCGGTCGCCAGTTCGTAAAACCGCTCATCTTCCAGCGCGAATTTGAGAAAAATGTCACCTGCGCCGAGCCAAACGAGAAAAGCAAAGAAGCCTAAGCATGGGGCAAAAACGCCTGCGGCCAGCAACATCGGCATGAGATCGAATCCGCACATGGCAGCGCCGAGGACGACGAGAAGAGCGCCTACCCACTGGACCAGGAAAAAATGAAGCCTGGAGTCTCGAATTCTGTAATTCAACAGGATGCAAACCGCTTGGGGCATCCTGATCAGATAGCCGAGTGGGCCGTTTTTGTAGGCGACGACAAATATTTTGTAAGGCATAAAAGTTGTGACGAATGGGCAGACCCAGATGAGGAGGAGAGAGTTTCTTAATAACTGCTTTTTTAATAATAACAGTGATTTCAATAATTACTATAATTAATCAGGAGAGATCAGATTTATTTTTTGGGATACCGAACTTCGGATCCTCGAGGGGCCTTCCCGGGAAGTCAGAAGCGCGGCGCCTGGTTGCTAACGGTTTCCGGGGCGCCCGTTTCGCGGAGGCTACCGGCAAAAGCGGCTTTCTCGCCGAAAAACTCCCCCGCGCCGACCGGCGCTATCTCGCAGTCAACCCTCCGGGAGGCCCGGTTGACCCAGAATAGGATATTGTTCCCTTCAGCCTTCACTTTTATCAACCGCTTGCAACCCGATGGATGACGGCCTGACGATTTCATCAAGACACATTCGTTTACAGCACCATGTGGAATCGCTCTACGCGTGTCGAAAATGCATCGGCATGCAATCGAAACCGGTTTCCGGTGGTCCGGTTCAGAGCCGGGTGATGCTGGTCGGACAAGCACCCGGCGTGAAAGAGCCGGTCTTAGGGCGCCCGTTCGCCTGGACTGCAGGCAAAGCGATGTTTCAATGGTTCGAAGAGGAAATCGGGGTCACCGAGACGGAATTTCGCCAAACGGTCTATATGGCTGCCGTGTGCCGCTGTTTCCCAGGCAAAAACTCTCAAGGCGGCGATCGCGTCCCCTCCAAAGAGGAGGTCGCACTCTGCGGCGAATGGCTTCGAGCCGAGATTTCGATCTTGAAACCTGGACTCGTGATTCCGGTCGGCAAGCTGGCGATCGGCCAGTTCATGGACAAGGCACCGGTCCTGACGGAATTGGTCGGTCAAACCGTGCGTGTACGCAAATTCGGCCGCGACTTTGACCTGATCCCATTGCCGCATCCGTCCGGCGCGTCGCCATGGCATCGGATCGAACCGGGCAAGAGGCTGACGAAAAAGGCTATGGCGTTGATCAGGGCTCATCCGGCTTGGATCGGACGAGTCTGAATCCGCAAGGTGGTACAGCGCTATTCTTCAGGCGGCAAAGCCTCGTTCACAGCCACTTCTTCCTTTTAAAGAAAACAATCATTCCGATCGAGACGGCGAGCATCAAACAGAGCGCGAAAAGATAACCAAACGGCCATTCGAGTTCAGGCATGTTCAGCGGGCCTCGCTTTGGATCGAAGTTCATCCCATAAATCCCGGCAATAAATGTGAGTGGAATGAAGATCGAAGTCACGATCGTCAGAACCCGGATGATTTCGTTCGTCCGGATGCTCACGCTCGTCAGGTAAAGGTCCATGAAATTGCGGGTCGCATCCCGGAACGATTCCAACATATCCATGATAACCACGGCGTTGTCGTAACAATCGCGGAAAAATGGTTTCGTTCGTTCCGCGATAAGACCGCTCTCATCTCGGATCAACTGGCTGAGAACATCCCGCTGCGGCCAAACAGCTTGACGAATTCTGGCGATGAGTCTTCTGAATTCGTGGAGTTCGTTCACTCGTTCCCGGGTCGGCTGATCGAGGAGTGTCTGTTGAAAATCATCCATCGATTCGCCCAACGATTCGACGATCGGAAAGTACTGGTCCGTCACTGCGTCGATTAAAGCATAGGCGAGGTAGTCTGCTCTCATGAATCGCGCGTTTCCGACCCCGTCCCGTAGTCGTTGTCGCACAGGATTGAGCACATCACCGGGTCGTTCCTGGACGGTGATGACGATTCGATCCGCCAGTACGATGCTAACCTGCTCAAAGACGACCTCGTGCTGATTGCTCTCGTAAGCCATGTGGAGCACGATGAAAAGCTGGCGATCGTATTGGTCGACTTTTGGCCGTTGCCCAAGGTTAAGGATATCTTCCAGGGCCAACGGATGAATTCGAAAATGCAGCGCTAACTGCTGAAAAAATACCATATCGCCCAATCCGTCGATATTAATCCAGGTAATCTTCTCGCTTTCCAGGGACGGCAACAGATCGTCGATCGTCTCGATTCTGCGTTCCCGCAAAGAGTGCGCATCGTACTCGAAGAGGGAGATGACGGGCTTCGCGTTCTGATATTCTCGAGGAACGATCAGCGTAGCCGGCGCGGTGCCAGGCGGGGGATATCTCAGTTTATCCATCACTCCGTATGCTATTTCGTGGACCGGACACGAACGGGGCCCCTCCAGAACGCAGCGTCCAACGCCGCCAGAATGTGACCTAACCACCCGAGCAGCCCAAACGATAAGACCCAAAGAATTCCCGAAACGACGAACTGCAGCAGCGCCGAAAAGATTCGACCCTGCGCGAGTTGCCCGAGTCCTGGAACGATCAGACTCGCCAGCGCCGCGATGACATTGCCTCCCGACCCACGGCCCATTGCTGATTCCTGCATAGATTCTCCTTTTCTGACCGAGGGTTTAACGCGCTTTCCAGCGCGCCGCGTCGACACAGGAAAAAATGTGTCCGAGCCACCCCAGCAAAACTAGCCAGAGGAGCCCGGTTACTACGAATTGCACTAGCGCCGCGAGTATCCGGCCCTGAATCAGCTGGCCCAAGCCAGGAATGAAAAAACTCACGAGCGCTGCAATGACATTACCGGCAGAACCTTGTCTCATAACATGATTGAATTCTACGTCGTTGAAGACAAATTATTCAGTTCGGTTGGATTATCACGAACGATCGCTGCCGATTACGCGCCATTCCGACCATCACGGGCCTGTCAGGGTCCAGCCGCCCAACAACGGCCTGAAAGTCGTCCACATCGGAAACGGGCTGTCGATTAATCTGCTCGATGACATCTCCTGGCTTGAGCTGGTCCGCGACCGCCGAACCGGGATCGACCCGCGTGACTATCACCCCATTCACATTCGACGGAACATTTGCCTCGGTCCGAAGCTGCGGAGTCAGGTTCTGCACTTCGATTCCCGCAAAGAGCGCATTCTGCGAACCTCCGGAGGGATCGGGCGAGCTCTGGTTCCGATTCAGGCGCGCGACAATATCCGCGGGTTGTTCAATCACTTGGGCCTTGACAGTTCTATTCGCGCCATCGCGCACAAGATCGATCGTTAGATTTGAGCCGATATCCGCTTCGGCGATTCGGTTGACAAGAGCAATTGTATCCTTGACCTCGTAGCCATTAACCTTGCGGATGACGTCGCCACGAAGAATGCCTGCTTTCTCCGCTGGAGAACCAGGGGTGACGTCCGTCACAAGGGCGCCTCGAGCGCTGTTGAGCTTGAATTGTTCTGCGATATCCGCTGTCACCGGTTGAATTCCGACTCCAAGGTAGCCGCGAATCACTCTACCTTTAGAGATGATACTGTTCATCGCAGCCCGCACTACGTTGGATGGAATTGCGAATCCGATCCCCTGGTTACCACCGGACTCAGAATAAATCGCGGTGTTGATTCCGATGACTTCGCCCCGGATGTTCACGAGCGGTCCACCCGAATTTCCAGGGTTGATAGCCGTATCGGTTTGGAAAAACTCCAACTGGCTGTCATTCATCGCCCGTCTGTCCTTGGCGCTAATGATCCCTTGACTCACGCTTTCATCGAGACCAAACGGGTTCCCAATCGCCATCACGATCTGGCCAACTCGTACTTTGTCAGAGTCGCCGATCGGCAAAGGAGTCAGATTCTCAAGATCAATCTTCAAAACCGCTAGATCGATTTGCCCATCTGTCCCCACAATTTTTGCTTTAGATTGGCGACCGTCGCTTAATTGCACTGTTACGTCATCTGTTCCGTTGAGCACGTGGTTGTTGGTCACAATGTGCCCCTCTTTGGACACGATCACGCCCGATCCGAGCGACGTAACTTTCTGCTGAGCAGGACTCTCGTCCGAAAAACGTCTCCCAAAAAAAAGTTCCAGAGGATCGACCGGCATCCGCCGAGAAACGGTTTTTGTCGTCGTAATGCTCACGACGCTGGGCACGACGGCATCGGCCACCTTGGTGTACTCCTCATCCAGGCGTTGCAAGACATCGACGGAATTCAGGTCGAGGCTGGGTTTGTCCGCCGGCGTAAATTTCTCAACCTTTACTTCAGATTGGCCGGGTTGCTTGCCTTGCCATACGTAGATGAGCGAAATCGCGAGAGCGAGGAGTAAAACGAAAACCAAAAACTTCAGGAAACTCTTCATTGTTGCCGCGCTTAATTAGCTAAATTTGTTCCACTTTCGTCATTTTGGACAGCGAATCGAGTAAAACGTTGGTGTTGAGTCTGTTGCAATAGAGGATCTTGATCCAAAATCGTCCGGGCGACCTCTTTCGCGCGAAACAATAACCCTTCATCTTCGATCAAACTTGCCAGACGCAACGGCGGCAAGCCGCTTTGCACCGTTCCCAACAAATCTCCGGGCCCCCTGATCCGCAGGTCGGCCTCCGCAATTTCAAATCCGTTCTCGCTCTGTTCCAGTATGGCAAGCTTATCAAGCGCCTCAGGGTCTTCCCGGTCCGTGAGGAGGATGCAATAGCTCTGATGTTGGCTGCGGCCAATCCTCCCTCGCAATTGGTGAAGCTGAGCTAACCCGAATCTTTCCGCGTTCTCAATTAGCATCACGGTCGCATTTGGAACGTCGATGCCGACCTCGATCACCGTCGTCGAAATCAGGACGTCAATCTGCCCAACTCGAAATTTCTCCATTGCCCGCTCTTTCTCCTCCGCCGTTAACCGGCCGTGCAAAAGGCCGCAACGAAGCGGTGCGAGCAATTTCTCCCATTTGTGGTATTCAGTCGTCGCGGCTTTTACGCTCAAGGTCTCAGACTCCTCGATGACTGGATAAATAATGTACGCCTGCCGCCCGGCCGCAACGCGCTCCCGAATAAAGAAAGCCGCTTCAGGGATTTTTCCGGATGGCCGGACGCGAGTGATTATCGCTCGCCGATTTGCCGGTTTTTCATCCAGAATCGACACCTCCAAGTCACCGTAGACTGTCATCGCAAGGGTGCGCGGAATAGGCGTTGCGCTCATCACCAGGAGATCCGGAACGGGCCTTCTCTCCAACAGTTTAGACCGCTGCAAAACTCCAAACTTGTGCTGTTCATCAATGACAACGAGGCCGAGGCGTGGAAACTGGCCGGCATCATAAAGCAATGCATGCGTCCCGATCACGATCTGGGTTTCCCCCTGCAGCTCGATATGCGAAGCCTCCTGACGTGCCCCGGTTCGAAGAGCGATGCGAACATCGAGCGCAGAAAGCCAGAGCCGGAAATTGCTAAAATGTTGTTCCGCCAGGACCTGCGTGGGCGCCATTAACGCGGCTTGATAACCCGCTTCGACCGCAAAAAGCATCGCCGCCGCAGCCACCAGGGTCTTGCCTGCGCCGACATCGCCCTGCAAAAGTCGGCTCATTGGAACCTCTTTCGCCATATCCTCCCGGATTTCCCGGATCGCGCGCTCTTGCGCCGAAGTTGTCCGGTACGGGAGCACCGCAAGAAACCGTTCCGTCAATTCTCCGGAAGCAACGTGACGCTCCCCTTTCAGGGCCGCGACCGAACGTTTTCGTTGTTCTGCCACGATCTGCATCGCCACAAATTCCGCCAATGCGAGAGCCTTTCTCGCCGCCTCCCGAGCGGGCCAACTCTCCGGGAAATGTATTTGGCGCAACGCTTCCTGTTCCGGAACCGAATCCGGACCGATCCCCGGAGTCGGATGCATCACTCGAAGTTCCTGCACGGCTCGAAACAGGATCGAGCGCAACGCTCGTTGCCGGACTCCTTCAGTCAGCGGATAGATTGGCGTGATCCGGCCCATGTGAATCTTTTCTTCGCCTTCCTCCTCAATGATCTCGAACTCCGGATGATCGAGGTAAATCCGATTGCGGTACTGTTTAGGTCGGCCAAAGACGATCAATTCTTGACCCTCGGCTAACATCCGCTGTAGATAGTGCTGGTTGAACCATCGGCAGATGACGCGCCCGCTCAGGACTGTGTTGAACAAATCCTCAAGGATGACCTCCACGATTTTGCGTCCGCCAAAATTTTGAGCGGATATTCGTTGAATGATTCCACGAAGACAGATCGACTCCTCGGAACTGCCAATCGGGAACGCGGCAAACCGGGTCCGGTCCTCATACCGCCTCGGGTAGTGCTCTAATAAATGCCGCAAGGTCGCGATCCCGAGGCGTTGGAGCAGTTTTCGCTGCGGCTCCGCCAACCAGGCCAGCTGGTCCACTGTTTGATCGAGCACGTCAACATTCATCTTCGAGAACCGGCCCTGCCGGTGACACTTTCCCTAATCCCCCAGCGCTTCGCAGTGCTTCGACATGGAGTTGGAGTTGTACTCGGTTTTGGTAATTGTTCGCCTCCAGATAGAACGCTATATCCCAAGGCGGTTCCGGTAATGGAAATCTTGCCCCGTTAAAGTGAATCGCGCTCAACAGGCTCGAACCATGGCGCAACGTGAATAATCGATGTTTCTCTTTCAGCAATCTAGGTTCGCCGGCAGGTGCCACACTTCGAATGAAAAAGAGCGGTTGCGGATTTCCAATCCCGAACGGCTGCAGCAGATCGTGGCAATTGAGAAATCTGAGGTTGATATCCTGTCCGGTGAGTTCTGCATCGAGTTCGAGCCGAGGTTTTAACAATTCCGGCGTCAACATGCGTCTCGCGGCGGCCCGGAACGCTGTAGAAAAGGATTCAAGTTGATCGAGTCCTAGTCGTACCCCGGCAGCCATTTCATGTCCGCCGAATTGCAGCAGGTATTCGCCGCATTCCTCCAAGGCCTTCACAATCGATAGGCCAGGAACGCTCCGGCCACTCCCTTTGCCTTCACCCGAATCGTCAAAACCGATGACCACCGACGGGCGATGGAATTGCTTCGTCAAACGCGAAGCAACAATCCCGACCACTCCCGGATGCCAGCCGCGTGACCCGACAACGATCGCAGCGTCTCGGTCAGGAACGAAGGTGCGGGCGAGATGCTGCAGGACTTCTTCGAGGGTCTTTTGTTCGACAGATCGCCGATCACGATTCTGCCAATCAAGGCTGCGCGCCAGAAGACCGGCTTTTTCCGCGTCCTCCGCAAGCAACAGTTCGAGCGCATCTTGCGCCACTCCTACGCGGCCGGCGGCATTCAGGCGCGGCCCGATGCGAAAGCTGACATGGGCAGGCCGGATCGGCGGTGTCACGCCGGCCACCTGCATCAACGCTCGTAGACCGATCCATTCGGTTTGCTCGAGCTGCCGTAAGCCGTGGTACACGAACGTCCGATTCTCATCCACCAAAGGAACCAGATCCGCGATTGTCGCGAGAGCGACCAGGTCGAGGTATTTCTTCAGATCAAAATCCGGGATCCGGCGGCCGCGTAACAGGGCGTGACAGAGCTTAAAAACAAGCCCCGTGGTGCAAAGGTAGTGATTGCTCGAGCCGATCTTCGGGTTAACGAAGGCGCGGCAAACCGGAACACGCCCCTTCGCCTCGTGATGATCCAGAACGATCACGTCGATCCCACTGGCCTCAATTTCGCCGATCCGATCAGCAGCGGTGGTTCCGCAATCGAGCGCCACGAGCAATCTCGGGAGATGCATCGCGAGGCACCGGTGAACGCCTTCTTCAGACAAGCCGTATCCTTCTTCGAGCCGATGCGGGAGGAAGACTCGGACATTGCCGCCAAACGCTTTCAACACGCGGTGGAGAAGAGCGACGGAACTTACTCCGTCCACATCGTAGTCACCATACAGAACGACGGTCTCGTGGCGATCGATCGACTGAAAGATCCGATCGACTGCCTTCTGCATCCCACCGATCTCGAGCGGGTCACGCAAATCGCGTAACCTGGGAAAAAGAAACTGTCGCGCTTGTCTTTCTTCCACCAAACCCATCTTGGCGAGAATACGTGCCAAGCCGGGTGCCAGATCCAACCGCCGGGAAACCGCCAAGGCGCCTTCCAGCTGCATTGGCTCAGGAAACGACCAAAGACGGTTCATATGAATACTGCCAAGAATGCCACGAAACCCGAGAATGCCAAGACCCTTGAGATTCTCATTTGACTCCCTATGACCGCGCTGTTAGTTTGTGGTTCGATGCGTTTAAACGGACAGCTTCTTAGCCTTCCGCTCTTCCTGCTCGGGAGTGGCGCCCCAAATCTTTCTTCCCTCTCATAGTCTCGTTCGGTCTGGTCAAAAGCGTTTGCGGTAAAGGCGGTTTTGAACCAATCGCTCTCATACGGCACCCCGAATTTCCACAATAACTTCAGGCAAACATGTCAGAAAAAGTCTTTATATTCGACACCACCCTGCGCGACGGCGAACAGTGCCCAGGGGCGTCGATGAATCTCCGCGAAAAAATGGAGATCGCACGTCAATTGCAGCGTTTAAACGTTGACGTGATCGAAGCCGGTTTCCCCGTCATCAGCGACGGCGATTTTTCAGCGGTCCAGAAAATTGCAAACGAGATCCGCGGACCAATCATCGCAGGACTCGCACGATGTGTCGCAAACGACATTGACGCAGCCGGCGCTGCCGTAAAGCCCGCCGGGGATCGCGCCCGCATTCACGTTTTTCTGGCCACGTCGAAAATTCATCGCGATTTCAAGCTCAAGAAGCCGAGCGAAGAGATTATCCGGCTCGCGGTCGAGAGTGTGAAGCGGGCAAAGGCAATGGTCAAGGATGTCGAATTTTCGCCCGAGGATGCGTCCCGAACCGAACCTGAATTCCTTGCAGAGGTTGTCGAGGCAGCCATCGAGGCCGGCGCGACCACAGTCAATATTCCCGACACGGTCGGCTACGCAGTACCCGCACAGTTCGGTGAGCTGATCAGCTATCTGAAGTCACACGTGAAGAACATCAACGAAGCTGTGATCAGCGTGCATTGTCACAATGATCTTGGGATGGCGGTCGCCAATTCGATCGCAGCGGTTCAAGCGGGTGCACGCCAGATCGAGGGAACCGTAAACGGCATCGGCGAACGCGCCGGGAACGCCGCTATTGAAGAGGTGGTAATGGCAATCAAGACGCGGTCGGACTATTTCAAAGACTTTTACACGGAAGTGAATGCGCACGAGATAGTGAAATCTTCGCGTTTAGTGAGTCGCATGAGCGGCCTGCTCGTAGCGCGCAGCAAGGCGATCGTCGGCGAGAACGCTTTCGCACACAGTTCCGGCATCCATCAGGATGGAATCTTGAAGCATCGTGAGACCTACGAGATCATGGATCCTCGAGACGTCGGCTGGGGTGAAACAGAACTCCCGCTCACCAAACACAGCGGCAGGCACGCGATGGCGAAACGGTTGCAGCATCTCGGCTACCAGTTGAGCGATGAGGAACTTGTTCAGATTTTTTCCCGGTTCAAGGAAATCGGCGACAAAAAGAAGTTTGTCTACGATGACGATCTGGGAGCGTTGGTAGACGACTCGATCGGGCTGACGCAGGAAACATGGCAACTGGATTATTTTAACGTCACTTCAGGCACGACGACGATCCCAACCGCCACCGTGCGCCTCCGAAAAGCGGACGAGACTATCCAGGATTCATCACCCGGAAACGGCGCGGTAGATGCAGCAATGAAAGCGATCGACCGGGTCCTCAACCAGCGCGGGCACTTGGTGGAATACCACGTCAGCGCGGTCTCGAGCGGCAAAGATGCATTGGGTGAGGTAAATTTGAAATGCGACTTCGGGGGCGGGCGGCTCATTACCGGCAAAGGCGCGAGCACGGATGTGATCGAAGCGAGCGCACGTGCCTACTTGAACGCGGTGAATCGAATGCTCCATCAAAGCCAGCATACTCCCGAAAAAGAGGTCGAATTCCTCGAAGCGGCCGGCGTGTAACTGAAATCGGGCCGGAGCGCAGCGGAATCCAAGTTTCTGTCTTGATGCGCTCCGGGCACCTACGCCATCAACATTGTTAATAAGGCCGCCTTTTAGCTCCCCTTATGAGCAAGATCCCCCGCCTCGTTTCATTGACACAGGCCCAAGACGGACGAATCGCTCAGAGAATTTTCAGCCGAAGGCTAATAAAAATGACCAAAAGCGTGAGTATCGCACCGAACAAACCGTAGATACACGGCTTCAGGTGATTGAGCACGATGTCGGAATTGCTTCGTTGGCGGATCTTGTTGGTCGTCAATGCGAAATCCTTTTGCGTCTGATCGAGAGCGACTAATAGTGCATCGACTTCCCGCTGAGTTTCTTCCGCCTTTTCAATGGCCAGATCGATGCGGCCGAACTCCACTCCCGCGAGCGCAATTGCCGATTCAAACCGCGAGATGACCTCGCGTTGATTGGCGCTCATTTTGTCAATCATTGAGACAAAGAGGGCCATCGGATCGTTGGCGTTATCGATGCGATAACGGTCCAGCAGGAATAGCGCATTCTCGGAAAACTCATTCCGGTCGATCGGCTGAAACGGTTCCGAGCGGTCTTCCGGATACCCAAACTGCTCGCCACTTTTTTCTGAACAAGACCTCATCTTTCACTCCTCTTTGTATCTTTCGAACTCGCCATGAGCGAGCCTGCCGCGCAGCCGCAACAGATCGCTTTGCAGGTCTATCATCCCGAGAGATTGATGAGACCGCATCAGATGCGGAAACTCGTGTTCTTTGGCTTTCTCGATTAATGCGGGCATGGCCGGATCATGCAGGAGAATCTCGCGGGCGGCGACCCGGCCACCTTCGCGTAAACGCAATAGTCGCTGACTGACGAACGCCTTCACCACCTTCGAAAGAACAGAGCGCCCGCACGCCTTGTCTTCGGACGGCAAAAGGTTCAAAAGTCTGGACGGTATCTCAAGTACCCTGTCCGCGTGCAGTGTTCCTAAAACCAGGTGCCCGGTTTCCGCCGCATAAAGCGCGGCCTTGGCTGTTTCTCCGTCGCGAATTTCGCCCACGAAAAGGATGTTCGGGCTTTGCCGCATCGCATCCCGGGTCCCTACCGCGAAGCTCCGGCAATCGGTACCGACCTCACGCTGGACAATTTCGGCTTTAACGTTCCTGAACTCGTACTCGATCGGGTCCTCGATCGTTACGATCTTCACCGTCTGCGTCTCGTTGATTGCGCGAATAAACGATGCGATTGACGTCGTTTTGCCGGAACCTGTTGGGCCAGAAACGATGATCAGGCCGCTGGCGTAACCCGCAATTGTCTTGATCGTCAGCTCCCCGAATCCTATTTCCTTCGGAAGCGGCGGATTCTCCGGTAACGGCCTGAGTGACGCCGTTAACTCTCCCTGGGCGCGCACGATGTTAACCCGAAACCGCATTCCCGATTTGACGACGGAGAAGTCAACGGACGGCATCGGATCGGATATCCTATGTGCCGAATCCGGGCGATGATAGAGAAGGGACCGAACAATTCCTTCAAAATCGTCTTTCGTGAAAGCGTCGTCATCACTGAGCCGGACGACGCTGTTGTCGACCTTCCCCGTCACATTCAGCTTATTAAACGTGAGATCGCTGCAATTGTGTTTGCGCACAAATCCGACGATCAGATCCCACTCGGATTGATAGTTGTTGCCCGACATTCCTACGGTACGAGCGTGTGGTAGTTAGCCTTGTTAGTATTGGCCCCCAATGTGCATGTTGTTTTCTGCGTCAGATCCAGAAGATGATCATATATTCCTCCGGAAGGACAAGTTGGGACTCCGTATTTTAGATACTTCGCCAACTGCGATTCGCTAGTCAATGGAACTCCTGGATTGTCCCTGGTAAACTCATCTTTCGCAGCCTCAATCAATGCAAGGTTTTTGGAGCAGTCGCGTCCGTTTGCGCTATCAAGCGCCTGTCGCGCTCCCATCGCTACCACGCCCGTGATAATCGCTGATAAAACGATCGCTAACAGGATTTCGAAAAGTCCCCAACCCTGATCACTATTCCGTTTCCGCGTGAGCATCCTGATTCTCCGGTCCATAGATTTTTTCCTCCAACCTCTTCAATGCCAGGGTTGCTGCCGTGTTGGCGGCTCGCACCACATTTTTCCCGACCGTGGCCTCGCCGGTAAACCGCGCCGCCTGCCACGACTGCAATCCGAACAGCGTGTCCATGTACTGGACCGGCATGATATCGGTCAAATCCCGCTTATTGTAAAAGAAGACGATCGGGATTTGCTGAAGAGCCAGATTCTGCCTTCCTTCCAGGCACATACCGCGGTCGGACAAAAGTTCTTCCAGATCATTCAGCATCTCGAGGTTCCTTGATGCAGCTTCGTATTGGCTGTCCGCCACAAAGACGACGGCATCGGTAGCAGCAAGGACAAGATGCCGAGTCCTTCGATATTTCTGCTGGCCCGGCAATGTCCAATAGAGAAACTTCACTTCCAGGTGATTGGCCGGGAGTTTTTGCGACTGTGCGTATTCGAAGAATACCGACCGATCGTCTGTTGTCGGCAACTCCTTCACGTCCGTCTCAAGTCGCAAAGAGAGATATCTCAGAGAGGTCGTTTTGCCGGCATAGGCGGGCCCGTAATAAACCACTTTTAGTTGCGCCTCGTAGGTCACCCAATTGACGTATGCCATTCGTTTAGTCCTCCTCTTCCTGACACTTCTCTATGCGCGATCGATTCTTATCAGTTTCATAAAAATTACGCAATAGATAAAACGTTCTTATTAGAGTCACGTTCTTCGAAGATTTTTCCCGGGGATTGGGGAAAGCCGGCACCGTAGTGCCTTCGAGTTCTCGAAGCATTCGCAACGTCTCACCGGTCCGATACCGTTCGAAAGCCGATCCTGTCGCTCAGAGTCAGGCTGCGCTGATTCGTAACACGACGGGTAACGTCCGCGCTGAAGTTGCCGAAATTTCCTCCGCGAACAATTGGATTCCCCGACTGATCCACTGAACTCGTCCATTCCGAAACGTTTCCAGCCATGTCCAACACGCCGTACGGACTTCTATCTTCCGGATAAGTGCCAGGCGCCGCCCATCTTCGTTTTGCATCACCTCGATAGACATTTGCGGCGCCAACCCGGTCATCCGGTCCCCACGGATAACGCTGTCCGCCAGAACCTCGCGCCGCCTTTTCCCATTCTTGTTCGGTCGGAAGGCGACGTCCTCTCCATTTCGCGTACGCATAAGCATCGAACCAATCAATGAAGACAGCGGGAAAATTGATGTTGATTTTCACTCCTTGCATCTCCCCCTGCTCAACTGCCGCCCTGTACATCCGGTCCCATTGCAGATTGCGGTGACTCTTATCGGCCGGTTCATCCGGATGATCGTATTCGTGGCTTTCCCCAACCGCGGCGAGGAACTCTGCATATTGCCAGATGGTGACCTCCGTCGGGTCGATATCAAATTGCGGCAACACGATTGATTGACCGTCCTGATAGTAGAATAGGCCGCCCGGAATTCCGATCGCACTGCCAAAACCGGCGCGCACAACCGGTTTGCTGCCGATGCTTTGCACCAAGCCGGTCACTTCATCTTTGTGATCGTAACCGATATAGCCAATCAAGCCGGCTACCATCACTATCAGTACGATCTGCGATACGTTGACAAATCGCGATTTCCACTCGTTTCGTTTTCGATGCTCGGCAATCAGACCCAAAATTTCGGCCGCGCCACCTTGACTGATTTGCAGCGATTTAATGATTCCTGCCTTGCGCTTGTTTTGAGAATACTCAGGCTCCGTGTCGGCAAGACGCTCATCCAGCATCCGGGTGGCCTCGAGGAGGACACTCGTCGAATTCGTCTCGAGTGTTCGCGAAATGCCCTGCGAAATTCCGTGCCTCAAATCGAATCGTCCAATCCTCCAGCCAACCATCTCGTTCACGGCCTCCTGGCCTGAGAGCCCGCCGACGGCTGCGTGCAGGATCTGGCCGTTACGCACGTAGATGTACCCCTTTTGATTTCGCTGACGAACAATGATCGTTGCGCTTATGCCGGCCAGGCAAGCGATCTGAATGATATGCTGTAACTCAAGATGCTCAACCCTCCCGGCAAAACCGAAGACCTGTTCCTTTCCCATACCGAACGAGAGATCAAGCTGCCTCACGGTGGACGGCAGCCACATTACAGCCAGCCAAACAACTTTTTTGAGAACGGCTTCTGTGTCTTGGCGACGCTCTCTTTTGCACTTTTCTCAGGTTTCGGATCTGACTTCTTTGCCACCTTCTTTGGACTAGCGTGTTTCACCGGCGTCGGAGCCGCTTGCAGTGGTTGATCCGTTGCTTGCCCTTGCACCGGACTGGACTCGGTCTCATGCCCGGCCGGCCCGGCGGTCGTTGCCGTCGGTAAGTAATCGCCCGGCGGCTGACTGAATGTTAGTGCTTCAGAGTTCGATTCCATCCCTTCTTTCAACCCTGCAAGTTGAGCCGGGGTAGCGGCCCTGTTCTCCTCCGTAACCTCTGGCTCACCCGGCGCCGCCGATCCACCATCACCGGTTGCCGCAAAGATATTCACAAAACTTGGATTGCTGCTTTCTTCAAAAAAAAGCGAGTACACCTTCTGATCCAGGACAACGGTGAGATTCCCGGTGACCCCGGGTTTTAGAGCACGAACGCTGAAGTAGTTTGTGCCTTTTGTGTACGAGATCTGGAAAACGTCCCCGGCGCCTGGGGTCTGCGAGAAACCGTAGCCGTCGATCGCTTCGACTCTGTAAGGGAACTCCAGCGAAGTTACGCCGTTCGTACCTACCTTGACCACAGCCGGCTCATTGTGATTCAGAGTCGCGCGAACGATCTTCTCCTTCAAAACGTCGTCACCCGCTTGGCAACGGATCTGGAGAAGCGCGATTGCGGTGAGACCCGCAAAAATGACCAGAAAAAATCTCATCGACATTATCTATAACGTTATGGATGGCACGTCACGGATAAAGTTTAATGTCGGCCTGCGGGAAATGGCGGAAAGAAGAAAACCTCGAGACACTTCGCGCCGGTCGCCTTCAACAGAGCGCCGAAATTCCGTGCCGCTCGCTCACACCCCATCGGTTGATGGCAGCGTTGGAGACCGCTCTACCGACAATTGGATGTTTAAGAGCGGCGAGGAACTGCCCGATGTGATCATACTCGGGTATCTCGTGGCAATTTTCGTAACGGTTCACTTTGGCCGCCACGGCGCCGGCGATGTCGCAGGCGCTCGGCGTACCTGACATTCCTCGATCAATTCGCGCCCATGTGATCATTTCCGCTTCACTATCCAGGATCAGCAGACAGTAGTGAATCAGTTTCGCCACCGTGACCGCGCTCAAATGTCCAGCGGTTGCCAGCAAATTCCTATCGATATGATGATCGAACGATTCAGCGCTAAAGGATTCGAGTTTCAATTTGTCAACCAAATCCTGGATCGCGTACGGATATTCACTTTCGTAATCCCTGACAAATTCGGCAAGCGTGGTTTTCGTTCCAGGGTTGGGAGTCGGCCCAAAATTATACGGAAAACTGAAATGGATGCGGTTGATCGCTGTCACCTGCTCGCCAGTAACAGCCGTTAGGTTTGGCAATGATCGTTTGCTATTTGGCACAACCTTTTCGAAGTTTTCCGGGTGGTCTTTCCACGTTTCTGGCACAGGTTGGAAGCTTCTTCCAAATTGACCGATCAGTGCGCTGAACTTAACTGAGGCCTGATCCTTTTTTGCCGCCGTCGTGAAGTTGATGGAGCCTAATATCGAAGGTCAGTGTCGTAATTCGCCTGTGCCGGGATCGCCCTAATTCTTCAAGTGAAATTCTTAAATCGGTTTTCTTATTTATTTCCGCGATCGCAGTATCCAAGGCTCTCTGACGCAAGTTCGCCCAGACCGGCAAAGGCGCTTCCTGAATCATGTTTCCGGCCCCATCTCTGATCGATTCGAGGCCGAGTACCTTTCGAAGTCGATCCAACGAGACGCGCTTGCTCCCGACAGTGGCATATTTTTTTGCCCAGTTGTAAAGGCGAAGCGAATATTGACTTCGTAGTCGAAGCTTGGCCGGTCTGTCGGAAAGAAACCGCGGCAAAAGGTTCTTCAACTCCAGCCAGATATGTTCAAAGCGAGGACTGAACGTTAGATAGACTTCCGGATCCTCTGTCCCACGCGCCTGCACAGCATCCACCCATCGGGTATAACTGGTGATAACCTGGGAACCTTTTATTTCCTCGATCACCAGGCGATAGTTGGCGGCCAGCCGCAAGGCGGGTTTGAGGACCTTTTGACCACCGACAAAAATAGGTTCGTTTTGTCCTGGTCGATATTTTTCCAGAGCGACATTGAGCAAATCGCGCTCCGGTTCAGTAAGCATGAAATAACTTTTCTGAACGCCAATTGGAATGGATTCTTCGAGACCTTTGTCAATTATGCTGTCTGGCAGGCGCCGCTGAATTGAATTTTTTGCTGTCGCCATTGTCAATATCCTGAAATTAAAATCGTTAATTCGTCGGATAGCACGTAAAAAAAGTTATTTATCTTTACATCTCTGCAAAACGTTATCAGTAAAGCATTGTACATGACAGGGTTTGACAATGGCTAACACGGTCGAAACCAAGCATAGAAACGTCAAGAGCTGGAACTTTGGCACCAGCCAACATCCTTTGACGCTCGACGAGTTTCTTGAGAAGAAGTCGCTTCACTTCAAGTTCTTTGAAGGTTCTGAACCATGGATTGGCGACCATGATCGCGTGACATGGGAAAATTTTTTCCGCTTTTGCACCGAAGAAATGGACGATCTGTCAAAGTTAACCTCTGGGATGGTGATCGAGTATTGCCTGTCGGTTATCGACCAATTGAAAGCGACGGTTAAACGACCCGTAACCCGAACCAAAATCCAAGAGGCGCTGCTTGCTGGATACGAGGAGGCATACGAAAACCCGGTGTTTCAATACCGGTGGGCGATGCGTCACGCCATCGTATCGGAGGCGGTCAACATCGCGGTACGAAATCTTGCAGAACGCGAATAGCCGGTGTCGCAGGCGAATCCTTAAAGATTTGTGAGCGATGCTGGCTCTTTCGATTCATGCTTATACGTCCTCCAAGAACCGAATCTGAGTTTGATGCGTACTATGCGTTGCGCTGGAAAATCCTGCGCGAACCATGGAACAAACCACCCGGTTCCGAGAAAGATGAATTCGAGGGCGAAGCCATCCATTTGGCGGCCTGGAATGACGCCGGCAGACTCATCGGCGTCGGCCGCCTGCATCGTGTCGTCGGAAATTGCGGTCAAGTCCGCTACATGGCGGTTGACCCGGCGCAGCGCAGCCACGGCGTCGGACAAGCTATCCTCCGAGCATTGGAGGTTCGGGCGATCGAATCGGGGATTCAGGAAATCAAGTTGAATTCCCGCCACGACGCGGCACCGTTTTACGAGAAAAACGGCTATCAGATCCTAAGGCCATCGCACACCCTCTTCGGCACGATCCCGCATGTCGAAATGTGGAAACGATTACGCTGATAAATCATTTAGAGAACATTTGTCAGCGATGCCGATTGCGACTTAACGTTGATCGATCGGAACAAATTTTTGACCCACCGGGTCGCCGGTGTACTCGCTTAACGGACGATAGAGCCGATTGTCGGACAGTTGTTCAAGAACGTGAGCAGTCCAACCTGCCGTCCGGGAGATCGCAAAGATGCACGTGAATAGATCGGTCGGGATTCCTAGAGAGTAATAGACCGTCGCAGAATAAAAATCGACGTTCGCGTGCAATCCCTTCTTTTCCTTCATGAGCGCTGCGATCCGCTCGGACATCTCGATCCATTTCGGCTCTCCTAACTCGCTGCTGAGCTGAACGGCCATCGCCTTCAGGATCGGCGCTCTCGGATCAAGCACCTTGTAAACCCGGTGTCCGATCCCCATGATCTTTTTCTTCTGCGTCAAAGCTTGATCGATGTAAACATCCACTTTGTCCAGGGCGCCAATTTCCCGGAGCATATGGATCACACCTTCGTTTGCACCGCCGTGCAGCGGGCCTTTGAGCGTGCCAATCGCGGCTGTGATGGCAGAATAAATATCGGTAAGAGTCGAGATCGTCACGCGGGCGCTGAATGTGGAGGCGTTCATGCCGTGTTCAGCGTGAAGTACATAGGCCAAATCCAACGTCTCGGTCTTCTTTTCGGATGGGTCCTTACCATCCAGTAAATACAGGAAATGACCGGCTTCACTCAAATCCTGGCGAACCGGCGGCAACTCGAGACCATTCCGTGCCCGGTGAAAATAGGCGATGATAACTCCGACCTTCGCCGTAATGCTGATGGCACGGCGTCGCGTCGCCTCCATGCTTTGGTCCAAGGTCAGCATTAAATCGTGCAAGCCCAACATCGAAACTGCCGTGCGCAGAACATCGATCGGTAAAGCAGTCCGCGGAGTCGTTCTTAAAAACTCGATGACCTGATCCGGTAATTGGCGTTCTGCGGACAACCGCTCCTTGAGTTCGGCCAACTCCGAACGATTCGGTAGTTTATTGTGCCATAGCAGGAAAATGACCTCTTCAAAAGACGCTTTACCGGCAAGTTCGTTAATATCGTAGCCGCAATAAACGAGCTCTCCTTCCTGCCCGCGGACATCACCAAGCCGTGTGTCGGTGGCGACGACCCCTTCCAACCCCCTTGATATAACAGACATAAATTGAGTTAATGTTTTAAAATCTTGATCAGAGTTTCTCCGATGCTGGCCGGCGTTTCCGCCACCGCAATACCAGCCGCGCGCAATGCTTCGATCTTTCCTGCTGCGGTGCCTTTGCCGCCAGAGACAATAGCCCCGGCATGTCCCATGCGGCGCCCAGGCGGCGCCGTCGCCCCGGCGATAAACGCAGCAATCGGTTTATCGCAATGCTCTCTTATCCAGAATGCGGCTTCTTCCTCCGCTGTTCCGCCGATTTCTCCTATCAGGATCAACGCATCCGTCTCCGGATCGTCGCTGAACAATTTCACAGCGTCGAGGTGCGAGGTCCCGTTGATCGGATCGCCGCCGATTCCGATACAGGTCGACTGGCCGTACCCGCGCTGGGTCAACTGCCAGACTGCCTCGTAGGTTAGCGTCCCGGAACGGGAAATGACACCGATTTTGCCTGGCATATGAATGTAGCCTGGCATGATCCCAATCTTACACTGCCCTGGGGTGATGATCCCGGGGCAATTGGGTCCGATCAAGCGGGATTTCTTTTCTTTAAGCACCGCTTGCGTCCGCATCATGTCCATCACAGGAATGCCTTCGGTGATGCAGACAATCAATTCCACGCCGGCATCTGCGGCTTCCAGGATCGCGTCCGCCGCAAACGCTGCCGGCACAAAAATCATTGTTGCGTTGCAGGCGGTCTGTTTCCGGGCCTCGTAGACGGTATCGAAAACTGGGACTTTCGCCTCGAACACCTGGCCCCCTTTGCCCGGCGTCACACCCGCGACGACATTGGTTCCATACTCCATGCAGCTTCTGGCGTGGAACGCTCCTGAACTGCCGGTGATACCTTGGACAAGGAGCCTCGTGTTTCGATCAACAAGAATAGACATGGGCTTTGAATGTTTACCGAATGTGTCGCTTGTGCATGGTGGGCTTATCCTGCTTTGGCTTCCGCGACGACTCGCCTGGCCGCATCAGCGAGGTCCGACGCCGCTTGAATCGGCAGCTTGGATTCTTCCAGCAATTTTTTGCCAAGCGTGACGTTCGTGCCTTCCAATCGAACAACGAGCGGCACCGGTAAACTGACCGCCTTCACTGCATTGATGATTCCCTGGGCAATCACGTCACAGCGCATGATCCCGCCAAAAATGTTCACCAGAATGGCTTTGACGTTTTTGTCGGCGATCAGGATTTTAAATGCCTCGGTCACCTGTTGCTCGCTCGCGCCGCCGCCCACATCGAGGAAGTTCGCGGGCTCGCCACCCGCATACTTGATGATGTCCATCGTTGCCATGGCGAGACCGGCGCCATTCACCAGGCAGGCGATGTTCCCGTCCAGCCCGATATAGTTAAGGCTGAACTTCGATGCCTCAACCTCACGAGGATCCTCTTCATTGACATCCCGCATCTCGAGAATTTCTTTGTGCCGGTACAGCGCGTTATCGTCGAAATTAAATTTCGCATCGAGCGCGAGCACCTCGCCCTTATTGGTCACCACCAGGGGATTAATTTCGACCATTGAACAATCAAGCGAGACGAACAGTTTGTAGAGATTCAGAAACAACTTGGACGCGGCCTTCAATTGGTCACCCTGAAAATTGAGCTCCCGACCAAGCTTCAGCGCCTGGTACGGCTGCAGCCCCAACAAAGGATGCACCGGTTCGCGAACGATTTTCTCCGGGTGCTCTTCGGCAACCTTCTCGATCTCGACACCCCCCTCCGTGCTCGCAACGACGATTGGCACTCCAGAGGCGCGATCCATCAGGATTGCAAAATAGACCTCCCGCTCAATGTCTACGGACCCGGCAACCAGGACTTTTCGCACAACTTTCCCATTCGGGCCTGTCTGATGCGTCACCAACGTTTGACCTAGCATCTTCGCCGCGAGATCCCGGGCTTCGGCTGGAGTTTTGCAGAGCTTCACTCCGCCCTTGAAACCGTTCGTGAACGTCCCTTTCCCGCGGCCGCCCGCGTGGATCTGCGCCTTGACAACAAGCTCTGACGTCTTCAGCGCGGCGGCGATTTTTTCGGCTTCCTCCGGTGTCTCAGCAGGTGCGCCCTTGGGTGTCGCAACGTTAAACCGTTCAAAGAGCTGCTTGGCCTGATATTCGTGAATATTCATGTCAAAGGGGGGCTCCCAGCGGACGCCAGGATGCAGGGTTGCTTCTGAACATATGGCGTGGCTGGAATGACCGTCAATCGGGAAGTGACAGCCGTGAATTAAAGTTCCGGGAGTTTCGCGTTCAGACGTGCTGCCGCACCCCGACAACCCCAATTCCAATCGCCGAACCTTGAACTTCAGCCGGTCGGACTTAGACTCGACCGTGCTCAGTCCCTGTCCAGATTCAGCCAGCCGGATGCGGCGTCTCGGGGTTCGACCTGACGAGTTTGAGGAGGTTTTTTCGCGTTCAAGCGGACCGGGCGGCCAGCATGTCAACAAGGTCTCTACCGCCGTCACCCTTGTTCACCGACCTTCGGGCATCTCGGTGACGGTCCAGGAGACCCGCTCGCAGTATCGGAACCGCCAGTTGGCTTTTAATCGGCTCATCACACTCATCGAAGAAACACGGAAACAGCAAGTCGCTGAGCGCAGATCGCTGACCGAACGAGACCGGCGCCGGAATTCCAGGCGGCCGCGCGCACTCCGACGCGAAATCCGAAAATCCAAAGAACACAGAGCGGACATCAAGCAAGCGCGCGCGAAGATTTTACCTGATTGAACGGCGCGTTCGTCTACCACGTCCGTTGGGTACCTACAATCCGCTCGACATATTTCGCGACAAGGTCGAATTCGAGATTGGCGCGATCCCCAGGCCGGAAGCGATGCAAATTCGTCTGACTCCACGTATGGGGGATAATCCAATTGACAAAGCGATCTGCATTCAATTCGGCGACAGTAAGGCTGACTCCGTTGAGGGCGATTGATCCTTTGAAAACGATGTATTTGGCAAATGCCTGCGGTAGCTCAATCTCGATCAGGTGATCCTGCCCGACGGCCTCCACGTTCAACACCTTCGCTGTGGTATCGACGTGACCTTGAACGATATGCCCATCAAACCGACTTGAAACTGCCATCGAACGCTCCAGATTGACCAAGTCCCCGGCTTTCAAGTCGATCAGGTTAGTTCGTGCGACGGTTTCGGCCAGCAAATCGAACCCGAGCGTGGTAAATGTTTGCGATATAACCGTCAGACAAACGCCATTGTTGGACAGGCTGTCGCCAATCTTCATTTGCGAAGCGAGCGGCGTCCGGATTTCCAGGAGGTAAGCGCCTGGAGTCGATTCAAGCATCTTCGCGACCTCTCCAACCGCTTCGACAATTCCCGTGAACATTTCCGACAGTATAGGCGCGACGGGGAAAGATGGAAATTGCGAGACTTCGTTGCCCTGGTCGCCTACGTCAAAAATGGCCGCTCCGTATTGACTTTAACAATCTCAAACTTTAATGGGAGAGGATCAATTCATGCACAAGGTGATCATTGTCGGCACCGGTTGCGCAGGCCTGACGGCTGCGATTTACACCGCGCGCGCAAACCTGGAACCGCTTGTTCTGGAAGGCCGAGAACCAGGCGGCCAGTTAACAAGCACCACTTTGGTGGAGAATTTCCCCGGTTTTCCCGAGGGCATCGATGGTCCGCAATTGATCATGAACATGCATCGGCAAGCCGAAAAATTCGGGGCGGAATTCAAGTATGCGGAGGTGCACGCATTCGAACCTGTGAATGGCCACTATCGTCTCAATGTTGACGGCGAATCAATCGAAGCGCAGTCAGTGATCATCGCCAGCGGCGCCTCCGCAAAATGGCTCGGTCTCGAATACGAGTGCAAGTTGAAAGGACACGGCGTTACCTCCTGCGCAACTTGTGACGGCGCGTTTTATCGGAATGTGCCGGTTTGCGTGATCGGTGGCGGCGACACCGCGACCGAGGAAGCGATCTTTCTCACTCGATTCGCATCCGAAGTGTTCCTGATCCATCGACGCCAGTCGTTGCGGGCGACTAAAATAATGGCTGAACGCGCATTGAATCATCCCAAGATCAAGCCAGTTTGGGACACCGAAGTCCGCCGCTATTTAGTCGACAAAAAAGGTGAAATCGAGGGCGTGGAACTTAAAAACGTCGTAACCGGCAAGCTTTCCACCCTTGCAGTGAAATGTGTTTTCGTTGCCATCGGCCACACGCCCAATACCGAACCGTTCAGAGGAACGATTGAGATGGACCCGAACGGCTACCTTCTTCAGAAGAAAGGTACCCAAACGAATCTTCCAGGAGTATTCGCCGCTGGAGACGTCGCCGACCCGGTCTATCGCCAAGCCGTCACTGCCGCCGGTCAAGGATGCGCCGCAGCCATCGAAGCTGAGCGATATCTCACTGACTTGGAATGAGATTTCGGCAGGGCGAAAAGGGGATTTTTAACCACAGATTACACACATTACACAGATTTTTTGATGGAACGGAACCTTCTGAGATAAACGGATACTCTAATGTTTGCAGCCGGGTCTCAGCAGATGACCGTGCCCGGAAGATTGGCGTTCACCGTTCCGAGAATTCAACAGGCCGGAAAACTCGATCCATCAAAAAATCTGTGAAATCTGTGGTTAAAAAAATCTCGGCTGCCGCTCCGCCGCGTTGAAGAGTGAGCCGTTAAACTCTCTTCAGCGGGTTGATTGTTATTTCGTCGCTGGTGATCAGCCCTTCTTCACAAACAAAAGCAAACCCGCCGTCGACGAGGGTGTCGGCATTGTCGATGATCCTCAGGATCTCCTTTCCATCGACCCACCCGGCGATCTCGGCTCCAAAAACCTGTACCGAGATTTCATACGGCCGCTCAAACTCCCATCCAAAATCGACCTCACCTAACACTTCGGTTTCACCGAATCGTTTCACGATGCACGCCGTTTGACCTGACGTCAGCAAGAACGCGTAGTACCGAAGCAGCCCTCGAATGCGCGCCGCTAAACCGAACGAACGGGCAACGCGCGGCGTGACGATTGAAGTGACCGCATAGTCCTGCCAGGTGCTCCCCCCCATAATGAATAAACCGAGTCCGCGACTCTGCGAAAGGTGAAACGCTTCCGGCCATCGGGCCCCAGCGTCGTCGACCGCATTCACCCATGCTCGCAACCACATCTGACCAGACCCGTCCGGGCGCCGGAAGCTCGCTTCCGGAACGCCGAGCCAATCCAGAGAATCGAGGTAAATTTTTCCGGAAACTTCGGTTTGAGCAGTCACTTCAACCCCGATGTTGGCAATCGGCGCACCGCCCAAATCGTCGATCGTCCAGGCGAGTTCAGCGCTGTGGCCGCCGGGAAACTCGATCGCAGGTCCCCAGCGAATCTCCATGGAGTCATCACTCCCGTACACGGAGAGATAAAGTCTGCAGGTGACAACAGCGGGATTTCCGGGGTCCGCCTTGATGCCCGCCCGAACCGTCTGCCCGGGAAAGAGCGTTGGACTGGCCATCAAAGCATAGTGAGTCTCTTCCGCTTCTTTGATCGACATGAAAGTCCGTGTCGCGACCCGCGCAAAGGCGTTTCGACCCACTCCTTCAAATTCAATCGCAAGGCTTCGCGTTCCCAGGCTGCTATGTCCTTCGACGTTCCGCAAACGCACGGACGCCGGACAACCATGGCTTCTGTCAACCCTGAATCCCTGAACCGAACCAGGAAGCTCAAAATGAAAGCGAGCACTGTTCTTGGGCGAAACCGGGCGCGAGACATTTTCCAGAGCGCACCCAATCCTGGCTATCTCATAAGTCACCGACACCGCGTCCGTCACCGAACGACTTCCATCAGCACTCGAAACCAGAAGGCGATCAGCGACCGGGCCTCTCCAATCCGGGCCCACATCGATTCCTTCGAGTCCATTTTTGATGCCCAATAGACAGCCCACATTGCCCGAGTTGCAGTCGGTATCCCAGCCGGACGTGTTGGCGATCATCAACGCGGTCCCGAAGGCGTCCTCGCCGTAAAGCAGGCTCAAGAGCACAATCGCGCAATTCGGGATGATGTGACAATTTCCTCCGTATTTTCGGTAGCCGTAGACTTCGTCAATTCGGGCTCTCGTCTCGGTCCAGTCCCGCTCTTCGGCGTGCCAGGTTCGAATGTCCTTTGCCAGACGCGCGACCAAAGAAGCGGGCGGAAGAAACGACAGCCCGAGTTCGAGCAGGGCATGAAAATCCGGTTCGATAAACGCTTGAGCCTCCATCACTGCAAGCAACTGGGCTGCCAGCAACGCTTCACCGTCATGGCTGACACTCGCCGCCTTACCGGCCAAATCGAACGCGAGGTGGGGCTTTCCAGGGGCCACCATCGCCCAAGAGTCAATAAAGATTTGCGCGCCAATCTGTTCGGCAACCGTTTTTCCGTTCAGCGCGATCGAACCACTTCGAGGCGCAGGCACCCCATGCTTGAGACGGAGAAACGCAGTGTGCTCCGTCGAGTTGCCGAACCCTCCCCACCACAAGATTGTTCTGTTCTCGACGATGTAATTTAACCAGGTCTGTCCGATCTGAGCCGCAGTCAGGCCCGCGGTATTCCCAAAATCAGGCAGAGCGCGCACGAAGGTGAACGTTCCGGAAATATCGTCGTCCGTGACGACCAGCGGTTTGCCCAAACGCTCGTTGACGTAGTATCGGATCGGACCGAGCTCATCCAGAATTCTCTCGTGGGTCCAACCCTCAAAAGGGCGACCAAGATAAACTCCAATGATCTTCCCGAGTATCCCGGCATACACTCTCTGCAAATAATCCGTAGGAATCGCCATTTTGGTAGACTACATATCCATAGAGTGCGTTTGCTCCATCTCATTTAATACCGGTGGTCTTAATCGATTCGACCAACTGGCGTTGAAACAGAAAGAAGAGAACAAGCGTCGGCATCGCAACGACCACCGAGGCCGCCATAATATAATTCCAAGCTGAAGAATACTGCCCCTGGAAACTGGCAATTGCCAACTGGACAAGCCAGAGATCCTGGTTTGTTGTAATAGTTAACGGCCAAATAAACGCATTCCAGTTCACCAGAAAAAAGAAGACTGCCAAAGCCGACAAAATCGGCCGGCTTAGCGGAAGCATTATATTCCAATAAATCCCCCAATAGCTTGCCCCGTCGATGATCGCAGCCTCTTGAAGGTCTACCGGGATCCCGAGATAAAACTGGCGCAACAGGAATATGCCAAACGCGTTGAATGTCACCGGTATAATCAGTCCAGCATAGCTGTTAACCATTCCCATCTTCTGAACGAGAATAAACAGAGGAACGATGATCACTTGCAACGAAACGAGAAAGGTCGAAAAAATAGTCAGAAATATAGTTTCCCGTCCTGGAAATCGAAGTCGGGCAAAGGCGTAGCCAGCCATCGAATGGAAGAGTAGCGCGCTAAGCGTAATCGTTCCCGCAACGAAGAAGGTGTTCAAGATATAACGAACAAATGGCAATTGCGTGAAAACATACCGAAAGTTATCCAGTGTCGGATGCTGTGGAATCAGGCTTGAATTGAAGATTTCACCGGGTTCCTTGAGCGAGGCTGAAACCATCCAGACCAATGGAGATGCGGTGATAATAGCGAGCGTCGCTGTGGAGAAAATAAGCATCCATCGGCTGACCCGAAAGCCTGACACGTTTTCCCGATTCATGACCTTTTATCCAAGATGAAATCGACCGCCGCGGGTCAGCGCAAATAAGACAACCGTGATGGCCAGCAAGAGAACGACCAGGGACGAAGCCATCGCCGCGGCATATCCGTAGTTGTTAAATTTAAAGGCCTGCTCGTAGATATAGAATACCGCTAGCGACGTCGAATTTGCCGGTCCGCCATTCGTCATTACATAAATGAGGTCGAATGCCTGGGAGCCGGAGACCGCCGCCACGGTTGAAACCAGGAGAACGAAGAAACTGGTAGGACGCAGCAAAGGCAACGTGATCCGGGTGAACATTGCCCACGGTTTCGCGCCATCGATTTTTGCCGCCTCGTAGTATTCCCGGGGGATCTCCTGCAATCCGGACAGGAATATAATCATGTAGTATCCCATCAGGAACCAGATCGTCACGACCAGGACCGCCCCGAGTGCAAGGTTCGGGTCGCCCAACCAGGATCGCCCCTGAAGACCAACGAGTTCGAGCGTTTGATTGATGAACCCGACCTTGTCGATGAGCATCACCTTCCAGATCAAGGCAACGACGACAAGACTGACAACGTACGGCATAAAGAAGAGACTCCGCCAGACACCAATCAACGGGATTCTTTGCCTGACCAACAAGGCAAGTCCCAAGCCGCTGACATAAAGTCCCGGGACAAGGCACACGACGTAGACAATTGTTACCCCGATGCTTTTGAGGAATAACGGATCGTGCAGCATCCGGTTGTAGTTGGCCAGCCCAACGAACTTGTAGCCGCCGAATCCGTCGACACTGAAAAACCCGAGGCTCAGAGACAGCACCATCGGCACCGCCACGAAAATCAGCAATCCGATAAAATCCGGTAAGATAAACAGCCAGGCAGCGAGCGCTTCCTTTCGCCCTGTCGTCCAATACGGTCGACCCCTCCGTTGCACCGCTATCCGCCCCGGTCCTCGTGAGGAAGGTTCCAGGTTGTCGAGAGACAATCGAGGCGGATCATCCATGCGATTACAAGTCCGTCAAAGCAATGGCGCACCGGTATAGCCGGAAAGGAAGCTGTCGATTAGCTGCGCTCCTTGTTCCGCTGTCTGTTTCGGATCTGCACCGCCTAGCTGGCAGGATTGTATCGAATCCGAGATCGTCTTGTACACCTCCGGCGGGACGCGCGGCTCGCCTCTCCCAGTCGGAAAAATCTCGTCCTTGAACATTTTCATTGGACCGGAGCTGTAGCCGCCGGCTGCTGCGCCTTTATCCAAGGCAGATTTGCGCGGCGAAACGTCGCTCTTGGCCTTCGTACACCAGTCGACGACGCGCTGAACGGAGTCCTCCTGCATCGAACCGAGCGCCCAGACACAGAATTTCGCGGCTTCCTCAGGGTTTTGACCTTTTGCATTTGCGACAAAAGCCCATCCGCCCAAAACGCTTTTTGGAGTGCCGCCGGGCGGCACAGGCAACGGAAAAACACCGTACTGAAAATCCTTGGCGTTCTCTCGTAAGGCGCTCACAGCCCAGATGCCGACGTTCTGCATCGCACAATAGCCCGACGCCAGATTCGCAACGACATCCCATACGCCTCCGCCCAAGTAGTTCCGTGAAGCGACATTTTGCTTAATAGAATCTTGCCAGAATTTAAGCGCTTGTACGGTGCCCGGGGAGTTGAACGCACTTTTCTTTCCGTCTGGACTCGCGATATCTCCCCCTCCCTGCCACATGAACGGGTACCAGGTGAATGTCTGGTAATAGCCGGGAGTGGTTTCAAACAAACAACCAAACCGATTCCCTTTGGTCAGTTTGTGCGCAACTTCCAGGAACTGGTCCCATGTCTTGGGGAGATCCTTCTCGGAAAGGCCCGCGTCGGCGAACGCCTTGACGCTGTAGTACATCGCCATCGGTTCAACTTCCATCGGCAGCCCGTAGATCTTGCCGTCAACCATGCGGCCCTCGATCACGTTCGGAAACAGATCCTTTTTCGCTTCTTCATCCATGTACGGCGTGAGATCAGTGAGAACGCCGCCGTTGTAGTACCGAAGAAAACGACATCTGGGGGGCACGCAATCCAAGTTCTGGTTTGCAATCGATTACACGCTAAGTTACCAAATCCGTACGGTCAAGCCTCGGAGGCTTTTTGATTTCGCCGGGACAGAGTCGCTCCGGTCGTCGCCGATCTGCTATGAATTTTAGTGATCTCGCCCGGCAGTTGAATGTCAGTACGGCAACGGTTTCGCGCGCATTAAGCCGCCCTGAAAAGGTCGCACCGGCAACCAGAAAGCGAGTTCTCGAGTTCGTCCGCCGTTCCGGGTACCACATGAACGGGATTGCCCGCTCTTTGCGAACCCAGTCGACACGGACGATCGGCGTCATTGTGTCCGATATCCGCAACCCGTTTTCTTCAGCCATCGTGAAGTCCGTTGAAGACGTCGCCAGAACCAATGGGTACACCGTCCTGATCTGTAATGCCGATGAGGACGGGCGGAATGAAGAAGTGGCTCTAGAGCTCTTTATCGAACGCCAGGTTTCCGGAGTCATCCACTGCTCTGCCGGGGCGAACCTCAATTTGCTGCGAGTCCTCCTCGAGAAGTCCATTCCCCTGGTCGACCTCGATCGCCAGTCGGGCCTTGAGAACGTTGACACCGTCATCCTTGATAACCAACTGGGGGCCGCACTCGCGGCGAGGCATCTGATCGAACTCGGACACAGGCGAGTCGCCATGATTTCCGGACCGAGACATTTGTCCAATGCTCGAAAACGGCTGGATGCTTTCGGCAAAACACTCCGATCCGCACGGATTCTCGTACCGAGCGAGTACATCGAATTCGGCGATTTTCGCGAACAATCCGGACGCATCGCTGCCGAACGGCTGTTATCTCTCCAAACTCCTCCCAGCGCCATCTTGGTCGCAAATAACGAAATGATGGCCGGCGCGCTCTTGGCGATCCGGCAACGACGCGTCAAAGTACCGCGCGACCTTTCGCTCGTCGGTTTTGACGATGCGCGCTGGGCCCAATATTCGGATCCCCCGTTGACCGTGGTCTCTCAGCCGACGGAAGCCATGGGGCAAAAGGCCGCCGAATTGCTTCTAGCGCGTTTGAGGGGCGAAAGAGATACCCAAACCGTCGTCTACAAACCTGAACTGATCATTCGGCGCTCGACTGCTGCGCCGAGACGAGCCTGAACGTCCAAATGAAGGTCTGCGATCTCACGCAGTTTTACTCTCCATTTAGCGGAGGAGTGAAGCGCTACATCGAAGAAAAGCGAAAGTACGCAAACGCGTTGGGCCATCAGCATTTGCTGATCGTTCCAGGGAAAAGGACCGAAAAAATCGAGACGCCTGAAGGCAAAACGTTCCTCATCGGATCCCCCCTTGTTTCCCGAACATCTCGCTACCGGGCTTTGTTTAATCTGAATGCAGTCGAAGAAGTTCTTGAACGGGAGAAACCGGATGTCATCGAGTCAAGCGATCCGTACCAGATCGCATGGAAGGCCATTGTCTCGGGTGAATCGCTTCGCATCCCAGTCGTCGGCTTCTACCATTCGCATTTTCCTGAGGCCTACCTTCGGACCACGATGAAGTATCTGGGGGAGACAGCGACCAATGTCATGATGGAAGTGGCCAAAAACTACGTCCGCAATCTTTACAATCGCTTTCGCAAAACGTTCGTTCCATCGGCTGGTTTAGCACAGGTCTTAAGGGATTGGGGCGTCGAGAACGTCGTGTTATGCGAGCTCGGCGTCGACATCGGCGTCTTCACCAAGACGCTCGACCAGTTGGCCACGCGGATCGAGTTCGGTATTCCAAGAGACCGCACCGTGCTCCTCTACGTCGGTCGACTTGCGGCTGAAAAAAATGTGAAAACCCTTTTCCAGGCATTTGGTCTCCTCTGTGCCAAGACGCGCGGGCGATTTCACCTCTTTATCGTCGGAGACGGCTATTATCGGGACGAGGTCATGGAGCTTCGAAAATCGACAGGGGCGACAACCTGGCTAAGCTATTGCTCAGACCAGCAGCAGCTCGCCAGGATTTATCGAGCGGCCGACCTGTTTGTTCACCCTGGAGTTCAGGAAACCTTCGGCCTCGTCGCCCTCGAGAGCCAGGCATGCGGTACACCCGTCGTCGGCATCCATGGGAGCTATATGGATCGAATTATTTTCGCCGACCAATCGCATTGGGCGAAAGAGAACTCGCCAGAATCGCTGGCCGCGGCGATCCGGGCGATGAGTACCACGGATTTAGAGGCAGCCGGAAACGAAGCCAGTCGAAGAGTGATGCAGCGTTATTCCTGGCGCAAAGTGTTTGACAGAATGTTTGACATCTATCAAAAAATTCACGCCTGACCAGCGGGTCGCTGGTCCACATCCTGCAGACACGAAAGATATTGCGTGCGATGGCACTCCCCGCTGTGTAATCTGCGAGGTCTGTGGTTTCTTTTGAACCAAGGAAAATTAAAAGCCCTGCATGGAACCCGGAGTGCTCGAGGTCAAGGACTTTCAGGTCCGCAAATATCGCCCGTCTGATCGGGACTCGGTGCGGGCACTCTGTTGCCAGACCGGCTTCCTGGGAAACGCGATTGACCCGGTATTCGAAGATCGCGAGCTGTTTGCGGACTTTCTCACAGACTATTATCTGAGGCACGAACCGGATTCTGCGTTCGTTCTAACAAAAAACGGCGGCTTGCTGGGGTATCTCCTCGGATCGCGCCACCCCCTAAAGCACCAATTTCACAGCCTCTTACAGAATTTCATTTACGGCGGGAAGATTGTCCGTCGCTACTTCGGCTACAGAACGGAATCCCGGCAATATATTCATTGGCTTATCTCGAAAGCATGGCGTGAGGTGCCCGCGGCGCCCAGGACCATCGGGCATTTCCACATCAACCTTCTTCCGGCAGCCAAGTCTATCCAGGTTACTCGCCAACTGCTCGAAATCTACCTGCGCCATCTCTACGACCACGGTGTCAAACAGGTCCACGCGCAGATGGTGACATTCGACGGCCGGCGCGGTTTCAAATTGTTTGAGCGCTACGGATTCAAAGTGATGAATCAATCCGAAATCACGAAGTATCGGCGTTTCACGAATCAAACGGTCTACCTCTGCACCGTCGTAAAAAATCTTGAGAAACAGAGTGACCGCTTGTTGTACCCGCTCCGGTAAACAACGACAGAAGTCTGTCGTTCGCCTGCCCCACCGACAACGGGATACGACATTCGATACTGCGCAAATATGACTCACTCGATGAGTTTGCCATTTTGGCACTGAAAATGAGCCATAATGGCGCATATAGACCAGCTTTTCGTTGGCCTTTTGGTCTGTAACTCTCCGTAAATCAAACGTTTATGCCAAAGAATAACTATTGGCATGCCGTAAGCTGTAACCAGTGTCGTGGTAACAGTTTTTGAAAAGAAAGTTAAACCTATGAACATTGTACGTTATCAGAAATATCCGCTAGGTGATCTGTCGGTCACGTTTGATCGGCTGGCCAATATGCGAGACGAGTTAGATCGGGCGTTTGGAACAACCTTCGGTTCGTTCCTTCGACCCCACGGTTCGTTAAATCGATGGAACCCTGCTGTCGACGTCTACCAGGACAACAATCAGTTTACTGTGTACGCCGAACTTCCAGGGTTGAAGAAGGAAGAGATAGAGATTTCCTTGAATGGCGACACTCTGACGATCGGAGGCGAACGCAAACATGACGCGGACGCCGCTCAGGGTTTCCGCACCGAGCGATATTTCGGCAAATTTCAGCGAAGCCTGACTCTGCCGGTCCCGGTGAATTCGGAAAAGGTGAATGCGACATACAAGGACGGAATACTGAAGGTCGTGCTCCCTAAGGCAGAAGAAGCGAAACCGAAACAGATTACCGTCTCACTGAACTAACCAGGCAACAGGCCGAGGCGTTGAAGCCTTGGCCCGGCAAAAAAAACACAATTTGGAGAAGCTCATGAACATCACCAACCAGCAACAAAACGAATCGGCAGTTCCAGCGCGGCAGGATCAACAACCGATCCAATATGTGAGCCCCTTGGCGGATGTAGAATCCACCAAAGAGGGTTACACGATCCACGCGGAGATGCCCGGCGTCGATAAATCCGGCCTCGAAATCACGGTCGACAGTGGTGAACTGACGATTCTCGGCCACCGGCAGACGGAGGAATCTTCGGGTGAGCCAATCTATCGCGAGATACGCCACACCGATTTCCGGCGTGTCTACGAACTCGATCCGGCAATTGATGCCAGCAGAATCGTCGCTCGCATTGATCAAGGCGTCCTGACCCTGTCTCTCCCGAAAGCGGAGAGCGTTCGCCCGCGCAAGATCACAGTGGAATGAGGGGGTAGGCGTAAGGCGCGACGAAGAGGATGGGAATCGCATCTTCGTCTCGCGCCGAAGCGCCTGGCGAGCTTGACTCGTTCAATTCGGGACCGCAGCTTGAGGGATCATTTACCCGATGAAAGCTATCCAATTTCACGCTTATGGCGGTCCCGAGGTCCTTCGATTGGAGGAGATCCCTGTTCCAAAGATCAAACCAGACGAAGTTCTGGTTCGAGTTCACGCGGCGGGCGTGAACTTTGTCGATATCTATCAGCGAGCGGGCCTTTACAAAACTCCCTTGCCGTTTGGACCAGGAATTGAGGGTGCCGGCATCATCGAAAAAACCGGCTCAGAAACCGCGTTGAAACCCGGGATCCGCGTGGCTTGGACCCAACATCCGGGCGCTTACGCGCAGTTCGCAGTAGTCCCTGCCTGGAAAGTGGTCGCTCTGCCCGACGAAATCGACGAACGGTCTGCCGCTGCTGCTCTCGCTCAGGGCATCACCGCGGAATACCTGTGCGAGACCACCTATCCCGTTCGAGCCGGCGATGTCGCCTTGGTCCATGCCGGCGCCGGGGGCGTCGGTCTTTTGCTCATTCAGCTCCTGAAGCAAAAGGGCGCCACAGTTTATACGACAGTGTCCACGCAGGAAAAGGCGGCGCTCGCCCGGGAAGCAGGCGCGGACGAAACAATCCTTTACACGGAGACCGACTTCGCGGCAGCGGTCAAACAACTCACCGAAGGAATGGGCGTAAATGTCGTGTACGACTCCGTTGGCAAAACGACTTGGGAAGGGAGCCTGAATGTCATTCGACCCTTGGGGATGCTTGTGCTGTTCGGGCAATCCAGCGGCCCGGTTCCGCCGATCGATCCGCTCCTGCTTTCACAGAAGGGCTCACTATTCCTGACTCGCCCAAGCTTGGCCCATTACGTTGCGGACGCCGCTAGCTTTAGCCGTCGCGCGACGAAAGTGCTGAACTGGGTCGGACAAAAATCGCTGAAACTGCGCATCGAACGTATCTACCCCTTGGCCGAAGTACCACAGGCCCAACGGGACTTGGAATCGAGAAGATCAACCGGGAAACTTGTGGTGGAGATAAGCTGAAACAGAAGAAAACTTGAACAAAAAGTAGCGAGGAACGCGAAGACGGATTGCTCCCTTTGCTATCTTTTGGTCAAATCCTCTTTGTTCCCTCCCAACGTGCGAGCCGCGATACACCTTGGAGCGAATGTTTTTTCTCATTTGTTTTCCGTACCGTCCACGCTAATCATGACGGAATCATGGCAGCCAAAAACCCCGAGGTGAGCTCACCCGATCCTGCGTACGCCGCCCGTAAAAAAAACCTGGACCTGGCCCTCCAACAGATCGCCAAAGACTACGGCGAAGGCGCCATCATGCGGCTCGGGGACGATCATATCGTTCCAGTGGACGTGATACCGACCGGCAACATCTTGATTGATCGCGCGCTTGGTGTCGGCGGATTTCCTCGGGGACGAGTCATCGAGATTTTCGGACCGGAATCTTCCGGCAAAACAACGCTCACCTTGACCGTCATTGCCCAGGCGCAAAAACGGGGAGGCCTGGCGGGGTTCATCGATGTCGAGCACGCGCTCGACCCGCAGTACGCACGGCGGTTGGGGGTCAACCTTGATGATTTGCTCGTCTCACAACCGAGTTCCGGGGAAGAAGCGCTACGCATTTGCGAAACTTTGATTCGCTCAAATGCACTGGATGTCATTGTCATTGATTCCGTTGCCGCATTAGTCACCAAAGCGGAACTCGAGGGCGAAATAGGTGATGCCACCGTGGGCGCGCAAGCCCGGCTCATGAGCGCCGCACTCCGGAAATTGACCGCCCTCATCTCCAAAGCGCGAACCACCTGTATTTTTACGAATCAGATCCGGGAGAAAATTGGCGTTATGTTCGGCAATCCGGAAACTACGCCCGGCGGGAGAGCCTTGAAGTTCTACGCCAGCGTCCGAATCGATATTCGCCGGATTAGCGCGATCAAACAAACCGACGGAACCGTGATCGGCAACCGGACCAAAGTGAAGGTTGTCAAAAACAAGGTCGCTCCTCCCTTCACGGAGGCGGAATTTGACATCATGTACAACGAGGGAATCTCGAACGTCGGTGCACTCCTCGACCTTGCTCTGGAGAAAAATATCCTCGAGAAACGCGGTTCCTGGATCTCTTATAAAGGGCAACAATTGGCTCAAGGAAGAGACGCCGCAAAAGAGGCCCTTCGCGCCGATCAGTCCCTGTACGATCAGATCGAAGTTGCTGTAAAAGCCTCACTTGACGAGGAGGCGGCTAAACGCAAATAGCTTGGCTTCCGGGAGTTCAGGAGTCCAGAAGGCGACTCTATCTCTGGGCAGGAAAAAATTACTGGCATCCAATCGGCTGGCTGGATGCTTCATCGCACTCACGACCTTCCTGAAAACCGCTTGCTCCGAACATCAGAGCGTCTATTATCCGTGGAGAACAGTCGAGACAGATAGTGCTCCCGAACGTAACGTCTCTTCGGCGTTGTTTCATTGATCGCTCCTTGTTCGCTGGAAAAAATTATCGTGCGAGTCAAGCGATTGTCTTTCGGTATCCTGCTATTGAGCGTCCTGATGGCGGGTGTTTCCTTTAGCGAGGAATGGCACGAGGTCAGCAAAACCCCGAGCCTCACCATCTATGCGCGCCATCGTCCCGGATCGTCGCTCGAAGAACTTCGGGCGGTGGGCGAGGTGAGCGCAACCGCCGTCAAAGTAGAAACTGTGCTAGGTGAAGTTTCGAGATATCCCGAGTTCATGCCCTACACGAAGGAATCCCGTGTGATGGCCTCGGATGATCAATTGTGTTACATGCTGCTCAATCCACCGATCGTTGGAGAACGTGACTACACGATTCGAGTTTGCCGCGAGTCGCGAAAGGGAGAGGATGGCGCCACGGCTTATTATTCGCACTGGCAAATCGCAAACGCGGAAGGGCCGCCACCTCGACCGGGGGTGAATCGTGTGAACATCAACGAAGGATCATGGCTCCTCGAACCGGTCGGCGATCGTACGCGAGCGACCTACATTCTGTACACAGACGGCGGCGGCATTCCTGCATTTCTCGCCAATATCGCTAACAAGCAAAGCATTGCCCAATTGTTCGAGGCGCTTCGAGCGCGCGTCCTCAGTCAGAAATAAGGGGCTCTTTCGAGGCTTGCGCTAAAGGGAGGGAGACCTGACTCCAGCGGCTGTCGTTCTCCCCTTCCTTCGCAAATGTTGGCGTCCGCTTCGCGGAACACTTGTGTTGCCATCCGTTCGTGCGCACTGTGTCCCCGTGATTGACTCAATGCGTTTTGTGATTGCCGGTCTCGGCTGGTGGGGACGGTCGTGGACGGACGTTTTGAAGATCCATCCGAAAGTTCAAATCGTTGCAACGGTCGATCCTTCAACGAGCGCTCAAGAGTGGAGTCGCGACAATCTGGCAGTTGCGCACTTTTCAGACTTGAACACCGCATTTCACGAAATTGACGCCGATGCGATTCTAGTCACCACGCCTCCGAGATTGCACTCCGCGGTCTTAATTGAAGCGATTGAGCATGGAAAACATGTTCTCGTCGAAAAGCCGCTTGCAACGTCGCCGGAAGACGCCGCTAAAATCTCCAGCGCGCTGGAGAAGAGTGACGCGAAAGTGATGGTCGGGCAAGGCTACCGGTTCATGGACAGCGCAACACAGCTCCGCCAAGCGCTCCAGAGCGGGAAAATCGGCGAACTTCAGGCGATTCGTATCCTCTTTCGCCAATATGTTCCTGACATCTTGGAATACGATCATCCGTTGTTTCAATTGCAGCACTCGATCCTGATCGACATGGCAAATCACCATTTCGATCTGATCCGCTTCGTGACGCGCCAGGAGTTTTCGAAAGTGACCGCATTTGAGTACAAAACTCCGGATAGCGCATTTCGCTATCCGTCGAGCGCTCTTTGTTTTCTGACGCTGGAAAACGGTGTCTCGGCGGTCTGGGACGGAGATTGGTGCCGCCGGCATCCCCGGACTTCATGGGAAGGAGCGTGGGAATTCATCGGTTCGGAGGCGAGGATGTTCTGGCGCGGTGAGCAGGACAAAAAAATAAAGAACCGGTATCATCCAGAGATATTCATCGAACGTCCCGGTGGCGCTACGGAGAAGATTCCGTTTGAAGAGTCGGTCGCGGACCGGCGAGTCCCTGTGCTGGATCATTTCGTTGAATCGGTGACGCACCAGAGACAGCCTCAACCGAGCGTTTCGGATAATCTGAAGGTGCTCCGTGCAGTTTTTGGCTGCATCGAGTCGTGCGCTGTTGGACACGAAATCTTCCTGAAGTCCTAGTGTCCTGTCCCCGAAATACGAGGTATATTGCCGGCGGTCAGTTGGCTGTTTTTCAAGGCGCGAGCGAAGCGCCCATATCTGAGTCATACGGGTCGAGCGAGCAACGCGGAAAAA